>Ga0210398_10003501_pt1 | contig 15010 bp, 14 predicted proteins | sample IncBWC4OmetaG_FD_161047 | JGI IMG/M metagenome (GOLD analysis project Ga0210398, IMG submission 161047) | Forest soil microbial communities from Barre Woods Harvard Forest LTER site, Petersham, Massachusetts, United States - Inc-BW-C-4-O | ecosystem: Environmental > Terrestrial > Soil >...
TCGATCAGAATGCTCACTGTCAGGACAATTGACCTTATGGAACCAGCAAGGTTCGCACGTGCGACGTGGAAGCCTGCTGGTCATCCCGTCTGGGAGGGCGCTGCTCTATGCGGAGCCAATTTATCTGCAGGCCCAACAGAGCCCCATGCCAGAGTTGCGGCTTGTAGTGCTCGCGCTACAAGACCGGCTTGCGTACGGGCCAACATTTGAGGCTGCGTTGGCGTCCCTCTTCGGCGGAAAGGCCTCGTCTCTAAGCTCCGCGGAGACTTCGCAATCTGCACCGTCGGAGGGAGTGCCGGAACCGACGGACCTCAACACACTCATTGCAGAGGCCGGCAAAGACTTTGCCGAATACCAGCGCCTGACAGCGGAAGGCAACTTTGGCGAAGCTGGGCAGAAGCTTGAAGAGCTGAAACGCGTGATCGACAAACTGAACGCGCATCAAAAATAGACGCTCGATTGCCTATCCACCTTCTCATCTCACCTTTCTGCAACTTCAACTCGCCGGCGCTAGCCACATGCTTCTGTCCGGTTTGCGAGATCAGCACTGCGTTGCCTCGGGGAGTTGGAAATCCACGCCTGCATCGTGATTTACTTTCTGTCGCAGCAAGATCAAGTTGGTTAAGTGGTATATCGCGGTGATGTTGGTTCCGGACATACAGTGTGGTGCGCGTCAGGAGGTAATTGTGAATCTGCTCAGGAGGGCGACCGTCCTTGAAGACAAGTGTGACCGCATCCTCGCTCTCCAGGGATGAAGCCGGATGCGAAAGCTCACCTGATGCCGGGTATGGATTAGAAAGCACGGGCTGACTCTTCTCGGACTGGTACGACTCGGCAGGAATTCGGGCAGGAGGACGACATTCTTGTTTTGAGAATCCAGCGGCAGTCGGAGGCTTTATCGACTCAGTAACTACGGTTGCGACGACATAGCGGCGTCAAAGTGGTATATCTCGTTCACGGCGCAACCTGGTGTACTGGTCGTCGGTGAGCTCGAGGTTGATCTCGCCAGGCTTGCGCTGCAGTCTGCGATTCGACGTGGACACGTCTGTGGACATGAATAAACCGGCCGCTCAGGGCCTCCCGCCGAGGGGCCTAGCCACCCCTTATCTCCTCTTACAACGCGCCTAACCGACCGTCCTCCTCCTGGCTAGGGAAGAGCGAACGCAATATAGGTGGCCCCTTGCGGCCCCTTCGGATCTCTTGCCCCACTGGTGGCGATCACGACATATTGTCTGCCATCGATCATGTAGGTGCTTGGAGTGGCCGTTCCGGCGTACGGGAGGTCCCCCTGCCACAGAAGTTTGCCCGTCCTGGCGTCGAAGGCGCGCAACTTGCGGTCATAGATGGTCGCGCCAATAAACAGTACGCCGCCGCCGGTCAAAATAGGGCCGCCGTAGTTCTCCGAGCCGGTGTCCGGCTGCCCTTTCGCCACCAGCTCGAGGTACTGGCCGAGCGGGACCTTCCAGAGATACTCACCGGTATTCAGGTCGATTGCATTGAGGGTCCCCCACGGCGGGACGACCGCCGGGTAGCCATCGGGATCTAGAAACTTGCGATAGCCGGTGAAGTGATATTTCGCGTCGATGGGTCGGGCGTTGCCGGCAAGCTCTCTTCGAGCGCCCTAAGGTACGCCCGTTGGGTCGTCAAGAAAATCGAGCAGCTGTTCCAGTTGGGCGTCCCGCAGGTTTGGGAAACCCAGCATTCGTCCCTTGCCGTTGTGGACGATCTCTCTAATCTGGGTCAGTGAAACTCTGTTCTGGATGTCGACCAACGACGGAAAGGCGGGCGGATCTCCACGACGGTCGACACCGTGGCAGACGGCACATTGGGCCCGATAGATCGCCTCTCCGGGGCCGCCCCGCTTGTTTGCGGTCAGGGCGCCCGTCCATGGAAGGTCGTTTGAGTTGATATAAATAACACCCGAGCGCGGGTCGACCGCCGGACCTCCCCATTCGCCGCCGCCGTCGAACCCGGGAAAGACGACGGTCTGCTTATCGAGCGACAGAGGGACGAAAAGACCATCGCTGCGGAGGGCTTTGAACTGTTCGACGGACCAAGCATGCGCTTCCGCGGTCCGTGTGGTGAGCATCTCTGCGGTCAGACGCTGGCGAGCGAAAGGCAGCGGTATTACTGGGTGCGGGAGGCCACCTCTCCAGGAACGGTGGAGGCGGGAAACGGGCGCTCCTCGATCGGGAAGAGAGGCTTGCCGGAGACACGGTCGAAGACAAAGACGAACCCCTGCTTGGTCGTTTGCGCCACCGCATCGACCATCTTGCCTTCGTGACGGATGGTCACGAGTGCCGGAGGAGATGGGAAATCCCTGTCCCAGATATCGTGATGTACGCCTTGAAAGTGCCAGAGCATTTTCCCAGTTCGGCCAACGAGGGCAACCAAAGTGTCGGCAAAAAGATCGTCGCCAACTCGGTTCGCACCATAAAAGTCGGACACGGCAGAGCCAGTAGGCACATACACGATGCCTCGTGTTTGGTCGACCGACATACCCGCCCAGTTGTTGGCGGCATCGGCAGACTTCCACGCGCCCTGAGGCCACGTCGTATAGCCTTCTTCACCGGATGCGGAATTGTGTGAAAGGTCCAGGCGAGCTTACCGGTGCGGACGTTATAAGCGCGAATATCACCTCGCGGGGCCGGGTGGGTCTCGGGGGCACGAAAGCCGAGGACCAACAGGTCGCCGCAGAGCACGCCAGGGGTGGTCAAGGCGACCGAGTTTTGTGTGTAGTCCGAGTCCAGGTCTTTGCGCATGTCGAGCCGCCCATTTTCACCGAAGGCCCCGATCGGCTGGCCGGTGACCGGATTGAGCGCATACAGGAAGTTCATGATGTAGGCGAATAATCTGGACTCCTTACCGTCGCTCCAGTAGGTCAAACCACGGCTCGGCTGTCGTCCGACGATTCTGGAGTTGAACTGCCAAAGTTGTTTGCCGCTCGCTCCATCTAGCGCAATCACCTGCAGGGTAGGGCCGTAGCCGTAGAGAGTGCGTCGACAACCAGAGAGTTCGTTTGGACACCTCCGTCAGTGCCGGAGTCGAAGCGCCAGACCTGTTTCAGGTGAGACACATTAGCGGCCGTGATCTGATCTAACGAAGAGTAATGGTCACCTGTGGGCCCACCGCTGTAGTTCGACCAATCTGTTCGCGGCGCGGGATTTTCTGACTTGGCTGAATAGGTGGCTTGCGGGAAGCGGCCTCGACAATACCAGGCGCTGAGAACCAGTGCAACTGTCACAACGACCGCGAACGCAATTTTTTTGAAAAGACGGTTCGCGCGAATTAGCCGACTTTGCATTGGTTTAGAGATCAGACCTTGAATGAATTGGGCGGGGCCTATACTACCCCATCTCAACCAACTCAAAATGGAACCTGCCCTTTTGGCCCTACACCCAATTATGGAAGTGGGACGGTACCCGGCGAGGCGAACGATACGGGCGGTTGAGCACGGTGTGGTCCGCTGCCAATGATTGAGCGTCCCTGCGGGCAGATACAAGACCGACATTGGTCATAGCGTCATACTGAATCAGGGCTTCTCAGCTCTCTCATTCCTTTCAGGTTTCTGTTCCTGCGCGGAGGCCCATTTTGCATGTTCCTGCGAAACCAGTGACTCGATTCGCTCGGCCAGCAGGTTTTGCGGATTCTCTGTTGAGGCGTATGGTCCAGAAAGAGCCAGGAATAGGAACTTCTCGTGCTTCAGCGACTCGCAAGTTGACCGGTAAGAGATCCAGTTCGCCTGATACTGATTGAGCTGTTGGATACCTTCACACAACAGGACCAGCGCGCCCATTACAGCCGCAACACGCGCCGCCTGCTGGCTAGGGACAAACAGAGGATTGATGGTGATTAGGGCCGCAATGGCAATCGTAATTATCTTGAGGGCCTTGAATCCCACCTGACTCGACCGGCTTCTTCTGTCATACCAATTGATCTGATCATCCAGCCTGGTCAAGGACGCGTTTTCTGGCATGCTGTTCCTCCACAAAATCCGAATAACAATAGCACTATGCCTATCGATCCGGCTGACGGCTCTGATAGATGAGCGAACATATCCCCAGTCAGAAGCTCGCCTTTCATGCGAAAATCGCCAAAGCGGGGTTCCCCATGGTCAATAGCATACCCCCGAAATACCGGTATGACGCGTTCATAAGCTACTCCCGAAGGGACAAAGCCTTCGCGAAAGCTCTGGAGACGGCCCTTGAGAATTTCCGGCCTCCGAAGGGCCTTCCGGTTCGGATGCAAAATCTCGATATCTTCCGGGACGAATCGGACCTTACCGGCACGGCATATCACGAGTCCATAGAGCTTCATCTTCAGCAATCTGCGAAGTTGATCTTGATCTGCTCCCCTGATGCAGCTCGAAGTGAATATGTCGCCGATGAGATCCGCCGCTTTGTGGGCTCTGACGCGAGCCGAGGGCACCAGATCATTCCGATTCTGTACCGCGGAATACCAAACAACGAAGCCGGGCCACAACAGGAGGAACAGAAAGCGTTTCCGGCGGTTCTGTACGAATACCTTGAAATGCCTCTCGGCATTAATTATCTGGAGTTCGATCCTGCAAAGCACAAACCGAATAGGGGCGCTTACCTTAATTCCTGGTACGCTCTTCTGGCCAATATCTGCGATGTCAGCCGGGGAGAAATTGAAGAGCGAGAGAGGCGAAGACAAGCTAGAAGAAGAAAGCTGCAGGTGGGAATCGTCGGCGCGGTCTTCGCTGCGCTGTCGACAGCGCTGATCGTCACCCTCATTTCGCGGCAGCAAGCAGTACGGGAACAACATCTTGCGGAGTCCGGTCAATTAAGCGCAAATGCGATCAACGTACTGGCTGACGATCCGCAGCTCGGTCTTTTGCTCGGCTTTGAAGCGGCCATGCGCAGTTATTCCGCCAATAAGTCAGTCTCGGTCGAAGTTCAGGACGCACTGCATCGGGCACTTCTAAGCTCCCACGAGCAACTCCGGATATCAGCTAATAGCGGAGGCGTGCACGGCGTCGCCTTCAGTCCCGCCCGGCGCGTCATTGCGACGGCTGGCGCTGAAGGCGTCCAGTTTTGGGACGCTGTCACCGGCTCGCTCCTCCCAATGCGCATCGACGGCATTGACTCGGTGCTCAGTCTCGCGTTCAGTCCAGATGGAAGCCAGTTGGCCACCGCGGGACGGGACGGCGCAGTGCGGCTTTGGAACGCAACAACCGGTCGCGAACAACGAACACTCCGCGGACACCTCGGACCTGTTTGGTCCGTTGTGTTCACCCTAGACGGGTCGGGCCTGGCTACTGCGAGCGCCGATGGGACGGCGAGAATGTGGGACACGACGTCTGGCCGCGAAATGCACACATTTACCACAGCGCACCCCGGCGCCCTCTTCGCTGTCGCAGTCAGCCACGATGGAAAACTATTGGCGACCGGAGGCGCGGATCAATCCATCCGTATTTGGGACGTCGTATCAGGCCGCTTGTTACATGAGTTGGCCGACGACGGAAAGGTCCACGGGGTGGCCTTCAGCCCTGATGGCGCGAGTCTGGCTACCGTGAACCTGTCAGCGATAACCGTAAAGATCTGGGACGTGGTCTCTGGTCGCCAGCTGCGAGCATTTGGTGACCACACGTCGTCCGTGTTTGCGGTCGCATATAGTCCTGACGGTTCAAAGTTGATTACTGCCAGCATCGACAAGACTGCACGACTCTGGGACTCAGCGACAGGCAAAGAATTGTTCGTCTTCCGGGGCCATACGGGACTCGTTACCTGCGTCGCATTCAGCGACGATGGCGAACAGATTGTCACCGGGGCCGAGGATGGTACAGCGAGAAGCTGGAAGGTTCGGGAGCCCTACGAATTCCCTTCGCTCGTGGGCCATACTTCGGCCGTCAACCAGGTGGCATTCAGCCCCGATGGCACGCGCGTCGCAACCGGGAGCGACGACGGCACGGCCCGGATATGGCTCGCGACTACGGGAAGAGAACTGCATGATCTCTCGCTCGACAGTAATGTGAACGCAGTTGCGTTCAGTCCCGATGGCAAGCGGCTGGTCGCTGCCGCTTCGGACGGAACAAGCAAAGTTTTCGACGCGGCGAGTGGAATAGAACTCTTTCCATTGACAGGACATGGCGCTGAAGTGAAAAGCGTCGCTTACAGTGGCGATGGTCGGCGCATAGTGACCGGAAGCTCCGACGGTACAGCAAAGATCTGGGAGGCCGCATCTGGAAAGGAACTTGCAACGATCGTCTATTCTTCGGGCAAGATCGATGCCGTGGACTTGAACCGGAATGCGACACGCGCAGCCATTGGGGTCTATGCAGATGAAGGTACCGGTGGTGATGGCGCGCAGATTTGGGACGTTCAGGCGATCCAGGCGGGTCACCCTTTGAGCAAGCTCGACGCGGATTACGTCTGGGTAAACCAGGTTCGTTTCAGCCCCGATGGAAAACGTTTGGTCACAACGGGATCGACACCGCCATACCTGGTGAAGGAGTGGGACACTGCATCGGGTCAGGAGTTGCTTAGTCTGTCAGGACACGCGGGCGAGGTGCTCACGGCCGCCTATAGTCCGAACGGTAGTGAACTCGCGACGGGCGGGGAGGACGCAAAGATCAAGCTGTGGGACTCAGTGAGCGGCCGAGAGTTATTGACGCTGTCTGCGCCCAACATCACGGTTAACAGCGTTGCATTCAGTCCTGACGGCAAGCGGCTGGCATCGGCAGGATCCAATCGGGAGGTGCGGCTGTTTGCGATAGATCCAGCAGATCTTGTAGTGCTGGCAGCGTCGAGGCTGCGGCGGCCCCTCACCTCGGACGAGTGCCGGCGTTATCTGCGACGTGATGAATGCTCTACTGTTCCCTCATCAAAGATCGTCGCCGGCATACGAGATGAGACGAGCGGGCGACATGCACGCCGCAATGGCCCAATTTAGCGAGGCTTTTGCGGCCTACGGTGCGGCGGGGGCCACATTGGCTTCGAAGCGTCTGCTCAGCGAGCTCTTTATGAGCGATGCCCGCGATCGCGTGAAAGAGGGTGACTTGGCCGGTGCCACCAAGGACTTCCGCACCGCCACCCTCCTGGTGCCCCTCCCCGGAACAGATCCAGGAGAGGAGGTCGCCTCCGCAATCGCAATGGCCAAAGTGACCGAGGCCAAGCAGCTTGCCGCCGCAGGCAGAGGAACTGAGGAGATCTCGCTCCTGAAACAGGCAGTCGCCCTCGACCCGAAGAATGAACCAGCATACCGCGCACTCGCTCAGGCCTATGACAGCACTCACGAATACGATAAGTCCATTATCGCAATGCAGGGTGCGCTGAAAGTCAGTCCCTCTGTTTCCAATATGATTGATCTCGCCAACAACCTCCGGTTGAACCGCGACTATCCTGCTGCAATATCGCAACTGAATCAAGCGATAGCCGCAAATCCGCGCAGCGAGTGGGCTCACCGGATTCTTGGTCTAGTGTTCCTCAACTCTGGCGATTCCGCGAGGGCGCTTAGCGAATTCAACGCCGCAATCGCCATTTCACCCACACAGTACGCACTTTATGAACAAGCGGGGATCTACAAGTCACGCAAAGATTTCACGCGGGCCTTGGAGGCCCTCAAGAAGGCAGAGACGATTGATCCGAACTACGTCGACGCTTATCAGGACGCGGGGCAAATCTACCACGATGACTTGGCTGATTTCGAGGCCGCCTATCGCGAGCTGGCGGCCGCACACGGATTGGCGCCCAACAATGTGGGTCTGCAGGCGGACTTCGCAGAGGCGTGCCTTACTTCCGGACGATTTCAGGAGGCGCTGGACGCGGCATCGGGGCTGCTCGATTCGCCGCTGCTATTACAGGATATGTCCGTGAGCGACCGGCTTGCGATGAAGTTCATCAGGGTAGCGGCACTCGAACTGAACGGAAGTGATAAGCGGGCCGCCGAAGAACAGAAGGCCCTCATCGCAGATTTCACAGCGCTCCCTGCGTTCAAGCGCACTTGGAATTTCTCGGGAACCAGACGTTTTCTCACCAACTCGAGGACAGACCCTGAGCAACGAGCTTCGTTGCTCAAACTGCTCGACATCCTAGATCCCGTGACCACCCCCAAACCGAAGAGCTGACCCAACCTGCACCGCTGAATGTCGAGTCTTGACTTGAAGGTTCTGTGCTAACTGCTCGGAATTGCATCGTCGGAGATAGCGGAGGAGCGATTTTATACTGCGCCTTGCGTTCTAAATGCGAAAATGGTGGGCCTACTCCAAACGGAGTAGGCCCACGTCAGGTCCAACAGACTATTTTGATTTAACGCCTGGTGATGACTGGCTCCTCGAGGACGACGTCCCGATCGGAGCTGACAGCTTCGTGATCTACGGCACGAGTTATGAGCGGTGCGCCTTCGGAGATGTCCCCGAAGGTTTCGCGACCGCCGGATTTATCATTCGAACCCGCCTCGCTCGAGGAGGATATGTCGCGCGCGCCAGTCTCTTTCAGTGCGGCTTTAGCGGCATCGACCTGGTCCGACGTGTCACAGTGAACCGACAGAAGCGTGCCGCCGCCCTTTACAGCGCCTTCGTAGCGCTTTGCCTCGTACTCCGGAATTCCCATGCCTACTAACGCCCCGACGAGGCCACCTACAGCGCCGCCGACCCCCACTCCCGCAAGGGTTGCCATTATGGGTCCAGCGGCGATAAGCGGACCGACGCCAGGGATCGCAAGAGCGCCAATACCTGCCAGCAATCCTAGCGTTCCCCCGATCACTCCGCCGGTGGTCACGCCGGCGGTCGCACCTTCGGGAGCCTTGGTGTTTTTCTCGTGAGCGAAGGCGCGTGTGCTTTCATCGTCTGGCAAAAGAACCGAGATTGCGGCGTTTGAAAAGCCCTTTGCAAGTAAATGATCTACTGCGGCTTCCGCAGTGCCTGGTGTCGCGTAGATTCCGAAGACAGCTGTGTTTTTGCTAGACATGGTAATGCTCCTTTGATGGTGCGGATAATTTTGGTTGTTTCGCGAAATGCTTATTGCTTGACGGTCAACTCGTTGACGATTTTGTCCGCCGGAACAACATTCGACGCCAGGGAAACAACTTTCTGTTTCTCCTCATCGGTCTGCACGGGGCCCTTTAGCGTAACTTCCCCGTTCACCGTAATGATCTTCACGTTATGCGCGTAAGTGGAAAGGTCCTTATCGCTGACGATTGCCTTGCGGACCTTCGCGGTAGTCTCACGGTCTACCTTTGCGTTGGCTTGATTGTCGGCAGTCGGTGATGTGCTTTTATTCTGACTTGAATTGTCCGGTGCTTGCGCGCTTGACGATTGCGCCGACATCCGGGTAGTTGGGAAGTTTCCATTGAGACATAGAACGGCGATCGCGGCTACCGCCACGATTCGAAAACGAGATAAATGCATAAGAGAACCCTTTCACGGAACACAAGGTCCCGAGGTGCCGAACTGGCGGCGGCGAGCTAACGCTCAGTCCATCTTGCGGGTCTGATGAGATAGGTCCAGGGTGAGTTGTCTACACACCAGCATTATGGCCGTCGATTGCATCTCACATAGTGTGTGACTCAGAATGGCCTTTCTCGCGGAAACAAACCGAGAGGGCCTTGTCCGACCATGCCTTGGGGATACCGATGAACCGAAAGTCCGGATCGAGTGAAACCGCTCAACTCCTGCGAGTCGTTACAGCGGTAGTTGTCGTAGCAGCTTTGTATGTTGGCCGAACTGTCTTTATCCCTCTAGCGCTCGCGTTACTTCTCTCTCTCCTCCTGGCTCCGGTAATGGACTTTCTCGGTCGCATCCGTGTACCTCGATTAATGGCAATCTTCCTTGTCGTCGTAGCTCTATGCGGCCTGGCAGGTGGACTTGGCTGGAAGGCATCTACAGAATTTAGCGACTTGGCCAATCAACTGCCGATCTACAAAGAAACGCTTGAGGGGAAGATCAAAGTTCTGAGCGGATTGAAGAGTTCGAATTTCAGCAAAGTCTCAAACGCCGTCAGCGATCTTGAGAGAGAACTAACGAAGTCAGGACCGCCCGAACAAGACCATTCAAGAAAAGCCCCTGCTCCAGGTTCCTCAATCGCTCGGCCCATGGCTGTGGAAGTGGTCCCTCCCTCCGATACACTTGCTTCGCTCGAAACCATACTCGGCCCGATGGGGGCCCTTGGAATGGTTGGCGTCTTCACGATCTTCATACTTATCGGTCGAGAAGACCTCCGCAACCGATTCATTCACTTGGCGAGCGGTGGACGGCTGACTGTCATGACGCAGGCCTTGGACGAAGCGGCTAATCGCATCCAACGCTATCTCTTCCTGCAGTCAGCAGTAAACATTGGATTTGGAGCGATTGTTGGAATCGTCTTGTACTTGATTGGCATACCGGATGCCTGGCTATGGGGCTTGTTCGCGGCGATTCTCCGGTTCTTGCCTTACGTCGGTGCTCCACTTGCCTCGTTCATCCCGATTTTGCTCTCCTTGGCAATCTTCTCCGGATGGGGCCATACATGGGGGACGATAGCTTTCTTTTTGATCCTCGAACTTAGCGTAGCGAATTTTATTGAACCTCTTCTCTATGGGGCCCACGTTGGTCTGTCAGCTTTGGCGATACTCATCGCGGCGGTCTTTTGGACGCTCATCTGGGGGTTTCCTGGACTAATTTTGTCCACACCGTTAACCGTTACCTTGGTCGTGATGGGGCGATATGTGCCAAGTCTGAATTTTCTGAGGATTCTGTTAGGCGATCAGCCAGAAATATCGCGGTCTAGCTTGTACTACCAACGTCTTCTCGCTCTGGATCAAAATGAGGCAAGGCAGGTTCTGGAACAATATCTCAAGGACAAGCCTCTTACGGAGCTGTACAGCGAAGTCCTGATTCCAGCAATGAGCCTGGTAGAGCAGGACAGACATCGGAATGAGCTGGATGAAGCGACCCAGAGCTTTATTATGCAGAGCACGCGTGAGCTGATTGAAGAGCTCGACGAAGTTCAGGTCGAGGAGACGCCGGCCATAGGGGAGTCTCTGCGCATTCGCCCGCTCGATGTTCTTTGCATTCCTGCTAGAGATGAGGCCGACGAAATTGTTGCGTTATTGCTTTCTCAGGTGCTCCAACGCAGTGGTATCAATACTCAGATTCTGCCACTGGGACCACCGTCAGACGCTTGGTCTGATGTGGCTGACATGAATCCAGGTATTGTCTGCATTTCAGCGCTACCGCCTTTCGCGATTGATCACGCAAGGGTCCTTTATCAGAAGCTTAGGGCCAAATCACCAAAGTTAGATGTTGTCATCTGCCTGTGGAACTTCGAGGGGGACCTTGAAAAAGCTGCTCGACGATTGAAATTGACCGATGTGCGTCGTCTTCAAGTGAGTTTGAATGGTGTCATGGACCATGTAGCCGCAAGAACCCGGCCCTCCCTTCGAGAACCAAAGGACTTGAGCGAGATCACCATGCTCGATACCAATAGCGAGGTCCCCCTCAATGCCAAGAAAGCTGTTGCAACTTAGAGTTTCCGGCTATGAGTGCGGCAATAGTAGGTCGCAAAGAGGCGGGAACCGTTGTTCCCGAAAGGCGGGGTTATTCACGCTGAATCAACGCTCTCTTCGCGGCCGGTTAGCTCTTAGCAATAATGCGATGCCCCCTGCAAGGGCTATACCGCCGTAAACGGCCCATCTGGTCTGTCCAGTCAGCCACCGGACCACATGGCAGATCGCCATCCTTGGGCTGGCCAGCAAGGTCAGTTCCATGGATCTTAGTTATGTCGCGCACGCCACACAGCACCCATAACGGGGTCAACTATTCTTGGGAGAATATGGACCGGCCCAAATTCCCGCTGGACCGCAGTGACTAAGGCCTCTCGCACGGGCAGGACCTTCTCCAGAACGCTGCCCGCAAATGCCACCGAAGGCAGCCATTCCCGGTTACGAGCCATATGCTGCAGTCGTCGTATAACCAGCCGCACAAGATATGCCAACGACTCCCCTTCGCGACTCAATACCTCGGCTGAAACTTCGTCCCCCATTTCAGCGGCCCGTACTACGAGTTCCGTCAGCCTGGAAAAATCGGGCGGCGGGATGCAATTCGCGTGTTCGACAAGCAAGTCGACGGTCGTCAAATGCCAAAATTCCATGACGTCATCCAGCAAAAGCGTGGAACGCCCTTCGTCTTTGGCCAGGAATGCAGCTCGGAGACCTTCCAGACCGATCCTCTGCCCGGAACCTTGGTCCGCTAGCGCTGGCCCCCACCCTCCCGCTGAGGTCAACTCACCAGGACCTATGCGACCGGCCACGTTCGAACCGGTGCCTGCCAGCACTAACACGCCGGCCTCCGCTGGAAACGCCGCATCGAGTGCGATCTCCACGTCTCCAAGCAACAGGAGTTCTCCGCTGACCCTAGTTGCCATCGCAGCGCGTAACCAGTCCGCGACCAACGGAACACGCTCTCCTGCTGTTCCGATGCAGCTCCGCGTTATCGACTGCATAGTCACGCCGCTCAGCGCTGTGAGTTGACGCAGGCCGGAATCGAGATTGAACGCTGCGGTCTCAGCGTCCGTTCGCATCCTCTTGATTGTTCCGGTGCGCACTCGTGCCAGTTCGCGGGCCCCATCGGCAAGGACGTAGTCCGTCTTTGTCCCGCCGGCGTCGAGTGCCAGAAAAAAACTCATCCTTGGGTGTCCCTCTGGAAAAACCTTTCGCTAAATTCGAGCCTTGGTAGGCACTTAATCATGGTTCCCCTTTTACTGCATGGCCGGTCTCTAAGGCAGAGATCATCAAGCGAACGTTCTCAGATTTCGTAACCATGCGACCCGCAATATTGGATTCCAGGTGCCTAACCGAGCCGTGAAACTGCACAGCTCCGGTAATTCGTGCGACCTCTGACGCATTCTCGAACCTCAGGCCGCCGCCTGCAGCGATGGCGATCCGACCATCAGCTTGTTCTCCCAGACGTCGAAGTCTCTCGGCCCCGGCATAAACATCTGGTGCCCCTCCTGACGAAAGCAATCGATGACAGCCTGCGGAGATTACGTCCTCTAGAGCATTGTTCAGATTTGCGGTCATATCAAAGGCGCGATGAAAGGTCACTTCGAGGGGTGCCGCCTTCTCCACAAGACGGCGCATTCGGTTGCCGTCTACGGTCCCATTGGGCCGAAGGACCCCCGCAACAAAACCGCTCACTCCAAGCGTCCGGGCATGCTCGAGGTCCTCCTGCATGAGCGCAAACTCGCCGTCGGAGTAGACGAAGTTTCCTCCCCGTGGACGCAGCATCGCATACACGGGCAGACCACTCTGAACTACTGCTGAGATAGTTAGTGCATGGCTCGGCGTCAAGCCACCTTCGCTGAGGGCGCAGCATAGCTCAATGCGGTCTGCCCCGCCATCCCGTGCGGCGACACACGCCTCGAGGTCTTCCGCACATACTTCGAACACAATGTCGCGACCCACTCTCAACCTCCACCGACGATACTGCATCTGTAACGGTCCATCTACAGCAGAAAATCACGTCGGCGCTCGCGCGGAAGCGATGGCTCGCGGCGTGTAGTCGAGATCTTCGACAAATGGATACGTTGGCTTGCGGAAGCGGTTCTTCGGGAGGTGGACTATGTCTTGGTTGATGGCGCCATCCGACAACGCCATTAGGCTAGGATTTGCCAACGGCGCCAACTCTGGAGAGAGATACCCCGATTTAACGACAATGATCTTGTAAGCCAATGGTTGAAGGCCTAATCGGGTGAAATCGGCAACATCGTGATAGGGACGCCTTTGGGCAGAAAGGACAAGAGTGACGCCTTCGATCTGGACGACGGCCTCACGCAGGCGCAGATCGGAGGATGGAAGCAGAAAAATGACTTTGGCTAAAGCGTTGACTGGCCTGCTGCCAAGTGGGTCAAGCGTCGCACCGATGGAGAGAGGTAGCGTTGAGCCGACGCCGGCCTTGTAGCATGCTTCGGTGGCCGGACGGTCGGTGATTCCGGCCAAGACAGTGTCCTGCACCTTGTAACGCAGCAGCTCTTCAAGAATTTCAGCACGGTCGCCGGAGCCGCCCCCGGTTGGATTGTCGCCCGAGTCGGCCAGGATAACTGGATGTGTCCTTGCCTTCATGGCCTTCTCGATACACCCATCAATTGTCCCGGTCACGGTGCCGAACTGAAACTCGTGACGGGCGTCCCAATACTGCTGCGCCAGATCGACGGCAATGTTCTTTTCGATGGCAGGGGCCGTACCGGTGACGACTGCACACGCCGTCGAGCGCGGCTCATCGGCCCACACGTAGCCAACGAGTAGAGATACATCTAGGACCCCTGGCTCTTGGTTCAGTTTCGGAAGTTGTGCCCAAAGCCTTTTGGCCGGTTGCCATTCGGTGCTGCTGCGCTCACCAGGCATCAGTACGGGAATGGGCGCCCATACCAGCGTGGGACGAATATGTTGGTCCAGACAATGCACGAGCATGTTACAGGACCGCTCCATAGTCTCTTCTTTGTCGATGTGGGGTGCGGTACGGAAGGCAGAAAACATGTCAAGGTTGTCGATCACGCGCTGGCTAACATTGCCATGGAGATCGTAGGAAGCGGACATAAGGCAGTTGGGGCCTACCACCTTGCGGGTGGCTTCCATCCAGTCCCCTTCTGCGTCCATCATTCCGTCCACAAACATGGCACCGTGCATTGGAAGAAACAGGCCGTCAAGTGGAAGCAAGGGCCGTAGGGCAGCCAGGAATTCAGCCTTGATTGCGTCGTAAGTGGCCTGCTCGACCGGTCCTCCAGGAACTGCCTGCGCAACCACAGTCGGGATGAAAGGAATGGAGTATTGTTTCAAGAACGCGAATCGTTGGGACCCTGCAAGTGCTTCGCCTTTCAAGATTTCGAAATCTTCCATGCGCGTCCGAATGCGGCTGTAGGTACTACATTCAATGCCAATGCCCCCAAAGGCGATACGTAGCTGCTTTGCCTCGGAGAAAGCGCTGGCTGTGCAATAACGGCGGAACGCGAAAGCGAGGCTAGCAGCAGAGGCACCCTTCAGGAAAAGCCTTCTTCGCATGAAATACACTCCGATT
>Ga0210398_10003503_pt1 | contig 15006 bp, 14 predicted proteins | sample IncBWC4OmetaG_FD_161047 | JGI IMG/M metagenome (GOLD analysis project Ga0210398, IMG submission 161047) | Forest soil microbial communities from Barre Woods Harvard Forest LTER site, Petersham, Massachusetts, United States - Inc-BW-C-4-O | ecosystem: Environmental > Terrestrial > Soil >...
GGGAAAAATTTGAGGCAGCGGTGCGGAGAGGCGGGGTCGGAGTCGATTCCAGCCTGGCCGCGTTCCGGGCAGGATTCGACGCGGCCGTGCAATCTTCCGTGCCGACAGACAAAGACAAAGATGCGGGACAAGCGAAGAAGAAAGTCGGATATCGCCTTCTGGAACTCGAGGCTAGGATCCAGACGAGCTTTCCGGCAGGCGCGCACAACATTCTTGTCCTTGGGGTTGAGCGGCTCTGCGACTACCAGGATCAGCGTTACGCTCGAGAGTATCTCGATCGCCTTGAACCGGTGCGGAATGCGGATGCTCCTCACGGCCCGGGCGATTGTGAACTTTTGCGCGAAACCGCCCGCTACTTGGCGTTGTGGATGTCCTACGAAGATGCGATCCGGGTAGCCGACCTCAAGACGCGCCGGACGCGATTCGAGCGTGTCGGGAAGGAATCGCGCCAATCGCAAACGCAAGTACTGCGGATCAACGAATTCTTGTATCCGCGAATCGAGGAAATCACCGATATGATGCCCTCGGGACTCGGCGCGTGGGTTTTGAAAACAGGTTGGACGAATCGCCTGATGTCGCGATTTGCCGGCAACGGACGAATTGTGGAAACCACGTCCTTGCCAGGTTTTCTACAGCTCTACTTGATTGCCGCCCTTCGCCCGTGGAGGCGTAAGACCTGGCGCTTTCAAAGGGAGCAGAAGAGCATCGCTGAATGGTTGCAGCAGCTGATTTCGCTGGCGCCGGAAAATCACGCTCTCGCGATCGAGGTGGCGACGCTCCCGCGAGTGCGAAAAGGGTACGGCGATACGCACATTCGGGGCTGCAAAAGTTTTGACGCCATGATGTCGACGATCTCATCTTTGCGAGGCCGCGATGACGGAGCGGATTGTCTCAAACGGCTTCGGGAAGCGGCTCTGGCCGATGAGAGCGGTGAAAAACTTGACGCGACATTACACGAGGTGAATGCGTGACCAGAAATTTAGGTTGGTTTCTGTGGGCGCAGATTCTTGACCGGTCGCGGCGCAAGAGGAGGGATCCATGAGAATCGTCTGTCTGGGAGGCGGACCCGCGGGACTGTATTTCTCGATTCTAGTGAAAATGGCTCACCCTTCCTGGGAGATTACGGTGGTGGAACGCAATCGTGCCGACAGCACATTCGGATGGGGGGTTGTATTTTCTGACAAAACGATGAGCGGCTTTCAGCAAGCCGATGCAGATACTCACGCCGCTATCACCCAGGCTTTTCGCCACTGGGACGACATCGACGTGTTTTTCAAGGGACAGAAGCTGACCTCGTCGGGCCACGGATTCTGCGGCATCGCCCGTATGAAACTCCTGCAGATTCTCCAGCAGCGCGCGGCGGGGCTGGGCGTAAGGCTTGTCTTCCAGACGGAAGTCACCGATCCCGATGGGTACGCGGCCGAGTACGATTTGGTGGTCGCATCGGATGGCGCGTCCTCCGTCACCCGAAGAAGGTACGAGGATATTTTCAAACCGAACATTCAGGTGCGCAAGAATCGGTTTATTTGGCTGGGAACGAGAAAGAAGCTCGATGCTTTCACCTTCGATTTCCGGGAAACCAGCGCCGGATGGTTTAACTTGCACGCCTACCGCTTCGATGCAGACTGGTCGACGTTCATCGTCGAGACTCCGGAGGAAAATTGGTCGAAAGCGGGACTCGACAAGATGGAGCCTGAACAATCCATCGCGTTCTGCGAGCGGCTTTTTGCGGAACGGCTGGAAGGCAATCCCCTGGTCTCGAACGCAAAACACCTGAGCGGCGCCGCGATCTGGCTGAAGTTCCAACGCGTCCTGTGCGAAAAATGGCATCACAGAAACGTTGTGTTGATTGGTGATGCGGCGCACACGGCGCACTTCGCCATCGGGTCCGGCACAAAACTTGCTATGGAAGATGCCATCGCATTAGGGCGCGCACTCACCGAGCACCGCGGGGATGTGCAGTCCGGATTGCGTTGCTATCAGGAGGAGCGCGAAATCGAGGCGCTTAAATTGCAAAGCGCGGCGCGCAATCGCATGGAATGGTTCGAGCAGGTGGATCGCTACGTACATCTCGATCCCGAGCAATTTACCTATAGCCTCCTGACCGGCAGTCAGCGAATCGGCCATGCAAACCTCAAAGTGAGGGATGCGCGCTACGTGGAGCAAGTCGAAACCTGGTTTGCTTCCCGCTGCGGGATCGACCATGCGGTTCCGCCTATGTTTACGCCCTTCACCGCGCGTGGCCTGACTCTCAAGAATCGCGTGATCGTGTCGCCGATGGCCACCTACATGGCGGAGGATGGCATTCCCAACGACTTTCACCTCGTTCATCTGGGAGGACGCGCCATGGGCGGCGCGGCCATGGTTGTGGTGGAGATGACTTGCGTTTCTCCCGACGCGCGCATCACGCCATCCTGCCCGGGCTTGTGGAACCACGAACAACAGATCGCCTGGAAGCGCATTGTTGACTTTGTGCATGCCAACACCGACGCCAAGATTGCGTTGCAATTGGGCCATTCCGGACGCAAAGGCTCCACCCGGCGCGGATGGGAAGGCATTGATTTGCCGCTGGCCTCGGGAAACTGGCCGGTGCTCTCGGCCTCGCCGATTCCTTACATTCCCGGGATGTCGCAAACCCCTCGCCAGGCCACGCGCGCCGATCTGGAACGCATCAAGCGTGACTTTGTGGCAGCGACCGAACGCGCCCAGGCCGCCGGCTTCGACTGGCTGGAACTCCACTGCGCTCATGGATATTTACTCTCTAGTTTTATTTCTCCGCTTACCAATTGGCGTGGCGACGAGTACGGCGGTTCACTTGAAAACCGCTGTCTCTATCCCCTTGAAGTGTTCCAGGCGATGCGCGAGGTATGGCCGCAGGACAAGCCAATGAGCGTCCGCATCTCCGCTCACGATTGGGTGCCGGGAGGGCTGACGCCTGAAGACTCGGAAGAAGTTGCCCGCTTTTTCTGCGCTGCCGGCGCCGATGTGATCGACTGCTCCGCGGGACAGGTCAGTAGCGAGCAGAAGCCGGTATACGGCCGAATGTTTCAGGTTCCTTTCTCCGACCGAATCCGCAACCGCGTGGGCATCGCGACTATTGCTGTGGGAAATATTTTTGAGGGTGATCACGCGAATACGATTATCGCTGCCGGGCGCGCCGACCTGTGCGCGATTGCGCGGCCGCATCTCGCTGATCCCGCATGGACCTTGCACGAGGCTGCTAAACAAGGATATGGAGAGATAAGCTGGCCTCCGCAATATCTGAATGGCAAGGAGCAGCTGGAGCGGAATATGGTGCGTGCTGCGCTGCTGGCGGCCCAGGTATGACAAATAGGAAGGGCGCGAGCGCCGGGCAGATGTCCAGTCTGTTGGCGGGAAAGCACGCGTTGGTTACCGGCGGATCGCGCGGCATTGGCTCCGCGATCGCGCGTACTTTGTTAAGCCACGGCGCGCGCGTCACCGTGCTGGGGCGCAACGAAAAAACGCTGGTTGACATGGCGCGAGGGCTCGCCCAGGATGGTGAACTCAACTCTGTCGTGGCCGACGTCTGCCAGCCGGATGCGATCGGCCGTGCTTTTGAAAATGCTCGAGAGCGTTTCGGACGTATCGATATTTTGGTCAACAACGCAGGCCATGCCAGTTCGGCGCCATTCTTGAAAACGGATGTGGAACTCTGGAAGCGGATGCTGACGGTGAATCTCGATGGAACCTTTCACTGCACCCAATCAGCGCTTCCTGGAATGCTGGAAGCGGGCTGGGGCCGGGTCGTCAACGTCGCCAGCACGGCTGGCCTCACCGGGTATGGCTATGTCTCCGCGTATTGCGCGGCAAAGCATGCGGTTGTCGGACTGACGCGTGCCTTGGCGATCGAAGTAGCCGCGAAGGGTATAACCGTCAATGCGGTGTGTCCCGGATACACTGACACGGACATGGTGCGCGAGAGCGTTGACAAGATCGTAGCCAAGACCGGACGCACTGCCGAGGCAGTGCGCGCGGAGTTAGTTTCGCGCAATCCTCAAAAGCGCATGGTGCAGCCGGAGGAAGCAGCGAATGCGGTTGCCTGGCTCTGCCTGCCAGGTAGCGAGGCGATCAACGGCCAGGCGATTGCCGTGGCCGGAGGCGAGCTCATGTGAGCTCCGGATCGAGGAACCCGGCTGGTGCAATAAGTTTGAAGTAGCTGAAGAGACCCGAAACTTGCTGAACACCATCTCGCTGCGTTGACTACGTATGGGTCTCGTCAGGCGAAACTAGGAGAACGTGATGCGCCATCTTCCAGGGGAGCGACACCAGTTGCCAGGACATCGCCGCGTGCTGGCTGGCTACGATGCGCGGCATTTCAAATATGAAACCATCGGGAAGGTTGCGACCATCACCTTGGATCGTCCCGAGCGCAAGAACCCGTTGACGTTCGACTCCTACGCTGAGTTGCGCGATCTGTTTCGGTCCATGGCCAACGCTGCCGACGTGAACGCCATCGTGCTGGCCGGTGCGGGAGACAACTTCTGTTCTGGCGGAGACGTGCACGAAATCATCGGGCCTCTAACCAAGCTGGATATGCCGGGACTTCTCACTTTCACGCAAATGACGGGCGATCTGGTCAAGGCCATGCGCGCCTGCCCACAACCGGTTATTGCCGCTATCGATGGCGTTGCCGTCGGCGCCGGTGCGATTTTGGCGATGGCTTCAGATCTCCGCATCGGGACAGCGCGCAGCAAGACTGCCTTTCTCTTTGTGCGCGTAGGGCTGTCTGGGTGCGACATGGGGGCTTGCGCTCTGCTGCCACGCATCATCGGCCACGGTCGCGCCGCCGAATTACTCTTTACCGGTCGCAGCATGAGTGGAGAGGAAGCTGAGCGCTGGGGTTTTTTCAATCGGCTCTGCGCTCCTGAGAAGCTTCTGAGTGAGGCCAATGCTCTGGCCGGAGAATTGTCTGCCGGACCTATTTTCGCGCACGCCATGACCAAGAAAATGCTTCATCAAGAGTGGAATATGGGAATTGACGAAGCGATTGATGCCGAGGCCCAAGCGCAAGCGCTCTGCATGGCTACCAACGATTTCCATCGCGCCTATCACGCCTTCATTCAAAAGCAGAAGCCGCAGTTCAAGGGAGATTGAGAGTGACGGCTCAAACCCATCTCGACTGGCCGTTCCTCGACGCGCACCATCGCACCCTCGCGGAAAAATTAGAGGGGTGGGCGAAGAGAAACCTTGGTCCAGGGCATGAAGAGGATGTTGACGCTACATGCCGAAGATTGGTGCAGGAGCTCGGGGGAGGGGATTGGCTGCGCTATGCGATCGCGGGTAGTCACTATGGAGCGACTGCCGAGGTTATTGACACACGCGCGATCTGCATCATTCGCGAAATCTTGGCACGGCATTCGGGCCTCGCGGACTTCTCCTTTGCGATGCAAGGCCTGGGGTCAGGAGCCATCACGCTGTTCGGAGATGAAGCGCAGAAGCAAAAGTATCTGCCCCGAGTCTGCAGCGGTTCAGCTATCGCGGCATTCGCTTTATCCGAGACGGAAGCCGGTTCTGACGCAGCTGCGCTGCAATGTGCCGCGCATCTGGATGGCGACAGCTATGTGGTGAACGGCGAGAAGAATTGGATTTCGAATGGTGGCATAGCAGATTTCTATGTGCTGTTCGCACGGACCGGTGAGGCAGCGGGGGCTCGCGGCATTACGGCACTGGTAGTCGATTCCGATACGCCTGGTTTGGAAATCGCCCGACGTATCCAGGTCATCGCCCCTCACCCGATCGCTCTGCTTCGCTTCGAAAACTGCCGTGTCCCAGTCAGGCAGCGGCTGGGCGAACCCGGTAAGGGCTTCAAGGTGGCCATGGCCACGCTCGATGTGTTCCGCACCTCCGTAGCGGCAGCGGCGCTTGGTTTTGCTCGCCGGGCGTTGGAAGAAGCTCTGAAGCGAGCAACTGGCCGCAAGATGTTCGGGCAGATGCTGGCTGACTTCCAGCTCACGCAGGCCAAGCTGGCTACCATGGCCACGGGTATCGACGCCGCAGCGCTGTTGACCTACCGTGCTGCATGGCTGCGCGACAAGGGTTACTCGGTCACGGTTGAGGCCGCCATGGCCAAAATGGCGGCAACGGAAACGGCGCAGCAGGTCATCGACGCTGCCGTGCAGATTCTAGGTGGATTGGGTGTCGTGAAGGACGAGATCGTCGAGCGCCTCTATCGCGAGATCCGCCCGCTGCGCATCTATGAAGGTGCCACAGAAGTGCAGCAGCTAATTGTTGGGCGGGGCATCATAAAACTCTTTCAGGAACGGGCTCCTTATGATTGACGCGCCCGGGAACAGCTCAGGTCCGTCTCCGGGGCAAGGTCGTGTCTACCGGAAGGATATCGTCGTGCGCTTCACCGATTGCGATCCTGCCGGCATTGTCTTTTATCCGCGCTACTTGGAAATGTTCAATGACCTGGTGGAAAGCTGGTTTCGCGAGGAATTAAATTTTTCTTTCAATGAGATCGTCACGCGGCGGGTCTGGGGTTTGCCGACGGTGCATCTTGCGGTGGATTTCGTTGCCCCGAGCATTTTTGGCGAAGTGCTCTCCGCTACACTCTCTGTGCGCAGCCTGGGAACGAGTTCGATAAGTTTGGATATTTCGCTGCGCGGTCGCGATGGAGTTGCGCGTGTCCGGGGGAAGGTAGTCTTGGTGCTGATAGACCGCAGTGTCGGACGCGCAATTCCGATCCCCAACGAGGTGCGTGCCCGCATCGCTTTGTTTCAGGGAGCTTAAGTTATACCCGGCACTCCATTTGGACAAGGGACTGAACCAATGAAAATCCTCCAACCTGCACATTGGCCGCGCCCCCGAGGTTATGCGAATGGTGTCAGCGCGACCGGCCTCAGCGTCTTCGTCAGCGGCATGATCGCATGGGATGCTCGAGGAAGATTGGTGGCCTCGGATTTCGCAAGTCAGGTCCGGCAGGCTCTTAGCAATGTGGTCGAGATACTCGCGGAAGCGAATGCGAAGCCGGAGCACATCGTGCGCATGACCTGGTATGTCGTGAGCAAGAAAGAATACATCGCGGCGTCCAAAGAGATTGGGGTCGTGTATCGGGAGGTCATCGGCCGCCACTATCCGGCGATGACCGCCGTCGAGGTGTCGTCGCTGATGGAAGATGGGGCTCGCGTGGAGATCGAAGTAACTGCAGTTATTCCTGAGTGAGCGGGAAACGGATCTGTCGCTTTTCAAACAAATACCTCAGGGACCGCTGCACGAGCTGCTGCAATGCCGGAATCAGCAAAATGGCTCTGCTTCGGAACTCACGAACTGTTTTGGCGGGCTGATCAGACTCTCTGCCCAAAACTAGTGCTACGCTCTGGCTCGCAGTGGCTTCAATGGAGTCCACCTGTATTCACGACTCTGCACCGACTCTCGCGGCTTGTCCAATAACTTTTCGTAAGAGACCTATTCCTGGTGGTTATAGCGACCAGCATTCGGGCGGATTTGACCCGCCGGGGCCGTATGGCCAACAAGGCCGTTTCCCACGCCAGGCTCTCTCACGCTGAAAGGGAAAGTTCCATTTGCGTTGCTGACCGAGGTGGGACCGCATATTTGCGGAGGAAGGACCTCACGAACTGATTGGTTAATCTGGAATCGTCACCTTTTCTCATAATCACGTAAGTCGCGAATGATAGAGACTTGTCGGAAAAGGGTTTCAAGACTACATTCTTGCTCCGAGAGTCGAGCGCATTCGGTTTGGTTACGATGCCAACACCGACTTGTTCAGAAACCAAATGAATCGCCTGCTCCGCGGTTACCGCGTCGTGCGTGCACTTTGGTCTGATCCCGTCGCGGCGCGCCACCGCCAGGATGGCATCATGGACAATCGGGTGAATTCGTTTCGGAAACAAGATCCATTGGTCGTTTACTAGATCCTGAAGTACCAAAGTCTCCTTGTTAATCGCAGGATGGCTCTCCGGCAAGACGGCGTACAACGGCGCCTGGGCAAATGGTACTGCGGTGATGTCAGCGCTCAACAATGGCGCCGTGACGAGAGCGAAGTTGAGTTCGCCGACAAGAACGCTTCGGACCAGTTCGATGGCAAACTGCCCCATGAGCCTTACGCGCAGCTTCGGGTAGAGCGGCAAGCGTATGTTCACGACCGTTGAGATCCACGATTGGTCACAGTGAGGCGAGTATCCTACTGTCAAGACTCGGTCGCACCCGTCCTGGGTCGCACGAGCCAACTGAATGGCCCTTTCCACATGGGAAAGAGCTGCACTTGCTTCTTCTACGAAGATCTGCCCGGATTCAGTGAGTTCGATCAGCCTGCCTTTTTCGCGGTTAAACAGATGAAGTCCATATTGCTCTTCGAGTTCGGTGATCTGCTTGCTAAGCGCCGGTTGGGTGACGTTCAACCTGTGCGCCGCACGAGTGAAGTTCATTTCTTCGGCCAGAATAACTACTGCATGGAGATGACGTACTTCGATCTTGGGGAACACAACTCAAACCCCCTGGAGTTGCGGCGCAGGTTCACCCTGAGCGCTAAATTTGCCCTACCCCAGTAAAGGAGCCAGCGATTTGAAAAAAGTATTAAGAAAAAACTTCTCCGTGACTCTCCTCCAGGTCAGTCAAAGGCTTGGGGGTTAGCCGTTCGTCGACCATTGCAGATCATTTCGGATGGCTTGACATCTGTGCGGTTTCGATGGCACGCTTTCATTTCTCTGGCCATCAAATCAGTAGTAGCATGAGGCCTCCCCGATGTCTGCCGTCCGCGAGTTGAGCCCTGATTGGGTCCTGTCGTCTTTCATTGTTTCCGGCGGAGATTCTCGCGACGAAATCATGGAACTAGCGGAAGCGGCCAGGCGCCTTTGGCCCGGCGTGCAGGCCCATGCGCGGAAGGAGCAGCCGGGTAAGAGCTTTGATGAGGTGATCCCCATGGCGACCGAGGTCTGGGAGGGAGTGCTGCAGTCGGTCGCGAAGACCCTGCAGCGTTCCTATGGCAAGCGTGCGCAGATTGAGAGTCTGGATGCCTATCTTTTCGGTGTCTTCCATCACCGTTTCAACCGCGCTCTGAGAAAGGATCGTCGAAACCGGGAACCACTGCGGAGTTTGCCTTCAAATGGCGATCTCGGCCGCCTGAGGCAGGCTCATGATTCAGAAGCGCAGCGAGTTCTTGAGCGGTCGATTCAGGTTCAAGAAGCCGTTCGAAGGATGGACGATTGGACCCGCAAGGTCTGGGCCGCTCGGCAGTACGGGTACTCCTGGCGTGAAATTGCAGAGCATTTCGGCCTGACCGAACCGCAGGCCAAACTGCGCTTTGGCTATGCAATCGGAAAGCTGCGTGTGCTCTTCAGTCGGGGCGGATGATGGTTTGGAGGGTTTGGAGGGTGGGCAGTAGCTTGTACAAATTCCTCGCGGCAAACTGACCGGTCTTTGTGAAGTGACTTCATTCGAGAGCAGGAGCGTTCTGACCGAAGAGCAAGAATTCAACCAGGAGGAGAAGCGGATCTTGAATCTGCTGGCTCGGGGTCTATCCCGAGAATTTCCAAACCCGCAGCGGGTTGGCTGTCCTGGCCCCGCTCTACTCAGAAGCGTCGCCCTTCACAAACTGCCGTTGTCAGAAGCCGATCCTTGGCTGGATCATCTCGGCTCCTGCAGTCCATGCTTCCAGGAATTTACTGAAATCAGGAAGCAAACGGCAAGTCAGCGAAAACGGACACGGATGTGGCTGGCCGCGGCGGCAATGGTGCTGCTTGCTGTCGGGGGGGCGCTATGGGTGCGAAGTCGGCCATCGGGACAAACGGCGGTGGTCGCGGTTCTCGATCTGCGTGGCCGAACTGCCTTGCGCGGAGGCAGCACGGCAGACGCTGGTCAGCTTCCATTGCAGGTTCCTCGTAGCGTGAGGAGTCTGAACTTGGAGTTGCCGATCGGAAGCAACGAGGGGGCGTACGAGGTAGCGCTGTTCAACTCCACGGGTGCGGAACTACTGGGGACGAGCGCGACGGCTAAACTCGAAGATCACGTCGTGGTCCTGAGGGTTGATGTCGACCTCGCCGGTTTCGCTCAGGGTTCGTATTCCCTCGGCGTTCGACAGTCAGGTCTTGCGTGGACGAGGTTTCCCATCGGGTTGCTCTGAACGCAATTGCCATGAAGAAGAAACAAAAGACAGCGAACAAGAGTCGTCCCGCAACAAAGCCGAGAGTTCAGAACGATCGGCTCAAGGGTTGGGATGAAATCGCCGGTTTTCTCGCTCAACCGGTTGCGGTGGCCCAACGATGGGCGAGATCAGGCATGCCCGTGACGCGAGAAGGCAGGTTCCTGTATGCCTCGCGGGAGGAGTTGAGTCGATACCTCGGCCGCGAAGCTGGCCTGGATGTACCTGTTCGCATCGCGACAGAAGGCACGGACCTGTCTGCTGATCTGGACCGTGCTCTCGCATACGCCCGAGGAGGCAAGCAGGACAGGAGAAAAAAAGCGAAGCGATGAAAGAACAGGGGTTAGTTGAGTGCTCCTGCGATGCCGGGTTAGCGGCGCTACGACATCATCTGCTTGCGTGCGCTACGAAGTGCGCCACTCGACCTCCTGGGAAGAAAACCTCATGGCAGGGTCGCCCCGGTTAATTGAACCAGACCTGGGAAGCGGGGCGAGCCGTGAACTCGACGGGAAACTTGGTGCGCCACACTCTTCGGCGTCGCTGGCGGTGAACAGCTTTGAACCCGTGGCGCACTGCCCCGGGTGCTTGAAGGAAAGAACCCATTTGCGCCGGCGCAACGAAAACGGGCGTTTGCAAATGCTGCGGCAGACCCATCCCTCCCATCTTCTGTGGTCAGAAAGCTTTCGACACGTCGACCGCGATCTGGAGCTGGGTGTCTCTTCCTTCTCTCAACGCATCTCGTGCGAGTTCAACGGAAAAGGTTGGTACGATGCCATTGTTCTCTAGCACGCGTCCTTGCCAAGTCAGGTAGGCTGCAACCGGTAGGCCAAGAATGTAGCCGTGACCAACCTGGTATGCGCTTCCACTCAGCAGGCGCCCTGGGGTTTTTGTTCCTACGATGGTGGCCAGATTGTTTTCCTCCGCGAACGCTGAAACCATCTCGCCCGCGCTCGCGGTGTGCTCGTTGACCAAGAGCACAACCCGACCATGAAATCGTTGCTGGCCGAGTCCTTCGGTGACGACAAGGATAGACTTTTCAACGAAGGCATATCGGGCCGCTAACCACAAGAGCGTCAACTTGTGGGACGGAATCCGTCCGAATCGGGTCAGTTCCTCACGACGATAACCGCGCTCGCGACGTTTCCGCGTGAGACTGTAGCCAACCTCAAGTTTTCCGGGTGTCAAATAGCTCATCAGGCGCAGCCCACCGATTCCCCCGCCAGTATTGCCGCGCAGATCGACGATGAGTCGGCTGCATCCCTCGAGTGCGGCGATGCCGCGGTCGATGTCCTTGGCCACGTCGATTCCGATGGCGCCAGGAAACATCGCGACCCGCAGCAACCCAATTTCCTCGCTGAGCCTTTCGGTGGTGACGGCCTGCGGCGCCGTAACCGGATGCTTCTGGGATTTGGGCCTCGGCAATTGAACCTCTACCGTCTGCACTTCCCCGTGCAGCTTTTCGATGAGAAGAATCGCCGACTCACCGACGGAGAATGCCAGGTCGTTTGGGGGGCGAACCTCTCGTCCACCGCATTCGAGCAAGAGATCGCCAGGGCGAATGCCGGCTGAAATGCCGGCCCCCCTTGATGCACGTCCTGAAACATCCAGCGTTCACTTCCGTTTACGCCGATCCGCTGAAGAGTCGCGTTTATCGCGTGCCGAGCCGGAATGTTTCGCATCCCTGTATGGCGAAAGCCGGTGTGGCTGGTCTTGAGTTCAGCCACCAATCTGTGGACCTCCTTCTCGAAGACCTCTGGGTCGGTACACGCCAGGATCGGATTCCGCCGTTCGCGGGCCAAAGCATTCCAATCCGCGCCGTTCAGGCCGGGATCGAAATGCTTGGTAGCTACAAGACGATAGACCTTGTCGAGAATTTTCGAGCGTTCGTCGAGAGTCAGCTTCATTGCGGTTTGATTCCAATCGGGGTTGAAGTCTCTCCCACGGTGATGAACGCCGCCCAATAGAACGGGCTCAATTGATCTCCATATTTCGCCAACAGATCCAGCTTGGCATTCCTCAGAGCCGAACTGGTGTTTTCGCCCTGGGCCAATCGCTGATAGAAACGTTTCATCAGCGCGCTGGCGGAAGTGTCATCCGCACTCCACAGACTCGCAACAACGGACTTCGATCCGGCCAGCAGGAATGCTTCCACCAAATTGCTGATGCCTTCTTCTCCTTGCAATTTTCCCACGCCTGTATCGCATGCGGACAGTGTTGTTAGTTCTGCATTCAGACGGAACCTGATGATCTCGCGGGCTTGCAGCAACCCGTCATCAGCCGATCTAGCGTCCGTCCCCAGGACAAGAGCTGACCGCTCTGGGTACTGCGTGTCGGCGAAGCCGTGAACCGCCAAGTGCAAAACGCGAAACTGGTCGAGTGGTTCTTGCTTGAAGGCGGCCTCGGTCGCCTCTTTGGCAAGCAGAATGACCGAATTTGGTCCTACAATCCTTCCGATTTCCTCAACCTCTTCCCGCGTCTGCGGAAGATCATTGAGGGCCAGGCCCGACAAGTCCGCGATGCCGCGTTCGATCCGTCCACGCACGGAAGCCGGAGGCGGTAACCTTTTCCCCACGTCGCCCTGGTTTTCATAGGCGACGTCTCCAACCGCCAAGAGTGGCTTGGGCGCGGGTTCGTGTTCTTGGCCGCCTCGGAGAGTGTGCAAAATCGTGCCGGAAGGCACGTAGCTAATAGTGTGTGACTTCAGAAGGTATTGGCCAGCGTTATCTTGAAGGGCCTCAAACGGCAGCAGGTGCAAGATGCCGTCTGGCGCGATGAGAATCCGGTCAGCCCTGGAGATTTCGGGGATCGGTTCTAGTAGTTGTTCGTACAGCTGTTTCGAGACCTCCGCGTCGGATGCCTTGCGACGGATTTCATCGATATACCGCTGCGCCAACGTCTCTATCTGCTTGCGCCCGGTGGGGAGCACTCTGACGAAAGCGCCTTGGCGTGATATCGAAACGCAGTAGGAGTCGGGCTCATCGAGAACGTACTCCAGGAGCACTTCACCCGGCTGCAGATCACCCTCGACGATTTTCAAAGCTGCCGGCTGGGTGGGCAGTCGGGCGTTCGCTCTATCTCCTCTGGTCCACGCTAAGCCGAGACGCCGCTCGTATTCGACCAGTTTGTCCAGGAGTGGCTCGCGTTCGGCGGCGCTGCTGCTCTGCATCAATCGCGCTTGGAGCCCGGCCACATCGGTTTCTAACGATGCCGTCTGTTCTGACTCCGAGGTGGGGAATGCTTTGCGATCTTCGAGAGCCCAGGCGAGGGTTCGTCCTCGGACACGCTCCAAGACGCGGAACGCTTCGCGCACGTCTCCGCCACGGATTACGAGCTCGAAGTGCCTTAAATAAGTCTGGCTCTGGGCGGCCACGACAGAACTGTTCCAATACGGCTCATCGATGCTGAGCAGCATTCCCTCAATCACGTCTTCCGCCTGCTCGTAGAGAACCTTTGCTTCGGCATAGCGACCACGTCGTGCCTTTAGGTTAGCGAGTATGGTCAAGTTGCGAGGGACATAATAACGATCACCAACCTGCTGACTTGCGGTCACGCCCTGAGTGGCACGCGCCTCGGCTGTGGCTAGATCTCCGGCGTCGCCATAGAGCTGCGCGAGTTCGTACATGGCGTCGGCTTCAACTCTGTAGAACTGCAGGCTGGTTGCAAATTGGCCGGCGTCTTCCAAATAGGTCAAAGCCTGTTGTCGATTTCCTGTTTGTGCCGCCAGCCTTCCCAGATGAATAAGTAACTCCGCCTCATGGCCGCGCTTCTCTTCGGACCGCGCCTTGGCGAGAGTACTTTCAAGCACCGATCTCGCCTCCTCGGTTCTGCCTAGCGAAACCAGGGCTTGCGCTCTTCCCTCGTACCCCATGAACGGAAGCCCACAGTCAGGATCGGCTTCCGCCAGTTTGATGGCCCTCTCGAAGAATTTCAGGGCCTCCGCGTGGCGATTGACTTCTTCGAAGCCTCTTCCGAGTACTTCTAAAAAACGTACCTGGCCAGCAATGTCTCCATTCGTTATGGTCGACAGGAGAGCGCCACCAAGAAGCCTGGCCGCTCTTCCCGGATTGCCTTCTAGGAATGCAATGAGGCCCAACTCGCCGGACGCCCGCGTGACCCATTGGTTTTCGCCCAGGCTTTTTGCCACGTCCCGCGCTTCCAGCCAGTCTCGCTTTGAGGCCCGGTAGTCAATTTCAATGTCGGTGTAGCCTTTTGCGACAAGGCACCACAGACGCAGCCTTGAGTCGTTTTGGACGATCGGATTCTGGAGTTGCTCATTCAGGATGCTCGAAAGCTCCACAAACGACATGGCTTCGGCTTCTGACCTGAGGCGTCCCACTTTGGCGTAAAGCTCGTTTCGACTGTCACCCTCGGCAGCGAACAGTTTTTCAGCCCTGGCAAAGAGGGGGTCCGCTTTGGGTCCATTGTTCAACCAATAAAAGTGGGTGGCTTCGGCCAGCAACGCGTTTGCATCGGTGGAGGTTTCAGGGTCGTTGACGGAGTGCGGAGAATTCCATCTGTGGGTCGCTAGGCCACCGTGAGAGCGACGATAGACGTAGTGAGAGAACAGAAGAAATGTCGTCAGGATGAGGGCGAGGGTCACTCTCATCCGCTTGGAGACAGCAATGGTCGTCCAGTCGAGACTCATCTGCTGACGTACTTTTTACTGAGGAATGAGACGGAGCGACATCTGGTTAGAATCCACAGCCCTGACGAAAGTTGCACTCTTTAGTACTTGCAATCGGCCAAAACCTAGACTGGGCACCCAATTGGTGCTGGCAGCGATGTCACCGACGTCACCGACGGTTCAAGGATGGCGGCGGTGAGGGTCGGATCGCGACCCTGTGGGCAACGAATATCGTGGCGACTTCTCGAACCTCTGACATTTG
>Ga0210398_10003504_pt1 | contig 15002 bp, 14 predicted proteins | sample IncBWC4OmetaG_FD_161047 | JGI IMG/M metagenome (GOLD analysis project Ga0210398, IMG submission 161047) | Forest soil microbial communities from Barre Woods Harvard Forest LTER site, Petersham, Massachusetts, United States - Inc-BW-C-4-O | ecosystem: Environmental > Terrestrial > Soil >...
GCCTATCCGGTCGCGGACGATAGCGCGGTGAGCCCTTTGAGCAGGGCGACCTTGTCGACGGGAATGGCCGGTCCGCCCCGACGTGGGACAACGACTCGTGCGCTGCCCGGGGTGGATTCGGTTCCCTCCTGGTTGATGATGCCGGTGTCTAGTGCAACGACGCCGTATTCACCGAAGCCCTGCACGTCACGCACGCGTCCCCAGGCGGTCAGCGTCTCGCCGACCAGATTCATGCCGCGGAATTGGAAATCCACGGTCCACACCCATCCCGACGTGCCGACCCAGCGCCGGAGCACCTGCACTACGAAGTGCTGTTTCCAGGAGCCGTTCACCAGTAATCCGGGCAAGCCTTCGTGTGATAACGCGTAGGGCCGGTCGTAGTGAATCCGGTGCCAGTTCTCGGTGGCCGCCGACCACCGCATCACATGCGGTGGGAGCAAAGGGCCACGGGTGAGCCGGTCCAGTTCCTGGCCGACCTCAATGGTCTCCAGGACAGGACACTGTGATGTGGTTGGCATGTAACCTCCGAGCCGCTTGCTAGCGCCTGATCAGGGAGTTGGTGACGCGACACAACAGTCGACCCGTGCGTGTGGTGTACGTCGTGCGGATCGCGACGATCACCATGGGGCCGCTGCGGCCTTCGCGCTCGGTGATGTCGACGTATTCGCTTTGCGCCTCAACGATGTCGCCGAGTTCTGCCTGGCTGAAGAACTCCGCGGAGACACCGCCGTTGAGGATGCGGGTTAGGGGCAGGTCGATCGGCGGCAAACCGGTCTCCCCGGCGCCGTAGGTGCCGTCAAGGTCGGGATCGTCGGCCAGCGCGTCGAGGGGATCCGGCTCGTCCGCCAGGCGGACGAAAGCGTGCAGCGGCCACAACGGAGGAGCCAACTCGCTTCGGCAATGGGGTTGTTCACTCGGCGGTGAAGGAATGTCGGGTTCCATGGCGGCATGGTTGAACCGGCGCAGCCGGTCGTGGCAGAGCGGATCGACCGCAGAGCGCAGCGGGCCTTTGTGGCCGATGAGGTTGCGGATCTCTGGTGTGATGTACAACGGACTCCTTTAATCGCGATCGGTGCCGGGCGCAGTTTCAACTCGGTTTACGACCAAAGTTCTGGGGATTACCCAGATCCCGCCACACGGATTTGATTTCGCAATACGGGGCAAGTGCATCGGCGCCGAGTTCTCTGCCGATTCCGCTTTTTTTGAATCCCCCAAACGGCATGGCCAGGTGCAGCACCCGGTAGGTGTTGACCCAGACGGTGCCCGCGCGCACCCGACGAATCACCCGATCGGCCGCGGCCTGGTTCTGTGTCCAAACTCCAGCCGCGAGGCCAAATTCCGTGTCATTGGCCTTGGCGATCGCGTCGTCTTCATCGTCACATCGTGACACCACGACGACGGGACCGAAGATCTCCTCACGCGCAACGCGTGCGTCGGTGTCGACGTCGGCGAAGACGGTCGGCTCAACAAAGTAGCCGCGGTCAAGCTCGGTCGAGCCCGACGCCCGGCGACCCCCGGCGGCGATGGCGGCGCCTTCGCGCCGGCCGAGTTCCAGGTAGTCGAGCACCGTCTGCAGGTGGCGGCGGTTGGACAGCGGCCCTACGTCGACGGTCGGGTCGAGCGGATCCCCGAGGATCAGCAACGACGTGGCTGCGGCCAGCCGCGCCACGAATTCGTCGTAGATCGGCGCCTCCGCCAGAACCCGCGAACCCGCCAGGCATGTTTGACCGCTCGCGGCGAAGATGCCCGACATCACTCCGTGTACGGCGCTGTCCAGGTCGGCGTCGCGCAATACGATCTGCGGCGACTTGCCGCCAAGCTCGAGGGTGAGGCGTTTGAGCCCGTCGGCCGCGGCGCGCGCCACCTCCTGCCCGGTGCGGGTGGAGCCGGTGAAAGCGATCTTGTCCACACCGGGATGGTTGATAAGGGTTTGCGCCGTGGGACACCCGAAGCCGGTAACGACATTGACCACCCCTGCCGGGAGTCCGGCCTCCAGACATAGCTGCGCCATGCGCAGCGTCGAGGTCGGCGTTACCTCGGAAGGTTTGATGACCAGCGTGCAGCCGGCCGCCAGTGCCGGCAGAAGCTTCCAGCCCAGCAAGGTCAGCGGTGAGTTCCACGGGGTGACGGCGGCGACCACCCCGACCGGCGCCCGCCTCACCGAGGTGTTCATCTTTGGCATACCGGTTTGCACGACGAGATCCTCGTCGGCCTCTGCAAGGTCGGCGATGTAGCGCGCCTGCATCGCCAATCCCGCAACACCCGTTGACATCTCGCCGATAAGCTTGCCGTTTTCGTGGATCTGCGACAGGGTAAGGTCGCCTGCGTCCCGATCGATGAGCTCGGCCAGTCGGCGTAACAAAGCAGCCCGGTCGGCTGGTGTGGTGCGAGACCACTCCCCGTCATCAAATGCCCGTCGCGCAGCTGCCACCGCGGCGTCGACGTGGCGTGGTTGGCCGGCATAAACACGGCCCCATGCCGCGTCTTCGTAGGGGTCGATGCATTGGAAAACATCGCCGTCGTCGCCGAATACGGGTTGTCCATCGATGAGCATGGGGTAATCACGATCCATCGCCGCGGGAAATCGCGTCGGTGGGTCGTCCAATTGCGGCTCGGCCACGAGTACCTCGGCTCTCTGGTCCGTAACGGCGGGACCTGTCACGCGTACGCCAAGCGGCGGCGCAGGTCCGACCATTCAAAAGTCAACCATTTGGTTGACCTGCTGTCAACGTACTTCGCCGCGCCCCGGTCTCTTGGCAGATGTCAACCATTCGGTTAACATCGCAGGACGTGCGCCGCTTTCGCGCGCCGCGCAAACAAACCGAATCGTGGTGAGGCAAATGTCTTTCGCAGTTGAGCAGCAGCCCAAGGTGAACTACACGCTTCCCGAGTCGCTGTTCACTCTCCCACCCGAGCTCGTCGAGCTGAAACAGCTTGCCCGCGACATCGTCAACCGGGAGTGCATACCGCTTGAATCCAAATTTCTTGCGAACAACCCGGCCTGGCCCCGGGGCGGGGGTAAGGGCGGCATCAGCGTCGAAACCCTGGTTGACGGAACGCTCGAGCAGAAGGACTGGGATCGGCTGGCGGCGGTCGCCGAGTCCAGCGGGTTGGCGACGGCGACGCTGCCCGAGGAGTACGGGGGCTTGGGGATGGGGGTTCTCGGCGAATTTGTGCTGGCCGAGGAGCTCAATCGCAGCATTGTACCGCTGCCCGTGGTCAGTGTGGTCAACGTGCTGTACTTCTGCAACGACGAGCAAAAGGAACGCTACCTGTTACCGCAGATGCGCGGCGAGAAGTCGGCCTGTTACGCGCAGACCGAGCCGGGCGCCGGTTCTGATCCGGCGGGGATGAGCACACGGGCCGTGCGTGAGGGCGATTCCTGGGTGATCAACGGCGCCAAGACGTTTATCTCGGGTGCGGCCACCGCCGACTTCCACCTTGTTCTGGCAGTGACCGATCCGGCCAAGCGTGTGCGCGGGGGGATCACGATGTTCATTGTCGACTCCGACACTCCGGGCATCACCGTTCAGCCGCTGCACACCTGGCAATCGCAGCGCGCCCACCAGTTCTCGGTGTTTTACGACGACGTGCGCGTCGCGTCGAATGCGGTGCTCGGCGAGGTTGGCGGAGGCTTCGCGCTCGGCCAGCATTTCTTGGCGATCCAGGATCGGCTGACCAGAGGGTCGCTGGCAACCGGATTCCTTAGCCGCGGCTTGGAGATGGCGGTCGAACATGTGCAGAGCCGATCAACCTTCGGCCAGCCGCTTAGCGAGCGGCAGGCCATTCAGTGGATGCTTGTCGACGTTTTGATGGATCTGAAGAGCATCCGCGCGATCTCCTACGAATGCGCAGCCCGCGCCGACCGGGGGGAGGAGGTCCGCGCATACGCGGCGATGGCCAAGCTCGCCGGCGCCAACTGGGGCCACCGCTCGCTGGACAAGATCATGCAGATCTTCGGCGGAATCGGTGAGTCAATGGAGTTCCCAATTGCGCACTGGTACCACCAAATTCGGCATGGCCGCATCGGCGGGGGTACCGACGAAATTCAACGTATCCTGATCCAGCGGGCGATTTTCAAACAGGGCCCTGAGCTGTGGCTGGCCTAATACCGGCAGCGGCGCGCGAAAATGCCCCGGTACTGAATGCAGTGCGGGACCGTGTGGTCGATGAGGCATCGGCAAGCAATCTCGCCGATACCCCTGCGCCTGTCAAAGAGTATTTCCGCCTGGCTTTGCTGGATTGGATTGGCGTGACCGTGGCCGGAGCGGCGGAGCCGTCATCGGCGTTGCTGCAACAGTTTGTCGCCGATGAAGGCAGCACCCCCGTTAGCCACGCGTTAGGCACCGAACTTGTGGTGTCGGCCCGGCAGGCCGCACTCGTCAACGGCGCCGCCGGGCACGCGTTGGATTTCGACGATATGGGATTGGGCGGAACGCACCCTTCTGCGGCGATATTGCCCGCCGTGTTCGCGCTCGCCGAAAAGCACCATTTCGGTGGTGCACGGTTCGCCGAGGCGGCGCTGACCGGCTATCAAGCGCTGGCCTGGATCAGCTACGCATGCGGATGGAGTGGCTACCGGCGTGGATTCCACAGCACCGGCACCGTGGGGACCTTCGGTGCGGCTCTCGGCTGCGCGAAACTGCTTGGCCTGGACAGAAAGGGCTGTATCACCGCGGTGGGACTGGCCGCGACCCAGGCCGCTGGGCTCAAGGTGAGCTTCGGGACCATGGCCAAACACCTCAACGCCGGAAAGGCCGCGGCTAACGGCCTGCTGGCGGCCGAGCTTTCCGCCGCCGGCTTTTCCGCGGCCCCCGACGCGCTTGAGGGGAGCCAGGGGTTCGTAGAAACGCACAGCGCCATCGACGATTTCGCCCCTGATCGCCCCAACCGCATGCTCGACGGGCATCATGCCGTCACGCAATTGTTGTTCAAAGTCCATGCCGCTTGCGGAGGCACGCATTCTACGATCGATTCGATTAGCCAGGCGGTTGCCGACTTGCCAAGCGACCTCGCCGCGATCGAACGCGTCGACGTGACGGTGGCGCCCGATCTCCTGACCATGTGCGGCATCGAGGAGCCTCAAACCGGTCTCGAAGGAAAGTTCAGCTTGCGGCACGCCGCCGCCCTCGCGCTGCGCCGGGTCAGTACCGGTCCCAGTGGCTTCACCGATGCGGCGGTCAACGATGGCGCGAACCGGCGTGCCCGCGCATTGGTGCACATCGTCGGCTCGCCTCGGCTGGCCGTCGACGGGCCGGCTGAGGTCGTGGTGCGGCTGCGCGACGGTGCGCAACGCTCGGCAAGCGTGAACCCCTACCGTCCGATTCCGCAGGCCCGGCTGCGTGCCGGATATCAAATGTTGGTCGACAAGTTCAACCAGCTGGTGACCCCGGTGCTGGGTGCCGGCCGCACAGCCGAGTTGGTGCATGTGATCTCGACCCTTGAGGATCTTGACGACGTGTCAGCGTTGGCAGGGCTGACGCAACCCGGCGAGTTGCGGCGGCGGTAGCCCAATAACCGCCCGCTGCCCGGGGTCGATCGAAACCGGGCCGCGGGTTGGCGCTTACCGTCGAACAGAAAGGTTGAAGGTACTCTCCCGGTATGGCCACCCGTTCCGCGCAGACAGCTACGCGCCAGCCCCGCCGGGCCGGCACGCCCGCGAAGGCCGTGCAGACAGCGACGCGCCAGCCTCGCCGGGCTGCGGCAGTAGCCGACTCCGGGACCTCGACGAACGGACACCGCAAGCAGGCCATCGTGGACGCCGCGATCCGGGAGTTCTCCACTAAGGGCTTCTCGGGTGCTCGGATCAATACGATCGCGCGTAAGGCCAAGGTCAACAAACAGCTGATCTATTACTACTTCGATAGCAAAGTAGGCCTGTACGAAGCTGTGCTGGACCAGCTGATCCGGCGCTGGGACGAGCGGATGGGAGCCGGCGACCCCCACCCGTCGGTGAGCGTCGCCGTCAAAGCGCAGACCGACCGCCTGCTCGGTCAAGGCGGCGCGGAATGGATCCGGTTTTGGCTCTGGGAGGCGTTGCAGACGACGTCTCACGGCCGCGACGTCGACAGGGCACGAGTGTGGGCCCGCTGGGTAACCGTGTTCAAGTATGCCCAGAAAAACGGTGAGATCAGCAAGGACTACGACCCGAAAATGGTTGCACTGGCGCTGAACTCGATCATCGTGACGCCCTACCTGACACCGCTTGTCGCCGAGCTGATCACCGGAATGGACCCCAACAGCGAGGCTTTCAAGAAGAAGCAAGCCAGCATGGTGCAGAAGCTGGTCACAGCCCTAGCGCCATAGCCTGTTACAGCTCTGGTACCAGATCCTCGAACACGACATCGGTGCCGGTCTCCAGCGCGCGTCGGTACTGCAGGGCCCACCACACTTCAGCGACCGTCTCCGTGTCGGCTAAATCCGCACCGCTGATTTCCCGGTAGCGTTCCAGCCGATGGCGCAACGAATTGACATGCATGTTAAGAATCTGCGCGGTGTGCTGGAAGCGGCGCTGACACTGCAGGAACGTCTCGACCGTGTGCAGCAGATCGCCGGCCATCGGGGTGCTTGCCTCTACCAGGCTGACGTATTTGGCCATCAACTCTTGGCTGGTCGCAGGCATCGCGAGGATCGCGGACCGCAAGCCCAGGTCGGCGCTGCTGATCACCCCATGCAGCTCAAACCGGCGGGCGGTGTCAAGGATCTGGCTGGCCTGGACGTATCCCTGATGAATTCCAGACAGTGTCACCGGCTCGGAGACCGCGATGAGGTGATTCTCCCCCGCCAACGGCTGGCAGCGGTCCTGCGACAGTCCCGCGAAGTCATGGTCGATTCGAGTGACCAGTGGCGCCAACGGCCAGCCCAGCGCTTGGGCTTCTGCGTGGCGCAGCAGCCGCTGGGTGGGCAGACCGGCCACCCGAACCCGAAACACTCGAACCGTCACGTCGGGTGAGAGTCCGAGCTGCGCCGATGCCAACTCCAGGTCGGAGGTCTTCAAATCGCCACAGAAAGCCCGTTTGAGATAGAGGGCGCGAGTCCGGCGGTGCGGCTGACCGTGCGGCGATGCGTGCCCGTGCGCGGCTGCGAGCAGGTCGCTGTAATGATCGGTCAGCTCCCAGATTTTGCGTAAGCCTGTCGCAGCCATGTCAGCCGGAAGCTCAAATCGAGTGACCTCTTCGATGAAGGCGTCCCGGATTACGGCCATGGCCAGACGGTAGGCGCTCACCACCTCTTCTGGCCCCAGGTCGGGAACGATGTGCATAACGGTCGAGGCCACGGAGTCATGCTCTGGGTCGTCTAGCGCGTCTCCGCAAATAGACAGCACCGCCCGACTCACGTTGCGCCGGGCCGACTGTCGAAGGTCCAGCTCTCGCAGCTCGGCATAGTGCGGGTGGGCCTTGAGTGCGTCGAGTTGGCGTTCGATGAGGGTGTCGGTCGAGGCTTGAAGCGATCGAACAACCCGCGCCATCCCGGTATCGACGGCAGCCACTTTCCTTACCTCATCCCTGGATTCGCCGTTGGACCGCGAACATCAAGTTTAACCATTTGGTTGAAATTGTCCAGACTGAAGTGACCGGGCGCCCACGCTGGTGACGCAGCGCACGGCGAGTCTGCAGGTGGGCGGCGGGATCTCAGCTCTGCCGTATCGTGCGCGCCGATCGTTTGGTGGATCTGGCGCGCATCGATTCCTCGTCGACGGCTGCCAAGGCAACGACACGGCGAACGAGTTCCTGGGTGGCGATCTCCACGGCAACCGGCACTCGGGTGCCGCGCGAGCGCGCAAGAACAATCGACCGGAGCAGCTCTGGATCGCTGAGCGGTGCTCCGGTCAGCACCCCGTCGGCTATCTCCCGTGCGACGCCGATGTGTGGCAGCACTGTCCAGCCCATTCCCGCAGCGACGAGTTGTTTCTGCACCCGCATCGTGTTGGCCTCCGCGCGTACCGTCAGTTCAACGTTGGCGGTCACGCCGGCCGAGTCGATAAGCGTGCGCAGGCCATGGGGCGGTGCGGGCATGATCAGATGGTGCTGCGCCAACTCGGCAAAAGGCACCGGTCGCTTGGGATCTGGCCAGACGTCCGGCGGAGCTACCGCCCACAAGTGCTCGTCGAGCATGTGCCGCACATGGAGCGACGTCGAGGTGGTCACGTCATAGAGCGTCGCGACGTCCGCTATGCCGGCGTCCAACCATTCCTGTAGGTGTCCCGAGTAACCCGTTAGCAGCCGCAACCGGATGCCGGGATACTCGCGCGCCATCGTGCTGACCAGCGGTTGAGCGATCGCGTCGGTCAGGCTATCCAGCAGACCGATGGTGACCATTCCCGTGACGGACTTACCTTCAGGAACAAGTTCGGCGCGCGCACGCTCAAGCTCCGTGAGCGCTCGTCGCGCCCGGTCGACCAGGATCGCACCGGCCTCGGTGAGCCGCATGCCCGCCGGGCTGCGGTCGAATAACGCAACCCCGAACTCTTTTTCGAGACTTCGGATTTGGCGTGTTACTGCTGGTTGCACTAGCTGTAGTAGTTGAGCGGCGCGGGTGACGCTGCCGGTATCGGCGACCAGCACAACCGCGTGGAGTTGCCGCAGATCCATCGCGCACCCCCTCATGTCAGCGGTGTATGGGTGACATTACAAATCATTATTTTACCGTTTGTGCCATCATCAGCGATGATGGCACCGTGAGCACGCGACCTACCATTTCGGCAGCACCGGATCCGCGGCACAAAACGTCACCGCTTCATGGAGTCACCGTCGTGAGTCTCGAACAGGCGGTCGCCGCGCCCTATGCGACGCGCCAACTCGCCGATCTGGGGGCTCGCGTCATCAAGGTCGAACGACCCGACGGCGGCGACTTCGCCCGCAGCTATGACGAGGCGGTGCATGGCAATTCGAGCTATTTCGTCTGGCTTAACCGAGCCAAAGAATCGTTGACGCTTGATGTGAAATCCGATGAGGGCAAAGAGATTCTTTCTGCGTTGCTCGAGCGCGCCGATGTCCTTGTGCAGAATCTCGGCCCGGGAGCAGCTGGGCGGCTCGGGGTAGACGCCGCTGCCCTTGCTCGCAGCCATCCCCACCTGATCAGCTGCACCTTGTCGGGTTGGGGAACCGATGGCCCGTGGGCGATGCGCAAGGCATATGACCTGTTGGTGCAATGCGAAAGTGGGCTTGTCTCGTTGACCGGCACACCAGCGCATATGGCGAAGGTCGGTATTTCGATCGCCGATATCGCCGCGGGCATGTACGCCTTCTCGGGCATCCTGACCGCCTTGCTGCGGCGCGCGACCACCGGCGAGGTGTCGGCAGTGCAGGTGTCGCTGTTCGAGGCGCTGGCGGAGTGGATGGGAGCGCCCGCCTACTACCAGCGCTACGGCGGCCGGCAGCCGTCACGAGCCGGCGCCGCGCATGCAACGATCGCTCCTTACGGCCCCTACGACACCGCCGACGGCGCGATTCTGCTTGCGGTGCAAAACGACCGAGAATGGCGGGCGCTATGCCGGATCGTCCTGGGCGACGAATCGATCGCCACCGAAAAACGATTTGCCTCCAACTCGGCGCGCGTCACACATCGCGACGCACTTGACACGTTGATTACCGGCAGGTTGGCTCGTCTGACCACGACGGCAGCGGTACAACTGCTCGGGCGGGCGGGGGTCGCCACTGCCCGCATCAACGACGTCGCAGGCTTCCTCGCGCATCCGGTATTGGTCGGACGAGACCGATGGCGCACCGTTGCGGTTCCCGGCGGGACCATCGACGCCCTGCGTCCGCCCACCGACATTGACGGCGTGCAACCGATCATGGGCGCGGTGCCCTCGCTGGGCGAACACACCGAGTCCATCCTGCGCGAACTCGACCGCCCGGATACCGCAATCGCCGGCCTTCGGGCCAAACGACTTATCTGACCCCGGCTATTCCGCCAGGCGCTACGTGAGGAGAACGGGCCATGACTGGGCTAAGCACCGAGGAACTCGCCATCATCGACACGGTCCGCCAATTCGTCGACCGTCAGGTCCGCCCCGTCGCCCGAGAGCTCGAGCACGCCAACGCATATCCGGGCCACCTCATCGACCAGATGAAGGAGCTGGGGATCTTCGGGCTCGCGATCCCAGAGCCGTGGGGTGAGGCACCGGTGTCGATGCCCTGCTACGCGCTGCTCACCGCTGAACTGGCCCGAGGCTGGATGAGCCTGGCCGGGGCGATGGGTGGCCACACGGTAGTCGCCAAACTGCTCACGGCGTTCGGGACTGCAGAACAACGTGACCGCTATCTGCCACCGATGGCAACGGGGGAGCTGCGCGCGACAATGGCCTTGACGGAGCCCGGCGGGGGATCCGATCTGCAAGCGATGACGACCGTCGCACGCCCCCATGGCGACGGCTATCTTGTCAACGGCGCAAAGACGTGGATCAGCAACGCACGTCGTTCGGGGTTGATTGCCTTGCTGTGTAAAACCGATCCGGCGGCACGCCCCGCGCATACGGGCATCTCAATCCTGCTGATCGAACCGGGACCTGGTTTCACCGTCTCCAAAGACCTGCCCAAGCTCGGCTACAAGGGGGTTGAATCCTGCGAACTGATCTTCGAGGACATGCCCGTGCCCGCTGATGCGGTACTTGGCGGTGCCGAGGGCCAGGGCTTCACGCAGATGATGAAGGGCCTGGAAACCGGTCGCATCCAAGTCGCCGCGCGGGCGCTTGGCGTCGGTTGGGCCGCGCTTGAGGATGCCTTGCGCTACGCCCAGGAGCGGGAAAGCTTCGGCAAGCCGATTTGGCGTCACCAGTTCATCGGCGGCTATCTGGCCGATATGGCCACTAAACTGACTGCGGCACAACAGCTTATTCTTTACGCCGCAGGCCGATGTGAGACCGGGGAGCGCTGCGACATGGAAGCCGGCATGGCCAAGCTCTTCGCCAGCGAGGTTGCCATGGAAGCTGCGCTCAACGCGGTCCGAATTCACGGTGGCTATGGCTACTCCACCGAGTTCGATGTTGAACGTTACTTGCGCGATGCGCCGCTGATGATCGTCGGCGAGGGCACCAACGAGATCCAACGCAACGTCATTGCTGCCCAACTCGTCCAACGCGGTGGCTTGCGCTGAACGCAACTTGCGTCGAATCCACCGCCTCGCCGTTGTAGGGGTTGCGCAACTCAGCGCTCATCACCGGCGGGTGTGCTGGGCCGTGTCACTGCTAGACCCCGCCGATCCTCCACGAGCAGAGGAGGATTCGGTGCTAGGCGAGGCGTCGACCGCGGTAGAAGCGAGGCTGATTCGATACATTTCAACCAAAGGGTTGACTGATGACAGTCGGTCGGGCTACCGTCGTATCAGCCGGCACAGGCACCCGTTTGTGCCAACGACCGGTTCAGGTTGGACGGCGGGCCGCCGCGGCAGCGTACGGCTAGCCGGTGACGGCGAGGGAGGTTTCGCATGCACGATCGCCGACGGCCGGTCGACACGCGTGCCGGGGTCCTTCGAACCGACCTGAGAACACTTCTCGCTGTACGAGTCCACCAATTCGATCATGAAAGGCCCATGGGATGAGTAGCCCGATCGTCACCGCGTTTGACAAAGAATCCACCGCCGCGGAGGTGATCTCCGGTGTGAATCTCGACGGCAAGCGCGTAGTCATCACCGGTGCGTCGTCGGGAATCGGCGTCGAAACCGTTCGGGCGCTGGCTTCCGCGAACGCGGAGGTCACCCTGGCCGTCCGCAACCCTGTGGCGGGTCGTGAGGTGGCTCGAAAGCTCACCGAATCGACCGGCAACGGCAAGATCCTCGTCGAGGAATTGGAGCTGACATCGCCAGCGTCGGTGACTGCCTTTGCTGATCGGTGGGAAGGCCCCATACACGTCTTGATCAACAACGCGGGAATCATGGCCGCTCCGCTCAGTCGCACCGCCGAGGGCTGGGAAATACAACTTGCCACCAACCACATCGGACACTTCCTGCTGTCCACGCGGCTTCGGTCGGCACTCGCGGAAGCGAAGGGAGCGAGGGTCATCACCTTGACCTCGCCTGCCCACATTGCCAACCCCGTGAACTTCGACGACTTGCAGTGGGACGACCGGGAGTACGCGACTTGGGCCGCCTACGGCGAGGCCAAGTCGGCGAACGTGCTCTTCGCCGTGCACGCCGACCGGCTTTGGTCCGACGACGGCATCCGGGTCAACGCCCTGAGCCCCGGTAGCATCTGGACGGGCTTGCAGCGGTTCCTTGGCACCGAAGACCTCGAACGGCTGAAGGCGGCGGAGGCCTCCGGTGCGGCAGTATTCAAATCGCCCGAACAAGGCGCCGCCACTTCGGTTCTCGTGGCCAGCTCACCGCAGCTCGAAGGGGTCGGCGGGCGTTACTTCGAGGACTGCCAGGAGGCTGGACTCAACCAACCCGGTACCCGCAGCGGAGTCGCCGCGCACGCGATCGATCCCGAGTCGGCCGAACGGCTGTGGAAGGTGACCTCGGAGCTGATCGGGTAGTGACCGATGTGCGGTAGCCCCGCGGCGGCCGATCGGGAGGCCGCGGGGTGCACGACCGCGCAACGTCATCGCGATTGGATACCGCGATATGAGGAGCCGTCGTTGAATGGGGTCGAGGAGCTATCGCAGATAGATCTGTATGGGCCGGACGTGATTGCCGACCCCTACCCGACCTATCATCTGCTACGCGAAGCGGGCCCCGTCGTCACTGTCGGTGGGATCAAGCAAGTCACCACCTTTCAGCTGGGCGACCGTGTCCTGAAAGACAACACATTTGGTCGCGGCACCTACCATCAACTCGTCAAGAAGGCGATCGGTGAGGGTCCACTTTACGAGTCGCTGCGACGGTGGATCCTTTACTTGGATCCGCCGGACCATACTCGACTGCGCGGACTGGTGATGCGGGCGTTTACCCCGAGAGCCGTCGCGCGTCTGCGTGACCAGATCGCCACGATTGTCGATGCGCTGGTGGGCGACCTGATATCCGCGGTGACCGCGGATTTCCTGAGTTGCTTCGCGTATCTTCTTCCGGTTCATGTCATCTGCGAACTGCTCGGCGTGCCGCGCGAGGACCGGGACGAATTCAAGACCTGGTCGACCGACCTTGGTCGGGGCCTGGTTATCTCGGCGATGTCGCCGGAAGTCGTCACGCGCGGCAATGAGGCGGCCACGCGCCTCAATGAGTACGTCTGCGCGCTTATCGCCGACCGTCGGCACAGTCCTCAAGGCGGCTTCCTCGACGATCTCATCGCCGCCGAGGACGAGTCCGGCAAGCTGTCCAACGATGAGCTGATCGCGACGGTAGTGCTGCTGTTCTTTGCCGGTCACGAGACCACCGTGAACTTGTTGGGAAACGGAACCCTGGCGTTGTTGCGCGAGCCGACCCAGTGGAAAGCGCTGTGCGCCGACGTGTCACTGGCGCGCTCGGCGGTTGAAGAGATGCTTCGCATCGACACACCGGTGCAGCGGGCTAGCCGAATCGCACTGGCAGAAACAACACTGGCCGGGCAGGTCGTCAAGGAAGGAGAGATGATCAACATCCTCATCGGCGGTGCCAACCGTGATCCGGCCCGCTTCACCAATCCGGACCAGTTCATTGTGGACAGGGCCGATGGCCCCCATTTAGCGTTTTCTGCCGGAGCGCACTACTGCGCTGGGGCGTCGTTGGCTCGCCTTGAAGCACAGATCGCGATGGCTGCCCTGTCGACGCGGGTGCCTGGACTGCGGCTGGCCACTGACGAGCCGGTGTTCCGCCCAAACGCCATTTTGCGGGGCTTGCAGGCCCTGCCGGTGAGCATCCGGTAACCGGGCGCACGCCCGGTCTGCAGCTGCGACAATGCACCACCGCCGCGACGTCCTTGGCAATCCTCGGACATGCTGCGCAGTCACGAGAGCGGCTGTGTCTAGCCAAGACTGGTCTCAATCCGACCCGCCTGCTCGGCCGTTGCGCAGGCACACAGATATCGCGATGAACCGATAAGGATGAACCGGCAAGACATCAATGTGCCGCTGTCGGTCCGCGGGCACAGCCTGGAGATCACCGGTACGCTGAGTTGGACAAACCAGTTGCACGCGCGCACCGTCCAGGTGCTGGTGCCTGGCTACACCTACGGCCGCCATTACTGGGACTTCCCGCACCGACCTGACAAGTATTCCTATGTTCGCTCAGCCGTGGAAGCCGGGTATGCCACCCTCGCCCTGGACCGCATCGGCACCGGCGCGAGCAGTCATCCGCCGGCGGCGGACCTCACGTTGGACCTCCACGTGGCCGCACTGGCGGCGGTGGTGACGGCGCTGCGTCACGGTAGCGTGGCTGACACATTGTCTAATCGCATTGTTACCGTGGGCCATTCGCTGGGTTCGGCCATCGTTGCAGCGCACGCAGTGTCAGCCGCGCGAGACAGTTCGGTCGAGCCGGTTGATGGGTCGATCCTGACGGGATTCAGCCATCTTCCGTTGCCGGGGACTCCGCTGTTCTTCATGATGGCGACGTGGCCCGTGCGAACCGCTCGCGGTGGTGAGCGCCTTCCTGCCGGCTACCGGACCACGATTCCCGGAACGAGGCGCGCTCTTTACGCGCCAGGCCCTGCGGAGCGTGCCGTCCTCGTCGCCGATGAGCGGCTGAAGGAGACAACGGCCAACGTGCGTGAGGTAGTGGGACGTTCGCTGCCCTTGGTGTACCGCACGCGTGTGCTGGGGGGGCCGCTGCTGATCATCACCGGGTCGCGAGACACTGTGGTGTGCGGTCGACCCGCATGGATGCGGCTGGAGAGACGGTTCTTTGCCCCCCGCGCCGATGTCAGCATTGTCAGCGCCCGCGGGTTCGGTCACTGTCTTAACACCTCTCCGCGCGCGATCCGGGTGTTCTCGTCGATGATCGAGTGGTGTCACAGTCGCGTGGGCGTCGGTATTTTGTGAATTGCCTTAACGTAACTTTCGGTTCGGTGGGTGGCCTCGACGGTACTGCCCTTTGAGTTCAGCACTCAGCGATGGCGCATTACAGGATAAGGGCACTCAGCGGCTTGTGGT
>Ga0210398_10003505_pt1 | contig 14985 bp, 16 predicted proteins | sample IncBWC4OmetaG_FD_161047 | JGI IMG/M metagenome (GOLD analysis project Ga0210398, IMG submission 161047) | Forest soil microbial communities from Barre Woods Harvard Forest LTER site, Petersham, Massachusetts, United States - Inc-BW-C-4-O | ecosystem: Environmental > Terrestrial > Soil >...
CTCAAGACATTGGCCATAGGGGCTGAGGCTATAACGCCTCAAGCCAGAGTCAATGTCCCGGAGGGTGTCTCCGTTGGCCGGTTTTCAGGTGATCATGTATGGCCGGTTTTGGGTGATCACTGAGGTTGAAGTGTCAGGGTTTCAACTCCGACAGCAGGTCGGTAAGGAAGGGGAGCCAGAACACTACTACGGCGGAAAATCCTAGAATCACGATTTTCTTCTTATGGGTGTCGAGAAAGGCAGTGAGGCGATTACGAGGAAAGAACATCGGCTGATAAACCCAATAGCCTGTGTACCACCCAAGCGCCATGAGGGGCAGGCAAAGGAACTGTACGAAGGCCCATCGACTTGATTGCTCGAGTAGCCAGCAGGCGAACACGACATGCATGACGAGAGCGTAACCCGACAAACCGATGGCCGTGTTTCTGCTGACTCGCATGGATGGATTTGGCCTGTTATTCGACGACTCTTATTCCGCCGACTTCACAAGGAATCTTGGGTTGGTATCCCTCTGGACACTTTACCCCCTCATCTACGACCCAAGCAGCTTGTACCCGATCCTTGGCTTGGAAGTGATCTGTTCCGGCGCTCATTGGTGCGAACACTGCGACGCGAGATCGGCAGCTTTTTCCAGCGCATTCGATGGCTATTAGAAACGGAACTGTATCTTCGATTTGTTCGGGTTGATTTTCAGTCTCAACTCGGATTGACTCGGCAGGAATCCAAGAGTGCTGAATGTGGTTACACGCAGGACAGCAATAGTCTATGCGCTCAGTTTCCATGGCTGACTCTGGCAGATGACCGCATACTTGTCGAAGCGTGGACTCGCGGTGCATTGTGGGCTTACCGCAATGCCCGCAGCGCAACTCCTTCATTGGAACAATTGGCATGTGAGGAACCGCCTAAGCCGTGAGTTTCTGAAACGTGATGTTGGGAGTGCTAAGCAATTGGCGCATCGTATCGTCGAAGAGGGTCGAATCCTCTCCGCGACGGTTGAACCGGAAGGTCATTTCGTCGAGGTAGGCTGGAAGATGTTTCGCAGAGATTTTATGCCACGTTCCGATGATGCCGCGCTTCAAGAGCGAGAAGGCGCTTTCAACGGTGTTGGTGTGAATCTCTCCCATCACGTAGACGCCACCGCTATGGTTGATCGTCTTATGCTTCTTGCTGTCGATCTCGGTTTTTGCGATGGCCGGAGGGTAGACGTTCAGATCGTCGGTTACGATGGCTTCCACGTCCTCGCTGATATTCTCCCGGATGTACTCTGCCAGGGTGCCGGACTTCACGTCCTCAGCGTGGAAGAACCGGAGAGCGCCGCCGCGCTTGCGGATACCGATGACAATCTCTTTGTTCTCGGAGCCGCGCCCGCGCTTGCCGCCGTCATGGACGCCGCCAACGTAAGTTTCGTCAATCTCCACAACTCCATCAAGTTTGAATTGATCGGTCTCGACCATTGCGGCCCTAATGCGATGGCACAGAAACCAAGCAGTCTTGTAGCTGACGCTGAGGGTTCGCTTCATCTGGTTGGCCGAATACCCCTTCTTCGACTCGCAGATCAGGTACGTTGCCAGAAACCACTTCCACAGTGGAAGGTGAGTGTCGTTGAAGATCGTCCCGGCAGTTACGCTAAACTGATACCGGCAGGAGTCGCAGTCGAACACCGGTCGTTTGGTGAGCCGAGAGATTTTGGCCGAATGGCAGCGGGGGCAGTCCGGGCCTTTGGGCCAGCGCAGCCCTTCGAGGTAGGCACGGCATCGAGGCTCAGTGCCGAAGTTTTCAATCAACTCAACGAGGTTGGTTTCCATGAAGGCTCCTAAGAAACGCGCAGTGAAGCGACCGGCGAAGCGCAAGAGGATACCCGCCAGAAGCGTGATGCGAGAGCTTTTTCCGAAAGAGGCTGTCGATTACGCTGACGCCGAACTCCGGGATGCTGAAAATCCAAGAAAGGAAAAGGATTGACTATCACGGTTTGAAATGTAGCAGGAAATCAGCCTTGAGTCAAGTAAATAATCTTGAAAAACAAACTCATTGCGGAGCGCATGGAGAAACACGGAGAAAAACTCCGCGAGCGTCAGTCGCCTCGCCGTGGCCTCCGTGGCAAGGCACTTCCATTTGATTGCGGCCGTCGGCCTGCTCCGAGTGCGGGCTCTTAACACTCGCTTACTCGCCGCCGCCTTCGAGTGCGAGCCGGCGCGAGCACCCTGATCGCGTGCAACCCCTTGCGGAAGCAGCGAATCGAACGTGCAGGAACCAAGCTCAATGCATCGCCATTGCCGAAGGCCGTGCGCGGATGTAGACTAGGCGTAGCAAGGCGGGGGACCGCCGAGGAAAAAGGGGCCGCACACCCCCGGTGCCGTGCAGGCGAGGAGACCGCATGAAGAGAGCACTCCACTTCTTACTGGCCGCAATTCTATTTCAAGGAAGTCTGGCGCTTCTCGGCGCAGAGCTTCAAAGCAACGCGAGCGGGCAATCGGGCTCGACCGCCCAGACTGGCGCACCAAGCCCGGCCGCAACTTCAACCCAGAGCGGCCAGAGCGGCTCCAGTGCGCCGGCGACGGCCCCTGCGGCGTCGACGACTCCTGCAGCATCGACCGCATCAAGCCCGGCAAGCGCCGCCCCGGCCCCGCCGTCCGGCTCCGGCGCCTCGAGCCAGGGCGCGGCTACGGCCGCTCCGGTTGCGACCGGCAAGGGGACGCCCGCTGGCGCTCCAGCGCAGAGCCTCACGCAGATGCCGGCTCCATTTGATCCCACCAAGGAGCTGGTGATTTTGCCGCGCGGCAGCGTGCTCCACGTGAAGTTGAGCACCACATTGACTTCGAAGACGAACAAGAGCGGCGACAAATTCTCCGGGATGGTCACGCAGCCCGTGGTGGCGAATGACAAGACCCTGGTACCGGAGGGAAGCATCGTGGACGGCCACGTGGTGATGGTCAAGTCGTCAGGACGCGTCGCCGGCCGCGCCTCCATGCGCATCGTGCTCGACCACATCAACACCCCGGACGACGTCAACTTCATGCTCAATGCCGACCTCCAGGACCTCGCCACGTCCACCTGCACCAAGGGGATCGGCGACAGTGAAGGCACCATAAAGGGCTGCGGCAAGAGCAAGAAGAGCGCGGCTGAGGCCGCGGGGATTGCGGGCGGAATCGGCGCGGCCAGCGGAGCCAGCATTGGCGCGACGGAAGACATGATCTGCCGGTATTATGGCTGCCCGGGCCAGGATCCGAACATCCTCAAAGACGCGGGTATCGGCGCGGCCATCGGCGGCGGCACGGCGCTGATGTACAGCCTGCTGCGCCACGAAAAGCAGGTGGTGCTGGTGTCGGGCTCCGATCTCACCTTTGTAGTGGATCGCACCGTGGAGCAACAGCCGTCGGACACTCCGGCCAGCAGTCAGGACAAGTCTTAGGAGCTTGCCAGGAACACTCCCGCAATCTGTCACTCCGAGCACAGAGATGAAGTGGGCCGCACGCATCGCCGGAATCCTTTTGGGGACGCTCGTCGTCCTCAGGCCGCTCGCTGCCGACAACGACACGTTTACGATCGCCGCCGGCACCACGCTGGACGTCGAACTCACCAGTACGCTGAGCACCAAAAGCAATCAGACCGGTGATTTCTTCACAGGGAAAATCAACGAACCCCTCATCTTCCACGGCGAGGAAGTGGTGCCCGAGAGCAGCGTGGTGGAAGGGCACGTGACCTTCATCCAGCCGCCCGGCCGCGCCAAGGGCAAGGCCGAGATGCGCCTGGTGCTCGACACCATCAAGACTCCGAGCGGGCAGAAATACGCCGTCGCGGCGGCGCTCAAGGACGCCGACGCGGCAGGCGTGACCGTAAAGAACGAGGGCACGGTCGAGGGTCCGGGCAAGAGCCTGAAGTCAGCCGCCAAAGAGGCCGGCATCGGCGCCGCGGCAGGAGCGGGCGTGGGCGCGATCGCGGACCGCGGCCCCGGAGCGCTCTACGGCGCGGCCGCCGGGGCGATTGTGGGCGTGGCCCATACCCTGGCAAAGCATCACGGCGCGGCGGTGCTGCCGGCCGGCACGGATATGACTTTTGAGGTTCCGCACGACGTCACCCTCACCAAGACCAGCACGGCCCCGGGCGTCCTGATGGTGCCCGACGCCCACTAAGCCGCCGGAACGCCTCGACCGGGCAGGCGTTTCCGATGAGTAGGCCACTTACATAGCCTATTTCAATTTAAGCCGAAGATCGGCCATGATCTGCCGGCCGTGGAAGCGTCCGTTCTCGATGAAGATCTCGTTGGTCTGCCGCCCCGAAATCAGCACGCCGGCGACGTAGAGCCCGGGCACGTTGGTTTCGAGCGTCTGCGGGTCGCACACCGGCCGGTAACTCGCGGGATCAACCTCGACCCCGGCGCGCCGCAGCAGGTCGATGTCGGGATGATAGCCGGTGAGCGCGAACACGAAGTCGTTCTCAATCTCGAAGCGCTCGCCGGGCGCGTTCTCGATCTCGATCGAGCGCTCGCCGATCGCCGTGACGCGGCAGTTGAGGCAGGCGCGGATGGACTTCTCCCGAATGCGGTTTTCGATGTCGGGGCGGATCCAGTACTTGATGTGCCGGCTGAGTTCGGCGCCGCGATAAATCAGGGTGACGTCGGCGCCGTGCCGGTAGAGATCGAGGCTCGTGATGGCGGCGGAATTCGCGCCGCCGATCACGGCGACCTTGCGCCCGTAAAAGGCGTGACCTTCGAGCGCGTAATGCGTGACCTTCGGCCGGTCCTCGCCGGGAACTCCCAGGAAGTTGGGCCGATCGTAGTACCCGGTGGCGATGATCACCTTGCGTGCGGAGTACTCGGTCTCACTGCCGGAGGCGCTCGCGGCCGTCAAGTGAAATCCGCCGTCGAGCGGACGGATCGCGGTCACTCGTTGGTCGGGGCGCGTGGGCAGCTTGTAGAAGGTCGCGGCCGCGCGATAGTACTCGAGAGCATCGGCGCGCGTGGGTTTCAAATTCGTGCACGCGAAGGGCAGGTCGCCGATCTCCAGGCGCTCGCGCGTGGTGAAAAAGGTCATATTGGCGGGATAGCTGAAGATGGAATTGACCAGGCAACCCTTCTCGAGGATCAGCGTCTTCAGGCCCGCGCGCGTCGCTTCGATTCCGCAAGCGAGTCCTGTGGGTCCGGCGCCAACGATCAGCACGTCGACTGTGTCTGGCATTCCCGCTCCGTCTTGCCCTGGATACACGCAGGGTGGGCTATTCCTTTTTTAGCAGATTTCCCAGTTCGGCGCGGAAGCGTTCGTAGGCGGCGAGTAATTCGGGAGTGGCGTCGATGCTCTGCTGATGCCAGACAAAGGCCTTCCCTGCTCCGCGTTCGACGAGCATGGCGAGGCCGTCGCCGAGCAGATATCCGGCTTCTCCGAACGATCGCACCGCGCCGCCGCTCGGATCGATCAGGGCCGCGAACCCTTCGCGTTCCACGGCGAGGTAGCGTTCATAGCGGGGCAGGGTCAGGAAGCGGAATCCGGCTTGGAGCAGGCTTTCGAGCGTGGCGACCTGGGAGGGCGTCAGGTCCATGCGCCACCAGGTCCGTACGGGCGGCGGCCGCTCGCGCTCATCGCTCGCCCGACTCCAGGCTCTCAAGCACACTGCGCAGGGCCCGGATCACCTGCTCGCGCTCGGCGCTGCGGCCGGGAAACCTCAGCGTAAAGCTGAACTCGCGCTCGGGAGCCACGAATCGGAACACCGACTTTTGCGGTTTGGTCTCGTGTCGCTCGGCGCGCGCCTCGTCGCGGTTCAGCAGGCCGGCGGCGAAGCGACGCGCCACGTCCCGCATGCGCGCTTCGCTTGGCTGCCGCGCCACTTGAAGCAATTGTGACTTGGAGAGCACGCCGTTCTCGATGCAGAAGGCCTTGATCTCATCAGGAATGGCGCGCAGGCTCAGGACTTCGGTCACCGACGAGCGCCCGCGGCTGATCTGCTTCGATATCTGTTCGTGCGTGAGGCTGAAGCGGTCCGCCAGAGCCTGAATGCCGTCGGCCTCTTCAAAGGGCGTTAGGTCCTTGCGCTGCAGATTCTCGATGAGCGCAATTTCGAGGGTCTCTTCCTCGCCGACGTCCTTCTCGATGCAGGGAACCTCCGCCAGCCCGGCCGCGCGCGCGGCGAAATACCGGCGCTCGCCCGAGATGATCAGGTATTTCCCCGATTCGCGCAGCGGGCGCACCAGCAGGGGCTCGAGCACGCCTTTGTCGCGCACCGAATCCGTCAGACCGCGCAGATCGCCGCGATCCTTGCGCGGCTGCTCCGCGTTGGGATGCAGCAACTCGAGGGCGATCATGCGCCCGATGGCCGCGCCGCTGCGCGCCGACATTTCCTCGACGTAATGAGCGTCGTGCCGCATCTTCATAACCAGGGGCAGACCGCGTCTAGTGGACACGTTGCAAGACCTCCCGCGCCAGGCGTTCGTAGTCTTCGGCCCCGGAGGAGTCCGGCGCGAAGGTGAAAATGGTCTCCTTGTAGGCCGGGCTCTCCTCCAGGCGCACGCTTTTGCCAATCACCGTCTTGAATACCTTGTCGCCGAACACCTTCTCGATCTGCTTCTGGATGTCGCGGGCCAGGTTGGTGCGCCGGTCGAACAGCGTCAGCACCACGCCCATGAGCTCGAGCTCGGGATTGGGCCGCGCCCGGATGCGCTCGAGAGTCTCCAGCAGATCGTCGGTCCCTTCCATGGCGTAGTACGCGGCTTGAATGGGGACGATGAGATGGGTGGCGGCCACCAGCGCGTTCACCGTCAGAATTCCGAGCGCGGGGGGGCAGTCGATCACCACGAAGTCGAAGTCGGAGCGGCAGGAAGCGAGCGCGTCCTTCAGCCGGAAGGGGGCGTCAAACTGTCCCGCCAGCATCGCCTCCAGCTTGGCCAAAGCGAGCTTGGCCGGCGCGAGACTCAGGTGGGCCGAAGCGGTTGCGAGCACCACCTGGCCCAGGGCCGCGCTGTGGTCAGCCAGCACCTCGTAGATCGAGGCGGTGATTTCGGCGGGATCAAAAAAGGTGAGGGTCGAGTTCGCCTGCGGATCGAGATCGACCAGCAACGTGCGCTTCTTCTTGAGGGCGAGGGCGGCGGCCAGGTTGATCGCCGTGGTGGTCTTGCCCACACCGCCCTTCTGGTTTGCGATGGCGATGATCGGCACCCTGTTGCTCCCCCGGTCTGCGACCGTCCCGTTATCGCGCACTGGCCTCCCGGTTTGTCGAACCCCGTCCGTTGAGTGTCACGCTGAGGAACCGAAGGCGGCGGAAATTTCCCGAACAACCCGGAGCAGAACCTTCGAACGATAAAGCCGAGGCCTCCGAAGCAAACGGCTACATCTTGTAGCGGCCCATGTCTTCATCCCCGAGATTTTCGAGCCAGCGGCGCAGTTCTTCACTCTGGAACTTGTCCGCAGTCGTGCCCGCGACCTTGGAGTTCTTCAGAACTTCGTCTTCCACATAGATCGGGCAATCCACGCGCAAGGCGAGGGCCAGGGCGTCGCTCGGCCGCGAATCGATGGAGATCGTCTGTCCATCGCGCTCCAGCCAGATGACGGCGTAGAAGGTGTCGTCCTTCAGTTCGCTCACCACCACCTTGCGGACCAGTGCTTCCAGCCCGAGCAGCAGATTCTTGATGAGGTCGTGGGTCATGGGGCGGGGCGTGCTCACCTTTTCGATCTCGAGCGCGATGGCGTTGGCCTCGTAGATGCCCACCCAGATCGGAAGCACCGCCGGCCCGCTGGCGTCCTTCAGGATGACGATGGGCATGTTGGTGGCAGGGTCCATCATCAAGCCCCGGATTTTCATCTCGACTTCCATCGCGTCCCTCGATTCTCCAGCGAGTGCCTCAAGCGCCGTTGCCGTTCCCTGCCCTCCGCAGGTACGCATCAAAGCGATCCAGAAAAGCCTTGAACTCACGCTCCTGAATTTCGAGCCGGCCCTCCAACCCGTCCAGCCGGGCAGTGTGTAATTCGATCTGTGCCTGGCCTGCCTTGGCGAAGGCATTAATCAGCCGTTCTGTGCCCTCCTGGCGCTTTTCCAACCGCACCAGGCTTTCGTTCAAAGACGCTTGGTTAGCCTCAAACTTTCCCTGCTGCTCCACGATGAACTGCATCGTCTTTTCAACGTCCATGACCGTCTCACTCTTTCGTCACTCGCTCGCCCACCAGGCTGTTCGGAGCCGCCGCAGTCACGCGCACGTTGAGATAGCGCCCCACATCGTCCTCCGCGCCCGCGAAGTTGATCACCCGATTGCTCGTCGTGCGGCCCACGGCTTGCGCCAGCTTCGGATGATGGCCTTCGACCAGCACTTCGAACTCGCGCCCGATCAGGGCGTGATTCCGTCGGATCTGGATCTGGCGCTGGCGTTCCTGGAGTTCGGCTAGGCGCCTTCCCTTCTCTTCCTCAGGCACGTCGTCCACCCAGCCGCCCGCCGGCGTCCTCGGACGCGGCGAGTACTTGAACGCGAACACCTGGTCGTACTCCACGCGGTCGAGCAACGACAGACTTTCGTCAAAGTCCGCTTCCGTCTCGCCGCAGAAGCCGACGATCATATCCGTCGAGATGCTGATCTCACGCCGTGCGCGCCGGATGCAATCGATCTTTTCCAGATACTCCTCGCGTGCGTAGGTGCGAAGCATGCGCCGAAGCACGGCATTCGACCCGCACTGCACCGGCAGATGGATCTGGTCGCAGAGCGCCGGGTGTTCGTCGATGGCCTGCACGATGTCAGGCGTGAAATCGCGGGGATGCGACGTGGTGAAACGCACGCGCCGCACGCCCGGAGTCTCCGCCACCCGGCCGAGCAACCCCGCAAAGCTGAGCCCGAGCGCAGACGAATCGCGCCAGGAGTTGACCGTCTGGCCGAGCAACTGGATCTCCGTGTAGCCTGCATCCACGAGCCGCCGGCACTCTTCCAGGATGCGGTCTCCGGCCCGGCTGCGCTCCGGACCGCGCGTCGTGGGGACGACGCAGTACGAACAGGCCTTGTCACAGCCCTCGATGATGGTCAGGTAGGCTCGGAAAGGATTATCGCGGCGCGTGAGCTCGGTCTCGAAGCACTCATCGGTGTCGAGGCCGAGGCCGGTTACACGGCGGTTCCCCGCCCCAAGCTGGTCCAGCAGCTCGGGAAGCCGCGAGTAGCTCGCGGACCCGCACACCAGGCTGACTTGCGGCGCGCGCTCAAAGAACTTTTCGCCTTCCTGCTGCGCCACGCACCCGAGTACGCCGATGATCTTGTCGCCGTGCTTCTTCTTGATCGCGCCCAGGCGCGAAAAGACCTTGTGCACCGCCTTCTCGCGAATGCTGCACGTGTTGTAAAGGATGATGTCGGCGCCTTCAGGGTCTTCGACCGGCTCAAAACCACGGCCCATCAGCACGCCCGCCACCTTCTCGGAGTCGTGCACGTTCATCTGGCAGCCGATGGTCTCGAGGTAAAACCTGCGGCCGAGCGGGTTCGCCGCAGCCTCGTGCCGGCCCTCATCGACGACGTCCGCGCAAGCCTCGCCAAGGGGCCGCACGGGCGCACTCGGCACGCCTGGCAGAATCTGGATGAGTTCGTCTCCCATTGCGGTCAGTATAGCCTCAAAGTCCCCTGCTTTCCTAGGTGCCCCGTTGTCTGCCCATGTCTGCCGAGGGCAAGCCGCCGCTCCGAGGGCTGATTCTTCGTCTTCCGGTCGTCAGGCATCATCGGGATTGCGAAGCCTCCAGCTGAATCCCGCCCTGGAAGGACCGCACTCCTAAAGGCCGCTCGGGTGCCTAAGCGGATTTCGCGGCCCGCCCACTCGCAGTGGACTCCGCGCCTTGCCCAATGCAGGTGTTGCCCTGCTCGAATCGACTATTGCGCGGGATAATCCATGGCCGCGTCTTTCTCGACCGCTGCGGCCTTGGCCTGGTCTTCGGGAAACAGTTTGAGCCACTGCCGGATCGTGAGACGGGCGGTAGCGTCCTGGTGCAGGGAGAAGTAGCAGAGCACCAGCAAAGGATAGAATTCCTTGTCGTAGGGGTTAAGCTGTACGGCCTTCTCCACCATTGGAATCGCTTGTGTGACGAGATCAGATACTGCGAGCAGGCCGCCCAGCTTGAAGTAATCGTCCGGGGTACCGGCGCCAAGCTCAATCACCCGGGCAAGCTCCTGAATCGCCTCAGCGCGGCCGGCCTCGTTTTCCTGCGCGTGAGACTGGTTGACGAGCGCTCGAAGCACCAGCGGGTTATCCGGAAACTCGCCGGCCGTCCGTTGCAGCACACTCAGCAGGGTGCGCTGATATCGCTGAGGGTCGGAGGTGGCCAGATCCTGATAGGCCTGCAATTGGGTTAAGGGCGGGATCGAGCGGATGTCGTCCGGAACTGCGTTGACCTGGACCAGATCGGGCAGCTCGGCCGTGGCCCAATGGAACACGCTGTCAGGCGGGGCTTCGCCTTCAGAAGCGACGATGCGGTGCTCGGTCTGGTCGGCGTGCGTGCCGGGAGGAGCCTTCGTTTGAAGCATGTGGCAGCCAAAGCAGTTGTTGGGGGGCGTGCGGGCCTCGCGCTCCGCAAGCCGCAGCTTGCAGCTCAGGTTGTTGTGACACGTCAGGCACTTGTTGCGGAAGAACTCGACCGCTTGTTCCGCTGAGGGTTGGGTATGCGGATCGTGGCAGGTGAAACAGGTCATCCTGCCGCCACTTCCAAGAAAGCAACGGCTCATGGTTAGCGACCAGTAGTAGGCAAGGTGGGGAGATTCAGCCACGGAGGCAGGAGTTGGGGCTGCCCTGAAGATCGAGACAACTCGGTCAAGCGGCGTTCCAGGCCGGGCATCAAACAATGTCTTGCTGGGGCGCAACACCCGCGAATCGCCGCCCTCGTGGCATTCCATGCAGATGTTGTTGGCGAGCCAAGACGGCAGCTTGGCAGGATTCACAATGGAGGCATCGATGGTTGAGGTCAGAGAGGCTCCGTGCAGCCGCTGTTGCACGTGCATTTGGCCAGGCCCATGGCAGTTTTCACAACCGACGGCGATCTGCTCCTCAACTACCGGGGGATCACGGTAAGCTCCGTCGGTTTGCGCCAACGGGCGCGCCCGGCCGGTGTGACAAACGATGCATTGAAATATCGCGGGACGGTCGAAAACCTGGTTCTTGAATTCATAACCCGGCGAAACGGCCCAGGAGCCCAATGCGGAAAAATATGAAAGCGGCGCCTCATATAGCCGGTTGCCCCTTTGAACCAGGTACGTATAGCCTGCCGTGCCCGATCCGATGGCGTAAAGCATCTGCTCGCTATGGCGATACACGGGCTGCCCGTCCGGACCAAGTTCATAAACGCTCTGGTATAGGGCATTGCCCTTTCGGGAGACCTCAAAATAGCGGCTGCCCTGCTGAACAGTCACAGGCGAAGAAACGAGCGCAAGCTGGGCGGGATCGATCGCGAGCGACGCCGACCTGCCCATGCCGGTCTCCATATACCGCTGGTAAACGTCAGAGTGACAGGTTCCGCAGACCTTCGATCCGACATAAGGCACGCCCGGAGCCGTGTTTCGGAAAGCGGGCTTCGCAGATTCTTTGTTGGCGTCGAGTGTTGGAGTATTCCGGGCTGACTGGGCGAGGAGGCTCACTGCCGAAAGAGACAGAATGCACACCACTGCCGCCGCTCGACGGGGTAGTGTTTTCCGAATGCGCGAGGTTTTACGCTGCCGGAAGGTTGGTACATCCGAAGAACTTCCGGCACGGCCGTCTGGTCGTGTTCTAGTTCCAGGTTGCCGAATCCTCATCGTACCCGGATGTCACTCGATCCCCTTTCGAGGGGACTGAGGGCGCCTCAGCGCGGCACACAGTTACCCGATTGACCGCGCCTCGCCGCCTCCGGGTTGGTTGCCTTCGGCGAGCCGTGATTCATCAGTAGACGACAGAGAAGAGTGCGGGGTTACCCGCCGGTCGTCCGCACAAGCGACGCCCGGCCCGGTTGGAGCATCTACAGAATAAAGCCCCGGTTGTGTTGAGGTGAACGGAACCGGGCGGTAGAATACCGGGGAGGCGTTCCGGCGAACAAGCCCGCGTTCTGAGGAGGTTGGAACAATGAAGAAAATCGTGGCTGCGATCATCTGCAGCGCCTGTTTTGGGGGCGCTTCGGCGGCATTTGCGTCGGGCATCACGGGCGATTACATCGAGGTCCGCAGTGCGGACGTTTACACCGGCCCCTGCTTCGCCAATTCCCAGGTTGGATTGGAGGGGAAGCAGGCCATCCTTGCCTGGCACGTCCAGAAGGGGAGCTGGCAGGGCGTGGACCTGAGCGGTCTCAGCGTGGTGGCCGTGGTGGGCGCGAGCGCCACGCTCGGCGATCCCTACCACAACCCCTACCCTTCGAAGTCGGTGCTGATTGTTGATGAGCAGGCCAGCGCCGCGCAGCGGCAGGCCCTCCAGGGTCTGGCTCGTGCCGAGGCCGGGAAGCTCGTGGGGCACGTGGTGGGCGTGGAGAGCGCTCCCATACGGCTCGAGGTGGGTGAGGGCGAGAATCACGGGAGCATCAGCCTCGCGGCCGGACGGCTGGTGCGCGTCCGGACCCGCAGCCTCTGCGCCGGCGATCACATTTGCGGCAACGAAGAGGTCTACTATCCGCCGCTCGTCAGCACTTCCCACGCCATGCCGGCGTTCACTCTGGAAGATGCCTTTCACGGCACCGGACTCGGCATGGAATGGACGCGTGCCGACACTCGCAGCGCATACGTGGGCAGCTTTACGCTGTGACTGCGATTTGCGGCGCCACGCTCTCAACCCCATCGGGAGCCCTTGAATGAAGCCTAGGCGTCTGTTTCTGTCAATCGTCGTCTTGGCGGTCTGGGTGTTCGTTGCCCTGCCCGCGCCGCATTTGGCCTCGGCTGTGGAGCCGGCCAACCTGACGGCGCAGCCCTCGCCGCCGCTATCCTCGGCAAGCGTTCCGCCGGCGCTTGCCGGCCGTCTTGACCCGCAAGGCACGCGTCTCCTGTCCGGGGGAAATCCGCTGTGTGATTTGTGGTGGGTCAAGGGCGTGCCCACGATCAAATCAACCGGCACGTCACCGGACATTCTTTATGGCAATCTCCAGATCGGCACTTTCGTCGGAGTGATCCAGATCCTGGCGCCCGCCGAAGACTTCCGTCATCAGAAGCTCCCGCCGGGTGTTTACACCCTCCGTTACGGCCAGATCCCCCAGGACGGCAACCATATGGGAGTGAGCCAGTACCGCGATTTCCTGCTTCTGAGCCCGGTGGCTGCGGACACGCAGCTCGACACCGCGCCCGGATTCGACGATCTGGTCAACCTGAGCCGCAAAACCGCAGGCACCGGACATCCGGCTGTCATGAGCCTGATTCCGGCGAGCTCGAGTGTTAAGACTCTGCCCGCCGTGGTGAGCGACGACGCCGGCGATGGAGCCCTGCAGGTGAACCTGCACGAGCAGTCAGGGTCCGGAACCACGGAGACGCCGGTGGCCTTGGTGATCGTGCCGGCTCCGAAGAGTGATTGAGCATGCTGTTTCCCGAGCGCGGCCCCAAGCGTGGTTCTGAGCGTGGCCCTGAACCCAGCCGCCTGATAGCGCGCCGCACGATGCTCACAGTAACGGTGAAGGCAGGGGCATGCCTGGCCGGTTGGACCCTGGCCGGCAGCACGGCCGCATCGGTCGCGAGCGCGCGCAGCTTCAGAAACTGGGCACTTCCCGATTCTGCCGATTCTGCGGCGGGAGTGGCAGGCGCTCCGGGCACGGTCCAGGGTAAGCTCGAGATCGGTCCGGCGGGGGCGCTCAGCGTCTCAACCTCGTCCGGCGAGATCGCTGTCACTTCGAGCGATCCTTCCATCCTGCACACCTTGCAGGACCCGCGCATGAGCGGACGCGAGGTGCGGCTCATCGGGCACGCCGGCAACGCGCCGGGCGCCACGAATTCGATCGATGTGGCGCACGTCTTCACCGTTCATGACGGCAAGGTGTTCCGGCTGCGCTTCTATTGCCACGTCTGTAACATTCCCGCGACCGAACCTGGTCCTTGCGTGTGCTGCCAGCGTTGGACGGACCTCGAAGAGATTCCAGTCAGCGAAGTCACGGACGACATGGTCCTTGTCCCTTGAGTATCCCCGCGACGCGCCCTCACATCACGATCGCAGTCAGGATAACTGCCCGCGGACGGGTTCATTGACACCTGTCTGCGCCGGATGTTACAAAGAGAGAGTCTCAGCCCGGCTCGATTCCATCCCTGTGGTGAGCGTAGCTCAGCTTGGTAGAGCGCCAGACTGTGGATCTGGACGTCGCGGGTTCGAATCCCGTCGCTCACCCCAACCCGTTTTCCATCGTAGGGGGACGGCTTGCTGTCCCCTCCCCTTGAACGGATCTGCGCATATTGCCGTCTCCAGCTCTCCACCAGGGGCTTGCTGTCCCCTCCCGCGCGACGTGCTATCATGGATGTGCAGTAGATTGTGGGGGCGTACCGGTTTCGACGGGAGCCCTTTGTGCTTAGAAGGCATGCCGGGGGTCCATACCACCCGTAATCGGCGTGGAACATACAACTGCCAACACGCAGTTTGCTCTCGCTGCCTAATCTTAGGTAGCGACGTTTCCTCCGCTTGGCCCGCCGGGCGGAACGAAATGTCATTCTAGCGGGCTGGTCCGGAGTTTCCCGTCTGAAAACTTCGGACGAGACTCTCGCGCAAGCGAGGGGATCAGGCTAGCCGGCGGCTCGTTGTTGCCCGCTCCTTAGGACCGCTGGCAAAAGCTGTAAGCGAACGGGACAAGCATGTAGGCTTCTAAGAGCAAAGCTTTTCGGACGGGGGTTCGACTCCCCCCGCCTCCACCATATTAAGCCGCCGTGCATCAATCAGTTGACGCGATGACTTTGCCTTGTACCTCTGACGTACTTTTCGCTTCAAGTTCGTCCTGCTCTAGCAGGCTGCTGAAAAATGACGTTTAGCAAGCAAATTCTCTTTCCCGAAGGCGCTCCGTTGTGTTTTGAGTCTTCTTTCTCGGTAGTTTCTGTGCCCGCTTGGCTCCCGACCGAGCCTTTCAGCG
>Ga0210398_10003506_pt1 | contig 14985 bp, 11 predicted proteins | sample IncBWC4OmetaG_FD_161047 | JGI IMG/M metagenome (GOLD analysis project Ga0210398, IMG submission 161047) | Forest soil microbial communities from Barre Woods Harvard Forest LTER site, Petersham, Massachusetts, United States - Inc-BW-C-4-O | ecosystem: Environmental > Terrestrial > Soil >...
TTTTTTCCGGTGAATCAACAATGAGCACGGACGGCCAGCGGTGATAATGCATGTTTTCCTTTTCTCCCGGCTCGACGGTGACCTCCAAAATCCGAATTTTATCGTCTTCGTAAAGGACCTTGTGGTTTTTGGGAGCGGCGCTGACGGCATCCATGGAGTCGGGCCATGGCCAGGAAGCTGTTGCATCCTTGGCTGCAGCGACCGGCTTTCCCGGCTGGGTCGCTATACAGCCGGCAAGAAACAAGGGTGCGATGAATGACAAGGCGAAGGATTTTGTTTTCATATTTCCAGCGGCGGTTCTGCTCCTCCTGCTTTTTCAAATCAGGGTTAAATTGGCCTCGGCGCAATTCTCGATACCGTTGGCTTGCTCGTCGCCGGGGCGGGAATGGTGGTGCCGATGTCGGCGGGCAGGTCCTCGGGCATTAAAGTCGTGAGCGACTCGCGGTCGCAACGGTTGCCGGCGACGAGGCGGCAGCTTTGATTCCGCACCGCCGACTCAAAGAAATTGCGCATTTCCCGGGCGTTGCCGAATTGTTCGTTTCGTTTGGCGTAAAGTTGGTCGCAAACTTCCTTGACCCGCTTGTCTGCTTCCGCCGAGCAAACCAGACCGCTGGTTGCGGCCATGCGATGGAAAATCTCCTCCAGCTCGGCGGGTTGGTAATCGGGGAATTTCAGATAGTTGGTGAAGCGCGATTCCAGCCCGGGATTGGACGCGATAAATTGTTCCATTGGTGCGGTGTATCCGGCCACGATGACAATCAACCGGTCGCGGTCGTCTTCCATGCGTTTGAGCAGGGTCTCGATGGCTTCGGAGCCAAAATCTTCCGCGCCGCGTCCCGCGAGCGCATAGGCTTCATCAATAAAGAGAATGCCATCAAGCGCGGAATCAATCGCCGCATGAGTGCGCACCGCCGTCTGGCCGACGTATTCGGCGACGAGCCGGCCGCGATCCACCTCGATGACGTGTCCGCGTCGCAGCAACCCGAGCGATTTGTAGATCCGGCCCATGAGCCGCGCGACGGTGGTTTTGCCGGTGCCGGGGTTGCCAAAGAAAACGCTGTGCAGGCTGGCTTGCACCGTGGGCAATCCCTGTTGTCGGCGCATCACCTGCATCCGCGCGAAATTGGCGGCGCGATGCACTTCAGATTTCACCGGCTCCAGCCCGACCATCGCATCAAGTTCCTTCAGGATGCTGGCGAGGTCTTCCTCGCTGACGCCCGGATCCGAGGCGCGGGCGGCATAATCCAGGGCATAATTTCTGGAGACCTCGGTGAATTGCGCGGACAGCACCGTCACGCGGCGGCGTTCCGCCTCGGAGGTCATGCCGTCCAGGTTGGACAGCGTCGCGGCGACGGTTTGCAGCGTTTGCCGCGCGAATTCAACGGTGACCGGCTGCAAGCCGAGATCGAGCGCGATGCGCGTCAGCAGCGCGAGAATTTCATCGATGCCCTGCTTGTCCGCCTGGCGCAAAATGTTCCGGACCTGGTCCATGGCCTTGCGTCCGCTGCCCTTTGCGATCCAGCCCCGAAACGCGGTGACATCGCCCTTGGAAGCCGCGAAGCCGGATTCCAGCATCGCCTTTCCCTCGTCCGGTTTTGCGGTCATCCCCGCAACGCAAAGGGAAAGCGAGCCATAGGCCAGCAACTCCGGGGCATCTGCCGCCAGCCGGGCCCATAACGAGAAAATCAGGAGACGGTTCAAATCGTGCAGGCAGTCAATGAAATCAAACTCCTGCTCGCCGATGTGTTTGACCGTCAGCAACGGCGGCGTGAGAATTTCAATACACTCGACCAGCAGCCGCATTTGCAGCAGGGCGCGCAATAATGTCTCTTCATGCGCGGCGTCGTAACCGAAAGCTTCCGCGCGCCAGTCGCTGTGACGGAGCAATTGATGCAGGCGGCGCGTGGAAGCATCGAGGCGCGTCCGCAACCGCGCGGCGTCATCCGCGGTGAAGAGTGATTGCGACTGGTAATAGTTCAGCAGATAATCGCTCGTCATGTCGTCCAGGTCGGACAGTTCCTCGCGCTTGAAGGCGACCGTGCGGCTGGTTTTAGGATTGCGAAAAAGCGTGGTGAGGACGGAACCGGGAAGCAGCGATTCATGCAAGGCCACCGGCACCATGGCGGCTTCATCAACGCGCGGCAGATTGGTCGGCGCCCGCGTGGCCTCATCGAGTTCGCGCGCATGGCGGAGACATTCCTCCAGCCGCTGGCGAAGCTTGTTTTCGTCTGACTGGGGCTGCCGGTCCGAGTTGTCCATGCTGGAACAAGTTTCCCCGACCCGAAATCAGTTGGCAAGTGTTGGTTATGCCGTCTGGCATCGGTTATTTCAGGCGCAAGTGATTGATTTCGAGTTCATTGTTGCGAGGTCCGGTTGTCGAGGGAGCCCGACATACGCGTATCCAACCCAATCGCCGCTTGCTCTGAAAAGGCGGGTTCTTATAATGCGGCGATGCTGGACATCAAATTGGTTCGCGAAAGCACGGACAAAGTCCGCCAGCGCCTGGCCACGCGCGGCGCGGGCGACGAGGCGCGGATCGATGAATTATTGAAGCTCGATGAGCATCGGCGCAAGCTGCTGGCGGAAGTGGAGGGTCTGAAGGCGCAACGCAACCGGGTGTCCAAGGAAATCGGTGCGTTGATGGGCCAGAAAAAAACCACGGAGGCCGAGGCCAAGAAGGCGGAGACGCGGGAGTTGGGCGACAAAATTACCGCGCTCGACAAGGAAGCGGCGTCGGTGGAAGCGCAGCGCGATGAAGTGTTACTGCGGCTGCCCAATCTGCCGCATGAATCCGTGGCGATTGGCAAGACCGCCGAGGACAATCCGCTGGTGCGCACCTGGGGCGAGCAGGCGGCGTTCGGGTTCAAGCCGAAGTCGCACGTAGAATTGTGCGAGAGCCTGAAGCTGGTGGATTTTGCGCGCGGCGCGAAACTTTCCGGGAGCGGTTTCCTGCTTTACACGAACTGGGGCGCGAAGCTGGAGCGGGCATTGATTCAATTTCTGCTGGATTTGCACACTGCGGAGCACGGCTACACCGAGGTTTCGCCGCCGTACCTGGTGAGCAAGGATTGCATGACCGGCGTGGGGCAGTTTCCGAAGTTCATTGACCAGGCCTACACGGCGCGGGAGGGCGAGGACAACGCGACGCTGGGAAAACTTTATCTGCTGCCGACGGCGGAGGCGCCGGTCGCGAACATTCATCGCGAGGAGATTTTGGCGGAGAAACAATTGCCAATTTATTACTGCGCGTACAGCCCGTGTTTCCGGGCCGAGGCCGGCGCGGCGGGCGTGGGCACGCGCGGAATGATCCGGGTGCATCAGTTCGACAAGGTGGAGCTGATAAAAATCGTGAAGCCGGAAACCGGCTATGACGAACTGGAGAAGCTCGTGGCGAACGCGGAGCGGGTGCTGCAATTGCTGGGACTGCATTATCGCGTAGTGCAGTTGTGCACCGGGGACATGGGTTTCGCGAGCGCGAAGACTTATGACATCGAAGTGTGGGCGCCGGGGCAGGGGCAATATCTGGAGGTGTCGAGCTGCTCGAACTGCGAGGATTTTCAGGCGCGCCGGATGAACCTGCGCTTCAAGACGGACACGGGCGAGAACAAGTTTCCGCATATCCTGAACGGCAGCGGCACCGCCTTGGCGCGGCTGTTTGTGGCGCTGGTGGAAACGCACCAGCAAGCCGACGGCAGCGTGCTCATTCCCGCGCCGCTGCAAGCGCTTCTCAAAACCGACCGGATCAAGGCGTGAACGGCGTTCATTTTTTCGTCGTCATTGCAATTCCTGCACACGTTCCAATTTCCGAATATTTAAAGTATGATTGAGATTATGACTGAGACGGCCGGCGCCTCCGCATGAAAATATTGCTCGCCAGCAGCGAAGTGCATCCGTACTCGAAGACGGGAGGGTTGGCCGACATGTCGGGGTCGCTGGCGAAGGCGCTGGCGCGCGCGGGTCACACGGTCGGCGTGGTGACGCCGTTGTACCGGGGCGTTCGCGAGCGGTTCCCGGAGATGCGTAAATTTGACTGGTACCTGAACCTGCCGCTCGGCACGAATTGGGTGCAGGGCCAGATCTGGACGTTGGAACCCGCGCCGGGCCTGACGGTTTATTTTGTCGAGCAGCCGGGATATTTCGATCGCGCCGGCGTATATGCGGAGAACGGGCTGGATTACGCGGACAACGCGGAGCGGTTCATCTTTCTATCCAAGGCGGTCGCGCATCTGGCGCGCCATCTGCCGTGGCAGCCGCAGGCGGTGCATGTGAACGACTGGCAGACGGCGCTGGTGCCGTTGCTGATGCTGCAACAAAAGTTATGGGAAGGCTGGGCGAACATGCCGCGGACGTGCCTGACCATCCACAACCTTGCGTACCAGGGCATTTTTCCGGCGGCGAAATACGCGCTCACAAACCTGCCGCAGGATTATTTCAACCTGCACGGCGCGGAGTTTTACGGCAATTTCAATTTCTTGAAAGCCGGCATTGTTTACGCGGACACGGTGACGACGGTCAGCCCGCGTTACGCTCGGGAAATTACCACGCCGGAACAGGGCTGCGGGCTGGACGACATGCTGCGTCGCCGGCAGGGGGCGTTGTTCGGAATTTTGAACGGCGTGGATTACGAGGAATGGAACACAACCGCGAACCCGCTGATCAAGCACGCGTATTCGCCGCGCAACCTCAAGGGCAAGACGGAGAATAAGACGGACCTGCAACAGGAATTGGAACTGCCGGTGGACGAAACCATCCCGATGTTCAGCAACATCACACGGCTGGCGGACCAGAAGGGCGTGGACATCCAGCTCGGCGCGCTGGAGGAAATGTTGAGTACGCGGATGCAATTCGTGCTGCTGGGCAGCGGCTGGGACGGTTACGAGGAGGCGTACCGGCGGCTGGTGAAGCGTTATCCGGGCAAGGTTGCGGTGCGGATCGGATTCAACCAGGGGCTGTCGCATCGCATCGAGGCCGGAAGCGATTTCTTTCTGATGCCGTCGCGGTTCGAGCCGTGCGGGTTGAACCAGATGTACAGCCTGCGTTATGGAACGGTGCCGATTGTGCGCATCACCGGCGGGCTGGACGACACGGTGGTGGACATCACCGAGGACCGGAAACACGCGGACGGAATCAAGTTCAAGGAATACTCGGCGCGGGCGCTGGCAAAGGGCATGCGCAAGGCGCTGGCATTGTATGACGAGCCGAAATTGCTGCGTGAATACCGGATCAACGGCATGAAGATGGATTTTTCCTGGGAGCGGGCGGTCGGCCGGTACCTTGAGGTTTATCAGGGGACGGCGCGGACGGCATGAGGCCGTCATATCTGATTCTGTTGGTGGTGTTGAATTGTTTCTGGGCGGGGACGCCGTCGGTTTACAAGGCGCTGTCGGGGCGGTTGGAAGTGGGAGGGATTGTGACACTAAGGTTCGGCGTGGCGGCATTGATTCTGGCGGCGTGCTGGCCGTGGCTGCCGGGGAAGGCGCCGCGCGGGAGGGATTTGCTGAAAACGGTGGTAATGGGTTTGATTGTCTTCATGGTGGGCCATCGCGTGCAGGTCTTCGGGAACAAGCTGGGCACGGCGGGCAATTCCTCGGTGTTGATGGGCGCGGAGCCGCTCGTGACCTCCGTGGCGGCGGCGATTTTTTTGAGCGAACACATCGGACCGCGCCGGTGGATCGGCTTCGCGCTGGGGATGCTGGGCGTGGCGTTGTTAAACGGATTGGGGCGCGGTGATTTCACCTGGGTGGGATTGGAGGCGAGCCTGGTTTTCATGTCATCGTTCATCTGTGAAACGGTTTATTCGATCATGGGCAAGCCGCTAATTGAACGCGCGGGGCTGATGAAAATCCTGGCACTTGCGCTGATGGCGGGAACGGTGGGCAATCTGCTGATTGACGGCCCGCAAACGTTGCGCGCGGCGTCGTCGCTGCCATGGCAGTCATGGATGCTCGTGTTGTACCTCTCGACGATTTGCACGGCGATTGGGTATGCGGCGTGGTTCATGGTGATCCGCGAGACGGACGTGAACGTGACGGCGTTGACAATTTTTACGCAACCGCTGGCGGGCGTGGCGATCGCGGCGTTGTGGTTGCATGAGCCGCTGCATTGGGGACAACTGTGGGGCGGATTGGCGATTGTGTTGGGGCTGGTGGTGGGATTGTCGCGGCAGGTGCGGAAGATTTGAGAAGCGGTCGAGGCGCGGGGTTGAAATCATGGTGAGAAATAAACCATCTGGATAAATCCAACCAAAGTTATAGTTAACAGGGCATAAATTCAAAGGTTTGTATTATAAACAGAGCATAAACAAACGTTGTGGATAATTATTTAAGTCGTTAGTGGTTAGTGCATTGGGAGGGATTAAAAAAGTGCTGGCATTGATGCTGCTCAATGGCCGTTTCATACGCGCCAATTAATTCACGCATCAATGACATGAAGAAAATCGAAGCAATCATCAAACCGTTCAAGCTCGAGGAAGTTAAGGACGCCTTGGGGGAAATTGGGATTGAGGGGATGACGGTGAGTGAGGTGCGGGGCTTCGGGCGGCAGAAGGGGCACACGGAAATATTCCGGGGGAACGAGTACACGGTGGATTTCCTGCCCAAGCTGAAACTGGACCTGGTGGTGGCGAACGGACTGGCGGAGCGCGCGGTCAACGCCATCGTGAAGTCAGCCCGCACGGGGAAGATTGGGGACGGCAAGGTGTTCGTATCAACCATCGAGGAGGCGGTCCGCATTCGCACGGAGGAGAAGGGCGACCTGGCCGTTTAACCGACAACCGAACAGCACAAAACAACCAAAAACGACGACAACCAAAAGAAACCAAAGCAACCAAGCAACACGGAAAAAGATATGACTAACCAAGATAAACCAGCAGGAGCCGCACCCAACCCGACGACCAGCAGGGCCACGTTGGGGTTGACGGGCCTGACGATCAACGCCATGGCACTGATCGCTCCGGGCGCATTTTTGTGGCTGACTTACGAGGAACAGGCTTTGTATGGCGCACCCACGGCCGGCTCCTCCATGTGGATCGGAATCGTCTTCGCGCTGGTCTTGTGCTTCGCGACGGCCATCAGTTATTCCGAATTGTCGAAACTGTATCCCGGCGCGGGGTCTTCGTATCTGTACGCCGAGCAGGCGTTCCTGTCCAAGACCAAGGCCTTCAAATGGGCCCGCCTGATCAAGTTTTTCACCGGGTGGAACAGCCATTTGTATTATTGGATTTATTCCGGGCTGATGGTCGGCGTGACCGCCATTCTGGCCGGATGGTTGTGCGGCCAGTTGTTCCCGAACACCTTCAGCACGACGTATAACAGTCCGCTGTTCATGTGGCTGTTCTGCATCGCCTTCTCTCTGCTGGTGGGATACATCGCCTACCGCGGTGTGAACGGCACGACCGCCGTCAACATGGCTATCAACGTCATCCAGATATCCGCGCTCCTCGTGTTCGGCATCATGGCCATTGCGTATCGCACCAGCCATCCCGACGGCTCGCAGGGCTGGCATCTTTCCAACGGAACGCCGGTGAATTACAACGTGGCGCAGACGACCAACATGGACACCAACAACAAGCCGGTGCAGGCCACCTGGGCGGATGGTTCCCTGAAATATGACACCACCACCGCCAGCAATGGCGTCACCGTCACCAACGGCCCGGTCTGGGCAACTTCGGATCAACAGGTTGGCGCCGATGACTTGGACGCAAAGAAAAACACCAACGCCGTGGAACTGGCCAGCCTGACGGCGCTTAAACTCGGCGTGGGCGACCCGTATCCCGCCTGGGCGACGGACGCCAAGGGCAATGTCATCATCAAGGATGGCAAGGAAACTCCCGACCCCTTCCTGCTGAGCTACAAGCCTGCTGACTGCCTTAGCGGATCAGGGACGGCGCAGGACCCCACGACCTTCAACTTCCACGCCAGCGCCGGATCGGTTGTAACGCCGCATGGATTTGGCTCGGTACTGGTCCAGGCGTGCGTGGCGATTCTGCTGCTGGTCGGTTTCGAGTCAGTGACCGCCATGGGTGAAGAAGCCAAGAATCCGAAGAAGGACATCGGACGCGCGGTGCTGCTCTCGCTGGCAATTCAAGGCGCGATTTGCTACCTGTTCGAATATTTCGCAGCCAACTATTTCCTGAATAGTGGCTACAATCTGTCAAACGCGGGCGCCTCCGGCGCGCCGCTGGGCGACATGATGGTGCTGATTGGCACCTGGGCCTTCGGCAGTTATTCGGCGGGCAAGGCGTTCATGCTCGTGCAAGCCGGCACGGTGTTCCTGGCCCTCATCGGCACCACCCTGTCCTGCATGAACACGGGCGCTCGCGTGACCTACGCGATGGGCAAGGACGACGAAGTCCCGACCCAGTTCGGGGCATTGCACGGCAAGAACCTCTCGCCCCACAAGGCCATCTGGTTCCTGGTGTTCATCTCGATCATCTTCGGCATCCTGACGACCTTGATCTACCTGGGCGGTCAGAGTGCGGACCTGGCGGCCTGTGACAAGACCAACATCTGGTACAAGATTGGCATCTTCTCGCCGCACGCATACACATGGCTGCCCAACTCCATGCTGATCATCACCCTGATCAGCAACTTCGGCACGTTCCTGCTCTATATGACGACGTGCATCGTGGCGATCGTGGCCTTCCGCGAACATCACAGCTTCCACGGGTTCAAACACATGTTTGTGCCGGTGTTCGGGCTGCTGGCCAACTTTGGTTGCATGCTGTTCTACTTGGTGGGTCCGTTCAGTGTGCCAGGCATGAGTGTGAAGGAACCTTACATCGCCTTGTGTTTCTCCGCGCTGTGGATCATCGTCGGAGCCGTTTACCTTGCGAGCACCAGCAAGTCGAAAGGTAAAACAGTCCTTCTTACGCAAAAGCCTGCTTAGTGTGTGGTGGGTTTGAGGAACCGGGGGTAAAAATGCAACGCCCGGCCGGGATAGCCCGGCCGGGCGGCGTTTTTTGGGGCCTTCCCATGCTTCGGTGTTTTCCCTAGACTGCGGCCGATGAAAGTCAAATGTTTCCAGCTTTCCAGCGCCGGAACGGTGCGCGACCACAACGAGGATTACGTTGCGTTCTGGCAGCCGGATGATTTTGAGCTGTTGCAGGGCTTGGGCAGCCTCGCGGTGCTGGCGGACGGCGTGGGCGGCATGAGAAATGGAGACATTGCGAGCCGGATGGCGGCGGAAACCGCGGTGGAGATATTCAAGCAGGCCAAGCCCGAGACTTCGGTGAACGATCTCGTCCGCGAGATTTTTGACCAGGCTGCCAACAAGGTTTTTCAGGAATCCACAAAAACGGGGCGGATGTCCACCACGCTGCTGACGACGATCTTTCGCGCCGACAAGGCAACCATCGCGCACGTCGGGGATTCGCGGGCGTATTTGATCCGGGCGGGCAAGATCAAGCGGATGACGACGGATCATTCCTACACCTCGCTGCAGGTCAAGCTGGGGTTGCTGCTCGAACGCAATGCCATGACCAGCCCGAACCGGTCCACGCTGACGCGGAGCGTGGGGTCGGAACCAATGTGCCATTACGACATCACCACGGAGCCCGTGCTGAAGGGAGACGTGATTTTGCAATGTTCAGACGGCCTTTATGGCTATGTGCTGGACGACGAAATCCTGGATGCGGTCATCAAGTATCATCCGGCCGAGGCGTGCAAGCGGCTGGTTGCACTGGCGGAGAAACGGCAGGCGGGCGACAATGTGTCGCTGCAGATCATCCATGTGTGGGAGGTGGACGCGTCACGGAACATGAGCCCGCTCAATCCCGCGGCGCAACGCCCGATGGGGCATGAACTGGGCGTTGGGACCCTGCTGGACAACCGTTTTGAGATCACGGATGTGATAGCGAAGAGCGGGATGGCGACGCTGTTCAAGGCAAACGACCGGCAGACGGGCAAGCCGGTGGCGTTGAAGATTCCGCATTTGCACATTGAGAGCGAACCGGCGGGATTTGCGCGGTTCCAGCGCGAGGAGGAGATCGGCCTGAAGCTGGATCATCCCTACATCCTGAAATTCATACCGGTGGAGAAGAAGAGCCGGCCGTATATTGCGATGGAATATCTGGAGGGTCAGACGTTGAGCGAGCTGCTGAACAACGTCAAGCCGCTGCCGGAACCGGACGCGGTGAAGATCGCGGTTCGAATTTGCATGGCGCTGGCCTATATGCACGAGCACGGGGTGGTGCACCGGGACTTGAAGCCGCAGAACATCATGTTGTGCAACGACGGGACGCTGCGGATCATGGATTTTGGGATTGCGCGGGCGGCGAACGCGCGCCGGCTGACATTTGTCGGGTTCACACCGACGATGGGGACGCCGGATTACATGGCGCCGGAGCAGGTCAAGGGCAGCCGCGGGGACGAGCGCACGGACATTTACAGCCTGGGCACGATTCTGTACGAAATGACCACGGGCGAACCGCCGTTTGCGGGCGACAGCCCGTACGTGATCATGAACGCGCGGGTGACGGGCGATCCGCAGGCGCCGCGCAAATTGAATCCCAAGCTCACCCCGGTGATTGAGGAAATTATTTTGCACGCGATGGAGCGCGATCCGAGGCGGCGTTATCAATCGGCAACGGAGATGCGAACGGAGCTGGAGAATTACGAGGCGGTGGAAATGACGAACCGGTGCAGCCGGTTGCAGGCGCCGCAGATTTGGAAATCAAAATTCCGGATGCTGCCGTTGATCCTGGGAATGCTATTTTTCTGGGTCCTCAGCTTTGTGCTGCTGTTTTTGTGGCTGCGTAAAAAGCACTGATAAAGCCGCGAAGTTTAATTCTCGACGAACCGGTAGCCCACGCCGGGTTCGGTGTGGAACAAAACCGGCAGTTCGGGATTGGTCTCCAGTTTTTCACGAAGACGGGTCATGTAAACGCGGAGGTATTGGGTGTCGTCCTCGTGTTCCGGCCCCCAGATTTCGCGGAGGATATGGCGGTGGGTGAGGACCTTGCCGGCGTGCTGGATGAACAGCCGCAGGAGGGCGTATTCCGTGGCGGTGAGGCGGACCGGCTGGTTGCCGCGGGTCACACGCCGGCTGGCAAAGTCCACGACGAGTTCGCCGGTCTTGAAAGCCGGCTCTTCGAGGCGGCCAGTGTCCGAGCGGCGCAATGCGGCGCGGAGGCGGGCGAGCAGTTCGCCGCTGTTGAAGGGTTTGGTGACGTAATCATCGGCGCCGGCGTCAAGGGCCTCGATTTTGTCGGCTTCCTCGTCGAGAACGGTGAGTACGACGACGGGGGTCTGGGTCCAGCCGCGGAGATGTTTGAGGACGAGGACGCCGTTGAGGTCAGGGAGGCCGAGATCGAGGATGATGACATCGTGACGGCGCTGGGCGGCGAGGGCGAGGCCCTCCTGGCCGGAGCCGGCGGTGGCAACACGGTAGCCGTTGGATTCGAGGGTGATGGTGAGCAGCCGCTGGATTTGGGGCTCGTCATCAATGACCAGGGCGGAGCAGGTATTTTTGGTTTCGGTGTTGTTCACGTGTGTTCCTCGGGGATGTCGGGTGATTCGCGTGCGGGCATGAAGATGGTGAAGAGCGCGCCCCCGCCTTGACGATTGACGGCGCTGACCCGTCCGCCCTGCGCCTCGACGAAACCCCGGACGATGGCCAGGCCAAGCCCGATGCCGCCGGGGGTGGCGCCGGAGACGCGGTGGAAGGAGTCAAAAATGCGTTCCATCTGATCGGCGGGCAGGCCGGGGCCGCGGTCAGCGACCTGAAGCATCAGTTCGTGCTGTTCAACTCGCGCCATAATATCAATGGCCGTGCCGGGGGGCGTATGCATGGCGGCGTTGGCGACGAGGTTGGCGAGCGCCTGTTCCATGAGAACAAAATCCATCTTGGCAAGGTGGAGCCCGGGGGCGATCCTGACCTCGAGGGGATGGGCGGCGGCGAGATCGCCGACATCACGCAAGGCAAGGCGGACCAGTTCAGGAATGTCGCACCAGTCGAGTTTCGGGCGGAGCTGGCCGGAATTGAGCCGGGCGGCGCTGAGAAGGCTCTGGACGACGCGGTTGAGCCGGGTGCTGGCGGTCTCGATTTCGGTGGTGAGCTTTTTCTGGAGGGGCGTGAGCGCGTTGGAGGCGCGGAGTTCGCCGGCGGCGCTGGTGATGGCCGCGATGGGAGTGCGAAGCTCGTGGGAAACGGAGTTAAGGAGCGTGCGGCCGAGGCGCTCGGATTCGGCCACCAGCTTGGTTCTGGCGACCGCCTCGCGATGGGCGCGCAGGCGCGTGGTCAACTGGCTGATGGTCAGGGCGACGGCAAAATAAGTCACCACCATCATTTTGTCGTAGAAGCTCGAGATGTGGAACGAATAGCGGGGCGGGGCGAAGGCATAGCACCAGCCCAGGGCATTCAGCGCCGTGCCAACAATGACCGGACCGCGGCTGAGAAAGAGGGCGAGGACGACGACCGCGAGCAGATAAATCAAGGCGACGGCCTGGTAGCCGATCAGGTCCACGAGCGAGAGGTTGAGCAGGGAGGCCGCGACAAAGGAGAAAAAAACGAGCGCATATTGCTGGGCCGGGTGCGCGAGCAACCAGTTCCCGGGAGCGGCGGGTGCGCGGACAACGGGGACGGATTGGGGCCGGCGATGCCCGGGGGCGTCCGGTTGGGTGGCGTCGGGCATGGAACTGATATTTTGACGGGCCTGTGCCTGCACGCGCGGCAAATTACCCCATTCCCCCGGCATTAGCGAGACTCAAATGATTAAACTTTAGGCGCGTGTCCGCCTCAAGGCCGCGTCTTCCCGGTGACAGGCGGGGCAGGGATCCGGCCTCCGATCGGTTTGACGGGCAAAGAAGAAAAAAACAGTTGACGCCAACTGTATGTATGTTATCATACAGTCACAATGTCGCCCCGTCAGAAAAACCAGCAGCGTCAAACAAAACGCCTGAGCGCGAAACTTGTCCTGTTATCAACGACTGCGTGCAGCCTTTTTGCAATGGTGAACCCCGCCCGCGCGCAAACCTGGGCCCTGACCGGCGCGGACACGAATCTTCAATGGAATGCCATCGCCTGTTCCGCCGACGGAGCCCGGCTGGCCGCCACGGTTTTCGCCGGGGGAATTTACATCTCCACCAACGCCGGAGGCACCTGGTGTTTAAGCGGCGCGCCGAGCACCAACACGTATTGGGGCAGAATTGTTTCGTCAGCCGATGGAATGAAGCTGGCGGTGACGGATCCCTATGACGGCCTTGTTTATGGTTCAGCGGACGGAGGCACAACCTGGACGTCCAATTATGTATCCGGGCTGCCATTAATTTCCCTGGCGTCATCCGCGGACGGGACCCGGTTGATTGCCGGCTCCGAATCGGACGCGCTTTACATCTCGACCAACACCGGGATCACGTGGAGCCGGACCAACCTGCCCGTTTCGCCCTTTGGAATCAGCGTCGCTTCCTCGACTGATGGAACCAGGCTTGCGGCGGCGAACGAAGCCATCTTTACTTCGACCAATTCGGGCGCCACGTGGCAGATGTCCGGCGCGCCCACGAACGAATATTGGAAATCCATTGCGTCCTCGGCCGATGGAACCAAGCTGGCGGCCGGAGGGTACTCCAGTGTTTTTGGGATAAGCCAGGACGGCGTTTTTGTCTCGCCGGATGGAGGCGCCACCTGGACCACAAATGGTTTGCCGTTGCCGGGATACATGCCTTTCGTCGCCTCTTCAGCCGATGGGACCACGCTGATGGCGGTGGCGACGGACCTTTCCGTGGCGAGGGACGGTGTGATCTTCACTTCGACCAATTCGGGCAAAACATGGATTAAAGCCATGGCTCCGGATGCTGCGTGGGGCGGGGTGGCGTGTTCGGCTGACGGCTCCAAATTATTTGCCGCGGCACATCCCAGCCCCATCGGGTTGCTGGACGGAAATCAGATCGGCGGCATTTACACCCTGCAAATCACCAACTACCCGACGCTGAGTCTGACCCGTTCGGCGGGGAGGCTGGTGATTTCGTGGAGGCCATTTTCACCGAATCTTATCTTGCAACAAAACACCAACCTTGGCCCGGATGGCTGGACGGACGTTCCCCTGCCGCCCATGCCCAACCTGGCCGGTTTCATCCCGAAAATCTTGGTCTCCCCCACGAACGCGCGCACTTTTTACCGGCTCAAGAGTCCCTGAACCAATTGCCGGCGGTTTATTGGTTGACGACGACTGTATGTATGTTATCATACACGCTGCTGCGGTGGTTCCGTACACATTGATTTATGCTGCATTTCCAAATTAATCCGAACTCGGGCGTGCCGGTGTACCGGCAGATGATGGACCAGGTGAAGTATTACATCGCCTCCGACACGCTGAAACCGGGGGACCAACTGCCGTCCATCCGCGAACTGGCGCAGAAGCTGGCCATCAATCCAACGACGGTGGTGCGGGTTTACAGCGATCTGGAGCACGAGGGAGTCATTGAAATGCGGCACGGCAAGGGGGCGTTTGTGACGAACTCAGGCCATCAAATGAGCGCGGCGGAACGCGAGCGCACTCTGCGCAAGCTGGCGCGGCAACTGGCGGTGGAAGCGGTGCAAATGGGTGCGCCGGCCGCCCAGGTGCTGAAAGTGGTCCGCGAAGAACTGGCGGATTTGATGGAGGGCGAGGAGACGGGGCCGGCGACGAAAGTCTCCTTTTTATCGAAGCGATGAATCATGAGCGCGGCCGTCATTGAAGCGCGCGGTCTGACCAAGACATTTGCGGGCGGCATTGTGGCGGTCAAGGATTTGGACCTGACGGTGAAGCGCGGCGCGGTTTACGGAATGATTGGCCGGAATGGTTCGGGCAAATCGACCACCCTGCGGCTGCTGTTGGGGCTGCTCCAGCCGGACCAGGGTGTGGCCACGGTTTTGGGCCAAGATTTTTGGCGCGCGCCGCATTCCCTACGGGAACGCGCCGCCTACGTTTCCCAAACCCAACGATTGCCCGGCGGCATGACGCTGGAAGATTTGTCCCGTTGCCAGCAACGGTTCAACTCGAGATGGGAT
>Ga0210398_10003508_pt1 | contig 14978 bp, 12 predicted proteins | sample IncBWC4OmetaG_FD_161047 | JGI IMG/M metagenome (GOLD analysis project Ga0210398, IMG submission 161047) | Forest soil microbial communities from Barre Woods Harvard Forest LTER site, Petersham, Massachusetts, United States - Inc-BW-C-4-O | ecosystem: Environmental > Terrestrial > Soil >...
ACACCTGAAACCAACGGTACGTATCGAGGCGCTCGCTCCGTCATTGCAGCCCTATCGTGAACGACCGCAGCAATCGGCATTTAACGGCAATTCAATCAGCCCGGCCTAATCTTGCCACCGCCCCTTTGTCGATGGTTGGAATGCGTCCACCCAAAGAACCTTGTGAGCGCGAAGGCTGTCAAAACTACGCGGTGCTCTATCGTGTTACAATCGGCGAGTCGACTGGTGCGCGCTGGTGTTGGAAATGCTACAGCGGAGAACATCCTGCGGCCACCACTTGCCCGCAGAGTGCTGCGTAGCGCGGTGGTAACAGTCGTAGGCTTGGGCTGCGCGGCGCTGTTCATGGGAACGTGGTGGCTGCTTTTTCAGCACTGGCGGTGGCCGCTTATTCCATTGGGCTACCTTTTTGGGTGGGGACCGCTTAATCCCCTATGCGGAGTTCTCGTCGGAGTGTGGGCTGGCGAGCGGCTGTTCGGGAAAGGCTAGGTTCGCGACGATAGCACCCATCGCATGTCCCACAGACCTTGCCCTTGCGAGTCACGGCTGAGGGTGAGTCAAGTTGTCCCATTGAGATGGGATGCACCTTCTGAGACACTCCTCTCACAACGTGCTTGAAGCGTGTGGGACGGAGGCAATCAATGAAGATCGGTTACGCCAGGACATCAACAACGGACCAGATAGCAGGCTTTGAGGCCCAGCTTGCCGAGTTGGCGCAGGCCGGGTGCGAGAAGGTCTTCCGGGAGCAAGTCTCATCAGTAGCCCCTAGAGCGCAACTAGAGGCGGCACTGGAGTTTGTCCGCGAGGGGGACACGCTCGTGGTGTCCAAGCTGGACAGGCTGGCCCGCTCGACGCAGCACCTGCTGGATATAGCTGAGAGGGTGAAGGTGAAGGGAGCGAACCTCCAGGTGCTCAATCTCGGCATGGACACGTCCACCGCAACTGGCAAGCTCCTGCTCACGGTGATAGGCGCGATAGCTCAGTTCGAGCGGGAGAATATGTTAGAGCGTCAGCGTGAGGGGATCGCGAAGGCGAAGGCTGAAGGACGGTACAAGGGGCGAGCACCAACGGCGCGTGCCAAGACAACTGAGGCTCGCGCGCTGAAGGCAGAAGGTCTGGGAGCGACCGAGATAGCGAAGCGGCTGGGGATTGGGCGGGCATCGGTGTATCGCGTGCTCGGCAATGCAACGACCGTTCAAGGGCATTAAGCGCTTGAGCGGCGCTTTCACATCAACTGGAGTCGGGGCGACCGCATCGTAAAGACAAGATTAGAGGTAATACGGGATAATCACGTAATTAGAGGATCGTGTCGTTCGCACGATAATGCAACATGACGCCGTGATTTGGGTCTAACTGTCGAACTACTGATCCACCTACAGTCCAAGATGTTCGTGTCCAGTAGCGTAGGGACACGCCAGTAGGACGTAAGGCTGCCGCACTGTAGGTTACAGGACCCTTCAAGGATCGAGACACAAGCAAGATGTCCGAGACAAAAAGAGGGGATGGTCTGCCTGGGGCGGACTATAGTAGCGAGCATAGTAGCCAGTATAGTCCTGCAGACCTCCATCGTCATTGATAGGTATTCACCCTGCGTCTCCAGCGATAGTAGATACTATAGCCAACGACCTTGACTCTTTGTGCTTCCATCTTTCCATCTATAGCCACCAACTATAGTCGGTGACTATACTGGCACTCTCGTTTGCTACGTTGTTGGGGTTATTTAATCAACCCCCCATTTGTGTCTCGGAAGTAGCGTAGCTGCTCTGTGTCTCCGTATAGCGGCCACGCAGGGTGCGACAGAAAGTACCAAGCGCTCCTGTAACGCTCATGAGATGCTTTCGCTTGGCTTGGAGAGTTCATCCTTGTCAGGTCAGAAGGTAGTCAAAATCCCTATCCTTCTTCTTAGGTAATCTGACTACTGCCGAGTTTGGTATTGTGTTGTGTAGTGGTAGTTGATGTTGTCCCTAAGTAGCGAGACCATGCGTCTGTTACGTGAGTCCTTCGCCGGCGCGGGACATTATCCTTCTGAAGCTATGTGGAGAGGGATAGAAGACCTAGCATTGCATTTGGAGCGGATGGCCGAGGAGAAGTGTGAGCCTCGTTTCTATCTGTCTAGCCTCGACCCTGGCGTCGGCAAGACCCAAACAGTCATCCAGTTCCTGAAGACCCTTCTGGCGTCTCCCCAGCATGACGAGGTTGGGGTTGTCATCTTCTTCTACACGAAGCAGCAGATCGAGGAAGTGGTCACTCAGGCTGGTCTCAACAAAGCGGACTATGCCGTTTTGATGTCTCCACAGGAGGAGAGTGAACAGGCGCTCATCGACAGCGGTTCTGCCAATCACAATCGGGCAAGGGTGCTGTTCACGACACAACAGCGGCTACAACTGGTCTGTCGGGATAGAGATTTTGCTGCTGCGGATCAGTACTATTTCCTTGGCGTTCCCCGTCACGTCCGTATCTGGGATGAAGCACTGCTCCCCGCGACGGAGACCATCGTCCGTGTGTACGACATCCCCGGTCTGATCCCAGCGGTTGCTCGTCTCTCTGAAGAGATGGTGGGTGACCTCGATGAGCTACGGGAGAGGGTGCACGCTGCGGCTGACCGCGATGTGCTGTTGGTGCCTGATCTTGCCACGAAGTACAACCTGTCCCTGCGCCGTCTTCTTGCCCAGGGGCGTGGTCTGTCTGCGGAAGCGCCAAGGATCGCGACCGACCTGTGGTCCCTGTTTGGCACGCAGGCGTCCATTCGCAGCGATGGCAAGCGTGGCCCAGCAATGGTTTCGTTTCGGCAAAGCGTTCCTCATGACCTCACGCCCATCGTTGTCCTGGACGCCTCTGGCCGTGTTAGAACCGCTTACGACTGGTGGGATCGCCATGGCGACACGCTGGTCCGCCTCACAGCCGCCCGCAAGAGGTATGACAACCTCACCGTTCATGTCTGGGACACTGGCGGGGGGCAGTCCTCCTTCGATAATGAGAAGGCTCGTTACTGGCGCAGTGACGGGATCGCCAGGACCATCAACGGCAAGCCGAATGAACCCTGGCTGGTCATCTGCCACAAGGCCCATCGCGACGACATCGAGAAGCACATTCGGCGGGAATTGAAGGGTGACCCCGAGCGCATCGGCTTCCTACACTGGGGCATCCATCGCGCCAGTAACGACTTCCGCGACGTTCCCAACATCATCCTTGCCGGGACACAGTTCCTACCCCCGTCCAGCTACGAGGGTATCGGAAGAGCCGCGCGCGGCCTGCTGCCGGCAGATGGGCCAATCACTGACGAGATGCAGCGGGAGATCGAGCTTGGGGAGTTGTCTGATCGTGTCCTGCAAGCGGCTTGTCGTGGCCTCGTACGGAAAGCGGTCGAGGATAGGTGTCCGACGTGTGATGCCTACATCATTGCTCGGCGGGCGAGCGGTCTCCACGAGCGTTTTGCGGACATCTTCCCCGACTGTCTGATCGAGGCTTGGGAACCAGCGCCACCGCGTCTAAAGGGAAATCCAGAAAAAGCGTTCCTATTTATCCAGCGTTGGTTTGCGGACACCTATCGGGACCTCACAGTCAAACAGGTGATGGACGCCATCGGCGAGACCAGCCGTGCCAACTTTAACAAGAACATCCGCAAGCACGCAGGCTTCAAGCTCGCGCTGGAACAGGAGGGGATATACGAGTTCTACATCGGACGCACCTGCGCTGGGTTCCGGGAGGTAGTTGAATACGAGCCAGTCTCGGCGGAGGTGTTCCGCGATGAAGTGGCCGCGGTGCGGCGGCAGTTGCTTGGGCTGATCCAGGAGCGCGGGTTACGTCTCGCCAGGAAGCGCTTGCTCGAACTGGTGCAGGCACGGAGAAAAGCAATTGGTGAGCAACCGAAGCCGCTCGACAGAGCCACGGCGAGGAGGCTGTTTTTGCAAACCCGGATTGGGGACCTTAGACCGGACGACGTTGTAAGGATCGAATGCGGCAGGTGTTGGCATACGGCGAAGCTGACAGCGAAGAGATTGGCCGCGATGGGGCTGAGTGCTGACCGGAAGGTTTCAGACCTTGCTCTGCGGATGCCTTGCGGAAAATGCAACGTTCGTGGCATTGCGAAGGTTGCGATCATCACCCCAGAAGGCGTGCTATCCGCCTGATAGCTGGCCCCTATTCTACCAACTCGACCGGCTCGATCAGCGACGGATCGTTGTTCCGGACATTGCCGACGCGTGTGCTTACCGGCCACATTGCTATCCACTCTGCTGGATACGGCCGCGTCACCAGGGACCAAGGAGATAGAGTGGGTAAGGTGGGTGGAAATACTTTGTCCTCGACGATAACTAACTTGAAATTGTGTACATAAGCTAAGGGCACTCTCCGGCGACCGCCGCCGCAAGTGTCGAGGGCAGCGGGTCGAGCCGGGCTGCGGGCCGAAGCCGTCCTGCAGGTGGCCGCAACGGCATTAACCTGTTGCGGGGCCCATACTGAACGGCGGCTAGTCGCCAAAATGGTACCCGGTCGCTACGGCTGGAAATCTGCCCATAGGACGGCGCGCTTATTCTACGGTAAACGGGTTTTCTTGATGTGCGCTTTCGTCGGGTTGCGCTCCGAGCACGAGCTCCCGGAACTGTTTGAGCCGCTTATTCAAATCTGAGACTGCTCTAAGATGTTCATTGATGTCCTTGATGCGAAGTTCTGTTTTGTTAGTCCCCCGCAACATCTCAGCGAAGCTAATGTAGGACGAGTACCACGCGTCCATCTTTGCCCGAGGATCACCGACGACACCAAGGTCAACGGCGAACGTGACGGGTGAATGCGCCAATTGGTTTCGTATCTGCAAGGCCCTATGCACGTCATTCGACAGTTTCTTCCACTTTACAACGCTTTCATGAACATGACCGCCGCTCTTTCTGGCGCGTCGCGGGAGAGCGGTGATCATCAAATCGTTCGTAAGGTTGAGGCGCGCCTCCAGACTCGGGGTCCGGTAATAGATAATCGAGGCGCGTTCCATGGTCGTACCGATGATCCGATGGCACGTGTGGAAAAGTTGCTCATCAATGTCGGCCCAGTTTGTGATGGCTTCCCCGACGCGGGCGAAGAACTCGTCAGAAAGGTTTTCGTGGAGAGACTTTCGTCGTGCCATTTCAGAAACTCAAAGACAAACGAGCATCATTCAATAAGGAGTTCTTCATCAATTTAGCCGATGACGATCTCAACCCCACAAGCCCTCTCGATGGGACGCTTGAACAATAGAGCGACATGCAGGGATGACCTATCTCATTCTGGGAGTCGTAGGCATCATCGCCAGCGGGTGGCTTTCGCGGTACATTTTCACCGCGAAGACGGGGCGCAGTCAGCCGCTTTACCCGCCCTTTGAAGGCATGGTTCCAGCCTGGGTATCCGCAGTCAACTTAGCGTCTTGGGGCTGCGCGGTTGTGGGAGTCGCCAAACTCATCTTACCTGCATGAATACCACGGCCATTGTCGAATGCAGCTTGGTCTGTGTCATGGTGGCCTTAACGATGGCATTTCCTCTCCATTCACTAAAAATAGAAAGTAACCTAATAACACAGGCACCTCGTCGCTCGCGCGGACTGCCCGGATTAGGGTTGATGGTAAGTACCGCCATCTTGGTCTCTTCTAGATTGTGGTAGACGCTGCAGCAGCATATCGGCGTGTTGCTGATGAACGCCAAGAGCAAAGCACCGTAGCCGAGGAAAGCGTCCGAGAAGACCTGCTGACTGCCGTCAAGTGGCTAGCCCTGCCAGCGCCATGAAACCGCCACCAGCAAGCGCAATGGCGTAGGGCTGTTTCTCCTTTGGGCCGAGCTTCTTCCACTCGTAGAACGCCTCAACTGACACCAAACAACGTCGAGTGGAGAACGCCTCGCGGAACACCGGCTTGGTGTCCACCGTCTCGGCCATCGAGCAGCGGTGGCGGAGGGCAGCGGTAGCGTGTCGAAAGGCGATCAGCAGAGGCTCGCCGAACACCGCAATCAAAGAGAAGCGACGGTTAGCCTTCGGTGGGGTCATCAAAAGGAACAACGCCTCAAGCGGCGGCAGTAGCTGTGTGACCGCCCCTCAGATTGGATAGAGCGGTACGTATGCGCCTCTCGCGTCTCTTGCTCGTAGCTGCCCTGGCGTTCGTTCCGCTGCATAGGGGGTCCGCCCAGCGTCCGACCGCGCCGCTCCAGGAGTTCCCGACCGAGCAGGCGGCGCAGGCGCACTGCCCAGCCGACGTCGTGGTCTGGCTCAACCTCCCTACGGGCATCTACCACTTCCAAGGGCAGCGCTGGTACGGGCGGACGAACAGTGGGGCATTCGTCTGCGAGCGCGAAGCGGATGGGGCTGGGATGCGAGGGACGAGGAATGGGCAGTGATTGGCCCACAAGTCAATTGTCGCTGGTATAGTGAAGTGGTACAGAACCCCAGCAGAAGACGACGAAAAACCTCAAGCAATCTGCGAACGTCAAGGCCCGGTCACCGTCTCCTGTCGGGGACGCCAAATTTTCCAACGGCTTATGGGACAACTAGGCCGTCGCAACGCCACCAAACTGCCGCCGTGGTAACGTTATGGTAACGTGGTAACCGCCGGGCCCCCAGCCGCGAGTCGGCCGGCGGAGCCGATGCGCACCAAGCGCGAGGACCACTTTATGCGATCACACACCACGCCGACCTAGACTAGATCGCACCCCGGGTCGCGCCGCTCAAGTCGGCGCTGGCGAAGCTCGATCCGGGATCGATGCAGCTATCTAGGGTCCGTGTAGACCCCGCACAGAGTCCGTCTAGAGTCCGTAAAAGTCCGTCTAGACCCTCAAGTTGGCGGCCGTGCGTGGTCGTCTTGGCCTCGCAGCCGGCGGATGACCTCGGCGAGTTTTAGCGCCTCGGGGCTATACGGAGGGACGTCAGCTAGGACGGCCGTTAGGTCGGCGATGACCTTGTCGACGGAAAGCTCGCCGTTCGGGGCTGGTCGGAACATTTCAATTTACTAGACGGACGTTCTCGAGCTTCGTTGCGTCGGGCCTAGCTCATAAACTTAGCGTGGGCGCTTTTACGAGGAGCGGCGCGCGCTGCGGCCAAACCGGTCGGCTCGGGGCCACGACAATAAGAAAGGGGCGACCTGGGAGATGTTCCCGATCGCCCCTCGGTCTCGCTCGCGTCGGGCGAGAACGCGTCAGCCCTCGCTCTGACAAGGTGTCTCGAGACAGTTAAAAAATCCTACCGCGACCGCAATAAATAACGCCCGGCGGTGCATGCCCGCCGGGCGTTATTGGACCCTTGCCACCGCTTAGAGCTTGGTGGCGATGGTGTTGAACGTCGAGCTGAGGTTGGTACCGACGGTGCCCATCACGGTCACCGCGGCGACGGCGATCAAAGCGGCGATCAGACCATACTCGATCGCTGTTGCGCCGGCTTCGTCCTTCAACAGATTGGCAATGTTACGGAACATTTCGAAGAACTCCTTGGAAAGCTGACTGGCTCAGTATCGGGGCTATGTCTTTAACAATCGTGAATAACAACGTTGCATCGACAACAGGCTATGGAACGAGCTAAGCGCCTCGGACAGGAGCGAGGCGAATGGTGCTTTCGAGGCTCGTCTGCCCGAGAAGCAAGCGGTTCCGCTGATCATGTCACTTCGGTCAGCGGGGCATCGATACACTTTACGCCGAGCCAGCGTTCCAGCTCGCACTGAGTCTCGGGAACCGCTTGTTTCAGCGCTTTCGCCGCGCGCGCGATGCTCGCCGCATCCGCGCTCTTGCACGCTTGCTCAAGTTCGCGCGCGCAATGTGAAATCCAGATCGCACCGACATTTCCAGCAGTGCCAGCCAGACCATGAGCTTCGTGCATAAGTTCATCGATTTTATCGGCGACGATCAGCCGCTCGGTGCGATCCGCGACTGTCTTCAAGCTGTCGCGAAACATTCCGACAAAATCGGTGAATCCCCCCTCTGGGAGGACGCGCTGGAGCGTCCCGATGCGCACCGGATCAAATATTTTGCCGATGCCGACGGGTGGCTCGGCGCTTTCGGCGCAAACAGTGCCGGTCGTCGGCTCCGCATCCGTGCTTTTCGCCGATGCTTTGGCCAGCGCCGCAAATAGCGCATCGGGCTCAAGCGGTTTTGACAGATAGTCATCCATCCCCGCGGACAGATACTCCTCCCGCGCACCGGCCATGGCATGCGCCGTCAAAGCGATGATCGGAACGGTTCCTTTCGGCGGTGGCAGCGCCCTGATTTTCTGAGTTGCCTGGACGCCATCGAGCACCGGCATCTGCACGTCCATCAACACGACGTCGTAATCGTTCTTCAGCACCGCCGCGACGGCCTCCTGGCCGTTTTCGGCGATGTCGACCCGATGGTTCGCGCCCTCGAGCAGCATGACCGCGAGCCGCTGATTGATCCTGTGGTCTTCCGCGAGCAAGACGCGCAGCGACGATGCGGCGGCCATGTCAGGGGATTCCGCGACCTCATGGGCCGGCTCCACCCGGTCTTGCGTCGTCGGGTGACTGAAAATCCGGGCAAAGCCGTCGAGCAGGGACTGCTCGCGAATGGGCTTTGTCAGGACGACATCGACTACCTTCTGAGCGTCGCGCGCCAGCCCGTACGTACCGGCGGAAGAGGCGATGATGAGCTTGGTTTCGGCGATATTGGGCGTCTTGCGAATTCGCGCCGCCAGCGCGTCGCCGGAAATGCCCGGCATCATGTGATCGAGGATCACGACGTCGAAGGCGCGACCAAGATGCACGGCTCGCTCAATCTCGCCAATGGCACGGAACCCGTCGTCAATCGCCACGCATTCCATGCCGAAAACTTCGAGTTGCCGCGCGAGGACCCGCTGGTTCAATTCGATGTCGTCGACGACCAGCACGCGCAATCCCTTCAGGGTCTGTGGCAGCTCTCGTCTGCTGACCGTCGGCGACGTCGCCGTGGCAAGCGAAAGCTCAAACCAGAACTTGCTGCCGCGGCCCGGTTCGCTCTCGACGCCAATGGTGCCGCCCATCAGCTCGACAATCTGCTTCGAAATCGCCAGGCCGAGCCCGGTGCCGCCAAAGCGCCGCGTGATCGAGCTGTCGGCCTGGGTGAACTTTTGGAAAAGCCGGTCGCGAACCTGTTCCGGCATCCCGATCCCGGTGTCGATGATCTCGAAACGCAAGCAGGTCGATTGCGCCTCCGACGGTTGCGCCGTGACCTCGATAGAAACACCGCCCTTTTCCGTGAATTTGACCGCGTTTCCGACAAGGTTAAGCAGCACTTGGCGCAGGCGGGTCGGGTCGCCGCAGAAGCCCGATCGTGCCGCGGGATCGACAAACACCGCGAGGTCGATGCCTTTTTCCTCGGCCTTCGGTCCAAGCAGGCTCACCGTCGCCTCGACCGTATCGATCAGATCGAAGTCGACGTATTCGAGGTCGAGCTTGCGGGCTTCAAGCTTTGAGATGTCGAGAATGTCGTTGATGAGCGTCAACAGCGCGTCGGCACTGTCGCGAACAGCCTCCGCGCATTCGCGCTGCTCGTCGGTAAGCTGCGTGCGCAAGAGGATTCCGTTCATTCCCATGACGCCGTTCATCGGCGTGCGAATTTCGTGCGACATGTTCGCCAGAAATTCGGACTTCGCGTTGCTTGCTTCTTCCGCGATTTGCCGCGCCTTCTCGGCCTGCTCGCGCGCCGCGGCGATGCTGCGCGACACCATGTAGGAGAGCGCGGCCCCGAGCAGCAGAACCGCGATGGCGGTGCCGACATCGATCAAGGTGACATCGCTGAGCGCCCGGCTCGCCGCGCTCACCCTCTGTTCCTGGGTATCGATATTCTCCGCTTCCAGCTTCTTTGCGATGCCGTCGAGCGTTTGCGCCGCCTGCAACTGGTCGCGCGTGGTCATCCGGTAGCGGTCTGTCGCGCTGATCAGCGCTTCGATCTCGGTGGCGTAGCGCTGCGCCATGCCCGGTAGCGCGCCGGCAATGCGCTGCAGCGTTGGGATATTCTGCGAGAGCGGACCGAGCCCATCGATCTCGCGCTGCAGAATTTGCAAATAGGCCTTGGCGCTGCTTGCATCGGCTGGGTTGAGCGAACTGAAGTAGCGCGTCGCGGCGACGAGGCTGGCCTGCGTTGCCTCATCGAGGCGTACACCGTTCGGCACCGCATCGATCTGTTTTTCGCGCGACAGCCGGCTAACCACGGCAGAGGTGGCGTTAGCCAGCTCGGTGCTCGCCTGCTTGACGCCGTCGCCCGCCTTGAAGCGATCGTGAACCGTCTCAAACGTCGCCTCGGTCGTTGTCCGATAACGCTCGAACGCGGTTCGGATTTCGTCCGCGGAGGCGGCGCCCACGGCTTGAGAAGCGGCCGTGAAGGCTTGCGCCGTTGCTGTCAGTTGCTGGCGTGCGGCGGACTCGTCACTTGCCGTGCCCGTCAGCGCGAACCGGCTCACTTCCGAATTAAGCTGCGAGACCTCGCCTGCCAATTTTATCGCGGAAATGGCCACGCCCGAGCTTTGCCGGGAGTCCTCGACGCTGCTGCCCACCACTCGCATGCCGACGATGGAGGTGACTGCCAGCACCCCACAGAGCAGCAGCACTGCGGCAAAACCAGCAAACGTCCGCAGGTGAACCGACAGACGAAAGAAACCGGAGACCTGTCTCATGGCAAGATCCGTTCAGCATCCCTGCATCAGTTGCTGGCAACCTTTGCGTTGCGGACCGCGTCGATGACGTCGCGTCCAAATTTCTTCTCGAAAGTGGGCATCACAGACGCCATCGCGTCGGCGAATTTCGTTTTGTCGATGCTGCTGACGATCTGCATTCCTTCGCTCTGCAGCATCGCGACACTGTTTGCTTCGGCTTCCGCGGCGAACTTGCGGGAAGCCAACCCGCCGAGCCGAGCTGCTTCGGCAAAAGCCTGACGGTCAGCGGGCGAAAGGTCGTCGTTGAGGTCCTTCGACATGAGGAAGGCCGCCGGGTCATAGATATGACCGGACAGGGTCAGGTATTTCTGAACCTGGTAGAATTTCGACGCGACGATCGTCGCTATTGGATTCTCTTGGGCGTCAAAGCGGCCGGTCTGCAACGCGCCGTAGACCTCCGGGAAGGCAAGCGGGTGCGCGTCGGCGCCGAGCGCGTCGAAACCTTGCACCATGACGTCGCTTTGCGGCACCCGCAGCTTAAGACCGCGCAAGTCTTCCGGTGTCTCGATCGGGTGTTTTGAATTGGTGATGTGCCGCATGCCGTTCTCGCCCCAAGCGAGGGCGATGATGCCCTGGGCGTCGAACTGCTTGAGCAGCTGTTGTCCGAACGCTCCATCGAGGACGCTATACGCATGCTGCGCGTCACGGATCAGGAACGGGATGCCGAAGACGCCGATCTCCGGGACGAAATTCGGCATCGGGGCGCCGGTGATGAAAGCCATGTCGACGGTGCCGAGCTGCACCGCCTTCATCATCTCGACTTCGCCACCGAGCGCCGCGTCGGGATAGCGGTCAATCCGGTATCGGCCCTGGGTGCGCTTTTCGACCTCTGCCGCAAAGACATCGGCGCCGGCGCCCAGCTGCGAGTGCGATGCGAGAATGTAGCCGAGCTTGATGACGCGGGCTTCTTCGGCACGCGACGAGGTCGGCGCCGCAGACGCCGCGAATGCCGCCATTCCGGCGATAAATTGCCGTCGAAGCATGACTGTCTCCCAGTTCCGCCCCTATGTTTTCGGCATCATGTGCGGAACCGCTGAACGAAGGATTAACTCTAATCAAGGTTGAGTGAAGGCCACGTTAGGTCGCGCAGCGGGCTCGCTCGGTACGGGCCGAGGGCAGATAGCCGCCGAGTCTGAAAAGGGCGGAAGTCGCCGATTTTGCCGCTCGGCTAGGCGGCCGTTCAGCGTGCTCCCAGCGCCGCCTCGACGCCGCGCGCCACCGCGAGCAGCCGGCGATCGCCGCCATGCTCGCCGACCACCATCAACCCGACCGGCGCCGCCCCCGGCGGCTGAATCGGCAATGTGACGGCACAGCGGTCGAGAAAATTGATCACCGCTGTATTGCGCAGGATCAGGCCGTTGAGCCGGAAATACTCTCGGTCCTCGGCGAAGGCGGCGACCGGCGGCGCCGTAATCGCGACGGTCGGCATGAGGAGCGCGTCAAAGCCTTCAGTCTGGGTGGCAACCCGGCGGATCCAATGAGCGCGGTCGGCGCGTAGGCGGATATAGGCGGCAGCGCTGATCGGCCGGCCGAATTCGATCCGCGAGCGCACCCGCGGGTCGTATTCGTTGCCGCGGCGCGCCAACAACTCTTCGTGCCAGGCGAAAGCCTCACTATTGACGAGGAGGCCGCGATCGCTCAGCGCCGGGTATTCGGCGAACTCGCGAAGCGGCAGGTCGGTGACGCGGGCGCCCGCGCGCGACAGCGCGGCGCAAGCTTCGGCGAAGGCGCTCGCGACCGCGGGCTCGAGGTCGTCGAGCATGAAGGTCTGCGGCACGCCAAGACGCAGCCCCATCACCGGCGCCGGGTCGGGTGCGATTGGCGCCTCGCCCGCCATCACCGCGTCGGCGATCGCGCAGCACGCGACGGCGTTGGCGAGCGGCCCGATCGAGTCGAGTGTCGTCGATAACGGAATCGCGCCATCGCGCCATCGCGCGAGATGCGCTCGGCGGTGGGCTTGAACCCGACCACACCGCAGAGCGCCGCCGGGATGCGGACGGACCCGCCGGTGTCGGTGCCGATAGCGACAATCGCCTGGCCGTCCGCGACCGAGACAGGCGCGCCCGCCGACGAGCCTCCTGGCACGCGCGCACGGTCATAGGGGTTGCCGGGCGTACCGTAATGCGGGTTGATGCCGACACCCGAAAACGCGAATTCGGTCATGTTGTTCTTGCCGACGATGATCGCGCCGGCGGCACGCAACCGGGCAACGATGGGCGCGTCATTCGCCGCCGGCGGCCGGTCGTCCAGCGCCTTTGACCCCGCGAGCGTCACCTCACCGGCGACGTCAAACAAATCCTTTACCGACACCGGCAACCCGGCCAGGGGCGAGGCGACATAGCCAGCCGCGCGCAACTGGTCTTGCGCGTCGGCCGCGGCGCGGGCTTGATGGGTGTAGACCTTGGTAAAGCTGCGCGCGCCTTCGCCGCTTGGGTCGGCGATGCGGGAAAGCGCGGCTTCGACGAGTTCGCGGCTCGTGATGCGGCCCGCCGCGAGGTCCGCAGCGAGGCCAAGCACAGTCGGCTTCAAGTCCGGCATTACTTGCTCCTGTCGCCAGCGACGCACCCAAGCCCCGGCAATGTGCCACCCGCGCATTGCCGTTGCCAGTGGTCGGCGCTCCGGGGCACGAGCAGCGGTCTCCGCGTCCTGCTCGTGCCGCCACCATGGATTAGAAGCGGATTACCGGCCGAATGGGCAAGGCGCGCCAAAATCGTTCGGCGATCGGAACACGCCTATTTCGTCGTCGGTTTTCTGCGCTCTATGCTGACGTTTGATCGAAGGAGCCGGCTACGAGGAGAACGCCGATGATCGTGGGAAGCGGCGACTACCGATACCGGGTCAACGAGAACTGGGCGAAGCCGCCCGACGGCTGGTCGTTCAAGGAGGTCGGCGGGGTCGGCGTCGATAGCCAGGACAATGTCTATGTCTTCAATCGCGGCGAGCACCCGATGATGGTGTTCGACCGCGAGGGCAACTTCCTGCGCTCATGGGGTGAGGGGCAATATCCCCGGGCGCATGGCGTCCACATGGGGCCTGACGACACCATGTTTCTCACCGATGATGGCGGGCACTTCGTCCGCAAAGTGACGCTCGACGGCAAGGTGCTGATGGAGCTCGGCGTGCCGGGCAAGCCCGCGCCCTATATGAGTGGCGAGCCGTTCCACCGCTGCACCCACACCGCGCTCGCCCCGAACGGCGATATCTACGTCTCCGACGGTTATGGCAATTCGCGCGTCCACAAATATTCGCCGGACGGCAAGCTGATCATGTCATGGGGCGAACCCGGCACCGGCGAGAGCGAATTCAACATTGTCCACAACATCTGCTGCGACGCCGATGGTTGGGTCTATGTCGCCGACCGCGAGAACCACCGCGTCCAGGTCTTCGACGGCAACGGCAAATACGAGACGCAATGGCAGAACCTCCACCGCCCTTGCGGCCTCTGCATGCCCTACGGGCACAAACCGATCTTTTACGTCGGCGAGATCGGCCCGGCCGCCGCAGTCAGCCGGGACATTCCGAATCTCGGCCCGCGAGTCAGCATCGTCGACCACCAGGGTAAGCTGATCGGCCGCTTCGGCGAAACGCCCGCCGGCACCGAACTCGGCAAGTTCCTCGCGCCGCACGGGCTCGCCGTTGACTCGCATGGCGATGTCTATGTCGGTGAAGTGTCGTGGACCGGATGGCCGCAAATCTTTCCCGACACGCCGCGGCCGGCGGAGGTCCGCTGCCTGCAAAAATTCGAGAAGGTGGCGTAGGGCTCACTAACCTTCAGGGAGACGGCTATGCGGGCGGTTTGGTATGACCGGCAGGGCGCCGCGGACGATGTGCTTGTCTGCGGTGAGCTGCCGACACCCGAGGCAGGGCAGGGCGAAGTCCGGGTGAAGCTGGAGGCGTCCGGCGTCAACCCGTCCGACACCTATCGGCGGCGCGGGCCGCCGGCGATGGAATATCCTCGGGTCGTCACCAACAGCGATGGCGCCGGTGTGGTCGACCAGGTCGGCCCCGGTGTCGACAAAAGGTGGCTCGGCAAGCGCGTGTGGCTCTACAACGGGCAGCGCAATGGCCGCTGGATGGGAACGGCCGCCGAATACATCGCGCTGTCGGTCGATCTGGTGACGGAGCTCGCTGATCACGTGTCGTTCGCCGAGGGCGCGACCCTCGGCGTACCGGGGATGACCGCGCATCGTGCGGTCTTTGTCGCCGGACCGGTGCAGGGTAAGACGCTGCTGGTCACCGGTGGGGCCGGCGCGGTCGGCCATTATGCCGTGCAGCTCGCGACCTGGGCCGGAGCGACGGTCATCGCCACCGTAAGCTCCGCTGAAAAGGCCGAACGCGC
>Ga0210398_10003510_pt1 | contig 14975 bp, 13 predicted proteins | sample IncBWC4OmetaG_FD_161047 | JGI IMG/M metagenome (GOLD analysis project Ga0210398, IMG submission 161047) | Forest soil microbial communities from Barre Woods Harvard Forest LTER site, Petersham, Massachusetts, United States - Inc-BW-C-4-O | ecosystem: Environmental > Terrestrial > Soil >...
TTTCGATGGTTACATCTTATCTTTGCTACTCGAACCTGTGCGTGTCTCGTGTTCCGGAGAGCATAGTCGCCAATGTGGGACGGTGAAGGAGTCTTAAGTGCGCCTAGTCAACTTCATGTTTCAAAATTGATTTTGACTTTGAGTTTGGGCGTGGTGTCGGAACGATTGGGAAGTAGTGGAAAAGCATAGGCCCGAGAGTCGACGGAGTAAGCATGACAGGCACTTCTCGCCCACAGAACCATCACGTGCTTCCGGTGATGTCGGGGATTTGCGTATATCGGCGACTGGACGGGTGCAGAGTTCGACAGAAATGCCATACGGAGGACCGAGTCACAAATGCTTCCAAAACGTCCGAACGGTCTCAACGAAGTCATCCAGGTCTTCGGCGATCCGCGTCCGCTAGTGAACTCCAAATTTGAATGGGAGCGCCAGTCACTAACGACGATTCCTCTCAAGCACCCGCTGATTTATGCCTACGACACCAACCAACGCATTCGTCGCGTTCAAGCACATAGGCTACTCGCACAGCATTTGGCTGATACACTGGACAAATGCATCGAAGCAAGCGTTCCGGCCGATCGTTTGAAGTACGGCGGTTGTTATGCTTGGCGCGCGAAACGCACCTCTGCTCAGTTGAGCCTGCATACGTGGGGCATCGCCGTAGACGTGGAGCCCGGAGAGAATCCGTTAGGCGAGGTGTGGAAAGACGATGGGAAACGGCTTCTTCCACAAATCATAGCGATTTTCAAAGCAGAGGGATGGTTCTGGGGTGGGGACTTTCAAGGGACGAAAGATCCGCAACACTTTCAATGGGCCACAGGCGTATGAATTGTTTACCAATCGTCTCGCGTCAATAGTTGGTTTCTATACGTAGCCTTAATCAAGCGCCCAGAAGCTATCGATTACTCAAAGACATTCTCTCAGCAGAATAAGGGAGAACGGAAGGGAAAAACTGCTACCGATCTTACGCTCAACCTGCGCTTCGTAGCAGTGGAAAGTAAGCAATTCTATTGCGGGCCTGATGAACTGCGTCAAAATCCGAATCCCGAGATGAATATTCCTCCTGCCCCTGAAGGACCCTCTCATGGCGACCCCCCACATTGACCCAGGCGAAATCGCTGCTCTAAAGAGGCTCGCCGCCGGCATCATGAACGTCCAGGGCAACCGCTTCATCAAGGACCTCCTTCGTTCAAAAAACATCCGCATCGGAAACAACAAAGAGGAATTCAAGGTCAATCTCGAAGGCGCAATCGATGCCGGCCAGATCACTTCAGCCGACGTCGCCCAGTGGCTCAATAGCGTCGAAGGCTGGGGAAACCAACATGTATATCTCTTCAATATATCCACCACGCTACGCAAGGAACTCACCGAACCTAAAATCCACCAACGCGTGATCGACTCGGGCCTCGCCCCTCTTTGGGAGGCCGACACCACCTTCGCCTTTCCCGACCAGCCCACTCTCACCTCTATCTCCTATATCGACTCCATCCTCCGCATCGTCTGGCACGAGTCGTCGCCCGGCTGGGTCCGCGCCCCAGAAAAAGACATCCCTCCTAAAGATGAAGGCCTTGACGTCTTTGAATACCGCGCCTACCGCAAGGTCGAACGCCGCGCCATCACCCGCTTCGAAGCGCACGTCAAACCGGGTATCGCCGGACTCTTTATCGCCGATCCCATAGAGGGCGACGAACACCAAAAGGCTATCATCGAAGCGAAACGCGTCATCGCTCTTCTCACCAATCTCAAAGCGCTCGAAAAAGGCGAAATGGACATCGGCTCCATCTCGCGGAATCTCGATCAAAAGAACGTCCCAAAGAACAACCTCGCCCCCGCCGTCAAGACGCAGCGCTCACGTCTCTCCTCCGGCGCCGCCTACGTAGAATTCGCAGCAAATTCCAGCGGCAAAGCCTACTGGGAAGAACCCGCAATTCAGGACGTCCGCAAGTCCGTGCGCGCGGAACAGCTCCAGGCCTTCCAGGGCGCCGAAGGCGTCTTCATTTTTCAGGAGACCAAAGAAGGCCTGGATCGTCCCCTGCGAGTTCAGCTTTACGGCAAAGACAATCGCATCCGGTTATGGGCCCAGATGGAAGCCTTCGAAGTTTGGAATATTCTGACCCAGCTGAGCCAGTACCAATGAGCGACCCCAGCACAGTGGCCTGGCACAACTCGGGAAGTACCAGCGTCGTTCCCCCGTCGGAATACTGGACCCTTGTCGCTGCCACTATTCCCGGCCGTCAGGTTGAACGTCTGCGAGAACTCTCCGATTTACGGCTCAATGAGTTCGCGCCCGACGCTCTACCGCCTCCCCGGGCGACTGCTCTAGGTCTTTTGGATCGTGTAGCAGCCGATGGCTGGCTCCAACGCCTGGAGCGACGCCGCTGCCCGAACTGCGACCACGAACTGACGACCGAGGAGGCCATTCAAGTTGAATGCCCGAACTGCCACGTCGCTTACACCGAGCACGGCGGTATCATCACTGAGATCGTCTTCACACGCAATCTCGGACTAACACGCAGTGTCGACTGGGTCGTCGCAATTCACGGCATGAACACCGCGGGTTCCTGGCAAGAGGCATTCAGCTGGCGATTCAGCACAACTTGGGGCCGCTCCGTCCCAGTCGCCGTGTACAAATATGGCATTATCACTGCCGGCGTCATCCTTCCCGGCCGTCGCCGACAACTCCAGGATCAGCTCCGTACCAAGCTCGCCGCGCTCCGCAATGAAGCGCGCCTCCAGGGATTCTCCGGCAATCCAGACATCATCGCTCACAGTTTCGGCACTTGGCTGTTCGGCCATATCGTTCTTGAAGAGCTGCGGCGTGAGCCGCACGAACAACTCCGATTCGGTCGCGTCATTCTAACCGGCTGCGTTCTCCGCCCCGACTTCGACTGGGCGACTCTGCAACGCAAAGGACTCGTCGAAGACGTGCTCAATCACTATGGGACCCGAGATCGCGTTGTCCCGCTTGCTCACGTAATCATCTGGGACTCCGGCCCGTCGGGGCGTCGAGGTTTTGATGGCAACCAAGCCCTCAACGTCCGCGCTATTGGCAGCGGTCACAGCGATCTCCTTGCCATTTCCAACCTGCCGGACTCCTACCATAGCTACTGGCGCCCATTCCTGACACTCCCGCGCAGCGAGTTCGACAGCATTCCGAACCAATCGAATCCGACGGTTCCTTGGCGCTCCCTTCCCTGGCCACTCGCCGGCGTGATCTTTCCTTTTCTCGCACTCCCCTTAGTCGTCTCTGTGATGGCGATCATCCTCGGCCTCGTTGGCGCCTATCTGTCCGCTCTCGGAAAACTATTGGTCCTAATAGCGATGGTTTTGTTTGCGGGTCTTCTACTCCTCATCTTGACAATCAGCCTAATATCCATGTGGCGCCGCATTATGTTCCGCCGAAGTCGATGAAATTCGAAACGAACACTTCCGAATAGCAACTTCCAGGCATGTGGCTGCAAGAGCAATCAGATTTTTGCGTCAAGATGAGATCACCGTGCCACGTTCAAGTCGAGTACTGCCTTTCTGAAAATGCTCAGGGGCCGAACTCTTTCCGAGCCCGGCCCCTGTCATCGACTTGAGCAAATCTACTTCTTAACCTTCGTCTTCCTAGTCCGTGCCGCCGCTCCATAGCGCTTGCTGAAACATTTGCGGCATCGGCGATCTCGTCGCTTGATGAAGCTGGGCGCTAGGTCGTCGCTTCCGCAATAGCGGCAGACGAGCTTCTCCGATTTCGATTTTCTGATTGCCTTCACCTGCGGACGTCCTGTCTTAGCTTTTTTTCCGGTTGATCTCCTATCGACCTTCTTGGCCTCAGAACGTACCGCACTCGCCTGAACACTCTTAGCCGCAGGCACCGAGCGTTTGGCTAGGACTTCGTCCCTGCTTCCGTTTGTCAGTTTCGACGCATCCATTCGCTGTATTCTCCTGAGCCATATCGGCTCGCACGGGATGTTTGCTCTGTGCGGCGAATGAAGCGAGTGATTTCGACGACAAATTCGAACTATATAGTGAATGGGAAGTCGAGCAGATTGGTGCGAAAGCGGAGGCCTGGACGATTAACGGCGATTGAAGGGCGAAGAGGCTCCCGGATCATAGAATTGGGAGCTTTCAACAACCAGGGACCTTCGAACTGAAGTCAAGGTTCTTGGACAGCTAGGATTTCTTTCTCTTGCGTTCCGCCCAGCGCTTCTTCATAGCTAGCGACAGGCGCCGTCTACCCTCCGGCGTGATCCCACCTTTCCGCCGACCAGCCGCTTGTTGGCGCTTCACACCTTTCTTCGGGCCACGCTTTGAGGGCGATCCGAGGATCGCTTCTATCGCTCTGACAATCCGATCTTTCTCTGCTGTGAGATCCGATATGATTTTCTGAAGATCCAAGAAGTGCTCCTTTTTCGTTTAGGCGCTGATCTCTCCAACTGTTCCAGGCTCGCCTGAGTCGCGAAGTAGTTTGCCTGATAATAATGTCAGCGGCGGTTTAGGATCGCAATCTAAGCGCGAGCCAAGACCTAATGGTTGTCTCGCTTGGAATGTACCTATCCGAGTCCCTCTAATCTTCCGTGCTTTGCACGAAATGAGGACGGCATTCAAAGGTATTGTCGCTATATTGCTTAGATTTCTGCTCGTCAATAGGGCTTTTAGCGATGGCGCTTCAACTGGCTTGCGACTGGACTGTTCGCGCCCTCAGAGCAATGTGTCTGTCTGCCTGTCGAGGAGGCAGACACCATGCGAAAGGTATCGGACAAGGAGCGCGAAAAGCTATCAGCAGAAATCGCCGGTCTTGAATCACTCGATCTCGATCAGCTGAGAGCCCGGTGGAAGCAGCTATACGCGATTGAAGCGCCACCACATCTGAGCCGAGACTGGCTCAGGCGAGCGGTTGCGTACCGCATCCAGGAGAATGCGTTGGGTGGTCTCAAACCGGCCACCCGCCGACTGCTCGAGCGCGTCGCCGAAGACGCCCGAGTGCGGAAGCCGTCCAAGGTCGTGCCGCTGCGGAAAATCGGACCCAACACAATACTAATCCGTGAATGGGGCGGCACGCGGCATGAGGTCACGGTAGTCGAAAACGGGGTGATGTTTCGCGGCAAGCGTTACCGTTCACTCTCGCAAGTGGCCCGGATGATCACCGGGAGCCAGTGGTCGGGACCATTGTTCTTCGGGCTCAAGGCACCAGCAAAGGAGGCAGGTCATGGAGCGCGCCAGTAACGCCATCCGCCGCTGCGCTGTCTACACGCGGAAGTCTTCAGAAGAGGGTCTCGAGCAGGACTTCAATTCGCTGCATGCGCAGCGCGAGGCCAGCGAGGCCTTCATCAAGAGCCAGCAGGGCGAAGGCTGGAAACTGGTAAAGACGGCCTACGATGACGGCGGTCTCTCCGGCGGGAACATGGAACGGCCTGCGTTGCAGCGGCTGCTCGAAGACATTCGCCATGGCCTGATTGATGTCGTGGTCGTGTACAAGGTCGACCGGCTGACCAGATCCCTGGCTGATTTCGCAAAGATGGTCGAGGTCTTCGACGCGCAGGGCGTCTCGTTTGTAGCGGTCACCCAGCAGTTCAATACCACTACCTCGATGGGCCGGCTGACCCTCAACGTGCTCCTGTCATTCGCACAGTTCGAACGTGAGGTCACGGGGGAGCGGATACGGGACAAGATCACAGCCTCGAAGCGAAAGGGAATCTGGATGGGCGGGTGTCCATCGATCGGATATGACGTCTGCGATCGCCGTCTGGTCGTCAATCAGGCTGAAGCCACGACCGTCCGGCATATTTACGAGCGTTATCTGAAGACAGGCTCTGTCCCGAAGCTGAAGAAGGCTCTCGACCGGGACGGCGTCGTGTCAAAGATCCGCGTCTCGAGAAAGGGAAACAGATCGGGCGGACAGAGCTTTTCGCGCGGCGCGCTGTACGAACTGCTATCCAATCCGATCTACATCGGCGAGATTCGTCACAAGCGGGAGCGCCATCCAGGACAACATGAAGCAATTCTGGACCGAAATCTGTGGGAGAAGGTCCAAGAGCGTCTGCGAGATCGCACCGATCGGCCGACCGAGCCTCGAGCCAAAGTGTCACCGAGTCCACTCGCTGGAAAGGTCTTCGACGAAACTGGCGAGCCGCTCTACGTCCAAGCCGCCGTGAAAGACCGGCGGCGGTATCGGTACTACGTATCACGAGCTCTGGTCATCGGTTCCAAAGTAGAAGGACAACGTGGATGGCGGGTGCCGGGGCCGGAGCTGGAGCGAGCTGTGGCAATCGCTGCGAGGAGCATTCTGGAGGACAAGGCGGCTATTCTTGAGGCGCTGCAGGTTGCAGAAATCGGAGACGCCGATCTCAATCAGGTCTTCACGTTGGTGGCTGAATGGAGGGAGCGTCTGCTGGCTGAGAGGGAACGTTCGACGGCTATAGTCGAATTAGTGGAAAAGGCGGTACTGACAGACGAAGGTATTCGACTCGCTCTGAAACTACCCGTTCCGTGCCGTGGTTCGGGCAGCGCCTCGGTGGACAAGCCGCTTCATTTCTTCCGGTTCGTGCCGCTGAAGGTGAAGAGACGAGGAGTCGAGCTGCGGATCATCATCAACGGAGGCGATGAGCCGAGAAAGCCCGACCCAGCGCTGCTGAAGGCCTTCGCCCGGGCCCGAGGTTGGTTCGAGGAGTTGTCCTCAGGCCGCGTCCGTTCGCTGGTCGAGATCGCGCGCCGCGAAGGACTCGCCAAACGCTACGTCACGCGTCTGACAAAACTAGCCTTTGTATCGCCAACTATCACCGATGCTATCGCCCAAGGGCAGGCGCCAGACGCGTTCAATCTGCAAATGCTGATGGACGGTCGGCTTGAGCTGGCGCTCGACTGGGCGGCTCAGGCACAGCAATCGCCTTTGGATAGGAGCTTCGGTCCGGACTCTTAATCAGCGGGTCTCCGGTTCGAGCCCGGAACGGCCCACCACCACCGAAGCCTTGGGGGAGAAGGGTTCTAAGCGGTTCAGTCTTTCCTCAGATTGTCCGCTCTAAATCTTCTAGTGACTGCATAGTGACCGAAGGTTGTCGTCCCCCTTTGAAATTCCCACGCGCGAAAGTTGGCGCGTCGAATAGTGGCGGGTCGAAAATTTTCGGGCCTTGGCGAGACTATCAACGGAGACGGATTTCTCGTCTGTCGCAAATCTCAAGGCCGCGCGCACGCTCGCGCTCGATGACAATTTCGCAGTGCAGCGGGCACAGCTCGATTTGGCGAACGTGACGGCCAGCGGTATCGACCTTCTCCGCGATCAGGGCTGCGCGTATCTGACAGCCGCGCGCTTTGCACTGCGAAACGTAGCCGCATCGATAGATGCGAACTTCCGTCGGCTCGGGATCGAAGTTCGGTTGAAGCATGGGCGCGAAGCCCCAATTTCAGCAGTTGGCGGGTTGTCGTCCAGCGCACTACCCTGTTCTGGGAGAGGAAATCTCACCGTCAGGGGGTTTCGATGCCGATTCCATCGTGGTTACCGGATTGGTTGCCTCATTTCGCGCCGAGCGGTCTTGCTGACTGGCTCATTTTCGCTATCTGTATTTACGAGGCATACCACACAAGGCGAGAGCGGTTACATCGCACGGTAGGGGGTTCGATGACTGCGGGGTCCACTACCGCTCCGACAACCCGCCTTCGCTATTGGCCATGGATTACTTTAGCCATCGTAGCGACTTTTCTTGCGTGGGCACCGGTCTACGTTCTTCATAACCCGCCAGCAGCAGCGCCCGAATCTCCGTCGCGAACGATCTCGTTGCCGTTGCCATCGCAAAACACGCGCGTTCGCGGCGACCAAACCAAACAGATCGCCGATCTGAAGGCTCAACTGCGCGATGCGAACAGCAAGACCAACCAGATTGAGACAAAACTTACGGCGGTCAGCCAAGAACTCGAAACGGCGAAGGCAGAAAATAATAAGGCCGCCGCTCAGCGCAGTCTCTTTTGCAAGGTCGGCATTCTCACTGAGTTTCAGAATGCGGCAGTTATGATGGGACGTGCGGGTAAAGAGGTAGAGCCTCTACAAGGAGAAACATGCCTTACGGCAGCCTGCGAACAGGCCCGCAGGAATGCTCAGGACGATTTTCTGTCAAAATATCACAAGGTCTTGCTGTGGCGTGAGCAGGTGTTGAAGTCACTATCGCTACCCAACGAGCAAGGCTGTGTCGAGATTCCCCTGGATGCTCCATATGTCATTGGTCGCTGAAATAGCTCCAACTGAATCGGCTCGCAGGCGTCGTTCTCAGATAGCTGAGACATTCGCCAGCCTTCGCGTGTCTCCGCACCCTGGCGGGCGCCTATTGGTCTATCTGCGCTGACCAAGTGCCGCTCTCGCCCGACGGACTCGATTCGAAAGTACCGCTGACCTGATTGCTCCGCCGCTCGCCCTTGAAGTAGTACGTCTCGGTGCCATATGGAACTTGGAACCGCAGATGGTTGCCGTGCACGAGTCCTTCGACCGATGTCATGCCGAAGCCTGGCTGATGAATTACGAGTTCGCCGCGCAGAAAGCCGTTCGGCTGCGGACGCAGTCTCAGTTCCATCTCGGAATTGCCGCCGCTGCTAAGACCGCTGATAGTACCCGTCGCGATTGTTGGCCCGAGGGACGGAGAATCGGAATCTTGCGTTTCAGTAGCGGAATCCTGTGCACCAGTACTGGTTTTGGTGGGTGCACCGGAAGGACGGATCTCCCGCCAAGCATCCTCGGGCGTTTGCGCGGTTGCGCACGATGGGTGAAGGGCAATAGAGCAGATCATCATGCCAAACAACCCAACAAGCGCAAGCGCCGTTGCCTGACGGGAGTTCATCTCTACTTTTCCTTGAGGCGCGGATCATCGCTTGCGATGTACTTTGAGAGTGCAAGAGATTGCCGCTGAGAGCGAGCCAGATCGTCCTTTGATATACCTGAGCTAGCAGCGAGACCTGATGCGAGGTTCGTCAACGCTTTCTCCTGTTCTGTTGGCGGCTTCTGCTGTTCAGTCCTACAATCTGCAAGAGTCTCGAACTCACCTTCTTGGAACCATTGAGAATAGTTAGCATCAGGAACCAACATGATTCCTTCGTGATCACACCGGCTGATCCGGTCGCCGTCACTCTCTCTCGATACAAGGGTGGTCAGATAGTAGAAGATACCGTGCGGATTTGAGCAACTAGAATCGAGCGCTTCTTGCGTCGGCGGCGCCATCAGGTACCAGCCTACAAGCGCGAGCGCGGCGGCGTGGCGGAAATTCATTTCTCTCAGCTCGAAATCAATCGGTTACGGTATTCGCGAAACCATTTCCATGTACGCGCATCGGCGTATCGGAGCAAGTGGACACATTGATCGCAGAGCACGACGATTGGCTCGTCCCGATTGAACCGGAGAAGCTCGTCTAGTTGGCGCTGCTTACCGACATTGCCGCAACAGGCGCAAGCGGCGGCGTGGGGGCGCTTCATCGACATTGAGTTAGCAGACCGCCGCTTGACTAGACAAATGGCGCTCAACGGCTGCCGCATTGCAGGACGAGCGGCGCGCCACGATAATCACGGTCCAGTATGATGAACTGGAAGTCAGCGATCATCGTCGCCAGCGTGACGGTCGCGCTCGGCATTATCTACATTCGTCTGCGTTGGCGTCGTTCACCACAGGCGTATCGCGCGATGATCTGGCTCACGGCGTGTTACTTCGTAGCGGGATCGATAGTTGGCGCCTGGGTTCTGCATATCGTCGCACCAACGCCGAACGCACCAACCGTCGAAGTGGCGGCTACTAGCGCCGGTGTTCCGAGCCCTGCCGTTATGCCAGTAGCTCCTAGGCTCGACTCCGTCCCATCGTCGTCCGTGCCGGTGTCGATTCCACCGCTTCACTTCGACCCCGCTCACGCTGTTCTGCCTGATCCGAAGCTGACTCCTGGTGACGTATTCGCGGACGCGACGAAGGATGACGTATGTACGCCAGGATGGGCCAGCGAGCATCGCCATGTCACCGAATCGGATCGCGATCGCGTTTACACGGAATACGGGCGCACGCGCGGGCCTGGGTGCTGCGAAGTTGACCACTTGGTGCCGTTGGAACTCGGGGGCTCCAACGACATCAAGAACCTATGGCCACAACCCGACGAGCCGCGCCCAGGCGCGGGCGAAAAGGATCAGTTGGAAAACGCACTGCATGAGATGGTGTGCAAGGGTGAGCTACCGTTGGCTGACGCGCAGAAGTGCATCGAGTCAAACTGGGTAAAATGTTGGGAGAAATACGTGGTGCCGGAGTATGGGCCTGAGTGGGCAGTAGCGAATCGTCACGGTTGGTGACGATCTAGGATGCAAGGTCGAAATCGAGCGAGCTCGGCCGGCGCCTATGCATTCGTGTGATAAAACGACCCAAGTCGAGTCCAAGTAACGTAGTAGCGCTTGATTCCGCTACGGAATTCCGCGCACTACGAAGTGACCATCCGCTGCGTCGAGACAATCAAGATGCTGCAAAATCGAGCGCCCCTACGAGAGCAACGGTCCGCGAAGTGCTTTCGGACCTAGGGAGAGTAGCAGCCAGCCGGCTGCCTTAGTTCGCTGGATCACAGCTGCCTTTTCGATCGCGCGCTTTTCGAGCGTCACCAATTTCTGTTTCGCGCACGATCTCGACTCCGATAGGGTTTCCCGTAAATGTACCTGTTCGAATCCACGGCGACGCCGAAAGGAAAATGAATAGCAGTGTTAGAGCCATCGATCACGGCGCTGGGGCAGGGTTAACTCCTCCGTTAGCGGCTGCTCGAGGAGTTCGCCAACGCTTGGCAACTCGCGGCAGCGCCCCCTTCTTCGGACGGTTTACCCGAGGGTCTCAGTTGAGTTCCTTGGAGGTTTCAAACTGCCTGAAACACCGGCGCTAGCTGACCATGCTAGGTCGATTTCTCAACTCCCGGCCGTCTTAGTTTCGCGGCGCAAATCACGTGCCCGAAAGCCCCACTTGCGGATGGTATATTTTCGGGGACAGATCAGGATTTTGGGTCACCTCCACCGGTTCAACCTATAAGTGTGCCCAGGCTGGGAAAGCAGGCTAATTTCAGCGTCGCGTTACGCAGCTCAGATCGACAAAATGAGGTCGAAGCTCTATAGCTAGTCGGTGCTTTTCCTCAGCTTCCGATCGCCTCTTAAGCCGATCGAGAGCATAAGCCCAACTATAGTATACATTACCATCTTGTTCGTCCTTAAATAGATTCAGTGCCTTCTTATATTTATCGACGGCGTCGCTATGCGCTTCACCAACTTCAAGAAATCGACCCCACAATACGTATAACATAGCCTCGCCATTTGCATCGTCAACTGCCCGCAATTCCTCGACAGCGTTCTTAAAATCGCCTTTGCGGCAAAGCTCACTACTCCATTTCCGATGATCGTTATTTGCCTGCTCCGCATAAGTCCCCGTGTCATCGAAGGCGAAGTCTGTAGCAGCTAAGTAGTCGTCTATCGCTCCTTTGTAGTCACCTACGGCATCGAGCGTCTTAGCCAAACCTGCGTATGCTTCGGGGTTTTCGTTGAAATGAGTAGCTGCCCTATACTTTTTAGCGGCTTCATCGATTCTGCCCTGAGCATAGAGCGCATGTCCCCAAGAGACGTAAGTATTCGAAATCTCCAATCCCAAATCGGAATCCTTTTCACTAACCTCCACAAGATCTGGACTCTTGTCGAAGTCCCAAACTTGGTCGGCGACATTGGGTGATATTTCAAACCTCAAAGCCCTCTGGTACCTCGCGACCGCTTCAGCATAGTCTCCATTGGAGCGAAACTCATTACCCGAAGCGATGAGAGCCACCTTCAGCGTCTGCGGTTCCGCATCGGCGAGTACGCACTCCGCAAGAGTGGAAAGCACTTTGGAGACATCAGCCGTTTCGATCGTGTCGATGATTGGTGGGGAATTGTCTTTTGGGATTCGGCGAACGAATATGCGCAAATTCAATTCACCTTCATCGCTTTCTTTCGCCGCGCCAGGGTTAGGAAATGGTTGGGCAAATATAGCGTCTATAGTAATTCGGTCAGGTGGAATGTGCAGTAGCTGTCGTACAAAGAGAATGACGGCTTTAAGAGAGATGTTAGAGCCGGGAACCTGCAGAACAAGTAGTGGTTCATCAGCTGCTAGCGTCAGTAATCCTAGCTGTCTCTGTGCATCCGGGTCTTGTTCTGGATGAAGCTGTTGTCTCTCTTGTTTAGCTTTGTTTTGTGCTGAATCCTCGATCGCTGTGATTTGATCATTCACAGCTCTCGCAACAAACTCGGAGGTGTAGCCGCGGTCTTGGAGCTCCTTGGGTAAACTAACTACATCGAGTACCGGAGCATTGTTAGTGATTTCAGCAATCACACTCAAGCTCACGAGAAAAAGCGCAACGCGAATAGCTAGCTCAAAAAACGTAAGCTGTCCGATTGCCCTCCACAGGTTTCGAAACACTGAGCAGATTGCATTGAACAAGCGCCTAGGAAAGGAGCGAGATAACGCGGCGCTATCGATTGGTTCCTGCATCTCTCATTCCTGGTTCGACTCTATTCGAAGACAACATTTCATTCGATAGCGTTGGAGATCTGCCTCAGGAAAATCAGGCCCGGCGCGAGGTGCTTGTAGTCGCAGGGTTCGAGGTTCTTGCTCAGCTTGTCTGCTGCGAGGAACGGTTGCGCCTCGAAGCCGAGATTGGCACCGTTACTGTTTTTGGTCGCCGGTTTGTGCTTTTCGGTTTCCTTCGTCTTTGTGCGGTCCACTGTCTTTCCCTTACCTCAGCGAACATTTTGTGTCGTCTGACTTCGTTGCCTTCTCGAACAGCGTAGCTCAGACGCGCACAGAAAATAATGGGGCGCCCGGTAACGCCGAGCAAACCCAATGAACGGGGACCGGGATTTGGATTCGAAAAATGATCGTCGTCACAGGCTGCAGTTGCGGCCGGTTGAAGGAGCGTCGCCGCGGGCGTTGAGGTTCGCGCTCGGAGCTAGCATGATGGATAAATCAGGAAATGAGATGAGGAGGATGACGCGATGGCGGGATCAGTGCTGCCCAACATCGATTATTATTTTCGCAAGGAACGCCTGGGGGACGACGGTGGGGAGCGCACTCACGCGCGGCTCGTCGGCGATCTGACGGCGGCCAGGGCCAGCGGATTGCTCTGCGCCTTCAGAGTGATCGAACATGCAGAGGCTTTTCCGACACAGGCGGATGAGAGCGTCGTACTCAAGCGTCTTCGGGAATTTGCGACCGTAAAGAAAGTCGGTCTGGGCCGCCGGTTCGGGAGCAACAAATTTCACTTCAGCTGGTTTCCGTCGCACGCACTGTTGGTGCGCGTGGGGACTGAGTTGCGGAATGTCTTTCCTTGCGAGCTCGAAAACGGGTACGTAGAGCCCGAGGATTTTCTCGAGTCTCTGCTCAAGCGCGAACCGTGGGCGTTGGGCGGCGTCGAGCGACGCAAGCGCATGAAGCGGCACGACCGGATCGCCGATCACCTCGCTGCAAACCCCGATCTGCTGGAGCCTGGGTTGGTCTTTCGCGGTGCGGAAATTCCGGTGTCCTCCATATCGGGCGAAGGAGGTTCGATCGATCTGCTCTTTCTTGACAGCGCGGGGCTGTTCCTGATCGTCGAGGTGAAAGTCAAACAAGAGGAGCTGGACAAGGCGGTTGGGCAGTTGAGACGGCACAAAAGGCTGTACGCCGAGACGTTTCATATCGAGGCCGCGCGATTGCGGCTCGCCGTGGCCTGTCCCGATATTCTGCCGGCGAGAATCGCCGAGTTTGCAGAGATCGGAATTACTTGTTTCCAGCTTCCTCGTTATCTGCTCGAGGTCTGAAAAATAACGCGAGCGCTCCGCTGCGCCGAAAGTAACTGCGGGTTGGCGGGCATGTGTTGCACATTAATTGTCTGATGTGAGATTGGTGCCAGTTTCATTCTTTGAGGTCCGAAAGCCCCATCTCTTCGATGAATCTAGATCCCGCCTTCGTCCATCCGCGATAACTGCTCGCGCGCGAGAGAACTAGAGTCTGTCGTGTGCGGGTAATGGCTACAAAGCAGTTTCTTCGCTCTTCCTCCATCTCGGCCGGACGGGCCTTTGGCTGGAGGCTCTGCCAAGAGGGTAGAACAGTTTCCGCGAGGCCGACCACGTAAACGTGATCGAACTCCAATCCTTTTGCTGCGTGAACCGTCAGAAGCGCGACCGCCTCAGGGTCCGGCGGCGGCTCCTTCGGACGTAGTGCGAGCCCTTGAAGTAACTCGCCTAGTTCTGGCTCTCCGCCCTTCTCCGCCCGAATCGCGCGGAGCGCGATTTCCCATGCGGCTTTGTCATCATCGGCATCGGTGACTATGCCTTCCGATGAATCGATCGTCCCCGGAAGCCAGGCAAGAGCTTCTTTCATGACGGTGCGCCACGCTCCTCTGGACTGCACCATCCGCAGCCCGAATTCTGCAAGGCGGGCGGCGTTTGGCTCAGAGCGACTCTGCGCGGCCAGCGCCCATTGTTCGAGACAGCTGCGTCCCGCCGCTTCCGCTTCCGTAGCGAGCAAGGCTGCGTCGCAATCCACACCGGCGATCCGATTGGCGGCATCGACCATCATTGTGAAGACTTGGCGGTCGGCAGGGCGCAGCGCTTGGTCTAGGCAAGCCTGAAGCCAGGAGAACTGGGGTGAGATAAACCGGTCGCGGCGAGTCGCGATAGCTGCTTTCACCCCCTTGGCACGAAGAGCATCGAGAAGAGGCTGAAGGATCGATCTGGTGCGGGCGAGGACGGCTGTGCGCCCCCACAAAGCAGCCCCTTCATCAGCGATCTGAGCAGCGATTCCGGCCGCCTCTTCGGCGTCGGTTTGAAAGACTTTCAGGCTGATGGCGGGCCCCTCTTCAAGGCGGATAGCCAATAGCGGGGCCTTGCCAGGCGTCCGTTCGGAATTATGCGTTATTAGGCGGTTGGCAGCGCGAACGATGGCTGGCGGACAGCGGCGATTTTCGACCAATTGAATCAGGTTCGGAGAAAAATGCTCCCGGAAT
>Ga0210398_10003511_pt1 | contig 14973 bp, 10 predicted proteins | sample IncBWC4OmetaG_FD_161047 | JGI IMG/M metagenome (GOLD analysis project Ga0210398, IMG submission 161047) | Forest soil microbial communities from Barre Woods Harvard Forest LTER site, Petersham, Massachusetts, United States - Inc-BW-C-4-O | ecosystem: Environmental > Terrestrial > Soil >...
GCGCTCATCGACAATGTGCTGAAGCCCTTGTTGCTGGGGCGCGGTGTAGCCGTTCCCATAGCGGTCGTCTTTCTAGGAGCGATCGGCGGATTCATCGCGATGGGCATTATCGGTCTTTTCGTCGGGGCTATCGTTCTGTCCGTTGGTTACAAGCTGTTTCTAGCCTGGCTGGAAGGTCCTGTCGCTGCGAAGGGGGAGGTTTAGCCACTTGGCAACATGAAAATATTAAGGAAAGGGGCGACCACCTTCGGCATATGAACTAAGCTCGGAAGAAATCAGAGGCCAGGTCACGTCCGCGACGTTTATACACTTTAAGTTAGTGACCATGAACTTTACTCCCAGTCACGCAGTGTACCTGGCTCAAATGAGCTTCCAATCTGAATAATGGCCTAATTTTAAGTAGGCCCGTCCTGTCTCGATAACTAGGGAAATCCTGGCCGGATGAGTCGGTTGCCGGCCTTCCTCCGGATGCTTTTCTATGGAACTGTGGGGTTTTCTGGAGCAGTCGAATATCGGTTTGTGGTGAGGGTGAACGACGCTCACCCGCGCTGCGCTACGAATTGAATCGCATATCGCGGTCCGAACAGCGTGAACTGAAGGCCTGTGCAATAACGTAGCACTGACGCAATCCGTGAGAGGCCGCCTCACAACCCCTACTTAGGGGTTTCCCTAGTGGCCGTACAGGCTGCTCCGCAGTACAAAGCGATGAATGAAGTTTTCTCGGGGTTGAGTGTCTCATGAAACATCCCGGTTGCAGTAAACGCGGAGGAAAGCAACCGTGAAGCTAAATGGATTCGGTGCAGGCGTTCGCCGTCTGTTGGTCGTTATCTGCGCACTTCTCCTCGTCCCGGGAGACGCCTTGGCGAATGTGGCTCCCGCTCAAACGACGCAGACGCCCGCCCCGCCCGCGGATCAGGCTGCCAAGATTGCTCCCGATCAGTTGGATTCTCTGGTGGCACCCATCGCGCTTTATCCGGACCCGATGCTGGCGCAGGTGCTGGCAGCCGCGACATATCCGCTGGAGATCGTTCAGCTCGAGCAGTGGCTCGAAAAGAACAAGGGGCTAAAGGACAAGGCGCTTGCGGATGCGGTGGCGAAGCAACCCTGGGACCCGAGCGTGCAGGCGATGGCGGGATTACCGGATGTGGTGAAGCGGTTGGCGGACGATATCCAGTGGACGACGGACCTGGGCAATGCGTTTCTGGCCCAGGAGGGCGATGTGATGGACGCCGTGCAGCGCATGCGTAAGAAGGCGCAGGGCACCGGCAATCTGAAGTCCACCGAACAGCAGAAGGTCGAGACGAAGACCGTCGAGAACAAAACCGTGATCGTGGTGGAGCAGGCGAATCCGCAGGTGGTTTATGTGCCTTCATACAATCCAACGGTGGTGTATGGGCCGCCAGTGTATCCTTATCCTCCGATTTACTATCCGCCGCCTGGATATTACGCGGCGGGGTTGGCGATTTCGTTCGGCGTGGGAATTGCGATGGGGGCGATGTGGGGCGGCGGCTGGGGATGGGGCTGCGGCTGGGGCCACAATGACGTCAATGTGAACGTAAACAACAATTTCAATCGCAACACGAATATCAATGGCGGCAACAGGAACAACATCAACGGCGGCAACCGCCCGTCGCAATTACCCTCCCGCGGCGGGGCGGGCGGTGTTGGCGGAGCCGGGGGCGTTGGTGGGGCTGGCGGTGTTGGCGGAGCTGGAGGCGTTGGCGGAGTTGGCGGTGTTGGCGGAGCTGGAGGTGGCAATAGGTGGCAGCATAACCCGTCGCATCGTGGCGGCGCGCCGTATGGTGATCGCAACACGGCGAACCGTTTTGGCGGGTCGGCTCGCGGAGACTCGCTGGCGAACCGGCAAGCCGGGGCGCGGAATCAGATCGGACGGCAGGGCGGCAATCTGGGCAGCAACAACCGCGGAGGGGTTGGCGGGCCCGGCGGAGCTGGTGGTGCAGGCGGAGCCGGCAACCGCGGCGGAGTCGGTGGTGCAGGCGGAGCCGGTAATCGCGGAGGGGCAGGCGTCAGCAATCGGGCGAGCGGAGCCAACAGCATCGGCGGCCGGGATCTCGGGAACAGCGGCGCCGGGAACCGCGGCACATTCGGTGGCGGAAGCGGAGGATTCAACGGAGCCAGCACCCGACAGAACAGCAGCCGTGGCGCTTCGAGCATGGGATCGCGCGGGGGCGGCGGGGCGAGTCGTGGCGGCGGCGGTGGACGGCGCAGGTGATCCGATGACGACTACAGGAGCACAAAGATGATGCTGACAGCTCGCGGGAAACATCTCTCCGCAACAGCCTTGCTCGCGGGAGTCCTCGCCTGGACGTCTGTATCCACGCCGGTAGTTTCTGCGCAGCAGCCCGCCGGCAAAGAATCTACGACGGCGCCGGCAACAACGGAAAAGGCAACGCCGGCTAAGGCCGCATCACCGTCTGGCGGAGCGGAGTTGTTCGACAGCCCGCAAGCGGCGGTGGATGCCGTTCTAAAGGCGGCAAGCGATTACGATACGGATGCGCTGGCAAAGATCTTCGGGCCTGACGGGAGAGAAGTCTACGCTACCGGCGATGCCGTTCAGGACAAAAATCGGGCGGAGTCCTTCGTCGCCGAGGCAAAGGAAAAGACGGAGATATCTGTCGATCCGAAGACGGGAAGGCGCGCGGTTGTGCTCGTGGGTAAAGAGGACTGGCCGATGCCGGTGCCGTTGGCGAAGACAGGAAGCAAATGGTATTTCGACACCAAGGCCGGCATGCGGGAGTTGCTGTATCGGCGCATCGGCTCTAACGAGCTGGACGCGATTCAGATCTGCCGCGGTTACGTTGAGGCGCAGGACGAGTACGCTATGAAGCCGCGCTCTGGTTACAACGTGAATCAGTATGCGCAGCGCATCATCAGCACTCCCGGAACACAAGATGGATTGGCGTGGAAGAATGCTGCCGGGACGTGGGACGGCCCTATCGGCGAGAACATCGCCGACGCGATCGTTCAAGGCTATTCGAGCCGGGCGCAGCCCTATCATGGGTACTTCTTCAAGATTCTCAAGGGGCAGGGTGCGGATGCACCGCTGGGCCGTCTGGACTATGTGATCAAAGGCGTGATGATCGGGGGCTTTGCTCTGGTTGCCGCGCCGGCTGAGTACCGCGTCACCGGAGTTAAGACTTTCATCGTCAGCAATGACGGCGTTGTCTACCAGAAGGACTTCGGGCCCAACAGCCTGGACGTGTTCGAGAAGATGGAGCTCTTCAATCCAGACAAGTCCTGGACTCCTGTTCCGGACGAAGATAACTAGAACGTGCATGGCAACAGTTTCTAGCCTGTAATGGACCGTGCTCCGTTCGATAACGCTCGCGAAGCAGATCCAAGTCGAAACGCCACTGTACACACCAAAAAAAACCGCACATCGATTCGATCGCGCTCGATGTTGCAATCGAGTTTTGTCAGGGCAAGATCGTAGGGATCAAGCGCCATCAGGCGCAGTCTTGAAACGCTCCAGGAAACATCTGACGAAGGCGACTCTAGTATTCATACGTGGTTCGGCAACGGTGACGCGACCCAAACAGGCGCCATATTTCAGGAATAAGCGGCCCGCCGAACATCGCTACCTGAGAGGAGGCATCTTCAGCAGATAGTGGAGCAATCTTCAGCAAGTCTACATCAGCCGTAGGACGGCTCAATCCAGTGCCGATTCCGGCTCGCAGCTTCGCGCTGAGTGCTATCGGCAACGCTCGAGAAGAATCAGAACGCGCTTACCGGCGCGGGTCGCGAATTCTCGTCTGATAAACTTCGCCACAACACTTCGAAGAGGATTCCGCACGTGGCCGAGCGAAGTACTTTTGTTTGCTCGGCTTTGAACGCAAGTCAGATAAAAAAGATTTCTCTACGGACGGCGAAGTGAGGTTTGTACTGTTGGAGCCGAATGTGACGCGTTTCAAGACCCTCCCCCTATTCATTCTTTGCAGCCTCCTGCTTCTTTCCTCTCACTCACTGGTATTTGCACAAGCGACCACGTCGCTTGGCGGACGTGTGACCGATAGCAGCGGCGCAATTATCCCCGACGCCACCGTAACTCTGACGATGACCGCAAGCGGGGTTGCCCGTATTAACAGGACCGGCAGCAGCGGCGAATACCAGTTTTGGCAACTGGCTCCGGGCCGTTACACGCTCCTGGTGACGGACCCGGGGTTCGGTTCTGCGGAAAAGACCAATATGGACCTATTGGTGAGCCAGCCTGCGACAGTCAACGTGGTCTTGACGGTAGCTTCTGTCCGACAGGAGGTGACCGTCACCTCCAATCTTCAGCCGGTGCTGAACACAACCGATGCCACCCTGGGCAATGCGTTCGATGCGAACCAGGTTGGCTCCCTGCCTCTCGATCAACGGAATGTTCCCGACCTGTTGAGCCTGCAGCCTGGTGTGACGTTTCTCGGCCGCTCCGATGACGTGAATGGAACCCAGGGCGTAGGAAATACTTCGACGGACTCCAGAGCAGGGTCGGTAAACGGCGGCAGGAGCGATCAGTCGAATATCACGCTCGACGGCGTCGACGTGAACGACATCAACAATGGCTATGCCTTCACGAGCGTGCTGCGGACGACGCAAGATTCTGTTGCCGAGTTCCGTGTGACGACAAGCAATCCAAACGCCGAGGAAGGACGGTCATCTGGCGCGCAGGTCGCTCTAATTACGCGCAGCGGATCGAACAGCCTGCATGGAGCCGTGTACGAGTACAACCGCTCGAATCTGTTTGAGGCAAACGACTTCTTCAATAAACAACAACAGCTGGCAGCAGGTTTGCCGAACCGTCCCGTGAGCCTTGTGCGCAACATCTTCGGAGGGGAAGTGGGCGGTCCGGTGATGAAGAATCGCCTGTTTTATTTCCTGAATTACGAAGGACGCCGGGACTCCCAGGGCACAAGCGTGAATGCTGGTACCGTGCCGACTGCCAGCTATCGCGCCGGATACCTGAATTATGAGTACGTAAACCAGGGCGGTGGCGACTCCACCTATACGCTGACTCCGGCAAATATTCAAAGCATGGATCCTTCAGTAGTCGGAATCAGCGCACCGTTGCTGCAGGTGCTCAATGCATATCCGCAAGGGAACGATCCGACGCAGGGCGATGGGTTGAACAGCATCGGCTATCGATTCCCATACACAATTGATCGTAAATACGACACCTATGTCGCACGCATCGACTGGAATGTAACGCCGAGCGGAAAACACACGCTTTTCTGGCGCGGGAACCTGCAGAACGATCGCGAGCCGACGCCGCCCGCCTTTCCCGGCCAGCCGCCCCAGACAACGACTCTGACAAACAGCAAGGGTTTCGCCGTAGGCTACACCTGGCTCATCACGAGCAATCTGGTAAACAACGCGCGCTACGGATCAACGCGCCAGGGAATTGACGACGCCGGCGCCTCGAATGAGCCGATCATTTACTTCTCTGAAGTGGCGCAGCCAGTCTCGACTCAACGTTCAACCGACGTCATTATCCCGGTTCAGAACGTGGTCGACGATGTTTCGTGGACAAAGCACAACCACAACTTCGCATTTGGCGGCAATATCCGGTTCATCGACGATCAGCGCGTGAGCAATGCGCAATCGTATCCAGACGGCCAGATGAATCAGGGATGGCTCACCCGTAGCTCAACGATTGCCAACAGCCATGGCCCATTCGATCCGCAGGTGTATGGCTATCCCGCTGCGGACTTCGCCAATTACGGTAACGAGTACAACGATGCCATCCTGAACCTCATAGGCGCGATCACCGAGGGGGGATGCAGTCTACAACTACCAGAAGACGGGCGCTACGCTTCCCGTGGGTGCTCCGCTAAAGCGCGATTACCGATGGAACGAATATGAAATATATGCGCAGGATACCTGGAAAGCGCTGAGCAATCTGACGCTGACCTATGGCCTGCGATACTCGTATCTTCAGGCCCCCGCTGAAGGGCTCCTGATCAGGACGAATTCACTGGCTGTTCCGAAGAGCTGGTCGCCGGATGGGCGCTTCCTTATTTATGCGCAGATCAATCCGGGAACTGGAGCGGACCTGTTCGCGCTTCCGATAGTGGACGATCCACATCCATTGGTATTGGCACAGACCACGGGGAATGAGGACCAGGGCCAGTTTTCGCCCGACGGGCATTGGGTCGCTTATACGTCGAACGAATCGGGCCTGAGCGAGATTTATGTGATTCCGTTCCCGCTCACTCCAAACGGCGGCAAATGGATGGTTTCCAGAGGCGGCGGCGTGCAGCCCCGCTGGCGTCGGGACGGCAAAGAGCTGTTCTACATTTCGCCGGACTGGAAAATGATGGCGGTGGACGTGAGCACCAGCCCTGTTTTCCGCGCCGGCACCCCGCAAGCCCTGTTCGACACGGAAATGGCGGATACCGGAATCCGCACCGGCCCGATGAGCTGGGACATCGCTCCCGACGGCAACCGGTTCCTGATCATTAGCGCGAACTCCACCGACACTTCATCGCTCAACGTGATTCTGAACTGGCGCGCAGAACAGGAAAAGTGAACCTTGCTTTGCCTTCAGCGCTCAGGGTCTCTCAGATCCTCCTCGCTACTCGGCATAGCGGTAGCCTATGACACAGGGGCTGTTGTAGTTGTCCTTAGTGATGACGTATTTGTCGGCGGAGGCTGGAGATGGAGCAGACATGGCGCTGGTTTGGGCCGAATGACCGAGTGACGCTGCGAGACGCGAGGGAAGCCGGCGCGGAGGGCATTGTCACCGCGCTGCACGAAATTCCCGCCGGTGGAGTGTGGCCGGTCGAGCAGATCATGCGGCGACAGGCAGAGATCGAAGCGGCGAGGTTGAGATGGCGCGTAGTCGAGAGTCTTGACGTGACCGAGACGATGAAATTGCGCGCCCCCGGATGGCAGCGCCATGTGGAGAATTTCAAGCAATCCTTACGAAATCTGGCAACCTGCGGAATCCGCACCGTGGCATACAACTGGATGCCACTCTTCAGTTGGATGCGAACACATCTTCACGCGCCGGCACCCCCCGGCGGCTTCACCACCCGCTTCGATGCGACGGCATTTGCGGCATTCGATCTCTACTTATTGAAGCGCAAGGGCGCCGACACGAGTGGGGTGAAGAATCGAGCCGTAAGGCGCATGCGTATCTTCAGGCGCTCACGGCGAAAGAACGTGAGGAGCTGCAGGAGACGATTCTGTGCGGACTGCCAGGCGGCAACGGCAGCTACACTCTGCAGGAAGTGCGGGATCTGGTGGTCGAATATGCAGAAGTGGACGAATCGGGTTTTCGCCAAAACGCTGCTGAGTTTTTGCGATTGATTTGTCCTGTGGCCGCGGAGCTCGGCGTAAGGTTGTGCATCCATCCGGATGATCAGCCGCGGCCTTTGCTGGGACTGCCGCGGATCGTAAGTACGGCAGACGATCTGGAGTGGCTTATGGCGCAGTCGGATTTGGATGCGAACGGGCTTACCTTCTGCACAGGCGCGCTGGGCGTCAGGGCTGACAACGATCTGACGGCGATGGTGCGTCGCTTCGCCCCGCGGATTGGTTTCTTCCATCTGAGATCCACGCAGCGGGAGGAAAAGCTGAAAATGGGAGCGGCTTGAAGATGGAGAGTTTCTTTGAGGCGGCCCACCTCGACGGCGATGCGGACCTCATTGGGATAGTCGCAGAGATCGTGAGGGAAGAGCGCCGGCGCATCGCCGCCGGAGAGTTCTTCCGGATTCCTTTTCGTGCGGACCACGGTCAGGAGCTGCTGAATGATCGGGAGCGAGCTGCGGCGCCAGCCTATCCAGCCGTAGGACGGTTGCGCGGACTGGCAGAGCTTCGTGGCGCCATGCGTATGGCAGAACGTCTGCTGACGGAGGCCGGATGATATGGGACGCTATAGCAGGAGAAATGCCATCCTCTTCGGAGGATCGTCGAGCAGGCGCTCGCCTGCCAGAATAACGTCGCCGCCTATGCCGCGAGCAAGCACATTGGAAGCACTGACGCGCGTGGACGGAGGATTGCAGGCGCAACTGCCGGTGCGTTTATAGCGGAGTCAATTCGACGCATATTTTGGAGTAGTGCTGGGATGCAGAATCCACGCTTCCCTCCTTTGGTCACCGCGTTTACGACCATGGTCCCTCTTCGCTGTCCTTTTACGGCGTGTTTACATATTAGTAACATCCTTTATTGCAAAGTAAATAGCGTTGTGCCTCCGCTTTAGGGCCTGTGCACCAACACGGAGCCCAGTTTCCTTTCGACAATCAACCCCCCGTAACAGAGAGAGGATTTGGCAATGACGCGCGCACTACTACGACAATGCTTGTTTTTTTCCCTGCTTATCAGCGCAGGATTGGTTTCCCAGGCGCAAGTGAATACCGCAAATTTATCCGGACTCGTGACCGATCCCACCGGCGCAGTTCTCGCACACGTAACCGTCTCAGTGACGAACCGGGCCACCGGATACAACCGTACCGTCAGCACCGACGGAGCTGGTCTCTACTCCTTCCAGGACCTGCCGATCGGACAGTACTCCCTCTCGGTCAACGAGTCGGGATTCGACACCGTAAACGAGACAGTGATTTTGACTGTGGGCCAGAGAGCTCGCGAGGACTTTCATCTGCAGGTTGGCTCGGCACAGCAAACCGTTCAGGTGCAGGCCGCGGCGCCGGTGCTGTCGCCTGACGACGCTTCGATCAGCACGGTGATCGGATCCACCACCATCGAGCAGACTCCGCTTTACCTGCGCAACTGGGACGATTTGCTGCGCATCGTTCCCGGCGTTCAGATTGCTCGTTATACCCAGCAGAGCGGCGCTACCTCGGCCGGCCGCGTCGGCGATTTCAATGTGAACGGCATCCACTCGCTCCAGAACAACTTCATCCTCGACGGCATTGATAACAATACTTTTTCCGAGAACGTCCAGGAGCTGAGCACGGAGTCGTCGCATCCCTCGGTCGATACCATCGCCGAGTTCAACGTTATCACTAATCCCTACTCGGCCGAATACGGGCGTAGTCCTGGCGGTGTGGTTTCTGTGAACACCAAAAGCGGCACAAACGAGATTCACGGCCTTGCCTATGAATACGTTCGCAATCAATTCTTCGACGCCAACGATTTCTTCTCCGACCGTCACGGATTGCCCAAGCCCGAAAACAACCAGAACCAGTTCGGCGCCAACATCGGCGGCCCGATCATCAAGAACAAGCTGTTCTTCTTCTTCAATTACGAAGGAACTCGCATCAAACAGGGTGTTTCGCGCACCGCTACCGTTCCGCTGCCCAACGAGCGTATCGGCGATTTCAGCCCCGCAACCGCCGCTGCCGTCGGTGTGACTTATCCCACTATCTACGATCCCGCCACGTGCGCTCCTGCTTACTCGGGATCGAACTGCCAGCCGTTTGCGAATAACTCGGTCCCGTCCGGCAGGATCGACTCTTCTGTAGCCGCGCTGATGACGCTCTTCCCGCTGCCCAATGCGACCACTCCGGGAAGCCCGGCGGACATCAACAACTTCGTGCGCAACGCTCTGGCGGTTGACAACAACGACAGCTACGACGGACGCGTCGACTGGACGCCCGCTCCGAACGATACCGTGTTCGGCCGCTACAACTATTCCAACCGTTATCGCGCGATTCCCGGCTACCTCGGCGGATTGGCAGACGGCACGTCAACCTCCGCATGGGGCGACCAGACGTTGCTGGCGCACAGCGCCGTCCTCGGCTGGACGCACATCCTGAACCAGAGCATGGTGAACGAGTTCCGTTTTGGCTGGACACGCAATTTCTCCTATGCGGCACAGCAGCCTTTCGGACTGAGCCAATTTGCCGGCGACTTTGTCCCCGGGATTCCAAAGGACCCTGCCATCGGAGGCGGTGTTCCGCTCACCACGTTTTCAAACTTCGCCTTTGAAGGCTCGCCGGACTTTCTGCCGAAACAGCAGATCCCGATGCAGTACCAATACAACGACACGTTCTCCATGACGCGGGGAACACACTCGCTCAAGTTCGGCGTCAGCATCTACGCGCCGATGCGCAACCTCTTCCAGGACGAGCCCGGTACGCGTGGCGATCTGACCTTCACCGGCGTCTTCACCTGCCAGCACAGCGCACCCGGAGCGTGTGTCTCCGGCACCGGCTTTTCCTACGCCGACGGTCTGCTCGGAGCCACGCAGTACACCCAGCTCACCAATGTCCACTTCGTCGATCAGCGTCTCTGGATGGCCTCTGGCTTTGTAGAGGATGACTGGAAGGTCACTCCTCAGCTCACCCTCAACCTTGGCCTGCGTTACGATTTCGCCACTCCGGCCATGGAAGGGAAGAACCAGATGGCCAACTTCAATCCCGCCGGCAATGGTGGCAACGGTTCGCTGGTCTTCGCAACCGGCGGCTCCGTCGAGAGTCGTGCGCTCGTCCAACCAAACACCAAGAACTTCGGTCCTCGCATCGGCTTCGCTTACTCGCCGGACACCAAGACTGTCATCCGCGGAGGATACGGCCTGTATTATTCGCTCTTTGAACGCATCGGCAGCGAAGATGAGCTCGCGCTCAATCCTCCCTTCCTGGTCAATAAGACCATCGCCAGCAACACGACACCAGTACTGACTCCTTCGGTAGGGTTCCCCTCCAACTTCCTCGATCCCACCACCATCAACTTCAACTCGCTGCAGGCATTTCACATCCGCTCCTCGGCCACTCATGACCCAACGCCGAATGTTCAGCAGTGGAGCCTGGGCTTCCAGCGCGAGATCGGCAGCACGTGGGCCGCGCAGGTGGATTACGTCGGCACCAAATCGACCCATCTGGATGTGCTCTCCAACTACAACCAGCCGATCATTGCCGGAAACGTAACCACCGGTGTCATTCCATATCCGAACTTCGGTCAGGTCGAATACACCTCCCCGATCGGCTTTGGAAACTACAACGGCCTGCAGGCCAGCCTCACGCGCCGCTTCACCAACGGGCTCAGTGTGAGGGCTGCCTTCACCCACTCGCGCAGCCTGGACAACACTCCCGAGGAGCTCGAGACCAACTCCGGCGATGCGCCCAACGGACGTGATTATGCTGCGTGGTATGGTCCCAGCGACTTCGACATTCCGAATCGCGTCGCCGTCAGCTACGTGTACCAGCTGCCCTTCGGTCATGGAAAGCCCATGCTGAACAGCGGCGCGGCCGCGTGGATCCTCGGTAACTGGCGGACGTCAGGTGTCTACACCTTCTATAGCGGTCATCCATTCCAGGTGAATGAAAACGATGGCAATCGCAACGCGGTGCTCGATCCATACGGCTATACCACCGCGGTGCCGAACCTCGTCGGCAAGCCGCATATTGTGGGCGATCCTAACTGCTGGTTCTATGCCAGCAAGAACAGCGCCTGCTCGCTGCTATCCCCTTCCACCACCGATGCCTACGCCACGACCGCTGTCGGGGCCATCGGCGATGTCAGCCGCAATTCGCTTCGCGGACCTCGCACCAACGTCTTCGACGCCGCACTGCTGAAAGAAATTCCCGTCAGCGAGCGCTGGAATGTCGAAGCCCGGTGGGAGGTTTTCAACGTAACCAATACTCCGGAGTTTGGCCAACCGAGCGGCAACATCACCAGCGGTGGCGTCGCCGGCATCACCACACTCTCCGGTGATCCGCGCGTGATGCAGTTCGCCCTGCGTCTCTCCTGGTAACCGCACAATCGCTCATTCGAAGGCCGGGTGGCACTCGCGTCCGGCCTTCAAACTTCCTACAATCTCATGTGAATGATGCCGCGAAAGCTTTCTCTCTTTCTGCTCCTCTTCGCTGCGCTGACCTCAGTGCATGCTTCCGAAACTCTCTCCTCACCTGACCTTGTATTGCAGGGCGAAGTGAAGCCTTCCCAGGCACAGACATACTTTGAGGTCCCGTTCGACGTCCCGGCAGGCGTTCACCGCCTAACTGTCTACTTCGAAAACCTCGGCAAGGCCGATCGCAGCGTGCTCGATCTCGGCATCGCCGATCCTGTTCGCTTTCGCGGGGCCAGCGGAGGCAACAAGGACCACTTCACCATCAGCGAGACCGACGCGACGCCTTCGTATCTTCCGGGAACCATCATTCCGGGGAAGTGGAGGCTGCAGATTGCCGTCCCAAATATCCGTCCCAACGTAACCTCACGTTACCGCGCGGAGATCTATTTCAACCGCGTCATCGATGACACTTCCTTCACCGATCATCCGCTGAACGATCACCCAGGCTGGTATCGGGGCGATCTGCACATGCACGACGCGCACAGCGACGGAAGCTGCCCCAGCCAAAGCGGCAAGTCTGTGCCGTGTCCCGTCTTCTTCACCGTGGAAGCCGCCGCCCGACGCGGCCTTGATTTCATTGCCATCAGCGACCACAACACGACCTCGCAATACGACGCGATGCGCGAGCTGCAGCCATACTTCGATAAGACGCTACTTATCCCTGGTCGCGAACTGACCACGTTCTATGGCCACGCCAACCTCATTGGCACTACGCTTTTTGTCGACTATCGCGTGGGATCGCCGCAGGTTCCCGATGTGAATGCAATGTTCCGCAGCGCGCGACAAACCGGCGGCATCGTCTCGATCAATCACCCCGAATCGCCGACGGGAGAAATCTGCATGGGCTGCGGCTGGAGCCCATCGCCACCGGCCGACATGAGCCTGGTGACCTCGATAGAAGTCATGAATGGCGGCGGCGGACACGGATTCTTTCCCGGCATTCACTTCTGGGAGCAGCAATTGAGCAAGGGCTATCGCCTCACTGCCGTCGGAGGCAGCGACAATCACCACGCCGACTGGCCGCTGGATAAGATCGGCTCGGTCGGTAGTCCAACAACTGTGGTTCATGCCAACGATCTTTCAGTGGCCGCGATCCTCGATGGCATCCGCGCCGGCCATGTCTTTCTCGATCTCACCGGTTCGCGGGATAAATTGCTCGAGCTGCGCGCACATGACTCCCACTCGTCCGCAGAGATGGGCGACGATCTCGAACCGCAGAAAGGCGAAACTCTCGCGTTGCAGATTCACGTCACCGCATGCGAAGGAGCGTCGCTCCGCATGCTCATCGACGGCCAGGAGTCGTCCACGTTGCCGCAACAGGGAATTACTTCCGGCGATCAGACCTTCAACATGAACTGGACACCCGATGGCTCGCGTCACTGGCTGCGCGCAGAGGTGCGCGACTCGCAGGGGCAGCTATTACTGTTCAGCAATCCAGTCTACATCGGCTTTAAACAGGACTAGAGGGAAAACGAAATGCGCATGTTCTGCAACTTCAGCCTCACGGTTTCGCTGATTCTTTCTGCCTCGTTTGCCGCGCTGCCGGCCGCGGCTCAGAGCGCCTCCCATCCCGGTGCCCGAACCATCATGGATGCGCACAACTGCTATCCCTACTATGAGTGGTGGTATGACCGGATCGATCGCGCCCTGTCGGCAGGAACTCCGCTCGCCATTGAGCAGGACCTCTACTGGTACACCGATCCGAAAACAGGGAAGTCCGAGTCGCTGGTCGCTCATGGAGTGCCCGTCAGCGGCCACGAGCCAACCATGGAGCACTACTTCTTTGATCGCGTGCGCCCCATCGTGGAGCAGGCTTTGAAGGACGGCGATCACGGCGACTGGCCGCTCATCACCCTCAACCTTGACTTCAAGACGGAAGAGCCTCAGCACCTCGAAGCTGTCTGGGCTCTCCTCAGCAAATATCAGGACTGGCTCACCACCGGTCCGAAGACAGCCGATCCCGCAGCCGTCGAGAAACTCACCGTGGGCCCGATCCTCGTTCTGACCGGCGAGTCCGACGCGCAGCAGAAGGTCTTCTACGATCAGGTTCCAGTTGGCGGCAATCTTCTCGTCTTTGGGGCGGTACACGCGCACAACGAGGATCCGATGGCGCCTCCGCGGGTCCTCGAGCCAGAGCGCGCCAGCAATTACCGCCGCTGGTGGAACAATCCCTGGAGCGTTGTCGAACAAGGTGGCCAGCGGCACGCCGGCGAGTGGACGCCCGCCGATCAGGAGCGCCTCCGTTCACTCGTAGCGGACGCGCACGCGCAGGGCCTGTGGATTCGCTTCTACACTCTCGACGGTGCTACCGAGAAGGAATTGAGCTGTAATGGATGGTTCCACAGTTACAATTTCGGTTCACTCGCCGCAGCAGAGGAGCGCTGGCGCGCAGCCCGCCACGCAGGCGTCGACTACCTTGCCAGCGACCAATACGAGCAGGTATCCGCGTTTTTGAAGGGCATCTCACAGCAGCCCACGCATTAGCGGAACACATCAGGAAGAAGGTCAGCGGGCAGATTTTCGTAGCAATGCAGAGCGGCAAATCTCTGCGCGCTGACCGGCAACCCCACCGCGGTAAATCCGGGATGACCCGTCGCCGGATAAGGGCCGCCGTGATTCATCGCCGGCGATACCGCCACTCCCGTCGGCATGCGATTGCCGATCAGTCGGCCTGCGCGCCGTCGCAGAATCGGTTCGAGCGCCGCGTAATCTTCTGCATCCGCGCCGTCGAAGTAGATCGTGCCCGTGAGGCTGCCTTCCAGCAGCCGAAGAATTGATGCCGTCTGCGCCGTGTCCCGCGAGATCACAATCAGTGACGACGGCCCGAAGACCTCCGTCTGCAATTCATGCGGATGGCGAAGAAACTCGTCGCCCGTGACAGTCAGCAGGGTGTTCTGAAAACGATACGCCGGCCCCAGAGCGGGTTCGCCGCCACCGAGAAGCTTCGCGCCATGCTTTACTAGCCGCTGCACTCCTTCCTTCGCATTATTCAGAACCCCGCGCGCCAACAGAACTCCCGGCGTCGCCGCCTCGAACCGCTGTTTCGCTGTCTCCACGAACGTCTGGCTCTCCGGAGTATCGGGAACAATCACCAATCCGGGATTCGTGCAGAACTGCCCCGCGCCCAGCGTGCACGACGTGAAGAACTCCTCCGCAATCGCCACGCCCCGGTCACGCAATGCTGCCGCAAGCACAACCACCGGGTTCACGCTCGACATCTC
>Ga0210398_10003512_pt1 | contig 14971 bp, 8 predicted proteins | sample IncBWC4OmetaG_FD_161047 | JGI IMG/M metagenome (GOLD analysis project Ga0210398, IMG submission 161047) | Forest soil microbial communities from Barre Woods Harvard Forest LTER site, Petersham, Massachusetts, United States - Inc-BW-C-4-O | ecosystem: Environmental > Terrestrial > Soil >...
AAAGGCTCGGTCGGGAGCCAAGCGGGCACAGAAACTACCGAGAAAGAAGACTCAAAACACAACGGAGCGCCTTCGGGAAAGAGAATTTGCTTGCTAAACGTCATTTTTCAGCAGCCTGCTAGCCCCAAAGGTCACCCAGCGCTTCCCAATTCCCCTGTGCGAGATACCACCTTGCCAAAACCGCGTCTCCCGGGGCCCATCCCTCGCCATACCCTCGCATGGTCAGCAATCTTTGGAGAAGACCATCAGGCAAGTTATTTACCTCGGCCCGAAGCCTCGGTAGGCTCGACAAGGTGAGGTCGGCTGCGTCTCTCATCTCTGGAGATACAAGCCTCACGTTGGCGACATCGTTGTATCCAAGGTTGCCCAAAATTCTCACCTGCATTTCGTACGGCAAAGGGAGACCCCGCTGGCCAACACCTGCCGCCGGGGACCCGCCTCCGTCCGGGGCGCCACCTCCGTCCGGGCCACGACCTCCGCCCCCAGCACCCTCGTTCGGGACCTCTGCGGGTTCGGCCTCGTCAAGCTGCAGAGCTGGAATCTCTCCAACTCCGGCTTCGCCAGCTTCAGGCGCGCCCATCTCGCCAAGTTCAATAGCAGCATCTGCGGCCGCTCCTTCGCCGGCTGCCGCGAGTTCGGCCCCTTCCGCCACGGCCTCCGCAAGCAGAGGCGTGAGCGCTCCCTCGGAGAAAATTTCGCCGACTAGCATCGCCAAAAAAGTAAAGACGGCTTCGAGAATTTCCAGCCACCCTTTCCCGCTGGGGTCGCGAAGATTGATGGGGTCGTTCAGCGCGTAGGCATACCGGTTCAATACATCGCGCAGCATGTGCCTACTTGCCACCCGAGAATCGGGGCTGATGAAGCGGCCCAGAAGCGGATCATAGTAGCGCGCCTCGAAATAGTATAAACCCGTCGCCGCATCCCACTCCTTGCCGCCAAATTTGCGCTTGACATCGTCGGTTCCGGTGAGAGACTCCACGGCGCCGAAAGGCAGGTAGTGAATGCGATTCACGATGGCGCCGGTATCATCCGTTGCCATGACGGTGCTTCCAGTGCGGTCCACATGAAAGAACTTTCGCTGGACGAGCCTGGGAGTTTGCCTATCATTCGCCCCCGGGGTGAAGGCCAGGCTCGACACGATGCCGATCGGGCTATCGATCTCGAGGTTCTGGCGGACGTTCCCTTGGGAATCGGTGACGATGTTGAAGCACCGATTCACATAGAGCGTTGTTTCCTGGCGATCGTAAGCCGTGGCCTTCAGCCTCCGTCCCCAACAGTCATAGAGGTATTGTCGAAGAGGCGCTCCTGCCTTCACTAGCCGCAGCCCTCCCAACCCGTCGAAGGTGAAATCCATCTCCGCCTTCCCGGCCGTTCGTTTGGATTGACTTCCAACCGGGTCATAGAAGTAAGTGATTGCGGCCTGAGTTGCCCGATTGGTCAGCGTAATTTGCCCGGGGCTATAGGAGAATGAATTTCCATCCTTTGACTTGACGTCTCCGCCGTCGTAATACTCGAAACTCTGGTCGCCGCCGGCCGAACCCGTCACGCTGTGCAAGCGCCCCGCCGGGTCGTAATGGTAAACCCGCGGAACATCGGTCCCCGAAATCTGCTTGACGCGGGCCAAGCCATCGTATTCGATCACCTGCTGCCACAGCGTGGTGCCGTTCAGTTCGATAGCCTGCTCGTGGAGATTACCTGCAGGCATATACCGGAAGCGATTCGTGACCCCCGAAATTGGAAAGCGCACTTGCTGCGGCCGTCCAGTGGGCGCGTACTCGGAAAATTCAGCATAAGTCAGCCAGTCGCTGCCCGGATCGTGTCTGCACTCGATGGTCAACAAGTTCCCCGTTGAAGAAAAACTCCGGCGGATGGCGCTTCCATTCGGAGCCTCGATCAGCGTTCTCCGTCCTGCCGGATCGCTCGAGTAATTCGTGACATATTCGCTGCCATCGATCTTCAGGGTCTCCGCGCGAAGGCGGCCCGTCGGCGCATAACGATACTGGATGGAATACTGCTCAATCCCGGCCTCCGTCTGTCGAACGGTACCGAGTCGCAACTTGCCGAACGCCGTGGGGTCATCACTGTCGTATTCAAACGTGAGTAATGAAGCAGAACCGAAGGCAATTCCGATAACGCGGCCCAGCGCGTCGAAGGAACGAAGCACTTCGCCGTTTGCATCCGTCAGGGTCGTGGTGCGTTTTGCCGGATCGTAGCTGTAGGTGAGAGTACCAAAACTCCCGGCTGACAATTGCCTCTTCCGGTTTGCCGTGTCATAGGAGACCACCTCCGGCGCCGCGCCCGGTGCCGACATGGTCTTCACCCTGCCCAAGGAGTCGTACTCAAACCCGGTGAGGGCGCTCGCCCCGTCGCGATAAGTCACGAGACGTTTGTGCTTGCCGAAGTACTCGTGAGCGGATTCCACCGTCATCTCGGACGCGCTGCCGAACCCACTTTGTGTCCTCACCGTGTTACCGGAATAGGTATACATTGTGACCACGGGTTGCTGCTCATCCAGTGGCGCCTGCGTTTCCGCAACCCGGCCGTAGGGGTCGAAAGATCTTTGCGCCCATTGCTGTTGAGCTCCCTCGAAGTAGGGGAGCGTTTCTTGTGTCATGCGATTGCGGCTGTCGGTCTCCCTCGCCTTGGCAACGACAAAACTTTCCTGCTGGCCGTCGATACCGAATGTCCTCTCCTCAAATATTCGCAAGAGCCCATCATGGTAGTGCTGCTTGACGCCCCATTTCTTGCCCTGCCAGTCCGCCAGAGTCCTTGTCTCCACGCAAAAGCCGCCGCCCGCCGTCAAACGGCGCTCGGTATGGGCGTACAACACCTCAGCGCCGCCTTCGTTGGGCCGATAACGGTCGGTGATTCGTCCGAATCCGTCGACGACTTGCCGCGTGGTAACGCCATTCGGGTCAATGCGCGATAGTCTAGTTCCGAAACGGAGGTCATAAGTATAGTTCTCCTGAAGGCATTCGCCCCGCACATTCTTGGGATAAATGACAGACGAAGGATAAGTGAAAAAGGTGGATTCATTATAGGCGTAGGTTTTCTCCGCGCCGCTGGCGTCTTGAATGGTCGTGAGATTTCCGAAAGCGTCATAGAAGCGGGTTGTGGTTAGCGGTGCATTGGGCTGGTCCTTCAGCCAGCTTGATGTCGTATACAGCCCCATGCTGTCCGGATAATAGGTGTAAGTGACAAGCGCCAAAACTTCGGTCAGCTTTTCGTCGGCGCATGTCGTCTTTTGGCGGACGTAGCCCAGGCGGTTCGCCACCGGCTCATTCTGATACGTGAATGAAGTGTAGACCGTATGGGTTGTCCCGTCCTTGAGCCGGCTGATACTGGCCTGCAAAAGAATGGTCCCATAATCACCATACTGTAAGATATTCGTTCTCGTATAGTCGGGGGTGGTTGAATTCGGCGATGCGTAACTATAGTGTTCAAAAACGGACTCGCCCTGCCGTACCTGGTAAACCCCGGGAGGTCCCTGGAGGACGGTATAGCCAGGGCACTGCTTCGTCAGCAGCGACCGGTCGGAGAGCCGGAAACAGGTGGTGGTATCCGGCATCGAGGTGCGTGGGAATTCCTGATGGTATTGTTTCAACGTGAGCAGATTGTCGTCCGGGTCCGTTTGCGTGCGCGCTGCGAATCCCAGCCATCCGCGTCCCTCGAGGTCGATCCGGGCGTCGGCATACTGGTAGGTGGTGGAGTAGGAGTGACCGCGGCCGTCTGTCCGCTCCAGGCTCACGACGACATAGGCAGGTACGGTGACGAATTTTCGGGACGGCGGGCTGCCGCAGAACGGGGATCCCGTGTCGTCGGGCCTGCCAAAGGATATGCTGAGGCCGCTACGAGCGATCAGTTGAGACAGGGCGGAGCGTTGGGTGCTCGTAACCTCGGCATCCGTGTAAACACACGGGCTTGCCAGCGAGTCGTACTTGAAGGTGGTGGTTCCACCGATCCCGTTATGGATGGCAAACATCAAGCCGGGATATCCCGGGCCCGCCTCAAACCAGCCGAGTGTCCAACCGCTGGAGTCGGTCGCGGGACTCGATCCACGGTCGGCATATAAGATGCCAGCCTTGCACTTACCATTCAGGCTTTCAGCGTAGAGGGCGCGGTCGTGCCAGGTAAAATCGTTCGGGACCCCGTCCTGCACGGCAAAAATACCATTTTGGCAAAGCAAGGGCGTCAGAGTTACACCGCCATCATTCAGGGACGCGTAGAGAAGATCCAGCCGCCCATCGCCTGTGATGTCCATCGGGGTCAGGGTGCCTACCGCATTGGGCAGCGTCAAAGGAAGGGTCGTGAACTCCGGGAGGCGTATTCGCGTGCCGTCAGACACAAAGATATATGCAACCAGACCGGAACCGTCGTCAGGCTGGCAGACCAGCGCCACGTCCGTGAGATTGTCACCGTTCAGATTAAGCGGTAGGAGTCGTGAATATTGATTGGACGAGAGGGGAAGGCTCTCGACTTCCGCGGGCGTGAAGCGAGATCCGTCGGAGACAAGACTCACCAGCTTCATCGCGGAATCGGAGACCGAGTAGTATGCGTAAGCGAGGTCCTGCCGCGGGCTGCCGGTGATCGTGGCCGGCATCAACTTATCGGAGTCAGTGGCTTGATAGGACGTTTGTTGCGGCTGCTGCTGGGCAACATATTCCGCTCCATCCGATAGCATCACTTGCAGGTTCAGGAAACCATTGGAGTCGACGAAGGGATATACGATGTCGGTCCGGCCATTCCCCGCCACCTGCATGGGAATAAACGCCGGTAGAATGCCGGGGTTGTAGCCGGTAAAGGGGCGGGTGGGCGACACCTGAAATTGGTGCCCGTCGGAGATCATCGTCGCATAGTAGAGATCGTTCGTGTTGATGTCCACCCAAACGTACACAAGGTCCAGGCGGCCGTCGCCATTCACGTCGGCCGTGAATAAGCCTGGCACGTCTCCAAAGTAAGGAAGCGCGGTGGGTTCGCTGATAAAGACCTGGCCGAAGCCTTCACGATCGGAAAATAGAATCGCATAGCGCAGAAGGCCGTTGTGGGACCAAACGCGTACCAGGTCGGTGAGCCCGTTGCCGGTAACGTCCATTACAAACCACTCCCCGGAGGAGGTGGGTATTTCGGCGGGAACTTGCAGGGTCTTCAAGTCCAGGAAGAGGGGCTCGTCTTCCCGGGCCCAGTCAAAGGTTGTTGGCGGCAAGCGAGTTTCGCCGTCCCCATCTGACAACGTGAGGCTGGACAGTTGTGAATACCGGGATCGGGCGCCGTACTGATAGGCGAAGGTGTAGCAATTCACCGGCTGGCTGTCGATGAAGGTCGTTAAGGTGTGCAAGCGTCTGGTTTCGCGGATTACCGACCCACCCTGGTACCGCACCATCTCATCCGTTCGTGGCTCATATTCGAAAACGACGCTACGGTGCGGAGGGGCATTGGGATTGACGTGACCTGTGTACTCGATCTTTTGCGGAGCATACGACCCATTCGCCGCGTCCTGCGAGTAGCTGATGGTCATGTAGTTGCCGAACAGATCCAGGACGCGGCTCAACGCCCACACCCGCACCACATTTCGCCCGACGGCCAAAACTCGCGAGGTGGCGTCTGAATCTAAGCCATACTCCAGCACGGTCCCCTTCTTGGTGGTAACGCGGAAACCGGCCGGCCCGGCAATCCCGGGTTCTTCGATGGCGACCACTTTCGACCAGGTCTCGCGTTCGGTGTGGTAGGCTGGCTGCTCGAGTGATGGGGTAGGCGGAGTGGGAACGAGCCGCTGGCCATCCAAGGAAAATCGGTCTCGGTCGCTGTAGTCAACGGCCGTCCAATTGCCGTCTTGCGCCATCGTTTGGCCCACGCGGGTGATGGTTGAGAGGCCGGTAAGCCGCCATCCCAGACCGAGAAGCCCATTCTGGTGATCGCTGGCGTAAACCAGGCTGAGCCGAGGTTCGAGCTTGTTCGTTCCAGGGGGAACCGCGAGCGGAATTGTACAGAGCGCGTGGCCCTCGCTCGTGACCCGGCACCGGGTCTTGATCGCACCTGCCAGTACGGCTGAGACGTCAGTCGTCTTCATCCCGAGTGTCCTTCTCGGTGATTCGTTGCCCTAATGCGAGTCCGTAGGGTGCTCCTGCGTGGCAGCAATAAGATCGACCTCTCGAGAGACCCGCGTGGGCATAAAGTAGTATGTGGTATCGCCACTCGGCAGCCCTGAAAGATTCGTAGATTCCGCAACAAGCATCCAGACTTCAGCGCCGAGGGTGACTTCGATCTCGAAGGACACCGGGAGAGACTTAGTGCCCGCGAGCGGTGGCTGGAAAATCATGTAATGAACGGTCGTAAATTGCCGCATTTGGAGTGGCGTCATCGGTGGTGTATCGAGTTCTATGGGACGTACTGTGGTGCTCTTTACAAGGTCATTCTGGTGTGACCACATTCCATCGTCGGTCGCGAAACGAACTTGCTCGTTGCTCGTGTCGTTTGAAATTACGAAATCGCCGACAGTGGGAAATGTTCTTTGGCCAATGGTTTCGCTGTAGTACGGCGAAATGGGAAAGGGCCCCGAATTACCGCTGCTGTCTCTTCCGTTGACATCAAAACTGTGCTGGAAAGCTATCGTTATGTAATTACCGAGATGATTATCGTTTCCTGTCGAGCCTGGCTGTGGCGACGGCTGCTCGATACTCACTCCGCTGCCCCCCTGGCCATTCTGCATGGGTGTCACGCGCACGGCGTATCCGGCGTCGATAACGTAAGAATGTTCGTTGTCATGCTCGACCGGTGAAGCGCCCCTGACGTGGGTCAGAATGATCACGTGGTACGGGCTTCCGTCGCCGCCGCTGAAAAAGTAGCCCTTTGAGGAAAAAACAGCCGTTTGCGTTTCCTCCCCGAGCGGGCTTCGGTAGCTATTTTGGCAATGTTGGTTGTCGACGAGGTCGATTACGCTTCCGCAAATCGACAGCAGTTTGGTGGGCGAGCTCTTCGGATTAGGCGGGTACGGCCAAAGATAGTTTTCTTCGACGTCCGGGTAGGCGTACGATCCTCCACCCGATAACACTGTAAAAACGCGCCGCCGCAGATAGGCTGCCGCCTCGGCGGGTGGCCAGGAAACCAGAAAGTCTCTGGTCGGAACAACGGTGTACGTGAATTGGCTTGGGTCATCCGTCCGATGCCGCACGAAGATGTGCTGTATGTCGTCGCCGAAGTTGCGGCCCGTAACCGCGCTGAGCGCGGAGCGGTTGCGCTCGTTCATATTCAGAATCCCCAGGGTCTGATCGGAGTTTAGAACGGACTGGATTTGCTCCGGGGTCAGATGTTGACCTACGTGTTTGCAGTCGACAATGAAGACATCTTTGTTTTCGCCGGGCTGGATCGATTCAACGATCTCGGTGGGCCCGAACTGCTTGATGAGTTCAGCAACTGCTCCACCAGCCGCCCCCAAATAGCTGACACGATAAAAATCTTTCATATACCCCCCGGAATATTAAGCGCCGCCTATCACTGACCGGCGCCACATGCCGATGTTGACTCAAGATTGCGCCAGAATTTCCATTTTCGTCTTGGGACGCACACGGCAGCTTACATCTGACAGTCCGGTGAATGCAGCGGTCAGTCGGGTTAAAGCCCTGCTCCGCGCATCCGTTGAACGTCACGTACCAGGGTCCTGTCTGACCTCCGCGCGCGCGACCGCGATTGGCCTGATCGCCGGACCAACCGTTGGAGAAACTCGATTGCGGCCATCGTCGCGTAAGCGGCAGGGGCCACGTTCGCCAGAAAATGGCACCAGCCGACCGCGAATCCGGCGGGTGTTCGCCCATGGCGGCGCGAGCGTAAACATAAAAGCCTCCCTCGGCAGCATGGTGGCCAGCTCAGAGACGTTGGAGGCGCCCAGAGCCGCGTAAACAGCCCCGGCAAACCGCAGGAGCATGCTCAGCCACGGCTCGCGATGATACGACGCCACCGGCCTGGGCTGGCGCAGAATGCCCACGCCGAGCGTGCTCCCAATGGACACCGCGATGCCAAACAAGAGGCCGAGCACCGGGAGCAGCGACATGCGCGTGGTGTACTATCGCTAGAAGACGCCATGGGGATGACCGAATGTATCACAGGTTCTAGGCTAACCCGCTTCCCTGATCGTCCTGACGCGGTGCCGCAGCCGGTGGGGACCAATGTGATCCGGAATTCGCTTTTTGGCATCCCGACGCCTGAGAGTATACACCCGCTTCCCTCTAATCGAGCCCTGTCGGTCCGTCGTCTTTCTCGGCTGCGCCCAGAACGACATTCTCCTGCTTCCTGCAAGGACCCGAACGGCTGCACTCGTCGCGTGCCCCACCAGTTTTTCAGATAACGCCGCATCGCCGGGGTCATTTCGTGCAGTTTCCTAGTCTCGTAGCCCGCCAGCCGACTGTACGCGGATTGGCGCAGCAAGTCGGCGAACGGAAACTGGGTGTTGTTCCCCCGGCGCGAGTCCTTCAGATGTTCTTCGATCAATTCTCCGAACCCGAGGCGCTCGTCGAGTTCGCGCACCAGGATCAGGCCGCCATCGGAAGTGACGCGCGAACCCTGGAAATCGATCCTGTGGGAGGCATTGAGTACGCCGGCCGTCTGCAAAATGAGGGGGCCGCCCAAAAAACCAGCGCTTCAACTTGTTGTAAGTGCTTGATGTTGCGATGCCCGTTTCCACAGATCGCTTCGCCCACAACCACCTGATTGTGGGCAGCCTCCGCATGTCGATCGGAAAAGCCCCTTGAGGTGCATGGGGATTCCACGCCTCCCTGCTTCTTCATACATCGGCTACGTGGCGCCCATGGACAAGGCGGAAGGACGCCACACTTGAGTGAGGATTACCGTCACCAGAAAGTTGAGGTTGAGAGCGACGAAGCCGGCGTTGAATCCGAATAAGGGATCTCGTTTGGTGAGGGCCAGAAAGGCGACCGTGGCCACCCCGGCGATCATTCCGGCGAAGACACCAGGCAGATTGGCACGTTTCCAGTACAGTCCCAGCACCACGCCGGGGAAGAACTGCGCAATGCCGGCGTATCCGAGCAACAGGAGGGAGACTAGACTGGTGGAGCTGTAAATGGCGAAGGACAGGCTGATAAGGCTGAGCACCACCACCATTACGCGAGCGAGTGCTTCCACCTGATCGTCGGTCATGGCGGGCGCGAATAGCGGGCGATAGAGGTTCTTGGCAAAGAGCGTGGCGGCAGTGAGGGTGAAGATGGCGGCGGGCACCATCGCGGTGAGAGCGCCGGCGCCGCCAATCACGCCCAGAAACCAGGCCGGGAACGTGCTGCGGACGACGGTCAGCAGAGCCATGTCGCCATTGCGCAAACCGGGGACCGCCAGAACGGCGGTGAATCCCGTGAAGAAGACGAAGGCAAGCGTGAGGGTGTAGAGCGGCATCACTACGGCGTTGCGACGCAGGGTGTCGCCGCTTTTCGCAGTGAAGCTGGCCGCGAATGCGTGCGGCCACATGTAGAAGCCCAGGGAAGTGAGCAGAACCGTGGAGATGTACCACGTGTGGCCCAGATTCGAGGTGGCGCCGGGCATGGTGAGATGCGCGGGCCGGGCATGCGCCAGCGCGGCGAACATTTTGCCGACGCCACCGAAGTGGACATAGGGCACGCCGATGCCGATGGCGATTGCGGCAAGCACCATCAGCGCATCTTTGAGCACACTCACCCAGGCGACGGCACGCACGCCGCTAACCAGAACGAATGATGCCACCAACACCACCGCGATCACCATGGCCGGGGTGCGGCGGATGCCTTCGGAGCTTGCCACCTCCATGATAATCCCCAGTCCCGTGAGCTGGAGCTGCACGTAGGGAACTAGGAACGCCATTCCAACCACGCAAACGAACGCCGCCAGGTGCTTGCTGCCGTAGCGCCGGCCAAAGAAGTCGGCTTCTGTTTGCAGGCCGTATTTCCGCCCCATTTCCCAGATCTGCGGCAGGATGAAGAACGACACCACGTAGGCCAGGGTGAGGTACGCCATGATGTAGAGCGCGGGGCCGCCGCGCGAGTACGCCCAGCCGCTGGCTCCGAGGAACGAAAAAGTGGTGTAGACCTCGCCGGCCATCAGCAAGTAGGTGAGCACCGCGCCGAAGCCGCGCCCGCCCACTGTCCACTGCTCCAGATCCATTTTGCGATGGGCTCCGGCGAGCAAGCCGATGCCCGCGCCCGCCGCAATGATGGCGAAGATGATTGTCAGGGCGATCCCGCTGGAGCTCATCGCGTGTCCCCGTCCTTTTTGTGACGCCCAGCTTCGAGGCGGTAGGATCCAAACAAACACAGCGAGCTCAGAACGATCCAGGAGATGAGCCAGAACAGGTTGAACGGGATACCGAAGAGCATGGGCTCCACACGGTCCCAGAGCGGCACCGAGAGGCACATGGCGGCAAAAGGAATCAGGGCGAGCAGTATCGCCCCCAGGGACGGCCGTTTGAACATCGCTTTCATCCTGCCCTATGGCTCTGCGCTCTACAGTGTTGAAAGACTCAATTAGTTTGTCATTCCAGACTTAGCGCGGGCTGGGGTCAACGCACGGGATGGCCGCGAGTGGACCCGTCCTCTACTGATAGAAAATCACCGGCCGCTTGTGCTTTCGGCCTTTCACGACAATCAAGGAGCGCGCTCCCTCAGCGGCCTTAACTCTCCGGCCCGGCTTAGCCACAAGTGATTCTCCCTGATACGTCCGTTGTGCAAGGCGCTCACGGGCGCCGGACTCGGCCCGACGACATCGATACGATCTTCATGATCTCGCGACCGACGACGCGAGATTCCGCCAGGGTGCCGTCGTGGTTGAAGACCCGTATTTCAACCCGAATCCACTTCACGCCGGACCCACTCGGCGTAGCCGCGGTCACGATGCCACAGGCCGAAGGGCGCGCCACGGGCGGGCTTTAGCAGCCATTCGCCGCGGTAATAGGGATGCGGAACGATTTCAAAGCTGATTCGTTGCACGCCGGCCTCCTCGGTTTGTGCCTCGCGCAGCGCGAATCGGTATATTACGACAAATCTCCAGGATGCCGGAGGGTCTTACACGAGGCTCGCCGCACCGAACCCGCGAACCCGACTTGGGTGTATACTGCAGGCGCCAAATCTAAGCCGAAAACTCAGGAGGCATCCGCCATGCAACAAATCAAGAAGGCTGTTCGGGTAGGCAAATCAAGCTGGTGGAAAACAGCCTGTGCAGTATGTGTGTTGTGCGCAACGATGGCGATTGCCTTGCAGGCGCAGACCTTCACCACGCTAGTAAATTTTGACGGGACCAACGGCGACGGCCCCGCATACATGTCTCTCGTCCAGGGCACGGACGGTAATCTATACGGAACCACGGAGTACGGGGGCGCAAACGGTTACGGCACAGTGTTCAAGGTGACTCCCACCGGGACGCTAACCACGCTTTACAGCTTTTGCGTTCAAACCAACTGCACCGACGGCGCATATCCCTATCCCGGGCTTGTGCTGGGCACAGACGGGCAGTTCTACGGCACAACCAATCAGGGCGGGGCCAATAACAGCAGCCTGTGCTATGACGACAATGGCTGCGGTACGGTCTTCAAAATCGCCCCCTCGGGCAAGCTGACCACGATTTATAACTTTTGTGCCCGAGCGAACTGCACGGATGGCTACTACCCCTGGGCCGCGCTCATTCAAGCCACCAACGGGAGCTTCTACGGGACAAGCGAGGTTGGCGGGGCCAACGACGAGGGCACAGTCTTCAGCATCACCTCCGGGGGCGCGCTGACTACGCTCCACAGCTTCGACGGAACTGACGGCGGCGATCCCATCGGCGCACTCGTTCAGGCCACCGGCGGGAACTTCTACGGGACGACGGCCTCTGGCGGCGCCAACGAAGAGGGCACAGTCTTCAGCATCACCTCCGGGGGCGCGCTGACCACGCTGCACACCTTCGACGGAACTGACGGCAACGAGCCCTTCGGCGCGCTGGTTCAGGCGACGAATGGGACCTTCTACGGGACAACTGAGCTTGGCGGGGCCCACGGCTTCGGCACAGTCTTCAGCATCACCTCAGGGAGCACACTAACCACGCTTTACAGCTTCTGTGCGCAAACCAACTGCAATGACGGCGAATACCCCACCGCCGCGCTGGTTCAGGCCACCAATGGGAAATTCTACGGGACAACCTACTACGGTGGGCCCAACACCTCGTGCAACGACCGACCTGGCTCTGGCTGTGGGACGGTCTTTAGCATCACGGCAGGGGGCATCCGGACTACGCTGCACAGCTTCGGCCTCAGTGACGGCGCCGTTCCCTTCGGCGGGCTGGTTCAGGCCACGAACGGGACCCTCTATGGGACAACCTTCAGTGGCGGCGCGAACGACTCCTGCGGCAGCAACCTTGGGTGTGGCACGGTCTTCAGCCTGGCTGTGGGCCTGGGCCCGTTCGTGAAGACTCTGCCTACTTCCGGCAAGGTAGGCGCCGTCGTGAAGATCCTTGGCACCAACCTGACCGGCGCCACCAGTGTCACGTTCAACGGCACGCCGGCTGTATTCAACGTGATGTCGAGTTCGTTTATCACGACAACGGTGCCGGCGGGCGCCACCACCGGCACAGTCCAGGTCGTTACGCCCGGCGGCACGCTGTCAAGCAACGTGAGTTTTGGGGTGGAACATTAGCAGGCTAGAAAAGGGGCCAGGCAAGCGATGGAAACCTATACGGAACGACAGTCGATGGCGGCACCAGCATTGGCTGCGCCGGTAGCGGCTACGTTGGTTGCGGCACGGTGTTCAGAATCACCCCGAGTGGCATGCTGACCACCGTAGAGCATATTGCCAAGCTTCCCGTGAGTAAGTACCTGATCCTGAGAATCGTGGCGCTGGGCGCCGACCGTTACCAGGCAAGCTGGATGCGTTCCGGCGGGGTCTAAACCCTTCCCGTTGCCGATGAACGAACCCTGCGAAGCGTGCGCCGGCATCGGCGTGTTTCTCAAGAAGTCTACAACCAAAAAAGCCTGGGCTGCTCGCTCAAAACACAAAGGAGGCCGTGGCGCAGCATGCTTATGAGCATTTGAGAAGCCGGCGGAATAGAGGAGAGCATCGTCTCGCGGCCGGAAAGAGATCGTCGATTTTCACCAGCCTCGGAACAAGGAAAGGAATTGGAAATCTTCGATCGGCATCTCGCTGTATACTAGCCCGTCGTTTGATTCCCATTTCGGAGATCCTCAAAATGAATTCAGCGCGCGCTTTTTTGGCCGCGGTCCTTGCGGCGCCAATCTTGGCTTTGCCTGTCGCCGTCCGCGCACAAGACGAAAAGGCAGCTGCAAAACCCACAACTCAGGAGAAAGCCCCACAGCCGGCTCCGCCTGCCGATGTGACGACGCAGGGCGCGATTGACGCGGGCGGGCAGCACATTGTCTACACCGCGATTGCCGGGACCATCACCGTGGGCGCAACCGATGCGCAGGACGCCCAGCTCGGCCCGGACGGAAAGCCGCAGCCGGGAAGCCAACTCGCACTCTCCGCGCCCAAGGAACCCGCGGATGCTCCTCCGGTGGCGCAAATGTTTTACGTGGGGTATTTCAAGAGGGACGCGAAGGCCGAAGATCGGCCCGTCACGTTCTTTTACAATGGCGGACCGGGCAGTTCAACCATGTGGCTGCACCTTGGCTCACTGGGGCCGAGGTACGTGGAGACCGGCAGCGCGGATCACTTGCCCGGCGCTCCCTACAGGCTGGTCGATAATCCTTACTGCCTGCTCGATGTCAGCGACTTGGTCTTTATCGACATGCCCGGCACGGGCTTTGGAAAAATGACCGGTAAGGACGCAGGCAAGGCCTTTTGGGGCGTGGACCAGGACGCCGAGGCTTTTGCCCGCTTCATTGCGCGCTTTCTCACCAAGTACAACCGCTGGAACTCGCCCAAGTTCCTCTTTGGCGAGAGCTATGGAACCACCCGGTCCGCGGTGCTGGCCAATGACCTCGAAAACGAAAAGCACATCGACCTGAACGGCGTCATGCTGCTCGGCGAAATACTCGATTTCAAGGGCAGCGGCCCGGGCTCGGACCTGCCTTACGAACTCATCCTGCCGAGCTTCGCGGCCACCGCCTGGTATCACAAGAAGCTGTCTCCGCAGCCTCCGGCCCTGGAGCCATTTCTGAAGGAAGTTGAAGATTTCGCCCTCGGCGATTACATGCACGCGCTGGCCCGCGGGACGGATTTGAGCGGGGCCGAGAAGCAATCGGTGGCGGAGAAGATTCACGGCTACACCGGACTCCCGGTCGAGTATTTAATCAAAGCCAATCTGCGGGTGAGCGGTGGTGAGTTTGAGCAGACTTTCGCACTCGACCAGGGTATGACCACCGGCCGTTACGACGCGCGCTTCCTCGGCCCCACGATCGACCCGCTGGGCGAATCGGCGCAATACGATCCGCAGAGCGCGGCCATTTCATCGGCCTACGTGGCGCTGCTCAACTCCTATCTGCGCAACCAGCTGAAGTACGGCGCCGGCGAGACGTATCTGCCCAGCGCGCTGTTTGGCGCCGAACGCTGGGATATGGCTCGGCAAGGGCGCGGCGGGTTTGGCGGCGGCGGCTCGCTGGGCCTCAACGTGAGCACCGACCTGGCCGAGGCCATGAAAACCAATCCGCACCTCAAGGTGATGCTCAACAACGGCTACTACGATCTGGCTACGCCGTTCTTCGCCGCCGAATATGAGGAGAAACATCTGCCGATACCGCCGTCCCTGACCAAGAACATCGAATACGACTGGTACGAGGCGGGCCACATGGCCTACGTGCGGGACGAGTGCCGGAAGCAGCTCCACGATCGCGTGGCGGCGTTTATCACGAGCGCGGACTACGGCTCGAAGTAGCAGAAGCTCTAGAGTGTTATGTCTCACAAGTTCGTTCACAAAAACGCTGGACCTTGCTTAGGATGGCAGTCGGCGTCGCGGTCCACACAAATGGTTTTGGATTCTCATTGTGGTGTGGTAGGTAATCTTGAATGGCCTG
>Ga0210398_10003514_pt1 | contig 14966 bp, 12 predicted proteins | sample IncBWC4OmetaG_FD_161047 | JGI IMG/M metagenome (GOLD analysis project Ga0210398, IMG submission 161047) | Forest soil microbial communities from Barre Woods Harvard Forest LTER site, Petersham, Massachusetts, United States - Inc-BW-C-4-O | ecosystem: Environmental > Terrestrial > Soil >...
CAGCACGGCTTCGTCCTTGTATCGCCGCAGGTAGGCCAGCACGTTGGGATCGTTCTGGTTCAGCGCAACGTAATCCCCGTCCAGAAGGGCGCGATTCCGATGATGTAAGACCAGCAACTGCCGGTAGAACTGCAAGATGGAGCTGGGATCGTTCAATTCGCTCGCAACGTTGTGCGTCTTCGCACTCGACGGGACCGGCAGCCAGGGCGTTCCCTGCGTGAATCCCGCGTTTGCCGAGTCGTCCCATTGCATCGGGGTGCGCTCCCCGTCGCGGCCTTTATATCCTGGCCACCCAGTGATTCCCATCGGATCCTTTATGTCTTCCTTGCGCGTGGGATCGTTGTTCTCCATGCCGATCTCTTCGCCGTAATACATGATGGGCGTTCCTCGCAGCGTCAGATAGAGTGCTGCCATCAGCTTGGCGATCTGGTCATTGTGCTTGCCGTCGCCGTAGCGCACGAAGGAGCGCGGCATATCGTGATTGCCGATTACGTAGGTCGGCCAGCCGCCAGTGGATTCGGCGAGCGCAATTTGCTTGCGGAATTCGGGCGCGGAAAGCTTGTCGAGAGTGCAGAACATGAAATCCATGGGCAACTGGATTTCATCGTTGTGAGCCCCGTAATATTCTTTTAGCTCGTCGGCGCTGTCGGTGTAGGTTTCACCCACCAGAACGGCATCGCTCTGGTCGGCGACGGTCCTCAGTCGGCGAAGCACCTCATGATTCTCCGGGAGCTTGTCATTGTATCTGTCCTCCATTTTTGTGTCGCCCAGTTCGTTCTTTCCCGGCAGAACAGGATTGTCATGCAGGTCGGGGTCCTCAAACAAAAGATCAACGGCATCCAGACGAAACCCAGAGACGCCGTGCTTGTACCAGAATCGAGTGGCATCGAACATGGCTTTTTCAACGGCTGGGTTGCGCCAGTTCAGGTCCGGCTGCGCGGCAGCAAAGTAGTGGTAATAATACTGACTAGTTGTAGCATCCAACTTCCATGCTGAACCTCCAAAATCTGATATCCAATTGCTGGGCGGAACGCCGTCGGCCTTGCCATCGCGCCAGATGTACCAGTCTCGATGAACAGAGCTGCGCGATGACTTTGAATCCAGGAACCAGGGGTGCTGCTCCGAAGTGTGGTTGATGACGAAATCCATGATGATGCGAATGTGCTTTCTCTTGGCAGCTTTCGCCAGGTGGTCGAAATCCGCCAGGGTCCCATACATCGGATCGATGTTCTCGTAGTCGGAAACGTCATACCCGAAATCGACCTGCGGCGAGGGATAGCAGGGCGTAATCCAGATGGCATCCACACCCAGTCGCTTCAAATAATCCAGCTTCGACTCGATCCCCTTGAGATCGCCGATGCCGTCGCCATTACTGTCGGCAAAACTGCGCGGATAGACTTCGTAAAAGACGGCATGCTGCCACCACGCGTGGCCTTCGGCATCCACAGCCCGTCCTTGTCCTTGTCCTTGTGCCTGGGAAAATGAAAGTGGAAGGCACACACCTACCGCTAGTAAAACCATGCACCTGAATTTGTGAGACATGTGGCATCGTTCTCCATAATTTAGAAAGCCACGACCAAAAGCGCTCCGCACCTCACCTCGCGGCAAAATGAAAGATGACGGTGGCCCGCGCATCGCTTCCCGGAGCGCTGGCCGGAAGTTGGACGCGGACTCTTGCTTCCGTCGCGGTTTTCTTATCGACCTCAGCCCCTTCGACGGAAGAAATCTGGTCTGGGTTCCATGCCGAGAGCGAATACTTTTCTCCGGCCGCACCCGACAGTAGCAGGGTTAGAGTGTCCCGTTTCGGAGACCAGGACTCGGAAAGCACTCGCAAACCGTGGCTGCTGCCGCCCAGTTCTGGAAGAGTCGACGTTTCGCCAAGCTCGAAGTTGTTCTTCATCTGGATTTCAACGGTGCTTTGGCCATTCAGAATCGGAACATTTATGGTTACATGCTGATCTGATGAATTCGCTTCAATTCGAAACGGCAGCGTGCGTCCATTGAGTCGAGCCCCCGTAATCTTGGCGCGCAAACTCACCGCTGGCGAGAACTGCAGGGAGCATTGTCCCGTACCCGTAGATTGCACTTCTAATCGAATACTCTCGGGCGTGCGCTGATAATCTAGACTCGAAACCATTGCGGCCAAATGCACGTTGTGGACGGAGAACGAACTCCAGTCCGGTGGAACGTGCGGAGCGAAGTTCAACTGACAACCCGCAGTGTCCACTTGCAAGCCCAGCAACCCGCTCAACAGAGGATTAACCACCATAGCCGCCGACCAAATCTGATGAGGCGTTCCTGTCGCGAGCGTCTGAAAATGATCACCGGAAAGAACTTCAGCCACGTGGCCCAGCGACCCGGTCAACGTAAGTAAAGCGTTGGCCCGCAAGTTCGAGTAGGCGGGAAGCGGGCGATGGTAGCGGTACTCCCCGATCGACGCCCATCCGGTGAATAGCGGCCAGACACTTCCATAATGATATCCGCCTGGATTGTATTTCGAGTCCTGCGAAGAAAGAATCCGCATGCCCCAATCGGTTTGATGATCGGGGCGGGCGAGTACCTCAATCATGCTCCGAGCCTGAACGTCATTTAGCTGCTTGAACCACATTGGAACCGTGGCCAGGACGCTGGCAACATCGGCGCGGTTGCCGTTGGTATCAAGTGCGTAAGCGTAGATTTTCTTTTCAGCGGACCAGAACGCCTTGTCCAGAAGCGGCTTTTGCCGTTCGAAAGTTTGCGCCAGCTCTTTGCTGAGATCTTCTTTACCCACGAGATGAGCGAGGACGGAAAGCGCGCGTGTAGCTTCAAGGCCCAGCGATGCCTGGTAAACTTCAGTCCGCACGGGATAGAGCGGTCCGCCCTCGATCCAGCCGGTGCCCACCCCGAAGTTCTGCGCCAATCCCTGCGCGTCGTTAGTGGACCGGAGAAATTCGTAAGCTCTCGAGAGGTTGTCCCATTTCTGCTGAACGAATCCAATGTCCCCGCTGTGTGTCACATAATCTTCCACGGCAATGATGAACAGCGGCGTAGCGTCCGCCGACGCATATGCGTACGGCGTGCTCTTGAACCAATCGGTAAAACTGGCACTCTGTGCGATTTCGTGAGGGACCTTGCCATCCGCCCGCTGGTATTTGCTCAGAAATTCCAAAGCGTTACGGGTGGTTGGGAAGTCGCCCTCCGCATCCAGCGCCAGCGAAGTCCACTCCGCGTCCCGACCAAAAAACCACGCGAAACCAGGGCGATGGTCGTTGCCCGAAGTGTTGTAGCCGGCAACCAGGCCTTCTCCCAGAAAAGGGTTTTGCACGACGCCTTGGAGCATGCTCACTCTCGCCCAGTCATATGCGGTTTCGAGTTGTGCGTCGGGAAGCTTGAGGCTAACTGTGCGATCCAGATAGTCCCGGTAGTACGCCGCGGAACTCCGCAGCAATTCCGGATGATCCTTTGCCAGGTGACCGTAGATCTGCGCCAGGGGCGCTGGTCCATCGAACCCTGCCGCTATGACGATAAGTTTCGTGTCGCTCCCTTTTTTCGTCGCACCCAGAAGAATCGAATCTTGTGGAGAGGAAAAATAGTTGGTGGAGTATTCTTCGGAGCCCTTAACTGCTGTGGGAGAACCGATCAGGGCCTGCAATTTTCCGGACTCTTCTCCGAAGCGGAAGGCGCGCAGGGCCGGATCCCAATCTTCACCAACTCCGGCAAGGGCTGCGGGCCACTCCAGTTGAAAATCAGGTTCGAAAACTGCTTCGATCTCCAGAGGCTCGGCAGTTTCAACTTCAAGAGTGATAATGGCGCCTGATTCATGCACCGGTACAAACAAGGTTTCGCGAACGGAAAAAACGTCGGCGGCGTAGACAATGGTGCTCGACTCGGGATGAACAATCAGGGTTCGGGCAAGAGCTTCCGCAGGCAGCGTGGCGCCAGCGATGTGGAAAAGTAAATGAAAATTACGGACGATTTTCAAGGGATAGACCCATGCTTCCAGGTTTCCTTGTTCGTTCCCGAAGATTGCCGCACGCGTGCCCACGGCTGAGACAAACTCCCACGGACGAACGGGCCGCGAAAGTTCGAGTGGTTGCCGGGGTTGCTCAGCCAATGCAACGCAGCAGAAAAGCAGCAGCCTGCAACCCAGAACGAGTCCCGCCAGAGAAAGCCAGTTTGGCCGAAAAGGGCTTGGGGAGCGGTGCATGATTTAAAGGGACGTACGCAGGACCAAGGGAGTATATACTCTTCCCGGTTTTCAAAAGTTTCAAGAGTTAAGTGTCTTCTGCAAGAACGCCAGCCCAATGCATAAGAAAACTGAAAACTTCAGAATCGTTTTGATGCACGCGCTGTTCATGGTGATCGCAAGCGGTGCCATACTTTCGCAGGCCGCACCCTCGGTGATTGTAAAGTGGGAGAAGAAAACACCGAACCGCACCGTTCCCACCCTGCAAGCAGTGGTTAATCCGATGCTGCGCCGTGGATCGCCCATTCATGATGTCTCCCTCGAGGCCCTCCACAAGCTGGGGCCTGATTATGTTCGTTATGCCTTCTGGTATCCATATCCGAAGCTGGCAGTTGCAGAGTTGCGCCCGCCCGATGCAACCCAGACGTTCTGGGATTTCCAATACATGGATCCTCTCGTCGGGGACTTCATGCACGCGTCGGAGGGTCACAGCCCGGTCTTCAGCTTCAGCACAATCCCCGAGTGGATGTTCGCGACGCCGAAGCCGGTCGTTTATCCCGACGACCCGAACCAAGTTTTCTGGGAGTATTCGCAAGGCTCGGAACTCAACGATCTCGGGGCGATGGCCGACTACTATGCACGACTGGCGGCCTGGTACACACAGGGTGGCTTCACCGACGAGTTGGGAAAATTCCACGCCTCCGGCCATCATTACGACATCCGCTACTGGGAAGTCTTCAACGAGGTCGACGGGGAACACGACACCACGCCGCAGCATTACGTAGAACGCTATGACGCGATAACCCAGGCGGTGCTCAAGGTCGCGCCTGAGATGAAATTTGTGGCTCTTGCTCTATCAGCCCCATCCGATGCCCCGCGAACCTTCGCGTATTTCCTGGACCCAAAGAATCACAAGGCGGGCGTACCGTTGGACTACATTTCCTTTCACGTCTATGCCACGCCATCGGCTGATCAAACGCTTGAGAGTTGGCAATACACTTTCTTTGATCAGGCGAGCGAGTTTCTTGCGGTGACCCGTTACATACTTCAGATACGGGATCGGCTGTCGCCGTCAACCAAAGTCATGGTCAACGAAGCCGGCTCAATCCTTAACGGTGACATGACTCAAGGCGAGCCAAATCACGTAGAGAAACCAATCCCGCCAGCCTACTGGAATCTGAGTGGAGCGCTTTACGCCTACCTTTATGCGGAGCTGGCAAAACTTGGGGTTGACGTTGTCGGTGAATCGCAACTGGTCGGCTACCCTTCGCAGTTTCCGAGCGTCAGCATGGTCGATTGGACCAACGGCAAACCCAACGCGCGCTTCACTGTTCTGGAATTGCTCAAGAACAATTTCGGCCCTGGAGACGAGCTTTCTGACACCGAAGTTCGGAGCAACGGTTCGCTGGCCGAGTCCGACGCCATCGAAGCGCAGGCCTTCACTAACGATGGCCATCGAAAGTTGTTGTTGATCAACCAGCGCAATCGTGAAGTCACAGTGGAACTGCCGAAAGAATGTTTGGGGGCTGCAATCCAAGCCATCGGAGGAGCCTCACCAGGCACACAGACGCAAAATGTTGCAGACGTGAAAGTTCGATTGCTGCCCTTCTCGGTGTCCGTCGTTGCCTTGAAGAATTAACCGATTCTAACCTCCTCCGGCAAAGAAGGCGTTTGGCGCGGCTTTTGTGTGACTTCGGGTCGTTTGCGATTGATAAATTTGGGACGCGACTTGCCCTATCGGTAGTAAAATGCCCACATTCGGCGCCTTGGTGTGCTGGGCCCGGTTCACTCCGGCGATGCCCCAAGAGACTTTCCCAGAGGTTAGGTCAATGAGATTCCTTTCGCGGTACCGGGTTTGCCTGCTACTGCTGTCTGTTCTGGCCGGCGCGATTCTTTCTCGAGCGACCTATGCGCAGGATTCCTCTGCGGCGCAACCACTCCCCAGACGTTTGGTCGGCGACTACGGTTATTGGAGCAGAACTCAGACCCCGCCTTACAGCTCGGCACAGATTCCATTTGAGAAGCTGACCCACATCAACCATGACGGCGTATCTTTTAACGCAGACGGTTCATTGTCCGTTCCCAGTGGCTTCCTCGAGCCCGAACTCATCGCGAAAGCCCATGCGAAAGGGGTTAAGGTTCTTCTGCTCATCGGCGGCGATTTTTCCGGGGTTGAGGCCGCCGGCACTCTTCTGACCCTAATCGAGAACCTTACCGCCTTCGCTGCAAAACACAAATATGATGGCTTCGACATAGACTGGGAATATCCCGTGACCACCCAGGATCGTGACTTCCTGGTGGAACTGATGGCAGGACTCCGCGCTACGAACTCCGACTACGTTCTCTCTATCGACGCCGCACCCTGGGGCGGATACGGTTATGATCTCGATCAATTGAAACGATCGATTAACTATTTCAATATCATGATGTACGACTGCGCTGGCCAGTGGACCGATGACGGCCAGCTCAACGCGCCGATTTTTTGGGATCCGAACGATCCCCAACCCTGGGAGTGCCAACCAGGAGGCAGCGACCACGATGCCGCCGAAATATTTCTCGCAAATGTCCCTCCAAAGCAACTGAATATGGGAACGCCATTTTATGGCTATTTCTACAGGAACGTCAGCGCGCTATTCGGAGTGTGTCCGAACTCGTTGAAGACGTCGGACGGAAACTGCGATAACTCTGTTTTGACCGAGAATTACGCGCCCTTTATTAAGAATCGTATCAACAAGGATGGGTGGGAGACCTTCTATGACCCGATTGCGCTTGTTCCCTACATGCTGAGAACCGATGGGAAGCCTGGCTACATTACCTATGACGATCCGGTTTCGACTTATCTCCGGGTCTCATACTCCGATTGGATGCTTGGTCTGGGCGGTACTTTCATGTGGTCGCTCGATGCCGACTATGACGGTCACTCCCAAGACTTGCTCGACGCGATGTATCAAGCGACGATAAACCGAGGCCAGTAGCCAGGAGACTCGAGGGACGGACTTCAAAACATGACCGCTCCCTTCAAAGGGTCGCTTGACCGATGGGAGGAGCTGATGTCAAACTGTTATTGAGAGAGAAGGTAGAAGCCGGGGCGCGGTTCTTTTGCGCGGTGGTTTCTTATTCGGCTGGAATTCTCTCAGTCTGCTCCGTTTAGGATCTCTTGATTCCATGATCATTCTTGTAACCATTATCCACGTCATTGTTTGTCTGTTTCTGATTGTGGTTGTTCTTCTGCAGAGCGGCAAGGCGGGAGACATTTCGGCGGCTTTCGGCGGACAAGGCAGTCAGGCTGCTTTTGGCCCGCGCGGCGCAGCTACCGCACTCTCAAAAGCGACAACAATTTCCGCGGTTCTTTTCATGTTGACTTCCGTCACACTCTCCATCAATGCAATTAAGCAAGGCGGCCCCAAGTCCGTGTTGCAGGGCGTGAAATCCGCTCCAGTTAAGACACAGCCAGCCACTCCTCCGCCAACGCCCACCCCCTCCCCTGCGCAGAAGTAAGCTGAATTTCCAGGAATCAGCGATCAGGGTTGCGGTACCACGGCCTCCCAGGTAGGGGTTTCGTCGTAATTGTATTTCCCTGATGTGGGTGCTACCATCCGATTATCGGCACTTATAAGCCGGGAGGTGTCTGCTATGTCGGATCGCGAAAGTAACAGTTTTGTGTGGTTCCTTGCCGGGCTAGGTTTGGGCGCGTTGGTCGGAGTTCTATACGCACCGCGGCCGGGCAGCGAGACGCGGGACGTACTCCGCTCCCGGGCCGAAGAGGGGCGCGATTACATGCGCACCCGGGCGCGCGATGCCCGGAGTCAGGCTTCGGAATGGGTCGATCGGGGACGCGACGTCGTGAATCAGCAAAAGGAACAGTTCCGCGCCGCCTACGAGGCAGGCCGCCAAGCCTATCAAGAGGCTACGACAGAGACCGGAGCACCGAAGAGCTTGTAAGTCTCTTGGAGCCGGCGGTGCGGCTCGGGAGAGCGCATTATGGAAAATCTTACTGTATTCGTCGCCCTGACCGGAGCCGCAGTGGCGCTGCAAGCTGGCGTTCTCGTGGCCATGTATGTGGCCATGCGCAAGAGCAGCGCCCGCATGGAAGCTCTGGCCGTTGAAGTCAAGACCAAAGCCCTGCCTACGCTTGAGACGGCGCAGGCCATGCTGGCGGAACTCCGCCCGCAGCTCACGGTAATCGCCGACAATCTCACGGAGACTACGCACTCAGTACGTTCGCAGGTGGAACGGATGGATGCGACGGTGAGTGACGTTGTGGATCGAGCCCGCCTGCAAATCATCCGTGCCGATGAACTTCTAAGCCGCACCCTTGACCGCGTGGAAGAAACTTCTGACATGGTGCATAACACTGTGGTCTCGCCGGTACGGCAATTCTCCGGCCTGATTCAGGGGGTGACGGCGGGCATCGAGTTCCTGCTGGGCAACCGTGGCCGCAAGAACGGAGGCGGCCGCGAAGCGCGGCGGCCCGTGCCGCAGGACGAGATGTTCATCTGAGATTTTAGATTGCCGGTTTTTTGATTGCTGACTTCGATTAACCATTCGCAACCGCCCATTTAGTCAGCTATCCGTAAATCAACAATTCCCCCATGCGATATCTGGTTCGAGCCCGCGTTAAACCCGGTCGCGAAGGCGATCTGTTGAAAGCCATTGAGAACGAAACCCTGGGGCAAGGTTCGGTTGCCGAAGGTGAATATCTACGCAACATGAGCGCAGCGCGGGTTTGTGAAGACCAGACCGTGCGCTGGGTGGAAGTCTGCTACTGCCCTACCCCTCTACAGGAAGAACGTCCTTACTGGGAGAAATATTTCGACCTGGCGCGAGTGCAAGATGCGCACGACCGGCGCAAGTGCCGTGACGAAAACGGCAGCGAGCCGTGAGCATGCGGCGACTGCGATTGCACCCTCCGGTTGGAGCAGAAGTTGAAGGCCTCAGGCATACCTTTTCGCAGCTCATTGTGCGTAAAGAAAGGACGAGGTGTCTGATAGATCCAAGAGCTTCGAGGAAATACTCCGCGGTAATGAGTGACTCGACAACGCCCTCTCTGGTTTATTTTGGCTTCTCCGAAGGCGCTATCTGAACCTGTATTGCGTGAACATTGTCGGATTTTGAGGTGTCGACCGACACCACTTCAAAACTGCCATTCGCGTCGCGCATTTGAATAGTTTCCGTGGCCTGCGCGCCGGAGGCACCCGGTCGCACGGAGTCGCTTGTGATTACTGTCACTCGCAGGCCCCCACCCGGATCGCCGGGGTCAGGCTGTTCTACTTGGCGTCCGGTCGCTTGCTGGCCGGTTGCGCTGGTTCTTTGCGTCGTGGTTGAGCGCTCAACCAGATGCAAGCCTTCGTCCCGAGCGGCCCCTGGAACATCGACCGAATACCTTTCCACGGTACCGCTCTTTTCCCCTGAACCCTCGGATTCCCTCCTCACGGTGCGAGATACTTCGTTCAGCTTGCCATCGGCATCCGGACGGGAGACGCGCTCCTCCGTGCTCCGGTTCTTTCCGTCTTGCCTCGTGGCAGCTTGCCTGACTTCGCTGACTTGCCAGCTGCCATTGAGATCGGGTAGCAGCGTGGTCTTTTGCGATGCAACCGTGTCATTCGCTCCCAGCTGACGACGCTCCTGCACCATCATCGCTGGAGCCAAAGCCCCGTCGGGGCCCGGGAGCATCACCGTGGTTTTTGTCTCCTCCACATCTTTGCCAGTCTTTCTTGTTTCCTCGACTTCGCGCTGAACCACTTGGAGGTTGCCGTCAGCATCGGGATTCGAGGTCGAACGGACGACGGAAGAGTCACCACTGGCTCGCGTGTGCCTTTCTTCTTCTGTCACCTGCACCAGCGTTCTTGCGCCGTCGGCATCGCGACCAAAGGTGCGCGTCATGGTTCGGACCGTGGCCGAATCCACCTGTACGGTGCTTTTCTCGATATCCTGGTACGGTTCGAAATCTCCATCAGCGCCACGGCGCTGGATTGATTCACTGTCTACCGCGCGATTTCCGCTCTGGGTGTGGCTTTCGACAGTGCGCGTCGGGTTCGCGCTCCCACCTTGCAAATCGGCTGTCCTCGTCCAGGGCCTGCTCGCGATGTCTGATTGGGAGTCAGATGTTTGCGCCTTAATTGCGACACCCGAAGACAAATATGCTCCGACTGCCAGCAGCATGATCCGGGCCACGCAGGAAACCCGTGACGGGCGAGTGTAGCCGTTCTCAAACTCACGACAACCGCGCGCCGACGGCCGAACTCCATTCAGTTCCCAAATATCCGCTCTCGGCATATCCCCAATTCTGCTCCTGGGGACAGTCGATGTCCAGTCGACCACCAGCCAGGTCTCGACCGGAGCACTTATGTAAAGTGTGGTGGCGCGGATTTCGGGTCCATTCTAAACTCGGGTAATCGCTTCGACCATGACAGACACTTATAAGCTGACGCTAGGGACGCTTCTGGACGTGGTGCGAACCACAGTAGCTGCAGTCGTTTCTATGCTGCTGGCTCGCATGCTGAAGCTTCCTGAGTATTACTGGGCGCCGATCTCCGCTATCGTGATTATTCAGTCGACCATCGATCCGAGAACCCTGGCGTGGCAGCGGTTTGCGGGCACAGCCTTGGGCGCCGCTTTAGGAGCCTTGATTGCCACGTTCTTTTCCACGAACGCGATGGTGTATGCCGTCGCGATTTTCTTGTGCGGAGTGCTCTGTGCACTTCTCCGATTCGGCGGCGCTTACCGCTTCGCGGCGATAACTTTGAGCATCATTCTTCTAATCGCGCACCAGCGTCCGGCGTGGATCGTGTCTTGGCATCGCTTCGTGGAAGTTTCGTTGGGCATCGCCGTGGCACTCGTCCTGGCTGAACTGTGGCCGCGTCGCGCGTGATCGGCTATGCGATCCAGGCGCCGCCGACGACGGTCTCGCCGTCGTAGAACACCGCCGCCTGGCCGGGAGTAATAGCTCGCTGCGGCCGATCGAAGGTGACGAGAACCTCGTCGTCACCGACTTTCTCGAGCATCGCGGGAGCGGGCTCGTGGCGATGCCGAATCTTCACCGACACTTGCAGCGGCTCGCGCAGGTCATCAACTGAGATGAGATTCACGCGGCGAGCGTGCAGCGTCCGCGAATAGAGATGTTCATCGCCGCCAACCACGACCTGCTTGTCGGCTCCGTTAATCTGGATCACATAGAGCGGCGATCCGGTCGCCACACCCAAACCCTTGCGCTGACCGACGGTGAAGTTGTGAATGCCGCTGTGCTCACCGATCACTTCCCCGCTCGCGGTCACCAACTCGCCCGAAGTGTCGGGCAGCGCCTCGCCGCTCTCGGCGAGATAGGCGTCAATGAAACGCTTGTAGTCGCCGCCGGGCACAAAACAGATTTCCTGTGAGTCTGGCTTCTCGGCCAAAGCAAGCCCTTGCGCGCGCGCCATCTCTCGAACCTCCGGCTTGGTCATGCCGCCCAGTGGAAAGAGCGTGCAGCTCAGTTGCTCCTGCGTCAAGCCGAAGAGAAAATATGTCTGGTCCTTGCTCCGGTCGGCGGGACGCTTGAGCAGCCAGCGTCCCCTTGCGTCGTCGTATTCCACACGGGCGTAATGGCCGGTGGCAATGCAGTCGGCGCCGATCTGCTGCGCGACGACGAGCAACTGATCGAACTTCAGGTGATTGTTGCACAGGCTGCAGGGGATTGGCGTTCGACCCGAAAGATACTCGGCGACGAAGGGACGCACGACATCACGCTCGAAACGCTCTTCGTGGTTCACTACGTAATAGGGAATGCCGATGTGCTCTGCCACACGGCGGGCATCGTAAACATCGTCGAGCGAGCAGCAGCGTCCGGTTACCTGCTCGGGCAGGCCTTCGTGTCCGGCCAGCCGCCGCTGATTCCAGAGCTGCATGGTGAGCCCGATGACGTTGTGTCCCTCGGCGCGCAGCATCGCTGCGACAGCGGAGGAATCGACTCCGCCCGACATGGCTACGGCAATGGTCTTTGGATTCGTCATGCTAAGAGTGAACAACTTGTTTTCGATACGACGGCGACAGCTCCCGTAACCGCGCAACGGTTTCCGGCACCAGCCCCAATGCGATGTCGATGTCCTCGGTCGTGTTCTGCTTGCCCAAACTGAGGCGGACGCTGGCGCGCGCTTGATCGGGTCGCAACCCCATTGCCATGAGCACGTGGGATGGCTCGATTGCGCCGGAGGAGCATGCAGCGCCTGTCGAAACCGCCAGGCCTTTCAGGTCAAGGGAAATGACCATCGCCTCGCCCTCGATATGATCGAAATAAATGTTCGTCGTGTTCGGGACGCGAGCAGCGCTGTTGCCGTTCACCCCAGCATCTTCTACCTGAGCAAGAATTCCCAGCTGCAGGCGGTCGCGCAATACTGACATTTTCTTATGATCACCGCGCTCAAAGCCCTGCATCGCCAACTCTGCAGCTTTGCCCAGCGCAACGATTCCGGGAACATTCTCGGTTCCGGCGCGCCGTGAGCGTTCATGCCGTCCGCCGTAAAATAGCGGCTGGAGGCGCGTCCCCTTGCGCACGTAGAGCGCACCAACACCCTGCGGCGCGTGCATCTTGTGACCGGAAATCGAAAGCGCGTCACAGCCTATCGCCTTCACATCAATCGGAACCTTGCCCCCGGCCTGCACCGCATCAGTATGAAAATAGACGTCAGCCTCCGCGGCAATCCTTCCAATCTCCACGACCGGCTGCAGAACCCCGGTTTCGTTATTGGCCATCATGATCGAAATCAGCTTGGTGTTAGGCCGCAACGCACGTTGCACATCAGCTGGATCGACCAGCCCACGGCCGTCCACCTGCACATACGTGACTTCGCAACCGGTTTCCTCCAGATGCTTACAGGCATGGAGCACGGCATGATGCTCGATGCCGGAAGTAACAATGTGGTCGCCCGGGCCCGTCAATCCCGCAATGGCCAGATTGTCGCCTTCAGTTCCACCGCTAGTGAAGACAACCTCCGACGCCCGGCAGCCAAGAAGTGCAGCCACAGAATCCCGCGCCCGTTCCACCGCAGCCCGCGTCTCCTGACCGTGGTGATGGATCGACGACGCATTGCCGAAGCCCTCGCCAAAATACGGACGCATGGCTTCGAACACTTCCGGTAGAACCGGTGTGGTGGCGTTATTGTCGAGGTAGATCCGGGGCATCGCGCTCACTGTTCCATTCTAGCTGAGGAGCGCATGGTTCGACACTTTGGACGGCCGCTATCGCTTTTCGATCGGCACGTAATGGTTGGGATAGTCCGGCCCGAGATACTCAGCACGCGGGCGAATCAGGCGATTGTCGTCGAGTTGTTCGATGACGTGCGCAGCCCAGCCGCTAATGCGGGAAACAGCGAATACCGGGGTGAACATATCTTCATCGATCCCCAAGACATGGTAGGTGGAGGCAGAGTAGAAGTCTACGTTGGCATTGAGTTTCTTCTCCGCCTTAACGAACTTCTCGATTTTTTCTGACATCTCATACCACTGCGGCTGCCCGCTGGACCGCCCGAGATCCCGGGACATCGCACGCAAGTGAGTGGCTCGCGGATCTTCAGTGTGATACACGCGATGGCCGAAGCCGGGAACTTTCTTTTTTTCAGCCAGCATGCCGCGGACATAATCCACCGGGTCGGTTTTCTTGCTGTCGATCGACGCCAGGATGCGAAAGACCGCTTCATTGGCTCCGCCATGCAGCGGACCCTTCAGCGTGCCGATTGCGGACGTGATCGCCGAGTGCATGTCTGACAAGGTCGCAGCCGTGATCCGAGCTGCAAACGTAGAGGCATTCAGTTCGTGATCAGCATGCAAGATCAGGGCAATATCAAGCGCTCGCTCTGCCGTTGCAGAAGGCTTGGTTCCGTTCAACTGCAGCAGGAAATTAGCAGCATGCGACAGCGAGCGATCGGCCTCGACGTAAGGCTTACCCTTGCGAATCCGATCATAAGCGGCAACAATCATCGGGATCTGCGACGTCAGCCGGATGGCCTTGCGGACATTGGCATCGTGATCGTTCTTTTTCTCATCCGCGTCGTAAAAAGCCAGCGCCGAAACCGCGGTGCGCAGCACGTCCATGGGCAGAGCAGTCTTGGGTGCGGTGCGCAGAAACTGGATGATCGCCGGATCCAGGCGGCGCTCTTCTGCCAGACGCTCCCGCAAACCCTTTAGCTCGCTGCGATTCGGCAAATGTCCAAACCAAAGCAGGTAGCAGGTCTCTTCAAACGTGGAGTGGTCGGCCAATTCATGAATATCGATGCCACGATAGGCAAGAACACCGCGGTCGCCATCGATATAGCAAATGCTGGAATTGGTGGCAACAATGCCTTCCAAGCCTTTCGGGGCAGGAGCGCTGGTCAGGCTGGACATATTCTCTCGCTTAATTGGATTGATCACCGTTGCCGAACCGCGCCAGGGGTGCGCGGGGTATGCAACTTTCTGTTATACGCCAAACTAGCACTCCGATTCCACACGCCACCGTGATTTTGGCGAGTCGCGGTGTCAAACAAATCAGCTTGAAGCTGAATCTAAAGACCCCTCCGAACTCAAGCGGGCCAAATCCCTAACGCCGTCTTGCTCAGGATTTGCGATTGTAAATCTTCGCTCAACGGCAGAGCGCGGAATTCATCAAGGTTCTTCTTAACATCCGGCACCCCCGGACCCGGCCAGTCTGTGCCGAACAGAGTCCTGTGGGCGATTTCCGCGAGGCGCGGGAAGTACTGGAGCAAAGTCTTGGGTGGAATGCCGCTGATGTCGAGATAGACGTTGGGATGTCGACGGATGAGAAAGAATGCCGTCTGCATCCAGAGCGGAC
>Ga0210398_10003515_pt1 | contig 14966 bp, 13 predicted proteins | sample IncBWC4OmetaG_FD_161047 | JGI IMG/M metagenome (GOLD analysis project Ga0210398, IMG submission 161047) | Forest soil microbial communities from Barre Woods Harvard Forest LTER site, Petersham, Massachusetts, United States - Inc-BW-C-4-O | ecosystem: Environmental > Terrestrial > Soil >...
ACTTCTTCCAGCGCGCCGTGCTGCACAATCTGGGTCTGAAGCTGACTGCGCTTGCCCTGGCTGTGGGATTATGGCTTGCCGTTACCCGCGATCCGGTTGCGGAAGTTGCACTCGACATTCCGGTGGAAGTCCGCAACATCCCAGCCGACCTTGAGATCAGCTCTGAGATTGTTCCCAAGGCCCAAATCCGGCTGCGGGGCCCCGAACGCGTGATCCACCAACTTCAGTCTTCCGACGTTTATGCCGACATCGAGTTCAGCGGCGTTAGACCCGGCGAGCGCACTTTCGACCTCACCGCGCAACAGATTCATCAGCCCGCCGGCCTGGAAATCGTCCAGATCGTGCCCAGCCAGTTCCATCTGACCTTCGATGTGCGGTTGACTCGCGCTGTTCCTGTCCAACCGCGTGTCATCGGTAGCTTCGCGCCGGGATACCACATCGGCCAGATCGTCACCGATCCGGCCACCGTAACCATTACTGGACCGAAAGGGCGGGTTGAGGCCGTGGAATCTGCCACCACCGACCCCATCGACGTAAGCGGGGCCATGAATCGCGTGACTTTCGTCCGTCATGCATACGTTTCCGACCCTTTGGTCCAGGTTACCCACGCTTCTCCTGCGCGGATTACGGTTATCATGGAGCAGGCGCCCAGCAGCGGCAGCCGTTGACCAACTCCGAATGACATCGCAAATACGACAACTTTTCGGTACCGATGGCATTCGTGGCCTCGCCGGGGAATTTCCTTTAACCGAGGAAAGTACATTTCTGATTGGTCGCGCCCTCGGCCACGACTTGGTTCGCGCCAGTTCTCAAGCCAGCGTTGTGATCGGCCAGGACACGCGGGAGTCGAGCGCCTGGATCGCCGACCGGGTCGCGCTCGGACTCGCATCCTGCGGCTGCCAGGTGCACAGTGCCGGCGTCATCACTACCCCGGGAGTCGCTTATTTGGCGCGCTCTCGAAGATGCGCGGCGGGCGTGGTGATCTCCGCTTCTCACAATCCCTGGACAGACAATGGAATCAAAGTTTTCTCCGGCGATGGCTACAAACTTCCCGATGCTCGCGAGTTGGCGATAGAACAAGAGATCTTCGCTCTACTGCAAAGCCCCGAGCCGATCACGCCTTCTGCGACCGCGTTTTCCGGGAGTCTGCCCGGAGAGGCCAGCCTCCGGCGCACTTACATCGATTGGCTTCGCGGCAATGTGAAAACTAATCTGAGCCAGATGAACGTGCTCGCGGATTGCGCCAATGGAGCCGCTACGGCTGAAGCTCCGGAACTCTTCCGTGCTCTCGGTGTTCAGGCAACATTTATCGGCGCATCGCCTGACGGCCGCAACATCAACGAGAATTGTGGAGCGCTTCATCCTGAAGTCTTGGCCAAAGCTGTTTCTGAGAGGCCTGGCCATTTTGACCTCGGAATCACGTTCGACGGAGATGCCGATCGTGCCCTGTTCAGCGATGGCAAGGGCCGAGTGGTCAACGGTGACGCAGTTCTTTTGCTGGCGGCCCGTGATTTGCAATCCCGTGGGGCTTTGGCCGGCTCGGCCGTGGTGGCTACCACCATGTCGAATATGGGGCTCGAAATTGCTCTTCGCAAGTCCGGCATCAAGATGTTGCGCGCCAACGTTGGCGACAAATACGTACTCGAAGAAATGCAGAAGACCGGCGCGATTCTCGGCGGCGAACAGTCCGGTCACATAATTTTCCGCGACGGCGACGCCACCACTGGGGACGGCCTGCTCACCGCCTTACGGGTGATGGAAATCCTCGCCCGCACCGGCAAACCTCTGGTGGAGTTGGTCGGCGATCTCAAAGTCTTCCCCCAGACCATTCAGAACGTGCGCGTTCGAGAGAAGACTCCGTTCGCCCAGGTGCCGGAGATCCAGCACGCCATCGATGCCGCGCAAAGCGAACTCGATGGCAACGGACGCGTCGTGGTCCGCTACTCAGGCACCGAGGCGCTGGCGCGAGTGATGGTCGAGGCCGAGTCCGAAGAAAGAATGCGGGCGCTGACTCATAACATTGCCAGCAGCATTAAGAACGCCCTGGGTGTTTGATGTGACTTCACTTCTGTCCAATGCCGCCGCGTTCTGGAATCTGACCCTGCTGCTGGCCGCGATCGTAATACTCGCCGGGTTTCTCTACGGATTTGTTTTCCGGCGTCTAGTTCGGAAGAGAAAGATTGCTGGTGCCCGCGACCGCAGAATGCTGCGCGAAGCCGCCGAGCGCGAGTCGGATCGAACTAGCTAATCAAGGTTATTCTGCGCTGATCGGCGGCGAACAAAGTTACTCCATGTCCCGCCAATTCGTTCCCACTCCCATTTCCACCAACAGTGGCACAGTTAGCGCGTAAGCCCGTTCCATCCGTTCCTTCACCAAAGATCGCATGACATCGATCTCCGCTTCCGGCACCTCGAAAACCAGTTCGTCATGCACCTGCAAGGTCATTCTCGACGTTAGCCCACGCTCGCGCAGCTGCTCATCGATCCGGATCATCGCAATCTTGATCAGATCCGCCGCCGTGCCTTGCAGCGGCGTATTCACCGCCGTCCGTTCGGCAAAGCCGCGCAGGTTGGCATTCTTGCTGTTGATGTCCGGGATCGGCCGCACCCGCCCGAAAAGCGTCGTCACCCGTTGCGTGCCGCGAGCTTCTTCTAGAACCTGCTCCCTGAATTTCCGCACTCCGGAATACTTCTCGAAATACGCATCGATGAACCGCCGCGCTTCCGCGGGTTCAATCCCCAAGCTCTGCGACAGTCCAAACGCCGATAGCCCGTACACAATCCCAAAATTCACCACTTTTGCCTGCCGCCGGTGATCGGGTGTCACCATCAGCGGTGGCACACCGAACACTTGAGAAGCGGTGAGCGTATGAATGTCATCTCCACGGCGATAAGCCTCAACCAGCAACGGATCCTGCGAAAAGTGCGCCAGCAGTCGCAACTCGATCTGCGAATAGTCCGCTGCCAACAGTACATGTCCCGGCTCAGCCGTGAACGCGGCTCGAATCTCACGGCCTAATTCAGTGCGTATGGGAATGTTTTGCAAATTTGGATTGGTGGAAGACAGCCTGCCAGTTGCAGTTCCAGTTTGACCGAACGTTGTGTGCAGCCGCCCCGTGGCGGGATTCAGCAGCGCCGGCAGAGCATCCACATAAGTCGACTTCAGCTTGGTCAACTGACGATATTCCAGCACCATGCGCGGTACTGCATGGTCTTCCGCCAATCCTTCGAGCACATCGACCGCGGTCGAGATCGTCTTCCCTTTGCCATACTTCACGGGCTTGGGCAGGTTCAGTTTGTTGAATAGGACATCGCCCAGTTGCTTCGGAGAGCTGATGTTGAACTCATGGCCAGCCGATTCGTAAATCTCTCTTGCTTTCGACGCAATCTCGCGCTCCAACCGCGACGACATCTCCGACAGATTCTTGCGATCAATCTTGACTCCCGCGTGCTCCATCCGCGTCAGCACTGGCACCAGCGGCAAATCGATCTCTTGGTAAAGCTTCAACAGCCCCGCTTGCTCCACTTCGGCACGCAACACCGTCGCCAGTCTGCCCGTGACGTTGGCAGCTTCAGGCAATCCTCCGCTGACCTTCATATTGAAGCGTCGCAAAGCCACGTCGGCCAGCCGATGTGATGGATACGTCGGGTCCAGCAAATAGGAATACAGCATGGGGTCATGCTGTACCCCGCGTGTGACGGTCCCCATCGGAGCCATCGCATGAGCAGCCGCTTTCCAATCATGGATAGCTTTTGGCAAATCGGCGTCCGCCAAGACAGCATTAAGCCTCGACGCCGCTGCTTCATTCTCCGCTGACACCGTCACCGCCACTCCCGGTACCGAAGAAATGGCCATGCTACGAGCTCGCGTTGCGGGCGCTACTTCAGCTAACAGCGGCAACATCCCACTTTCGGATTCCTCGGGTTCGTCTTCATCTTCTTCCGCGATCTTCGATTCTGCCTCGATCGCTACCGCCAGCGCGCCTCCCACAGGCATGGCTTGCAGCACGGATTCCACATCGGCTGCCGATTTCGCATCACTGTAATGCGCCTCGCTTACCTCGGCAATTGGCAGCAACTCTTTCAACAGAGAGGTAAATTCCAACTCAGTAAACAACTCACGCAGCGCTTCCCTGTCCGGCTCCCCCATCTTCATCGCGTTCTCGTCCAGCTCGATCGGAACGTTGCAGTCAATGGTCACTAGTTGCTTACTCAGTAAAATGTTGTCGCGGTTGTTTTGCAGCGACTCGCGATACGTCTTCTTCTCTACCTCCGCTGCCCGTTCCAGCGCCTGCTCCACCGTCCCGAACCTCTGGATTAGATCGACAGATCCTTTGTCGCCGATTCCCGGAGCCCCTGGAATGTTGTCGATGGAGTCACCTCGTAGCGCCATCACATCTACCACTCGCTCCGGCGGCACGCCGAGAATCTCTTCCACTTTCTGCGCGTCGCAGATCAAATTGTCTTTGGGAGGATTGAGAACGTGTACTCGATCGTTCACCAGTTGCAGCATGTCTTTGTCGCTCGAGACCACATACACAGGATGCGACTTTTCCGCGGCCTTGCGCGCCAGCGTGCCGATCACATCGTCCGCCTCGTAACCTGGCATCTGAAGAATTGGAATGCGGTACGCCTGCAAGGCGCGGCGTATGTAAGGTATCTGCTGTGCCAGATCGCCGGGCATCTCAGTCCGGTTGGCCTTGTAGCCGTGATACTCCACTTGCTGGAACGTCTGGCTCTTGAGATCGAACTTCCGCACGCTGGTAAAAGCTTCAGCCTGCTGATCGCGAAACGTGGGCGCAGCCACATCAAACACCGCAGCCAGATATTGCGGCGAGAAGTCATCCCGCAATTTGCGCAGCATGTTCACGAATACATAAACCGCAGCTGTGGGCACTCCGGACTTGGTGGACATCCCCCGCTGCCGCGCCATGGCGTGATAGGCACGGAAGATAAACGACATGGCGTCAATCAGAAAAATGCGGTTGGGATCGGTTGGGCCTTTGACGATGGAGGGCGACGGCTTCGTCGGAGCAACACCTTCCGACGCGTCGTCAAAAGCTTTTCTTCTGGGGGGCACGACGTAAGTTTACCAGCCGAAGTGAATCAGGGCAGTTCCTGTCGCATTCGATCCGCTATTGTGAGCTTGTGGTTAAGAATCACAATCTCTCCCGCCGGCGCCGTCACATCCGACTTGTTTCTTCCGCGTCTATAAGGGATCACTGCTCCGGTTTTGAGAACATCACTCGGAGAGACTTGGGTAACCGTCTGAGCCAAGTCAGGGGTGAAAACGCTGATATGTTCAGGCGTGGGATCAGGCACTCTGACCACCAGACTCCCGTGATCGTCTGTACTCGCCCGTGTCTCGGAGATATTCGTAATACTGGAGACCCCCTCCCCGGTCGATTCTCCATTCCACAAGCTCACGATGACGTTGAGTTTCTTCATGGGTTTTCCTGATTTGAAGTCGAGGAATCGAATCGTAATTGCGCGTTGGATCTGACTGTGAACGCCAGTGGAGGCGAAGAGTAGAAGGACGCTAAGCGAGAGTATGGGGATGGGATGCGTGCATCTCAAACATCGATCTACCGCGTGAACTGATCTCATCGCTCGCAGATACTACTTCTTCCCGTACTCCGTCGTGTAATGAAGCTTGATCTCGCCGCAGGTACCTTGCTCCGGCGAATAGACCACGCAGCTGTCATAAGGCCGTGAGTACACGTGCAGGCTCACCGCCCGCTGATTGAATTCGCGAGGATTGAGCACTCGATGTACCGGCTCCAGAGGATCGACGGCGCAAGGATGCGACGGATTCATCTCCACCGTATCTGTCGCCTCCAGGCGGCAGATCCCCTTGTCCAACTCCTGCTCAATCACGTGGAAGTTCTCCACTAATAACCTGCCAATGGGCACTGCCATCCAGCAGTTCTGGTCGCGATGATTGTGTACCGAACTTACCTGTCCGACTTCCCAACAGATGGCCATCAACTCGTAGAGCGGAGTCTTGTCGATCAAGTTCCGGGTATAGTGCTGGCGGTCCCACGTGAGATAGCGCTCCAGCGTGTCCGGAACCACCGGAGTCCGTTCGAGAAACTGGAAAATCTGCTCCGTCCCACAAAACGCCGGCTCGGAGAGCTTGCGCAATCCGGCAACAAAATCCTCAATTGGAACCTGTTTCGCCAATGTCTGTGTACCCATATCTTCCCCTCCGACCAACTAGTATATCGCCCCAAAGCAGGGAATAGGCTGCCGGGCTTCACTCCACAAACATGCAATCCCCATACGAGTAAAAGCGGTACTTCGCTGCAACCGCATGTTTGTAAGCTTCCAACACCCGCTCTTTCCCCCCAAACGCGCACACCAGCATCAGCAGCGTAGATTGCGGCAAATGGAAATTGGTCAGCATTGCTCCCACCACCCGAAACTTGTACCCCGGATAGATGAAAATGTCCGCTTCTCCACCACCGGGTTCGACTCTGCCCGTGCCCGATCGAGCTGCCGCATACTCCAGCGTTCGCACCGTTGTCGTCCCCACCGCCACCACTCTCCGATCAGCCCTCATCGCCCGGTTAATCTTCTCCGCTGCATCGTCTGAGATCGCATAAGACTCGCGGTGTAACCGGTGGTCTTCCACCCGGTCCACGCGAACTGGCTGAAAGGTGCCCAGCCCAACATGAAGCGTGATCTCCGCTATTTCAACGCCCCGCTCATGCATCCGATTCAGCACTTCCGGCGTGAAATGCAAACCTGCCGTAGGCGCAGCGACTGACCCGCGCTCACGGGCATAGACGGTCTGATACCGCTCCCGATCGCCCGGCTGATCCGCCCGGTCGATATAGGGCGGCAGTGGCACATGACCCAACCGGTCGAGCGCTTTCCAAAAATCCACCCCACGATCAAAGCGTATTCGCCGCTCGCCGAAGCTACCTCGCTCGACGACCTCAGCTTGTAGTTCACCGCGCTCCCCAAAGAACAGTTTTTCACCTATGCCGATCTTTCTTCCCGGCCGCACCAGGCATTCCCACTCGTTCGGCTCCGGCGAGACCTGATGCGTCAACAGCACTTCTACCCGGCCCTTCAGGAAATCCTTCGCCGCTGGGTTTTGTGCGCTAATTGGCTGCGCGTTTACACCGCTTCGCTGCCCGTAAAGCCGCGCTGGAAATACTTTGGTGTTATTGAAGACGACAAGATCGTCGGCTCGCAGCAGTTCCGGAAACTCCCGAAACCAGCCATCCGCCAATTTTCCGGACGACCGCTCCAGCCGCAATAACCGGGAAGCTGCCCGGTCGGGCAGTGACTCCTGGGCAATCAATTCAGCGGGAAGAGAGTAGTTGAATTCAGCGACCAGCACGCCGGGTAATTATAGAATCAGCGCCTGGTAAACAAACGGATTGTCTTCGCCCACGCGCCTGCGGTAACATACGCGAGCGCACCCCTCACTCGCTCTCAGCATCTTATGCCCAGCGAACGCCAGCATCGACGCGAAATAGCCGTGTTCGGCAAGATGCTGTACGACCGCGGCTACGTGGCAGCCATGGACGGCAACTTATCGGTACGCCTCGACGAAGAACGCATTCTGGCCACACCCACTTCCATGAGCAAGGGCTTCCTGCGTCCGGCGGATATGGTAATCGTCGACTATCGCGGCCAACTGCTCGCAGGCCACCACAACGTCTCGAGCGAAATCGCCATGCACCTGCTGATCTACAAGCTGCGCCCTGACATTCACGGCATTGTGCATGCCCATCCCCCGACAGCCACTGGGTTTGCCGCCGCGGGCATCGCCCTCAATCAGCCTCTGGTCTGCGAAGTCGTAATCGGCCTCGGTTCGATTCCCTTGGCTCGCTACGGAACTCCGGGAACGCCGGAACTAAGTGAAACGCTGGAACCGCTGATTCCACAATACGACGCCATCCTCATGTCCAACCACGGCGTCGTAGCCTATGCCGACACTTTGCACAATGCTTACATGAAGATGGAAACCGTGGAGCACTTTGCCCAGATCGCCCTAGTGACCCATCTACTGGGACGCCAGCAGCCGCTCGAAGGCCAGGACCTGGAGAAGCTCTTGCTAGCCCGCGGCAAATATCAGGGATCCCACTCACTTGCCCCCATGCCCTTGGCCTGCGGAATCGCCGCCGATAGCCACCGTAGTCGATTGGAACATTCGGCTACGTCGAGGCTGGACGATTCGAACCAGCCCGAAGCATCATTTCGCGGACGGGCACGAGCCAAGAACTAAGAGTCTTATTCCCCTCCGATCCGGAAACGCATCCCCGCCCGGAAATTCACTCGCAGCGCCGGGTATCCCACCACCTCGTTGTATTGCTTGTCGAGAATATTCTCGAGGTTTACATACGCGGTCACGCGGGAGTTGATGGCATACCAACCGCCCGCATTCACCAGCACGTAGCCGGGCGCATGATTGATGTTGAATCCGAAGAAGTCGGAGTCCGCGCGCCTGCCAACAAAGCTTCCTTCCAGATTCGCGCCCCAGCGCTTCCCCAGATAAGACAACAAGCTGGCCGCGGAGTGTCGAGGACGCCGCAGCAGAGGATCCCCGTCAGCAAAGGGTGGCGCTGTGCCCGGAGGCGCTTCCAGAATCTCCGTGGATGTATACGTGTAGGACGAGTTCCAGGACAGCTTTGAATTAAGCCTTCCCTGCAACTCAACTTCTGCGCCGTGAGCCAGCGACTTCTCCAGATTGATGTACTGCCCGACAAATGTCATCGGATTCACCGTAATGAATTCGATCTGGTCATGGAACAGGTTGTTGAAATATGTGGTGTTCAAAACAACTTTGCCGGTGAAGAAGTTCTGCTGGAACCCGGTTTCAAAGGCCCGGTTTCTTTCCGCTTTCAGATTGGGGTTAGGAATTTGGAACGGGCCAATGCCGAAAGTTTCTTCAAATCGAGGTTCCTTAATTCCTGTAGCATACGAGAACTTCAAGCGGGTTCCAGAAAACGTCTGGCCACCGCGCAGGATTTGTAACCCCAAGGCGATCCGCGGAACACCGGCGTTTCCGAACGTCGTATTGTGAACGAAGCGGGCGCCTGCCACCACGCTCAACCGGCCGAGGGTGAGCGCCTGCTGGCCGTAGACCGCGTCGTTTAAGCGCAATCCGTGGGCAACCGTCGGCGGAGGCGGAATGGGATCGCTGACCGTGCCGTTTTCATCTTCGAATTCATATCCAAACGTGGTATGGGCCCAACTGCGCTCCACATAATCGCCCTGGTAATCGAATCCCGCGCGGTTGAAGCGGGCATATTCCGCGAACGGAAGATCGACCTCGCCGAACGGCGTCACCCGCCCTGGGTTGGTAACAAAATCGGTGTTGGCCCTGCCCAGTGTCCATTCGTAGCCTGTGAGTCGATGCGTCCAGCGCGAGGGTCCGGTGATGGTCAGTTCAAGGCTTGCAAGCAAGTTGTTTTGCCGCGCAAGCTGATCGAGATCGGGCGACAATAACGGTTGGCCGTTGAAGTTCCACTCCCCTTGCACTCCACTGACGCTGTTGTCGTGCCGCATTCGTAAACGCAAAGCCGCCCAATCAGTCAGCTTAGCTCCCGCGTTCACGCCTAAAAGAGAATTTGAATAAGCGTCGTTCGGGCCGGAGCCGGTGGTGTTGAACTGATTTCCGAAAACATCGTAATCGAAGCGGCCATTCGCGCCAGAAAGCGACGCGTAGCCGTTCTCGGTTCCGTAGTTGCCGGCATCGGCACCGAACCGTAATTCCGGGACGGGAGTGTTGCCGGTGCGTGTCCAAACTTGCACCACGCTGGTCATCGCGTCAGAGCCGTAGAGAGTGCTTTGCGCGCCACGCAGGAACTCCATCCGATCAGCCTCAGTAAGTGGAAGAGTTCCGAAATCAAAGGTCCCTCCGGGCTGATCAATGCTCACTCCATCCACGATTACTTTGTTGTAGTTGGAATTGCCCCCCTGCACGAATAGCGACGACAGTCCGCCCCGCTGCCCTGCGGTGTCCACCACGGCGCCGGGCAGAAAACGCAGAGCGTCATTGGCCGCGACCGGGTTCATCACTTGCAGTTGTTGGCTGCTCAAGGTGGCGACACTGGCTCCGCCATCCTCGCTCGGGACCGGGTTGCGGGTCGCGGTCACCAGCACCGTCTCCGCCGTTGTGGCCAGCGCGAGATTTACTGTTATCTCTCCGCTGGCGGAAATGTCAACAGTTTGCGGGGCGAAGCCGGGTGCTAATATTCGCAGACGGTACGAGCCTGAGCCAGCATTGCGAAATACCGCTATTCCTTCGGGTGACGAATCCTGTACTGCCACTGGAGTCGAGCTGCCGACGGCAAATAGCGCAACCTGGGCCCCGGCGACGACGGCCGATTGCGGGTCGACAACTTTTACTTTGATTTCGGCGGCGGAAGCAGCCGCCGCATGGACAAGAACAACAAAGACGAGAAGACTGCCAAGAATCCAATAGCACCGCATGCACTCCTCCTTTTTCACGCGAAAGGGGTTGGTGTTGGCGGTTCGCGCCGATCTCCTGGCTCGGCGAGTTAGGATAAACTGTGCGACGGGCCTTCGCCCGCCAGACAATTCCATCCGGCGATCGCAACCAGCCTTCCCAGGGATTTCTCCCCAGTGACTGGCTGCCATTTCCTCGCTTACAGTTGCGCGGCAGCGCGGGATTCTCACCCGCTTCCCTCCTCATCAGTGCTGATGAGGGTGCGCGAACCAAAGTATGTTGGGAAAGAACAAAAACTAGCGTTGTGGGAATTTACTCGCCCCTGCCGTGAAAGTCAATTGCGTGATCCTCGCCACTGTAGGTGCATGCTGTGCTCGCCCGAATGTTGTATAAGTAAATCCATGATCCCCAAAGACCTGCTTGACATCCTGGTCTGTCCCAACTGCAAGAAATCTCTCGCCTTGAAAGAGAACGGAGAAGGTTTGAAATGCGGTGCATGCCAACGGGTTTATCCAATTCGGGACAACATTCCCATTTTGTTGATCGATGAAGCCGTAACCGATCCCGCCTGAGCAACCCGTCTCACCTAGGCGCAATTTGATCCACGCTGGGCCATGTATCTCGCTCTCTGGTTGCAGAGCGACACAGTGTGTCAGGTCACTGCACACTCTGCCACTCTGTTGAAACCAGTTACCAAATCAAAGGGGCAATTCCACCCGGCCGCAACTTATTGCATCGTCAAGGGTTTAATTCAAGCAGGAGACTCTTTTTCTGGCGGTTTTGTAAAACCGTTAATGCGGCAATGAAATTGCAGGTAACTTTCACGGCATCTGCGGCGTCTAATCCGGTAAAGGGGTCGAGTCGGAGGTGATGGCGATGAGAGAACGATTCACGACAATGGAACTAAGCGCCTTACGCAGCGACCTGTTGCAGGGCGGCCTGATCGATTCACGGGAGGCGGCAGAACTCCTGCAGGTGTTCTTGATGGGTAGGGGTTACGGGGTTTCCCAGCAAGCGGCATTCGATGCTGCCGGGCGGGTGGAGATGTCTGGTTGCTCCATTCCGGTGTTGCAGCACGAACTGGAGAATTTGGCCATGGTAATGTAAGCAAGACCACAAAGATCTGCAGGGACCTCGAAACCAAGTCGCTCCCTGAAGGTGAAGCAGTAGACGCGCCGGGCGAACCAGCCCGGCCTTCTTTTTGGTACGGCTATTGGCTCTTAGCTATTGGCTCATAGCTTGAATCCGATGCGGCAGTCTTGGTAATCGCTGCGACGCCCGGAGTGCTTGTGAGCCAGGGGATTGAGTCAAAGGCCAAGAGCTAATAGCTAGAAGCCTATTCATACCTCAAACTCTCCACCGGATCGAGTTTGGCTGCCCGCGATGCGGGCACTGTCCCAAACAGTATCCCCACCAGCGACGACACCAGGATCGCCACAATGGCCGAAAGCCCTGAAATCGGAATGCGATATTCAGTCAGGAATCGCAGAGAGAACGGCAAGGCCAAACCGATGACCACCCCCGCAAATCCGCCGATCAAAGAAATCAGGATAGCTTCCGACAAAAACTGGTAACGAATGGACCGATTGGTCGCACCGATGGCTTTGCGTATGCCGATCTCACGAATTCGTGAGCTCACCGTCGCCAGCATGATATTCATGATTCCGATCCCGCTCACCAACAGCGTAATAGTCGCAATCAGCAGGAGCACAGTCGTTAGCGCGTTGGCAGTCCGGTCGGCAACCGCCACCAGTTCGGTAAGATTTCGCACATCGTACACCGATTCAGGACGATGCCTGGACTCGATGACCTTCTTCACCTGCTGCGTGATCGGGATCACCATCGAAGGCTCGGCGGCGGAAAAATATAGCTGCCGTACGTCCCCTGTGTCGGTAAAAAAGCGGGCCACGGTGTAGGGGATCAGCATGGAGTTGTCAGTCACCTCCGATTCCCCGAAGGTGTTCACCCGTTCGCGGAAGGTCCCAATAATGGTGAAGGGAAGGCCATTCACTTTCACCGTCTTGCCGATCGCATTATCCACCGACCCATAAATGTCTTCGGCCATTTTCTGCTGCATCACGCCGACTTTGTTGCGTGCCTGTTCGTCCTGGGCATCGAAGAACCTTCCCGAAAGCACCACCAGATTGCGCACCACGGTGTACTCCGGGAACACCCCCAGAGTGCGCAGATCGCGTTCCTTGCCACCCCCGATGGGAATGCGGTCGTCCAGAGGAACTACTGGCGAAGCGGCCACGATCCCCGGCACTTGCTGCAAAACCGCGTACATGTCGTCAATGGTTAGCAGGTCAGGAGTTACATTGCGCTGTGCTCCACCCTGATATTCAGCATCGATCAGGTTGGCCCCAATCGATTGGATCTGGTTGAGAACGTACTGCTTACCGGTCATCCCGATGGTGACTACCAGAATCAGCGAGGCGGTGCCAATGACCATGCCCAGCGCGGTAAGAGCAAAGCGTACTTTGTTGCTACAGAATGTGTCGTAGGCGAAACTGAGAATCTCCCCCAGGACTAACTTTGGAGGACGATGTGTCGGCGGGATGGCGGTGGTCGCCACGCTGTTTAGATGCTACGCGCGCCGCAAAAGCAGCGCAAACCAGGAAGTCGTCTTTTTCGCTTCAAGAAGTCACCCCTTCGAGTCCGCTGCTGCCCCTTTGACGTAGTAAGCAGCATGCCCCGGATCGAGCCGCCGCCCCTTGGCACTGAAAATCCGGAAGTGCATCACTCCGGCCTTTTGCAGGGCAAACTGCAGCGTCGTGGCCAGCACTCCAAAACCGTACTTCACGCTCCGGCTGAAGTTGATCGACGAAGCCTCTTCGAAATACTTGGTCGGACAAGACACCTCTCCGATGCGAAACCCGAAATACACACACTGCGCCAGCATCTGGTTGTCGAACACAAAATCATCGGAGTTTTCGAGCAGTGGCAATCGAGTAAGAACCTCCCGGCTGAATGCTCGATACCCGGTGTGATATTCCGACAGCTTCACGTGCAAGAAGAAATTTTCGAAAGCAGTGAGAAAGCGGTTAGCCACGTACTTCCACAGTGGCATGCCCCCGCGCAGCGCCGTTCCCCCGATAATGCGCGATCCAAGAACGACGTCGTAAACCCCAAACGCCACCATGCTCGCCATAGCCGTCACCAATAGCGGTGTGTACTGATAGTCAGGATGCAACATGATCACAACGTCCGCGCCCGAAGCCAGTGCCTCCCGGTAACAAGTTTGCTGGTTGCGCCCGTATCCGTAATTCTGGTCGTGCACGAAACATTGCAGTCCCAGCTCCTTGGCAACTTCAAGGGTACGGTCAGAACTGTGGTCGTCAACTAGAATGCAAGCGTCTACCAGGTCAGGGAGTTCGCCCACCGTTGCCTGTAGGGTCTTTTCCGCGTTATAAGCCGGCAACACCACGGCGATGCGCTTCCCGTTAATCATCGAGTCATGATAACCCTTGCCGAGGCTGTTCCAGTCGCCCAAACCGCACAGCACCAGCGACTTTCTTGGTTCACGAAAGCCAGTACAAAAAAACGCCGCCTGAATCAGGGCGGCGTTGTACCGATGAGATTCGACCCTTCTTACTTAGCGATGCCCGCCTCCGTGCGATCCCGAGCTATGGCCACCCGAACTGCCGTGCGATCCTGAGCCGCCATGGTAACCTCCGCCTGAGCTTCCGTGATAACCGCCGCTCGAGCTGCCATAGCTGCGCGATGACGGCGCGGAATACCCGCCACGACCGCCGTAAGAACCTCCATTCGACGGACTCGCGTACGACCGGGCGGAATAGCTGCCACGACCGTACGACCCACCACCATACGGGCTCCCGTTAGATCGGCTGGAATACCCTTGGCTATACCCTCCGCGACTCTCTGAAGCAGAGTAGTTAGAGTAACTCCGCGGCGCCGACCGCACTGATCCTGAAGGGCGTGGAAGGCTGTTGCCCATGGTGCGCGATGAACCGTAGGCTGAACCTTCGTTGCGAGCGCTCATGGTGGAGCGGTTCGACATGCTTCCCGGTGGGCGTGGCACTGACCGCGAGTTCGTCGACGTCGACGACGAGGTCGAACCGGTAAAACCGCCCCGCGTGGACGAAGACCCTTGATACGACCGCATGCTGTTTTGCGGCGGACGAGGTGCGAAGTGATTCATGGCCATTTGTGTCGACTCGGTTCTCGACTGAGCTAACGAACCGCTCGCCGCCGGCCTCGGACTGGTGCGTCCGGCAGGTGCAGGCATGGACCCAACACGTGTCTCCGGAGAATGCGCAGCAGAAGAATTCTGCGTGCCGCGTGCCGCCGCCATCTGGCTCGCCGCCGCTCTAGACACCGCTGGTGGAGTCATACGGCTGACAGTCGACCGCGAAAACGAATTGGAAGCAGGCCGCGCACCTGGACTGGCCTTCGCACCCAACTGGCTTTCCCGCGTCGGACTCACATTCACCCGGTTTAGCGATTGAGCTCCTTTCAAATCGTTGGGGCTCACATGGACGGAATTGCCATGCACTGACAAGCCATGCTGCAGAGT
>Ga0210398_10003516_pt1 | contig 14964 bp, 12 predicted proteins | sample IncBWC4OmetaG_FD_161047 | JGI IMG/M metagenome (GOLD analysis project Ga0210398, IMG submission 161047) | Forest soil microbial communities from Barre Woods Harvard Forest LTER site, Petersham, Massachusetts, United States - Inc-BW-C-4-O | ecosystem: Environmental > Terrestrial > Soil >...
ACAAACCCCGTCCAGACCAATAGTACAGTAGCGACAGGCACTTCGAAGGCCAAACCGAAGGCCAAGAGCAGCACCATCACGAAATCCAGGTAGGCACCCATGTCGGTCATCATCTGCACGCCGTGGGGCGTGGTGGCGACGAAAAAGCTCAGCATCACTGGAAAGACCGCGTAGTAGGCAAACGCAGCGCCGAGGTAAAACAGGATGATGCTGGATATCAGCAGCGGCACCGCCAGTTTCTTCTCGTGTTTATACAGGCCGGGTGCGACAAATGCCCACGCCTGGTAGAGCACAAAGGGCATGGCCAATCCCACGGCGAGCAGCAGTGCTAGCTTGAAGGGCACCGTGAACGGCGCGACCACACTGGTCGCGATGATGGTGGCGCCGCTGGGCAATTTTTTGATCAGCGGTTCGGCGACGAACGTGAAGATCTGATTCATGTAGTACGCGCAGGGCACAAAGCAAATGCCCACGGCCAACATCGCCTTGAGCAGGCGATCGCGCAGCTCCAAAAGGTGCGAGATCAGCGTCCCTTCGGCCAGTTCACCCGGTTCGACGGGCTCATTCATTGGCAGCTTTGTTTTCGGGCGGACTAGGATGCCAGTCCGCACCCTGGACGGTCGCCGCGTTTTCCGGCGAGTACACGGGCGCAGATGCGCTTGCCGGCGGGCGTGTCGCTACCGGCGGCGGCGTATTTGGCGTGTAAGAAGTGTCGAACGGGGCGGGCGCGCTGCTCGCCGCCGCGTCGGTTTTTCCGGGAGCGTTTGATTTGGTTTGCTTCAGCAGCTCCTCGGCGCTGACTTCGCGCTCCAATTGCTCGGTCAATTGGCGCGCCATCGCGCGAGCCCTCCCCACCCAGTTGCCGACCTGCCGCGCAACCTTCGGGAGTTTCTCCGGACCCAACACGATGAGTGCTATGGCCGAGGTGAGCAGTATCTCCGAGAACCCGACATCAAGCATGCGGCATCAGGCGTTGGTTTTGGGCGGTACCTTGGCCTCGCTCTCTCGCGTCGCCGCGCTAGAGGCAAAATCCGCGTCCTTGTCTTGCTTGAGCTGCTTGGTGGCTTCCTCGGTTTCGCCCTCGTTCATGGCCGACTTGAAGCCTTTGACCGCCGCGCCCAAATCCGAGCCGATGCTGCGCAGGCGCTTGGTGCCAAAAATCACCAAGGCGATCAGCAAAACGACAATAAGCATTTTTGAATCGAACATCTCGCTTCTCCGATTCCACGTGTAATCAATTGGGCGCCATGATACGCCAAAGATATTATGACATTTGACCGCGGCGCACCGATGCGTGTTCGGTCGCATTTGACGGTTTAATCAACTTTCCAACCAGATTGTTACCGGACCGTCGTTGGTTAAAGACACCTGCATATGGGCCCCGAATTGACCGGTTTCCACTGTCCCGAGTTCATCGCGTGCAGCCTGTACCAATACGTCGAACAATTTGCGGCCCTGCTCCGGTGGTGCGGCGGTCGAAAAGCCGGGTCGCAAGCCCTTCGCCGTATCGGCCGCCAGAGTGAATTGCGGCACGAGCAGCAATTGGCCATTCACCTGGGTCAAGCCCAAGTTCATCTTCCCCGCGTTATCGGGAAAAACTCGATACCGGACCAGCCGCGCGAGCAGCCGCTTCGCGCTGACTTCATCGTCGGTCGGCCGAACGCCGACCAAAACCAGCAAGCCGGGACCAATGGCACCGACCGATTTGCCTTCCACCGTGACTTCGGCGCGGGAAACGCGCTGCAACAGGGCTATCATGGGATGTTTTCTTCCACTTTCGCGCAAAAAACGCATGTAATTGTGCTAATTCTATCCATCAGAACGGAAACTACCGGGACTTAGAGCGAATAGGCGCACTCAGAGGGCACATGGACGTAAATACATGGAAAATGGGAATGAACGTCTTATAAATGGCATATTCGAACCGGAAAGTGGGACAACTAGGCCTAGGATCTGCGATCCTCCCGATTCGAACAGCACCGCCGGCCCGCGTTAGCGCTTCCTTTACGGATTTGGGAAGATGAGTCCCGATCTCGCAGTCCACCAAGGGAGCCCCAGTCTGGCCACATCCTACACAGAGAAATTTTGGGTAAGCACCGACGGACTGAAGCTCTATGCGCGAGTTTACCCGGCCCCGAGTGCTGACGCCCCGGCGGTACTTTGCCTGCACGGACTGACGCGCAACAGCCGCGATTTCGAAGACCTCGCTCCCCACCTGCAGCGCCGCTTTCGCGTCATCGTTCCGGACGTGCGCGGCCGCGGACTTTCCGCGCGAGATCCCAATCCGCAAAACTATCAGCCGGCGATCTACCTTCAAGACATCCTCACATTGATTGATACCGAGGATGCGCGGCGCGTGGCAGTCATCGGCACCTCGATGGGCGGCCTATTGGCCATGATGATGGCGGTCGGGTCTCGCGACCGCGTATCAGGGCTGGTGCTGAACGACATGGGGCCGGAAGTGGATCCGAACGGACTCGAGCGCATCAAGAGTTACGCAGGCCGACTGCCGAAGCCTAAGGATTGGGGCGACGCCATTGCACAAACTCGAATGATATTCGGCAGCGCCTGGCCGAATCTTTCAACCGAGCGTTGGTCGGTGCTCACGCGCCGCGGCTATCGGGAGGATGAGAAAGGCGTGCTCCACGCCGATGCCGATCCGATGATCGGAGAAATGCTGCGCGCGGCGCCCGCGGCGACCGCGAATCTATGGCCCTTTTGGAAAGCCCTGCGCGGAATCCCGATACTCGCCATCCGCGGGGCGCAGTCAGACATCTTGAGCGGTGACACCTTTGCCAAGATGAAAGCAGAAAATCCGGAGCTCAAGCAGCTCGAAGTGGCGCAACGAGGGCACGCGCCCCTGCTGGATGAACCGGAGTGTGTTGCGGCGATCGACGCTTTGCTGAGCCAGCTTTCCTGATCGGCGGCTTTGGCGGGAGCCGCTACTTGCGCCACAAGGTGGGCGTGAACAGGACCAGGATGGTGAACACTTCCAGTCTTCCTAAGAGCATGGCCGCGGAGCACACCCAAGTCTGAAAATCGTTCAAGACTCCATAGTTGCTGCCGGGCCCCACCAATCCTAAGCCGGGCCCGGCGTTATTGATGCAGGCGATGATGGCTGAAAACGAGGTCATGAAGTCCAAACCGCTCGCCAGCTGCAGGAAAATCAGCGTCACGATGCTCATGAAATACAAGAACACGAAGGCCAGCACCGCGAACACCACGCGATTTGCGATGACCGTTCCGCCGACCTTCAGCGGCCGCACCATGTTCGGATGCACCAGCTGATTCAATTCGCGATGCGCCTGCTTGGCGAGCACCAGGGTGCGGATCATTTTGATGCCGCCGCCGGTGGATCCTGAACTGGCCACGATGCAGCTCAAGAACATCATCCACATGGGCGCGAATATCGGCCAGCGCGAATAATCCTGGGTGTGCAGTCCGCTGTCGGTGGCGATCGAGACCAAATTGAACACCGTGTTTCGAAGCGCCGAGGGGTAGTCGGGGTAGGTGCCCTTATAGAACAAGAACAGCGACACGCCGATGCAGCTGCCCGCCAGCACTCCTAGAATTGCCTTCGCTTCGGCATCACGAAAGTATGCTTTGATGCCGCGCTGGCTCCAGGCAAGAAAGTGCGTGGCGAAATTGAGCGCCGCCAGAATCGAGAAAGCGGTGAGCACCATCTCGATGGCCAGCGAATTGAAATGGCCGATGCTGGCGTCATAGGTGGAAAAACCGCCGAGCGACAGCGCCGAGAACCCGTGGCACACCGCATCGAACCAGTTCATCCCCGCGAATCTCAAGCAGAGGATGCAGACGGCGGTCAATCCGGTGTAAACCGCCCATAGCAGCTTCGCGGTCTGTCCAATGCGCGGCGTGAGTTTGCTGTCCTTCATCGGCCCCGGCATTTCGGCGCGGTAAATCTGCATCCCGCCGACGCCGAGCATGGGGAGAATGGCCACGGCCAAGACGATGATGCCCATGCCTCCTAGCCAACTCAAAAGATGACGCCACAGATTGATGGATCGCGGCAGAAATTCGAGCCCCGACAGAACGGTGCCGCCGGTGGTGGTCAATCCGGAGGCGGCCTCGAAGTAGGCGTCGGTGAAATTGATGGGCAAGTAATTCCACAGGGGAAATCCGGCCACCGCGGGCAACAGTACCCACGTGAGCGCCACCAACATCAAGCCGTCGCGGGTTTTCAGCTCGCGCTTGAAGCGCCGCGTGGCAAGCCACAACAGCGCGCCGAGAACGAAAGTCGCCAACGCGGAAATAATGAAGGACTGGAGGGCCTCATCCAGTCCCCAGATCGCAAGGATCAAGGGCGCCAGCATGCTCGCCGCGAACACCATCATGACGAGGGCGAATACGTGAGCGACCGGCAGTAAAATGTCTTTCACAGAAAGGAGGCGGAGCCCTGGAAGAGTTTCTCGACCGCTTCGATGTGGCGGCGATCGGTGAGGAACAAAATCAAATGATCGTCGGGCTGCACGGTGGTGTCGTGATGCGCGATGATGACCTCATCGCCTCGCACCACGGCGCCGAGGGTCGTGCCCTCGGGCAGCGAAATATCCTCGATGCGCCGGCCGATCACCTTCGAGCTGTCGGCATCGCCATGCACGACGACCTCGAGCGCCTCGGCCGCGCCCCGGCGCAGTGAATGCACGCGTACCACATCGCCGCGCCGCACATGCGCGAGCAGCGAGCCGATCGTGACGGTCTGAGGCGATATCGCCACATCGATCGATCCGCTCTCGATGAGCTCGGCATAGGAAGGCTTGTTGATCAACGCCATGACCTTGTGCGCGCCCAAACGCTTGGCCAGCATGGCCGATAAAATATTCGCTTCTTCCGAATTCGTGAGTGCGGCGAAGACATCCGCGCTATCGATATTTTCCTCGAGCAGCAACTCCTCGTCGGCTGCATCACCATGCAGCACCGTGGTGCTTTTCAACTGCTCCGAAACTCGGCGCGCGCGTTTGCTGTCGCGCTCGATGAGCTTGACCTGGTTCTTGCCCTCCAGCTCGTTGGCCAGCCGTAGTCCGATGTTGCCGCCGCCGGCGATCACCACGCGCCGCGCGGGCGCCTCCTCGCGGCGCAATTCCTTCATGACGACGCGGATGTTTTCGCGCGCGGCCAGAAAAAATACTTCATCTCCGTCCTCGATGACCGTCGTGCCCTCGGGCTTGATGCTCTTGCCGGCCCGATAGATGGCCGCAACTCGCGCGTCGGCGGAAGGGATGTGCTTGCGCAAGGTGCTCAAGGTCTGGCCCACCAGGGGTCCGCCCTGCAGAGCCCGTATGCCGACCAAGCGTACGCGGCCATCGGCGAAATCCAGTACCTGCAGCGCACCCGGGTAACGAATCAGCCGAGCGACATACTCGGTCACCAATTGTTCCGGACTGATCCAGACGTCTACGGCGATGCCGTTCTCGCCGAACAACCGGTCTCTTTCGGTGTAGTCCGCGGAGCGCACGCGCGCGATTTTCTTCGGCGTGCGGTACAAAGTCCAGGCAATGTGGCAAGCCAGCATGTTGACTTCATCGCTGTTGGTGAGCGCCACGAGAATGTCCGTGGTGGCAATCCCGGCGGCCTCGAGAATGCGCGGGCTCGACCCATTGCCATTTACCGTGCGGATATCAAGGCGATCCTGAAGATCCCGCAATACTTCCTCGTTGTGATCGACGACGGTCACGTCATTCGCTTCCTCGCGAGAGAGGTGATATGCGGCCGTGCGGCCCACTTGTCCGGCGCCTAAAATGATGATTTTCACAGCGGCGTTACTCTACACGACCTCGAGATTGGCGTATGACAGCATCAGCCACTTCGTGCCCTGCCTCTCAAAATTGACTTGAATGCGGGCATGCGGTCCATTCCCCTCGAAATTCAAGACCACCCCGTCGCCGAATTTGGAGTGCCGCACCCGGCTGCCCATGCGCATCCCGGCGGCCGGAGACTCTTCCAGGGTGCTGCTGCGCTTCACGAACACCGGACGCGACACCTGCAAGCGCGGCCGTATCTCTTCGACGAGATCGGGCGGCAATTCGCCGATGAAGCGTGATGGCTGGCCGTAGGCATCAACGCCATAGAGCCGGCGCTGTTCGGCATAGGTGATATAGAGATGGCGCATGGCCCGCGTCGCGCCGACATAGCAAAGCCGCCGCTCCTCCTCCAAACCGGCCAAATCGGCCACCGAGCGTTGATGCGGAAACAAGCCGTCTTCCATGCCGGCGAGAAACACCACCGGAAATTCCAGCCCCTTGGCTGAATGCAGGGTCATCATCTGCACGCAGTCATCGTACGGGTCCGCCTGACCCTCGCCGGATTCGAGCACGGCATGGGCGAGAAAGGATTCGAGCGGCGAGAGTTCAGCTTCGGCCTCGGTCTCCGGCGAGAACCCGCGAGCCGCGCTGACCAGTTCCAGCAGGTTCTCGATCCGTCCCTCGCCGCGTTCGCCCTTTTCTTTCCTGTAGTGTTCGATCAGTCCGCTCATCTGAATGAGATGATCGACCTGCTCGTGCAGCTCGAGACCGTTCACTTCGCGGGCGAGCTTGTCGATCAACTCCATGAAGGATTGCAGCGCTTGCGCGGCGCGCTGCGGCAGCGCGGCCTGTGCGCTGATCGCGCCGTTCCACAACGAGGTGCTGTTGGCGCGAGCAGAGTCGCGCACCAGATCCATGGTCTTGGCGCCGATGCCCCGCACCGGCAGGTTGACGACCCGTTCAAACGAGGTGTCGTCGGCGCGGCTCGCAATGAGGCGCAGATACGCGAGCGCATCCTTGATTTCGGCGCGCTCGAAGAAGCGCAGCCCGCCGTAAACCCGATAGGGCATGCGCGCATTCAGGAACGCTTCTTCAAATACGCGCGACTGCGCATTGGACCGATACAATACGGCGACCTCGCGCCGCGCACCGCCGCGCGTCACCCATTCGCGGATGCGGTTGACCACGAAATCCGCTTCGTCGCGCTCGTTGAAGGCGGCGTAGAGTTTGACCTTCTCGCCATCTTCACCGCTGGTCCACAGGGTTTTGCCGAGACGGCCGGCGTTGTTGGCGATCAGGGCGTTGGCCGCTTTCAAGATCGTTCCCGTGGAGCGGTAATTTTGTTCCAGCTTGTAGAGAACCGCCGCGGGAAAATCGCGGCGGAATTGATTCAAGTTCTCGACGCGCGCGCCGCGCCATCGATAGATCGAATTGTGCGTGACGACGCCGCCCGCGATGAAGTTATGGGTGCGCTCGACGTTGATATCGTAGACCTCGGCAGCGTGGGTCTCGTACTCGATGCGCTCCACCACGTCGAACCGGCCGGAATCAACCATCATGACCATGCCGCCGCGGATACTGGCCGCCGTGGTGAAGGGCAAAGACTGCTCGAGCATGTGCCCCTGAAGGACGTAGCGGCCGTCGAGCCGCTCGCGGATGGCGCGTGCAATCGACATCAGTTCGCCGAAGTCGGCGCGCACCGTCTCGAAGCGCCAGCTTGGGGCCTTTGCCTTGGCGGCACGGACATTGAGACCCATGGCTTCGAGGACGGCGCGGTCCGTGGACGAAACGCCCACCACGGAAATACGATGCATCGGTGTGCCGCCGCGCCGGTCACCGCACAGTGTTATGACGATGTTGCGACGGTTGGAATTGCGGCTCTGTGGCTGGTGGTGGGGCCGCTCGATGTCCAGACCTACTTCTTCCAGCAGACGTTCTGCGGAAACTAGCGTGTTGAGCGAGCTGAATATCCGCTGCAGATGGCCGGCATCGTGTACGAAACCGTTGCGGGCTTTACCCTTGCGTGGCACCAACGGGCAGGTGGGCAGGCCGAAGCGCAGCGACGTCACCATCTCGTCGATGCGCGCTTCGTTCTCGCTGGCGTGGGTGCGGACGATCCACAGCGCGTCCGCGTGCTCCTGGAGGCAGCGTTGCTTGAAGCCCACCATGGGCCGCGCCTGACCTTCGGTGTATACCCGCGAGGTGCCGAGGCGGTAGCCCACGCCCTCCTCGTGCATGAGGTACAAAAAATAGGTCTGGGGAGTCTCGCCGAGCACGTAGCCGGCGAAGTGCACATGCTCGGGCGTGCTCTTGACGATGGCGCCGGAGCGCAGATGCACGCACACGAGCTGTCCCTGGCGTCGCTTCGCGAAGCACTCGGTCACGCGGGCCGGGCGCAGATCACCGCCGCCGTAGTTCGACAGCACGGAATCGCCGGGGAGGATCGATTCGATGGCGCGCTTCGCACCGTCGCCCATCGTCACCAGAGTCCCGGCCGCGAGACATTGATCGTCATCGCCGACAACAAACGGCATGCCGCCCTTCGCGGTCAGCAACATGAGCCACTTGTACTGAATGGCATTGGTGTCCTGGAATTCATCCACCAATACATGTTGAAAGCGCGTCCGATAGTGCTGCAGCAGGCCTAAGTTGTCGCGCCAGAGCTCGTAGGCGCGCAGGAGCAGTTCCGCGAAATCCACGACACCCGCACGCTGACAGGCCTCTTCATACGCCTGATAGATCTTGATCAGCTGCCGCCGCGTCGGGTCGCCGTCGTCCTTGATGTGCTTCGGTCTATGACCCTCGTCCTTCTGGGCATTGATGAACCAGAGGATTTCGCGCGGAATCCAGCGCGTCTCGTCAAGATCGAGCGCCTTCAACACCTTGCGCAGCACCCGCGCCTGATCCTCGGAATCCAAAATCTGAAAACTTTGCGGCAATCCGCCTTCGCGCCAATGGATGCGCAGTAGCCGGTGCGCCAGGCCGTGGAAGGTGCCGAGCCACATGGCGCCGCTCGGCAGCCCCAACAAGGTTTCGATGCGGCTGCGCATTTCCGCCGCGGCCTTGTTGGTAAAGGTGACCGCCAAAATGCTGTTGGGCGAGGCGCCCTCGACCTGGATCAGCCACGCGACCCGATGGACCAATACCCGCGTTTTGCCACTGCCGGCGCCGGCTAAAACCAGGGCCGCGCCCAAGGGTGAGGCAACGGCTTGCCGTTGGGCCTCATTGAGGCCGTCGAGTAGGTGTGAAACGTCCATAAGGGCGCGGATTGTACTGCACGCGCGCCGCCAGAAGCCTGTTGCGTTTTAAGAGATTTTCGGGTGACTTTCTTCAGCAAATTCAACGAGTGCGAGCACCAGGGAAAGCACTACGGGTCCCGCGATGACGCCGATCGCCCCGAACGCCGGAATACCGCCCAAGACACCCACGAATACGGCCAGGGCGGAAATTCGCGCCCGACCCGAAATGAGCAGGGGCCGCACCACATTGTCCAGAGCGCTCAACGCCGAGCCCCACACCAGCAAAAATATGCCCCATCCCCAGTGCTTTTCAAAGAACAGCCAGATCACGGCCGGAATCCACACCAGAGCTGAGCCGCCCACCGGCAGCAAAGACAGCAGCGCCGCCAGCACGCCGAACACCACCGGCGAGGGCAGGCCGACAATGGCGAACCCGATGCCGATGAACAGCCCTTGAAGCAGCGCGGTCACCGTGGTGCCGTAGACGATCGCGCGGGTGACCGCGCTCAACTGACTGAACAAGCGCTCCTTGCGATCGTCGGCCATCGGGATCAGGCGGCGCGCGCGCCCGATCATGACGTCCCCATCGCGCAAAAAGAAGAATAAGAGAAACAGCATGATCGCGAAAGCCAGCAGCGAGCCGAGTGCACCCAGAAAAAACGAGCCGCCCCAACTCGCCGCGCGCTGCATGACTTCTCGCGTTGCGGACACGAGCCAGGATTGCACCTGCTCCGCCGAAATATCCGCGTGCGCCTGTAGCCAGGTATTGATGCGCGCGATCCAAGGAAATTGTTGAAGATCCGAGAACGACTTGATGTCCATTTCGGTCGCGGATTTTTGCAGTGCCTTGAGCAACGCGGAAATTTGGGCAACGAACTCGACCGACAGCGCGCTCAGCGGCAGCAGAATGACGATGGGCGCGAGCACGGTGAGCAGGCCCGCGGCAAGCGATTTGCCCTTGAGGCGCCGGCGCCAGCGCAGGTTGACCGGAAACAGCAGAAACGCGAGAAATGCAGCCCAAGCCATGGGCAGCGCGAAGGGCTTGAAAATCAGCAACAGCGCAAAGCCAAGAACGGCGGCGACCGCCAGCGCAAATACCCTTGAATAAAAACTAGGTGTGGCGGGCATGAGAACATCCTAACATCCGGTGTGCCACCGAGGAGCGACACATTACCAGCATCAGCCGATCCAGAATCTGCGCGGCCGCCGGCCTCTGCTGCGCGTTTGCCTACCTGCAGGGAGGCGCGACCATGAGCGCGCCGTCCGGCGCACCGACGATTGCATCCTACGGGTCATGGGCTTCGCCCTTGAGCGCCGAAGCTCTCGCGGCGGCCGGCATCAATTTCGGCGATCTGCGCAGCGCCAACGGACACTTGTACTGGGTCGAAAACGTACCGGCGCGCGGCGGCGAGGTCGCGCTGTGGAGCTCTGGCGAGGGAGTAACCGCGCAAGTCACCCCGAACGGAGCCAATGTGCGCACGCGCGTGCATGAATACGGCGGCGCGCCGTTCATCGTCGTCGGCGACACCATTTACTACAGCCAGTTATCCGATCAACGCCTGTATGAGCTAAAACATGGCGGAGCGCCGGCGCCCGTGACGCCGCCGAATTATCGCTACGCTGACTGCATCGCATTGCCCGGCGCCGCAAAATCCACGGCCGCAATGGTGTGCGTGCGGGAAGATCACACCGATCCCGTCCATGTGCGCAACGCACTGGTACGTCTGGCTCTGCCCGTTGCCGGCCCCGGCGAGGTGCTGTTTGACGGCAGCGATTTCGTCTCCTATCCACGTTTGAGCCCTGACGGCCGACGGCTCGCATTCATTACATGGAATCATCCCAACATGCCTTGGGACGGCACCGAACTGCGGGTCGCGGAACTGACAGTCGCGGGGTTGAAAGCGTCCGTCCTCGTGGCCGGCGGCGCAACCGAGTCCGTCCTCGAGCCGCAGTGGGCCGGTGACGGGACGCTGTACTACGTCTCCGATCGCAGCGGATTTTGGAATCTGTACGCGGATCGCGGCAGAGGCGCACAGCCGATCTGGCCGCGTGCCGCAGAATTCGCGGCGCCGCTGTGGCAATTCGGCCAATCGAACTATGTATTGCTCGGTACAAAGCGCGCGGATCCGATGCGTACCGCCATCAGCGGCGGCAGCGCCGGCGGCTACACGGTGCTGGTCGCCTTGAGCACGAGCGATGTATTTCGCGCCGGCACGGATCGCTTCGGAGTTTCGGACATGACCGCCCTCGCGCGCGATACGCATAAATTCGAGAGCCGCTATGTGGATTCGCTGATCGGCCCGCTGCCTCAGGCTCAAGCGGTCTATGACAGCCGCTCGCCCTTGAACCATCTCGATGGGTTCAAGGTGCCCGTGCTGGTCCTGCAGGGCGCCGATGATCCGGTCGTTCCTCCGAATCAATCGCAGCGCATCGTCGATGCCTTGCGCGCGCGGCACGTGCCCGTGGCCTACATTCTTTATCCGGGCGAGAGCCATGGCTTTCGCAAGCCGGAGACCATCATCAATTCGCAGCAGGCGGAATTGGCGTTCTACGGCCGCATCTTTGGCTTCAAACCGGCCGATCAGTTGCCGCCGCTGGCGATCGAAGGATTGCCGCCTGCATCTTGAGGTGACGGGGCGGCGCCGGTTGCGTACGGCACATCGCGCCCCAACAGCCATGGCTCGATCATGGCGTTGACCGTCTCGGGCGCTTCCTGCTGCACCCAATGAGAAACGTTGGGCAGGTAGCGCAGCGTTAGATTGCTGACGAATTTTTCCGTGCCGTACGTCAGTTCCTTGCCGAGCGCCACATCGACTTCTCCCCAAATCATGAGCGTAGGCGTGTCGATTCGCCGCGTGCCGCGGCGGGAAGTGCGGCGAAATCCGCGAATCAGCGCCCGATAGTAATTCAACATCGCGGTGAGTGCGCCCGGGCGGGCGGCGGCGTCCCGGTATACGCGCAACACCTCATCGGGGAAGCGGGATTTGTCGATGGCCATGTCGCGAAACGCGCGCCCAATCGCCTCATGGTTGTTGCGTGCGAGACCCCACTCCGGGATCGAAGGCAGCTGGAAGAAAAAAATGTACCAGGACCTCTTGAGCTGCCGCAGAGTGCGCAAGCCCTTCTGCGCGAGAGCCGGGTGCGGAACGTTCATGATGATCAGCCTCGAGATCGGCAGCCGGCCGAACATGGCGTAGTACCACGCGATCAGTGCGCCCCAGTCGTGCCCCACGAGCACGACGTCTTTTGCACCCGATGCCTCGATCAAGGCCGCGACATCCTCCTCGAGGTTTTCCAAGGCATAGGCATTGACGCCGCGGGGGCGGGAACTGCCACCGTAGCCGCGCAGATCCGGCGCCCACACGCGCAAGCCCATTTGCGCCAGCAGCGGCATCTGATGGCGCCAGGAGTACGACGACTCAGGAAAACCGTGCAGGCACAGCGCGAGGCGATCGCCGGATCCCGCCGTGGCGACATTAAAGTCGATGCCATTGGCGTGGATCGTCTGATAGTCCATGGGGCTCATGATGTCTAATTGGCCGGTTCTTGCTATGTTGACGCAAATTACAAGAAGCGGAGACCAAAGCCCATGAATCCGATCAAAATGATTGCCGTCGCGCTGTTGGCGCTGTCCGGCGCAGGATGCTCACCCTCCCTCGACGTCGCGGCCGAGTCGAGCAAGCTTGCACAGCGGGATGCCGATTGGTCGAGCGTGTCCTTTGAAGGCAAAGATATCGACAGGATCGTCTCTTATTGGAGCGACGATGCGCATGTGTTGCAACCGGGCTTGCCGCCAATCGAAGGCAAGGCCGCGATTCGCGCCTTCGTCACCGCCAGTTTGAAAATTCCGGGTTTCAAGATCCATTGGGTGTCGGAGAAGCCGGTGTTGTCGCCGGACGGAAAAATGGCTTACGTGCTGAGCCAGGTGGAAACCACCGCGCCCGGCGCGAATGGATCGCTCGAGTCCACGCATGGACGTTCGGTGACGGTCTGGCGCCGTGAAGGGGACGGGACATGGCGCTGCGTTGTCGATATCTCGAACGACGCGCCGCCGGCGTCAGGCTAGCCGAGCGGCTGCGCGTTCAGGCCGGGAAATAAAGATAATGATCCAGGATCAGCGCGGCGAACAGCAACATCAAATAGGTGATGGAAAATCTGAATGTACGGATGGGTAACTCGGGCCTTAGCCCTTTATTGAGCGCCAGCACGAAGTAAAAAAACCGCGCGTTCAAAGCCACTGCGGCCGCGAGATAAACCAGTCCGCTCATGCGGGTCAGGAACGGCAGCAGCGTCGTCAACATCAGCAGGATGGTGTACAGCACGATCTGCAGCCGCGTGTACGGGATACCGTGAGTCACGGGCAGCATCGGAATGCCCACCTTGGCATAGTCGTCGCGCCTCGCGATCGCGAGCGCCCAAAAATGCGGGGGCGTCCAGGTGAATACGATCAGAAACAGCACCAAGGCATTCGGATCGATGGAGTTGGTCACCGCGGCCCAGCCGAGCACGGGCGGCGCTGCACCGGCGGCGCCGCCGATTACAATGTTTTGCGGCGTCGCGCGCTTCAGCCACAGGGTGTACACGATCGCGTAGCCGATCAGCGAGCAAAAGGTCAGCGCCGCGGTCAGGCCGTTGACTCCCATCCACAAGATCGCCATGGACGATACGCCCAGCGCAACGGCAAAGGCGATGGCATGGCCTTCGAGCATGTGTCCCGTCGGCAGGGGCCGGCGGCGCGTACGATTCATTTGTCCGTCGATGCGCCGATCCAAAATATGATTGAAGGCGGCCGCAGAGCCGGAGGCCAGGGCGATTCCGATCGAACCCAAAATCAGCGCATTTAGCGGGACCCAACCGGGCGATGCCAGCACCATGCCGACGATGGCGGTGAACACGATGAGCAGGCTCACCTTAGGCTTGGTGAGCTCCAAATAATCCCGCCAACTTCCATGGACGGCGGTGGCGATGGGGGGGCTAGTGGGTACGGTGGACATCGCGCAAGGGTATCACGCCGACCTCAAGATACTGCCCGAGCAGGCGATCGTACACTCGCGGACAGTTCCGCCCCAGCTGGGGGTTCCGGCCAGAGCAAGCGCAGCAAAGTCACGGCACAAATGACCAGCAGCGCAGCTCCGGCGTTGTGCGAGGTGGCCAAGCCCAGAGGCATTCCAAAATGCACCATGCTCATCCCGATGCAGATCTGCAGCAGCACGGCGCCAATCAGGAGGCCGCCCACCACTTTCAAAGCGCGGCTCTGGGCGCGGGCGAGGGTTGTCGCTCCGATGAGGATCAAGATCAGGCCTAATGCCAGCGCGCCGATTCGATGCGTCACGTGAATGGCGATCCGTGCAGGATTTGCCAGCACGCCGCCGGTATAGTCGATGTCCAGTCCGCGCCACAGCACGAAGGCGTTGCGAAAGTCCATGCGCGGCCACCAAGATTGCTGGCAGGTGGGTAGATCCGGACAGGCCACCGCGGCATAGTTGCTGCTGGTCCACCCGCCGAGCGCAATTTGCAGCGCGAGCGCGGCCAGTCCCACCAATGCAAACTTGCGCAGTTCCGCTTCACGGCTCGACAACGCTCGCCGTTCTGGCGTGAGCGACAGCCACCACAGGATTCCCAGGGTTGAGAGGCCCCCCAGTAGATGCGCCGTGACAATCAATGGCTTCAGCAGCAAGGTGACGGTCAAAGCGCCGAGCGCTCCCTGAAGACACACGAGGACGAATAAAAACGCGACGGCCGTAAGCGGCTGGCCGCGAGCCTTGCGATTCCGCAGCGCAAACGCCAGCAACCCTAAGATGATTGCCCCGAGTGTGGTCGCGAAATAACGATGAATAATTTCGTGAATGGCTTTGCTGAAATTGTGATCCGCTTGCGGATAGAGATGCCCGTAGCATCCCGGCCAGTCCGGACAGCCCAAGCCGGCATCGGTCAGGCGCACCCAGGCGCCCAGCACCACGACG
>Ga0210398_10003518_pt1 | contig 14961 bp, 15 predicted proteins | sample IncBWC4OmetaG_FD_161047 | JGI IMG/M metagenome (GOLD analysis project Ga0210398, IMG submission 161047) | Forest soil microbial communities from Barre Woods Harvard Forest LTER site, Petersham, Massachusetts, United States - Inc-BW-C-4-O | ecosystem: Environmental > Terrestrial > Soil >...
AATTAGAGACCGTAAAAATCTGGGGGTCATGCCGCGATTGCGATGGAGTGAGTTGCGATGAACGGTTGCAGTTGGCCATTGATCGCAGCAGTCTTGACCTGCAGCAAACAGTGTGCCCCCAGCTTGCTCCAGCGCATTTGCTGCTTCTTGCACATCCGCCAGTTGATCAGTTGGTTGACCGTCGATTCCACGTGCGCCGTGGACACTCGTTTCTGCTGTCGAAAAGCCTTCGCGTATCCACGTACAGCAGACTCGTTGGCATAGAGATACGATCGCAATTCATCGAGCTTTAATTCGACAGATTGGAAGCGCTGGAGGAGTTTAGGGGAATCCCAGGCATCCTCGGCCAACCCCGTCCTAAAGGTCTTCATCTCCCAGTCAGCCATCTCTACCCCATGATTCCAAAGCTGCCATTTGATTCGGTGGAGGTTCTTGGAATGGAAGGCCAGTCTCCAGCCGTATACCGGCGACTCGGGAAGATAGAGCAGTTGTTTGCCGATGCTATCGATTCGTCGCGCAACATGAAACCAATCCAAACGATGCTCGCATCGTTTTCCAAACCAGCCTACCACCCCGCGCAGTCCATCTTCCCCATCGGAGAGAATTCTGACCTTGGTGTCTGGGCCGCGTCCGCAGCGCCGCAGAATTGCTTGCACCCGCTGCTTGGCTTGTCCATCCTCCAGGTTTCTTACCACCGCAAAGGCATGGCCGCCACGCGGCGTGCTCTCCACTCTCCCGGTGAGAATCTCCAAGGACTGCTTCTGGCGGATGCCGGACGTGATCGCCTTGACGAAGGCTCCATCGATTCCCACCACCATCTCCATTGCCGGCTCGGCTGGTACTTGCGGATGCTCGATTTCACGGCACAACTCCCGATCCAGTGAACGTCCGACTGCCAGGGTTCGATTGCGGGTGGTGGCATGATTCAGGCCTCCGCTCGCGGGTAGCAGTTCCCGCAATAGGTCAGCGGCCTGCCGATAGGGCAATTGGGCGGCAAACTTGGCCTGCAAATATCGAAGCTCCGGGCTCACACGATCGCGAAGCAGTTCCGAAACCGGCGAGACGCACGGCTGATCTTTGCAAGCACGGCAACCCTCAAAGCGCGGCGCCTTCACCGTAAGTTTGCCCAGCACCGTGTAAAACCGCCGTTGCCGGTTGTCCTTCATGGGCCGATATTCACCACAGGCTGGGCATCTTCGTGCCGTTTCACAGTATTGCTCCAGTTGTTCGTTGACCACAATTGCTTGCAGCCACGCCACGATGCGCTTGGCCTCGGCCAACGGGAGACCCACATCGCCGGCGGACTTACAAGCATCTTGATTCTGAGTAACCAATTCTTCGGTGGCCGTCGTCCCGTCTTGTCGCCGCCATTCAACTCGTATTGTGAAGTGCATGCTGGCTCTCCTTCCTCCGCTACTACAAGCCAAGCACCTCACCCGCTACAACGTCAACCGCCAGCCACCCCCAACTTTTTTACGCTCTCTAATTAAGGAGAAACGACACCCGTCTATCCGTCGGCACGCGGGAACAATTGTCCACATTGTACCGGCTGTCGCTGGCGGAATATTTGCAGACGACACTCGTCCTGGACGACCAGTTGGTCCAGAGCGATGACAGCCGTATGGATCGGTTCCGCGCCTTGCTCAACGAGAAGGCTCACATCTTTCAGATCATCGTTTTCACATGTCGACCTGGTGACTATCTTGCAGCAACATCGATGGTGCCCAACGGTCCGAGCATTCATGAAGATACGGGCAATGGGTTCGTCCGAGCGATCGACCTTGGGCGGGCATTGGGGCAACATAGACAGTCGGTCACCTAGGAATCCAGCATGCTTGCCTGGCGACGATTCTCCAGCGGCACGGTCTCAATAAGGTGAGGAGCTTGTGAGGAAAAGAAGAGCCACAAAGAAGGATGTTCAGGGCCCTCCGGTGGCTTTCGACGGATTGTTGGGGCGGTTTGCGCGGACTGATTCAGGAATCCAGGCAGCACGCCCTTCGAGCTGTAGCGTGGTGCAGGTGGGCACTTGCTGGGAAGTTGGAAGGCACATCGTCGCATCGTCGAGTTCGGAGCAAGCTGGCGCCGAGCGCGAAGTAACGGCATAACCCTCCCGCCCCGGCTGGCGGAGCGGCTGACTGCCGAATTTGGGCGAGGCTTCGACGCGTCGAATCTGCGGTACATGAGGCTCTTCTATGGCGCCTTCCCGAACTGTGACGCACTGCGTCACGAATTGAGTTGGACTCACTACCGTACATCCCTGCGCCTGGATGACCCCCAGGCGCGGACTTGGTATATGCGGGAAGCTGCCGAACAGAACTGGAGTTCGCGGGCACTGGTGCGACAGATCGGCACGTTGTACTACGAGCGTTTGCTGGCCAGCAAGGACCGACGCTCCGTGCGCAAAGAGGCGTCATCACAAACTCGCCGCCTACATACCAACGCGAAGAGAATTTGTCCGTGATCCTGTGCTGCTTGAATTCCTAGGACTGCCCAACACTGGCAAACTCCTCGAATCCGGCCTGAAGCAATCGCTGATCGAGAACGTACAAGGCTTTTTGATGGAACTCGGCAAGGACTTTGCCTTCGTGGCGTGGCAGCAGCGCATCAGCACCGGCTCCAAGGACTTCCATGTGGACCTGATCTTCTACAACTACCTCCTGAAATGCTTTGTGCCCTTCGATTTGACAACGGGCGAGCTGACGCACCAGGCCGGTCAGATGGATATGTACGTCTCCTTTAGTCCCGGCGATGCAGGTTGTCGCTTGTCCTCCTCGTTTCGCTTTTCAAGGCTTCTGAATACCTGCAGTCCAGCTTCATCCTCTTTTACTTGGGGTGTAAGGAAGTCGTCCTTGTGGAGCGCCCCTTCTGCTAGGCCCTTCTTTCCCTCCATCAGGGAATCGAGAAGTTGATCAAATGTCAGAGAAACCTGGCCAGTCCCGTCCTCCAAAATCGGAAGGTACACGTGTACTTCCTTTGTCTGGCCGAGTCGATAAACGCGATCTGTCGCTTGGGCCTCAACCGCTGGGTTCCACCAACGGCCATAGTGAATAACGTGATTTGCTTCCACAATCGTTAATCCCACACCAGCAACAAACGGTGAAAGAATTAGGACATCGAATCCGGTTACCTTCCGGAAATTAGCGAGAATGCCGTTCCGTGTTTCGATCCCGGCCCGGCGTAAGGTAATCGCACGAGGAGTATCGCCGTTAATGACGCGGACGGGTTTTCCTAATTCGTCGCTCAGTACTCTTGCCAGCATTCTCTGCACATCCTTATGCCTGGCAAATATGATTACCTTTTCTCCCAGTGCTCGAATCTTGTTCGCCACAGCGAGTACTTCGCGCAGCTTAGACGAACTAGCTTTGAGGACCTCCACCGGGAACTCGTCGCCGTCGCTCTCCAACAAGAGCGGATGCTGGTAAGTGTGTGGGCGGACCGACTGTGGTCGCTCCACCTACTAAGGCAAATGGGAGACAAACCATATCGCCTGCGCCTTCCTGGTCTGGGCAAGACTCAGGCAGATCGCCTGTAAAACAGCCCATACCGTCTATCAGATCAAACAAAGTCTCCTGAGTCATTATCTGAATCTGACACAGGAACTAAAAAATCCGTCCGTTATGTTTATCGCTGCGTAAGTCCTATAGGGAAAAAAAAAACGGATCAGAACAATCGGGTTTTGATATTTTATGCTTGCACATGATAGCATGCAAGCATGGATAACGAAAGGAGCAAGCATGGCAGATCATAAAGATGCAAGTAAAGTGAAGGGCGGCAATGCCAGGGCGCGGGCACTCAGCCCCGAGAAAAGACAAGAAATTGCCCGCACGGCAGCTTCTGCACGATGGGACAACGCATTACCAATGGCTGACTATGAGGGCAACTTTAATCTCGGAGATCGCCCGATATCATGCGCCGTGTTGCCGAACGGCAAGCGGATCGTCACCCAGGCAACGTTCTTGCGATCTTTGGGTAGATCACGATCTCCGAAAGCCGGAACAGGAGTTTTGAGTACCGTCGACGGTCTGCCTTTTTTTCTTCAGGCCGACGCCTTGAGGCCGTTTATCTCGGATGACTTGCTGGAGTCGACGACGCCCATTTTTTATCGCACCAAGAACGGCGGCAAGGGAATGGGATACGATGCAACGCTCCTTCCCACCGTCGCCGAGGTCTACTTGAAGTTCCGGGATGCAATGCTGGCCGAAAGAGGGGCAGTTCCAAAGCAATACGCTCATATCATCAGCGCGGCCGATATTCTGATGAGAGCCCTGGCCAACGTCGGCATCATCGCTCTTATCGATGAGGCGACCGGATACCAGAAGGACCGCGCCAGAAACGCACTGGAAAAAATCCTTGAGGCTTTCATTGCCAAGGAGCTTAGGCCATGGGTACACACTTTCTCCGATGATTTCTATGACCAATTGTTCAGGATCAGAGGATTGGAATACCCCAAAGACACAGTAAAAAAGCCTCAGTATTTTGGCCACCTCACCAATGACATCATCTATAAGAGGCTGGCCCCGAGCGTTCTCGATGAATTAAAGAAGGTAACACCGAGGGACAACAAAGGAAGGCACAAGCATCAACTGCACAGGCGGCTGACAGATGACATTGGCCATCCAAAATTACGTGAGCACATCGCATCCGTCGTCACTGTGATGAAACTTTCTGACAATTACGATCAATTTCTCCGCATGCTTGACCGGGCACATCCCCGATACGGGGAAACAGCGCCATTGCCTTTTAATGATACGCAGAAAGGCCTTTAAAACAATTCGTGCAGCACGATTGAGCACCCCATGAGCCCAGATGAATACCTGCATGCCATCCTCACCCGCGAGGCCGTTGACACCGGCCCATTTTCGCCGGTGCGCGGCGTGCAGGCCGTGCTTTATCCCATCATTCAAAGATGGGCCGGCAACCGCTTGCTGAGCGTCCATCCCAGCGGTTCCTTCATGAAGGGCACCGCCAACATGAGCGGGACCGACATCGATCGTTTTATCTCGCTGTCCGAGCAGACGACGGAAACGTTGAAAGACATTTACGATAGATTGTTCAAGACAATGAAGGCCAACGGTTACACGCCCACTCGCCAGAATGTTTCGATCAACATCAGGGCGAACGGCTATGCCGTGGACCTCGTTCCGGGCAAGCGCCAGAACAGCTACGGCGACGATCACAGTCTTTACCGCCGCAAGGCCGACACCTGGACGAAGACCAACGTCGTGACGCACATTAACCACGTCACCCGCGCTGGCCGGCTGCGCGAAAGCCGCGTCATCAAGCTCTGGCGAGATCAGACAAAACTCGATTTCCCCTCTTTCTACCTTGAGCTGACCGTCATCAATGCTCTTTCGGGACAGTACGGCGGTACACTGTCCGGCAACGTCTGGAAGGTTCTTGAGTACTTGCGCGACAGGTTCCGGATCGCGCGCGTCGTGGACCCCGCCAATACCAACAACATAATCTCCGATGACCTGTCCGCTGCGGATCAAACAAAAATCAAGACAGCAGCCGACCTGGCCTTAAAAGCCACCAACTGGTCACAGATAGTCATATGACAGACTGGTCCCTGCCCCAACTTCTCGCCGGCCTGCACGACGACATCGAGCGCCGCCTGGCGACCGCACGAAAGGCATTCGTCCACCCCGGCACCAAGGGCGACGCGAGCGAGAGCATCTGGCTTCAGCTCTTTCAGACATACCTGCCGCAGCGTTATCGGGCAGCGTCCGCGCACGTCGTCGATAGCAAGGGAACATTCAGCGACCAGATCGACGTTGTGCTCTTTGATCGGCAATATTCCCCGTTTATCTTTCACTATGAAGGTCAGACCATCGTGCCGGCCGAAAGCGTCTATGCCGTCTTTGAGGCGAAGCAGACCATCAATGCCGGGCAGATCGATTACGCGCAACAAAAAGTTGCCAGCGTAAGGCGGCTGTACCGGACCAGCCTTCCCATACCGCACGCCGGCGGAACCTATCGGCATGGGATCAACCGCAACGTTCTCTACACCGACGGCGCGCAGCACGTTGCCGAGCACGGTGGAGCGTATTGGCTTCTCGATGAGATTGCGATCATTCAGCCGTATAACCAGCACGTCGCCGCAGAGGAATTTCAAGTCTGGAAGCTCGCCGTACATCCCGACCGAACCGCTACGCTTACGTGCGACGATGGCAACGGCAACATCGTGTTCACCAAGAAAATCGAGCACACCGATTTTCCGCTGGATGAAATCACACTGTACTTCACCAACAATGTCATTCACTTGCCGAGCGAGTACTGACCAACGCGAAGCCCGCGCTGGCGTCCTCGCTGGCGCGGGTCATCGGTTTGTTTCGGAGGTAACACAAAGCTGCGACCGGAACAACCTCAAGCAACCGAGAAGACACCTCGACATTGCAATGTGGGGCTTCGGGCACTATTCTCAAGTACCGAAGGGGGTCTATGGAAAGAGCGGCTTTAATCGTATGGCACAAGGAACTGGCCCCTGCGGGCGAGACGAGCGTCGTCTTTCGCGACAGCGCCTTTGCCGACGACGTGGCCAAAACGAAATCTGACCGCTATTCTCCAGCAGCACGGTCTCAACAATGTGAGGAGCTTGTGGAACATGGCGCCGAAAAAGCCGGGAAAAGTACAACAACCCCGTCCGTTGGAAGGGGGACTTATCCGCGTTGGCCAAGGGAGCTTGATGGACCGGGTTGTATCGATCCTGGAGCAGGCCCGTGCCAACGTGGCGCGCGCCGTCAACAGCAATATGGTGATCGCCTACTGGCTGATTGGGCGAGAAATCGTCGAAGCGCTCCAGAGCGGCGAAGACCGGGCCGAGTATGGGCAAGGCCTGTTGAACGACCTGTCTGAACAACTTGGAAAGCGCTATGGACAGGGTTTTTCGGTCACCAATTTGCGCCACTTCCGCCTGTTTTATCAAGCGTTTAGCGACCGGGGACCTGCAATTCATCACTCGGCAAGTGATGAATTGGCGACCCTCGCGGAAGACGCAGTTTTGGTTGACATGAAGACAGCCCTGGAGACCACCGACAAGCTGAAAGGCTTCTCCCCCAACTTGAGCTGGACGCATTACCGCACCCTTTGCACGGTCGAACACCGGGCAGAGCGCCGCTTCTATGAGATCGAGGCTGAAAAGGCGGGCTGGAGCGTATCGGTCCTGGAAAGGCAGATCCACAGCTTGCTGTTCGCCCGCCTGCTGAAGAGCCGCGATAAAGCCGGCGTGCTGGCCCTGGCCGAGCAAGGGCAGACTGTCAGTCAACCCATCGATGTCATCAAGCACCCTTATGTTCTCGATTTCCTGGACCTGCCGGACCAGGCACGACTACGCGAATCCGATCTGGAGACGGCCATCATCGAAAACCTGCAACCGTTTCTCCTGGAACTGGGAAAAGGCTTCGCTTTCGTCGCTCGTCAATACAGCGTGGCGACCGAATCGCAACATTTCTTCATCGACCTGGTGTTTTACAACTACTTACTCAAATGCTTCGTTCTAATCGACCTCAAGATTGGCCGCCTGGAGCATCAGGATGTCGGGCAAATGGATATGTACCTTCGCATATTTGACGACCTGAAGCGTGGTAAGGGAGATAATCCAACGGTCGGATTGATCTTGTGCGCCGAGAAGGACGAGATTGTAGCTCGCTACTCCACACTGCACGAGAGCCAGCAGATGTTTGCCTCGAAGTATATGTTGTACCTGCCAACCGAAGAAGAACTGCGAAAAGAACTCGCGCGAGAGCGTGACCAGATTGAAGCCCGCGAGAAGAGCCTCAAGCCCAGAGAAGACAACAAAGCATGAAAGTGGACGTTGAGCCTAATTGGACGATCCAAAAGCCGTGAAGCCAGACGAAGATGTAACACGCCGGGCGCTAGACGAGCTCTTCAGTCTGACGCGCCAGTACAAATCCACGCGGGCCTACCACGAATTGCTAGAGTTCATCACGCGTTTCCGGTTCTACGCACCCTACAACGCGATGCTGATCCATGTTCAGATGCCAGGGGCGACCTTCGTTTGTCCTCCGCATCGTTGGCGAGAGAACTATCAGCACCGAATTAAGTTTGGAGCTCGACCGCTCGTCATTCTCCAGCCGATGGGGCCGGTGATGTTCGTATTCGACGTTTCAGATACGGAACCGATCGACGGCGCGCCGCCTCTACCACGCGAGGTCACGTCGCCCTTCGAGCCGCGAGGCGCCAAGGTTGGCAATCACCTCGATCAGACAATCGAGAATGCAAAGCGGGATGGAGTCCGCATCGGACCGAGACAAGCTGGTTCGCAGAGCGCCGGAGTCATATGTGTTGCGAATGCATCCGGTTATCTCGACGTCATAACCAAGTTGAAGCCTCAGCGCGAATCCGTCAAAGTGGCGGTCAAATACGAGATACTGCTGAATTCCGACCAGTCGAGGGAAGGACGATACGCGACATTGGTCCACGAGTTGGCGCACCTTTACTGCGGCCATCTTGGCATCCCAAGGCAGAAGTGGAAATCGTGGCCAGATCGTAGCGGCCTGTCCGAGGGAGTCCGAGAGTTTGAAGCCGAGTCCGTGTGCTATCTGGTGTGCCAGCGGCTCGGCATCGTCAACCCCTCGGCAAAGTATCTTTCTGGTATGTGGACGATAACAAGGATAAGGACGTTCCGGCGATCAGCTTGGAGTGTGTCATGGCGGCCTCCGGACTGATTGAGAAAATGGGACGCGAGCGGCTCAAGCCGCGCAAAGAGGACCAACAATGATTGCGGACGCCGTTCGATGGGCTGAAGAGATTATGCGGGAGGTTGACGCACGCTGGCCGCAACGACCGGGGTAGGACATGAAAAGCACAAAGGAAATTGAACAGCTTGTTCTTGATGCAGCGCGGGATGCGGGAGTGCCGATTCCGAACGACGGTGTAGTGGGCGAAGAACCCGACTTTCGATTCCACACAGGGGCAAGGGATTTAGGTATCGAAGTTTCCGAATTGTTGCGACCCGCCTGCACCAACCACGGAATCCTGCCGCTGGAACAAGAGAATTTCCACCGGAAAATTTTGGACGCGGCCCGAAGCGAATGCGAAAAACAGGGTTTGCCGTCACTCCGCCTTCAGGTCTATTTCACGAATCCGAGAGGGAAGAAACAGTACTGGAAGAACTTGACGCGGTCCCTGGTTGACATTGTCGTCGCAAACTACGAAAAAGCTCAACCCGCTTGGAGTCAATCCGGTCGGGCGTTACCAGATGACTTTCAACATGTGCTCATCGTTCGTGACGACGACCCGTGGTGGTGGAGTTCAACAGCCGGAGGAATCTCACTGTCGCAAATTCCGATGCACATTGCGTCGTGCATCGCCGCTAAAGACGCAAAGCTCCCGGCATATCGACAGAATCTTCCGATTGGTGCGGAAGTCTGGTTGCTGCTACACAGCGGTGTGACCGTCGCGCGAAGTGTCGAGGTGCCACACGGAATAAACGAATGGAGATTCCCGTTCGCGTGTGACCGCGTCTTTTGGTTCTCGTTTCTCGGAAGCGAGTTCGTCGAACTTCGACGCGCTTCCAAGATGGACTACGCGAAGCTGTGGACTCGGGTCGAGTTCGTTTGTGAATGTGGAACGAATTGCCGGATTGATGTTGAGTTAGAGGACGGCCAGTTCAGCGGTCACGTATATCAGCATCCCTGTGGCACGACAGCGGCACACTATGTTCCGGGAAGGATACTGGCGATGTGCGAAGAACGACACAATGAATCAGTTGCGAGGTAGATGGGTATGGATGCTGCTGGTGTAGCAGAGTCGAACATTCAACCCAAAGCTAACGGCTGTTGGGCTGCGGTACTCGCCGATTGCAGCAAGAAGATGTCGCGAGAACACACGGTGTCCCGTAGCCTTTTTATCAGCGATGAGATTATGGTGCAGGGTTTTCCGTGGTGCTCGAAAGAGCTGAAGAAGATTGGAATAGGCAGTCTTGTTGCAAAAATTCTCTGTGAAAAACACAACAATGCGCTGAGTGAATTGGACACCGCTGCGCTTGAAGCGTTCAACGTCTTTCGCGAGTCGATTCGTCTCAACAATGTTCGCGGGGGACTGAAAAGACCTCCGATTTGGAATATCAAACGTCTCGCGATTGACGGGCCGAGACTTGAGCGCTGGTTCCTTAAGACGCTAATCAATCTGAGCTTCGGAGGAGAATGGACGATTGGTCGCGGGAGTCACCCGGGCGGCACAGTTTCGCAAGAGTTAGTTGAAATCGCGTTCGGGCGTCGACCATTTGAAAACGGCGCGGGTCTGTATCTGTCTGGGCGAACAGGTGAGACATTCGAGTCGTTTGACCGTGTCAGCATGACGCCCCTCACCGACGAACAATTCCTATGCTCGGGACGATTCAATTTTCGTGGGTTTACGTTCTTCTTGAATCTGGTGCCTGAGAAGTTTCACATGGATGGAGATGCCCACCTTCTTCATCAGGAATCGACGCAGCAGTGCTTGGTGCAAGGCAGGCTGTCTCACGTTATTAGCATCAAAGGTTGGTAGCTCACTTTCTTCGTGTGACTCCGGTGACCTTATTATCGATTCATCGTTCTAACTCTCACACTAATCCTTCAGTGACGTTCATACGTTCGGGTGAATCTGCATCTAGGGTATTCCGAGCATCCCCAGAACTTCCCACGGCGACGGTGAGCCTTGCAGCCGGTCATCCGCTGGCTGCTGCTCTGTCTCTTAGCTCCGCGGCTCTCGGTTACACGCCAGCGTCGAAGCCTGAGATGGGACCATATTCGTATCTATTCAGGGCGTCTGAGCGGTATCCGTATTGATCGTCTTTATCGGCCGACGTCAGCAGCGGTGACTTTGAAGTCGCCAACGACACCATTGGAGACTGTCCCGTCGATCGAGAGGTTGATTGACTCGCTGAACGCATTGGTCTCGATGGTTTTCGTAGGTTCCAGCTCCTGTTTGCCGTCTCCGCTGAAAAGGCCCAATAGATTCCAGTTTTCAGTGAGTGCGACAACATTCGCGCTGGCCCGGGCGGAGATTTGAACTCTACTGCCGTCCGGCCGCTTATAGACTGCGGTATTCGGGGGTCGGTGATCCGTGGGCGGAAGTTAAGTCTTTACGTCTCTGAATTCGGCAATCTCGAATTCCTTCAGTTCGATGGTACGACGTTTTCCAACGTCGCTGCAAAAGGCGACTATTGTGCTGAAAAGACCAAAAGACCGCTCAGCTCACATTGTTGGAACTCGAGCGGTGCTTGCTCTGCGCGGGTGTAGACAATTATATATGTGAGCCAAGGATATAATTGCTCTAAATAGCTACGCAAGCTACATGCCGGCCCTGAGGACCTGGCTTATTCTTCCCTTAACGTTGTGGCCGGATCGATCTTCGCGATTTTCAGAGCAGGAACGATGGTGGCGAGCATGGTGACCAGGATCATCCCGAGGACGACGGTTGCCAAAGTCCGCGCATCGTACACCCCCACGCCGTAGAGCACACTCCGCATCATTCTCAGCGCTGCTGCGCACAAACCCAGGCCCAGAACCAGCCCCGCTGCCGAAGCGAACACGCCGGAGCGGCCAATCTGCGTCATCGCCTGGACGATTGTCGAGCCCAAGGCAATGCGCAGGCCGATCTCCCGCGTCCTCTGTGCCACCATGTTCGCCACCAGCGCGAAGATTCCCACTGCGCTCAGCAGAAGCGCCAGCATGGCCATGGTCGTCAGCAATGCCACCTCGACTCTCTGCATCGCCAGGGTCTTTGCTTGCAAATCGTTCATGCTGTAGAAGCCGGAGAGTGGAAGATCGGGAGCCGCGCTTGCCAGCGCGCGCTGCATTTGCGCCGTCAACCCCTGCACCGGACCGCCGGTTCGAACAATCCAGCTTGGCTGAAACCAGGTAAGCATCATCGATAGCCCGTCGGCATCATCGATTTGTGCCGCGGGGACGTAAATGGTCTCCTCGCTCGTCAAAGGCGCTGAGCCCTCGTTCAGTTTTGCCGCCGAGGACAGCACTGCGTCCGCCACCACTCCCACGACCAGCATCTTCTTGTCCAGAGAGCGTCCCACTGGATTCGCTCCCGCGAAGAATTTCCGCACAAAGGTCTGGTTGACGATCACGACCGGCTGCGTATCCGGGCCGTCTGCATCGGTGAATGCCCGGCCGGCAAGTACGGGGATCTGCAACGTCTCGAAATAGCCGGGGGTGACATAGACTTGGTTGGTTGTGATCTCCCTTCCCGCGTCTTTGCCGTCGCTCAGGGTGACAGCGTTGAGCAGCGCGCGCTCGTACGGCAGGGTCAATCCAACGGCGGCATCCTGCACACCGGGAATCTGGCGCATGGCGGCGAGGCTCTCATTGAGCAACTTCCGGAAGGCCGCTGGGTCCTGGTACCTGACATCGTCCAGGGACGCCTTGGCAGTCATCACTCCGCTTGGGTTGAATCCTGGAGGCATCGTTTCCAAGTGAATGAGCGACCGGATGAGCAGCCCGGAAGCGGCCAGTAACACAACCGTCAGGGCAACCTCGAGGGCAATCAATCCCTGACGCAGGCGAACGGCGCCCGCCCCAATTACGGCACGGTGCGCAATCGAAGACTGCAGGTCTACCCTCCGCGTGACGAGCGATGGCAACATGCCGAACAGGATGCTGGTGAGCAAAGAAAGGGCGAGCGTAAACGCCAGGACGCGGCTGTCGAGTGCGACCGTCGCCACCGGCAGGAACCGCTCCGGCAGAAGCAGCAACAGTCCGCGTAATGCAACGTAACCCACTCCGGCACCGATCACTCCCGCGGCAAGCGCCAGCATTAGGTTCTCAATCCACAGTTGCCGCAGAACCTGCCAACGGGAGGCGCCCAGCGCCATGCGGGTGGCGATCTCACTGGTTCGGCGGAAGACCCGCACCATGGTCAGCCCGGCAAGGTTCGCGCAAGCAATCAGCAGAATGAATCCTGCGGCCATCATCAGGGCCAGCGCCTGCGGCCGGAGCGGGTCTGTCTCCCCTTTTTGCAAGGGCACGCAATAGTAGGTCATCTGCGCGCCGGGATTCGAAGCTTGGAAGCGCTGGAAACGAGCGCTCCTCGCCCACGCGCGATTGATCTCGACATTTGCCTGTTGCCAGTTCGCGGCGCCACGCAGCCGCATGATCGGCCCAAAGTTGGTTGCTTGCCCTTCGCCCTCCCGGCTCGGTTGCAGCGCTGTATAGAGGTCCGCGCTTACTGGAGTGACTGCATTGTCGGGCAGCACGCCGACGATGGTATACGGCTCGCCCTTTAGCAGAACGGCCTGACCCAAAACATCCCGCTTCCCGTCGAAAGCCGTGCGCCACAAGCCGTAACTAAGGACCGCCGCCCGGGGACCGTGCGGACGGTCCTCGTCCTCAGTGAAATTTCGCCCGGCCGTAGGATGGATCGCCAGCACGTCGAAGTAGTGTGCTGAAACTCGTCCTTCCTGAACGTATTGCGCATGGGAACCGGTTTCGAGATTCACTCCTGAAGTGCGCAGGGAAGAAACAGCGGAGATCAGGGAGGGCACATTGTCACGTAGCAGCTCCCACTGCTCGCCGTCTACATTCCTTCGCTCAGCCGAGGATTCCGTCCCCGTCGTCCGCGCATAGACGATGGCCATGCGCTCGGGATGCGCGTAGGGAAGACTCTCCAGCAGCAGTGCGTTCACGATGGAAAAGATCGCGGTGTTGGCCCCGATCCCAAGCGCGAGCGTGACGACCACGGCGGCAGTAAATCCGGGCGATCTCTTCATCTGCCGCAGCGCACGGCGAAGCTCATGGAAAAACCCGGTCATCAGAACCCCTCCCGAACGTTGCGTATGCTTCCCCGGATTTCATGCAATTCCCGAGCCGAACTTCGATCAGCTTAGCGCACTGATTTGCAATGGGTTGCTGGCTGAGCCGATCTGTTCTCGGCCCCTGCCTTGTCCGCTATCGAACATGTTCTGTTCGCAAACGAACCACACACCGCAAACCACCGGGCGGCCCACTCAAGCCCTGTTTTTGCATCCGACCCCTGAATCACAAGGATCGCCCCAGCCGCCTTTCCAGTTCCCCGCGATAGGTTCTGCTGACGCGCGAGCGATGGCCATCCCTCAGAACGAGTTCGAACTCGCCGCGTGAGATGGGTTGAAACTCAAGGATGCTGTCGCGTCGGTGTCGAGCTGTACTCAACCCGTAGACAGCCTATCGTTTGTTGTCAATGAGTTGCGCACTGCACTCAACCTGTACACATTGCATTGAACCTGTAGACTGTGGCACGCAACCTGTAGACATTATTCCGCTGATTATTTTGCACTCAACCTGTAGATTTCTAGATTTCCTGCACTCCACTTGTAGACTGCTGCGATCTTTAAACTTTTGAGCCATTCAACTTCGCTTCGAAGTTCCGCGAAGGAGCCCAGGTGAGTCAGATCGCCACAGTGAACGAGCACGTCGCCTGCAGGCAGCGACGGTCGCGCTCCGTGCGTATCGGACACCATGACCAGATTCATTTATCAATCTTCTCAGCTTCTAGCTGACTTTCAAATCGTCCGAAAGGGCATCCGTGGTTGGACACCATTCATTTCCTTTTGTGACAGTGTTCTGCATTCCATCTCTACCGCGATCCGCGCCGCCCATACATGCCCCTCGCAGTGCGATTTTTTCTTAAATCCTATTGCGGCCTTGGAACCTTCGCGCACTATAATTTAACAATTCGTCGCCATGGGTGACCGCGCGATAGGGGCCCGGATACCAAAACGAGATTTGGCCGATTGACGCACTGATCGAGTGACGCAACATGCGCGAGGAGGGATCACTGACCAATCCTTTGTCGATTATTCGCGCCGGTGCCGGCGCCGTAACCATCCTCGCTCCCGGGCAGAACGTGCAGCCGCGCTTTTCACGTTTGGTCACCAGCACAAAGTATTTCGCTGGTTCGACCTCTAACTGCTCGCTCTCTTCGTACCCGATCACGGTTGTGGGTTGGCCGCATCCGCCGCAAACACAA
>Ga0210398_10003519_pt1 | contig 14957 bp, 16 predicted proteins | sample IncBWC4OmetaG_FD_161047 | JGI IMG/M metagenome (GOLD analysis project Ga0210398, IMG submission 161047) | Forest soil microbial communities from Barre Woods Harvard Forest LTER site, Petersham, Massachusetts, United States - Inc-BW-C-4-O | ecosystem: Environmental > Terrestrial > Soil >...
GATCGCGACCAATCCGAAGGACATGAAGCTGGGCAGGTCATTCATCAACTGTATCGATGATGCCGGGTTGCCGGATCGGCAGCCGTGGCACCCCCGCATGTCGCAAAGGTTAGGCGTGTTCCGTTTAGCGCAAACTCCCGGCAGCCATGAACTGTGCTTTTCGAATCCGAAGCGGTTAGCGCAAGCCATAATGGACGCGGGTCGAGACTGAATTTGGTGGATACGGCAGGTTTGCCGCCATGACGATTTCCACCCGTACCAAGACAATGCTTTAATGTGACAATGCCGTCGCGACCTGTGCCTGAAGCTCCACCTTGATCCGCGGAGGTTCACATGAAGAGATCGCGCTCGAAGAATATCTTGTTGACACCGATAGCCTTGGGATTGGTTGCGATTGTCGCGATGTTGCGCGCCGATGCGCTCGCCGCGGGCGAGACCAGTACAATACTCATGCCTGAAGCACTGAAGGAAATCGCGCAGGTCGAGGCCGAGATCGACCGCATCGAGGGGCAGGCGCGCGAGCGGCTGTCCGCGCCGCCAGACAATCAGGTCCAGCAAATCGAGCTACTCGGCAAGCTGATGCTGTATGACAAACAGCTCTCGGTGAACCGCAATGAAGCTTGTGCATTTTGCCATATGCCGGAAACCGGCTTTACCGGTCCGGTGTCGGAGCTGAACCGGACGACCGGCTCCTATCCGGGCTCGGTGCGCACGCGATACAGCGAACGCAAGCCGCAGACGCACGCTTACGCGCCGCTTGCGCCGGTACTGCACTACAATCCCGGTCAGGGCGATCTGGTCGGCGGTAATTTTTGGGACATGCGCGCGACCGGCCGCCGCCTCGGCAACCCGGCAGCCGAACAGGCGGAAGGGCCGCCGACCAATCCCGTAGAAATGGGCCTGCCCGATATTGCCTGCGCGGTGTACCGTGCCTCACAGCAGCCGTATCGCGCTCTGTTCGAACGAGTTTGGGGCCAGCAGGCATTCGCGATCGCGTGGCCGAACGACGTGGAGCAGGTCTGTGCCCGGCCGGGGCCGCCACCCGCCGCCGATCCGCTGGCAGTCCATCTCAGCCCGACCGATCGCGGCCGTGCCGGCACGACGTTCGATCAGATGGCGCAGGCCATCGCCAGCTATGAGGCCTCTGCCGAAGTGACGACCTTTACCTCGAAGTACGACGCCGTGCTCGCCGGCAAGGCGCAGTTCACGGCGCAGGAACAGGAGGGCTACGACCTGTTCCGCGGCAAGGCGCAATGCAACGCCTGTCATCGCGACGGCGGCCCCGGCGAAGATCCATTGTTCACCGATTTCACCGCCAGCAATATCGGCGTTCCCGCCAATCCGCGGCTGCCCTATTACGTGGAGAGTAAACCAGACGCGCTGGGCTACGTCGCCAATCCAGCCGGGTCGTCATTCGTCGATGGCGGCGTCGGCAGTTTCCTCACCAAGGGCCATCCGCTGAGCCAGCCGTCAGTGGCGGACGCCCAATGGGTCAAGTTCGCGCCGGGCAACCAAGCGCGCTTTCAGGTGCCAACGCTGCGCAATGTGGACAAACGGCCTAATCCCACCTTCGTGAAAGCCTATGGACACAATGGCTACTTCACCAGCTTGAAATCGATTGTTCATTTCTATAACACGCGGGACGCCCTGCCGCGCTGTCAGCCCAATGATCCAGGCGAAGGCACAACGTGCTGGCCGGCACCGGAATCGAACGACAACATCAACACCAAGCGCGTGGGGCAGCTCGGCCTCACGGACGTCGAAGAGGATGCGCTGGTGAGCTTCATGCAGACGCTGACGGACGGCTTCATGCCTCGCGATCAGCGCTAGCCTACCCGTTCACCGCCGCCAACCGCGGCGCAGCTATTAGAAATCCGCTGGACCACGACACGTTTGCGTTTCTGGATCGTAGCGCCGATGGCTGCCGCATCCCTGAAGTATTTCGTTTGGGAAAATGTCCAGCGCAGAGCGGTGCGAGACAGGAGTAGTGACGCCAAGGTCTATCACTGGCGGACGTTGCATAGAGCCGACGGCCAAGGCGTTGCCGGCGGTCAACACTATCACTGCTGTCACGACGACAGCAAAAACACGAGACAGCATGGCGACTCTCCTAAATCTAACTTGGATCAAAAATAATCTGATTGCCTGCCTGCGCTATTAAATTACCGTTCAGGAAACTAAATCCGACGCGAATAAGGGGGAGCGCTACAGACGCTGCCGGACATTGTCCTGTCGCGAAGTAGAGACTCTGTGCCGTGTTTTTCTTTATAAATTCGAATTTAGTTTTCTGAACGGCATTTTAATGGTGTCGCTAGGCCTTAAGCTTATCTTCAATAGTACCGGTAAGTGCTGCGTATCGCAAAAAGTGCCGAGACCATTTTTAAATGACATGACCACGCCAACATCATTGACGGGAGCAAACATGAAAACGCTCGCCCTTCTTCTGGCCGCTGCTTGTCTCATCATCGGTGCCATGTATTACGCGCTTCCTGGCGGCTCTTTGCCGACATTTATGCCGGGTTATGCCGTAGACTCGACGCGTATTCACATGCTGCACGGCTTTGCCGCTGTCATCGGCGCTGTTGTCTTTTTGCTGATTGGCCTCTCGACAACGCCTTATCACCGGCAGCCTGGATCGCCGAACTCAGTGTGAATAGATAGGATCGCTATTTAACCCCACTCGCGCACGCGGTTTGCGTTCTCGTGGAAACCTTCAATCCACGTGCGGGCAGGCAATTTCCACCGTGCAACCAGGGCCAGCCGAAATACTAAAACGATAGCCATGCAATTTGATGATCGCGGCGACCATGCTCAAGCCGAGGCCCAAACCTTTGATGTTTCGACTTTTGTCTGAGCGATAGAAGCGCTGGGTGACCGCTTCTCGTTCGATCTCGGGGATGCCGGGGCCGGTGTCACTCACCCGGATGACGGTCTCGCCTTCCTGGTGAAGCAAGGCGAGTTCCACGCGTCCGCCTTCGGGAGTGAATTTCACGGCATTGTCGACCAGATTGGCAACGGCCTCGAATAGAAGATCGCGGTCGCCGTTCACAATCAGCCCGTCGGCGGCATCGACCCGCAGGGTGACACCCTTGTTCTCGGCAATCGGCTCGTAGAGATCGCCCGCTTCGCGAACCAAAAGGGCGAGTTGGACCTCGCTAAACCCTTCGCGCCGGCGGCTATGCTCGATTTCCGTAATGCGCAACAGCGCCGTGACTGTGGTCAACGATTGGTCGAGACCGGCGATCGCCTGATCGGCAACGGCGCGTAACTCCTCCAGCGTTGCGGCGTGCTCGCGGCCGCGCTCGAGGCGTAAGCGCACGCGGGTGAGCGGCGTGCGCAGGTCATGGGCGATGTTGGCGCCTACCACCTTCGCCTCCTGCAGGGCTTCCTCCAGCAGCGCCGCGCGCACCGCCGCAGTCATGTGCCTGCCTACCCCCCGGTAACCGAGGAAACGTCCTTCCGAATCAAATAAGGGCTTGCCGCTCGCGGCAATGTAGATTTCGGAACCGTCCCTGCTGGCGGCTCTGTACGTGAAGTCGCGAAACGGCTTGTGCGCATCGAGGTCCGCCACGTGACGGCGCCACTTTTCCGGCTCCTCCTCGAGGTCGCGAGCGAAATCCCATCGCACCGTGCCTATCCGGCTGTTGGGCAACGCGCCGATTTTGTTGAGGAGTTGCTCGGACACAAGGTGAGCGATGAAACGGTGGTCCGGGCCGGTCTCCCAGTACCAATCGGACGCCGATTCGGTGAAATCGCGAAATCGCTGCTCGCTCTCTCGAAGCGCATCTTCGGCACGCTTCTGGTCTTCGATGTCGGTATCGGTGCCGTACCATTTGACGATGTTTCCAAGCTCGTCACGCAGCGGCTGGGCACGGCTTAGGAACCAGCGATATTCACCATCCGCCCTGCGGACGCGTTCTATGTTCTCGTAAGGAGTCCCAGTGTCCACGGCGATGCGCCACTTCTCCGCCACTTCTCCGCGCTCGTCCGGATGAAGCACATTGATCCATTCGGAACCTTGTAGATCGTCCAACGAGAGGCCGATTTCCTCCCAACGCTGATTGATGAAATCCAGCGAGCCGTCAGGCAAAGCAGTCCAGACCAGTGCAGGAATCGTTTTGATGGCGAGCCGAAGCTCCCGTTCCGCCTGCTTGGCTACTGCTTCGGCCTGAAGCGACAGGATCAACAGGAAGATTCCGGAAACGCAGAATGCGACGATGGCGACAATGATGGCGAGCAGGTCGGTCGACAGCGCCGGCGCGCCGACGGCCGCTCCGGGGTGCGGCAACAGCGTCAAGCCTGCCATGGCCGTGTAGTGCATTCCCGAAACCGCGACGCCGAGGGCGATCGCCGACAGGATCAGCGGCGGCCGTCCGCCGCGGCCGGTCGCCAGCCACAGCGCCAAACCCGACGCCGCGATCGCGATCGCCATGCTGGCGGCGACGTAGTAGCGATCGTGGATCATGTAGGCGCTGGCGGAAAGCGCGCTCATGCCGATGTAGTGCATGGCGAAAATGCCGCCGCCCATCAGGCACGCCGACAGCGTCAAGCGCAGCAGCGTGAACGGCCCGGAGCTGGCGGCATAAACTGCGGCGCCGACCACGACGATGCAGACCAGAAACGACAGCAGCGTCGGGAATACCAGATAGTCGACCGGAAACGGCATGCGCGCCGCCAGCATGCCGACGAAGTGCATGGTCCAGATGGCGATGGCCAGCGAGAAGGCCGCGCCGGCCAGCAGCAAGCGCCGTCGCATGCCGGCGGCGGCGCCGATTTGCACCGCCAGACTCAAGCCGACATAGGCGCCCTGGATCGCCATCACGATCGAGAGCAGGACAAGCCAGGTTTCGTAGGTCACTGGCATTGCCGTCATAATCCTTCGCCAGGAGACGACGCTTAAGCCCATTCTCCAACGGGTCCTGGAGCCATTATAGATGAGTTTGTGGCTGCCGCGAGACCGGGCTTTGGCGCCGTCTCGCAGCGCCTGATGGCGGCAGCAACAGATAGGATGGTGAAAATCACTGATACAACGTAGCTGCCGATCAAGGAGGGCAGCACGATGACTGCCAAATAAATAAAGGCGGTCGTTGCGAGGTCGGCCTTAAGCCGGAAGCAAACAAAGGTCACCATTGTCAGCGCAATGATTCCGTAGAAACACTGCGCAGCTGAACCCCGGAATGTTGCAATCTGGCTTGGCATCATCCGCCACGCTAGATGTCCCCTGTAACTTGGGGCGTGCGAGATTGAAGCATTTTGGCGAAAAATCGGCAATTCCATTGCGGCCTCCGCGCTGGCGCCGAAAGCAAGCTTTGTTTCAACTTCCGAAGCTGCAGCTCTCGACGACGAGCCTGCGTGATATCGTATTGGTCGCCCAGTTTGCTCGCATAAAATCGAATTTAATTTTCTAAACGGTAATTTAATGGTGCCGGCAGTGGGCTGTCATTTAATTGGTCTCACACGGATGGTCCGTGCGCTTAACATCATGGAAGGAGATGAACAATGAGTGTTACAAACAAGTCCCTCGCTGCGCTGTTGATCGGGATTTCAGTCGCCGCATTTGCGTCGCAAGCCTCAGCTCAACCGGACGTGAACGCGCCGGCCCCCCTGACAGGCCATGGCCCTCAACTCAGTGAACACAGGAAAGCGGCTCTTATGAAGTGCACTGATGGGATCAAGTTTGCATCCGACCATTACGTGGCATGTATGACGGCGGCAGGCGAGACGCCCTAGACCAACCTGGATAAGTGTCAGCCCGTTGTCAGGCTGAAAGTGTGATCAAGGTGTCCAATTGCCTTCAACAGATCCTTCATCCGCTCCCGGCCGAGGAAGCTTAGAGGTGCCGAAGCTTCAGGCTTACGAGAAGGGAGCGGATGAATGTGCCATTGCATCCCTCGACAAGATCGAGGCCGCAATGGGAGGCAAGATCGAGGCCGCAATGGGAGGAAGGTGCCGGTTAGCGCAACTTCACCAAGTGAAGCGATTTAAATCCAGAAAGGCGGATGGGCGCGTGGTCGGAGTCAAAGCCGCTCCCGTCGCTCAGTTACAAGTCGCCAAACGACCCATGCCTCACGCCGATCATTGGGTGACAGGTCAGATTTCGCGGCCCTGTCGCTTCGTCACTCGTCAGCTAATGTTGGTCCCTCGTCGGGCTGTTTCGCACGCAACTATCCGCCTGGCCGCGCTTAGCCGCCACACATTGCTTTATCGTGTCGTAGGCACATTCTAAGCCCCCTCCAGTTCTCAGCAGTATTTATGATGGACGTGCTGTGCATACGCGCTCGAGCCGGCAAACATCGCTGCAAGCAGAGTGGCAACCGTAAGAAGACGCATTGTGTTCCACCATTGTGCTCAACTTGAGAACCTGACTCCTGCACCAAGCGAAGATCCTCATCCCCGCTGGAATAATTTCCATTGCGAGGGGCCGAAGGATATCACGCGTCGATAGCGAGTTATATGCCTAACTCACGTGCTCCAGAGTAGCCGCCACCGAGCTATGAAGCTTTCGTCGGTGTCGGATCGGCAACAATCTCAATCCCATAACTCTCCTTCACATCATAAATTCGAATTTAGTTTTGTGAACTGCAATTTAATGGTGCCGGCAGACCATCGGTTTATTTTTGGCCAGGTGGTAACGACCCTATCACCTAGGGAACTGACTTTCATGACCCCAGAGCCAGCTATTCGAGACGCCGTACTGGCAGCCGTGCCGAGCCTTCGTGGGTTCGCTCATTTGCTTTGCCTGAACGTCGAGCAAGCCGAGCATCTCGTCGAAGAAACACTGGCACGCGCATGTGTCGGCATACAATCGTCCTACCTTAGTACAAATACACGCACCTGGTTGTTCACTCTCTTGCGCAATCACTTCTATTCGGAATGGCGCAGAAGCTCGGAGTCAGGGCGCGATCATGCCGAGACAGTGGAATCCAAGTCGACGCGAATCGCCCAGACGAAGTGTGGTGAGTTTTACCGCGCATTTTCCGAGCTACGACCCACCCGGCGCGAGCCTCTCATTCTCATTGAGGCTGCAGGGTTAACGTTCGAGGACGCGGCACAAGTCTGTGGATGCCGGACCGAAACGATGAAGAGCCGGGTCAATCGAGCGCGAACCGAACTTGCAAAGCTTCTGGCGATCGAAGGTCCTACGGATTTTGCGAAAAAGCCCGTCCTGGTCGCAACTTCCGAATGCGGCGGACGGTGAGCTCGCATTTGACAAGGAGTCATCCTATGACCAAAAACGAGACCAGTTCTCGCGTCGGCTTCCCCGGAGCGGCCGCGACCGCATCACTCGAGCAACGAGACGGCTCCCAATCAAACGGCCGCACGATGGCCCAAGGTGAGATCGGCTTTGTCGGTCTTGGGCATATGGGCACGGCAATGGCTGCCAACCTCGCCTCCGCCGGACGCCGGGTTATCGCCTATGTTCGCCGTCCGGAGCAGCAAGGCAAGCTCGTGGCGCTTGGCCTCAAGCCCACACTGAACATCGCCGACCTGTTCGAGTGCGAGATCGTCATCAGCATGCTGCCGGACGACGACGCCGTTCGCGAAATCGTGTTCGGCCGCGAAGCGGTCGGGCTCGACGGACTCGCCCAAGGTCTACGATCCGGCGCCGTTCATCTGTCGATGAGCACGATCAGCACCGCCGCTGCGACTGAGCTGGCGAGCGAGCATGCGGTTAATGGACAAGGCTACGTCGCAGCGCCGGTTTTCGGAAATCCGGATGCCGCCAAGGCGCGCCAGCTGTACATCGTCGCTGCCGGAGCGCCGGCCGATGTCGAGCGCTGCCGGCCGCTCCTCGGCAGTCTCGGCCAACGGACGTTTGTGGTCGGTAACGATCCGGCGCAGGCAAACCTCATCAAACTGCTCGGTAATGTGATGACGGCAACGACGCTGAGATGCTCGGCGAAGTCGTCGCGGTGATCCGCAAACGTGGACTCGATCCCACACCGTTCCTCGACATCTTGACGAACACGATGTTCGGCGGGAGGGCGCACAAAATCTACGGCGCGAAGATTCTTGCAGAGCGCTACGCGCCAGGATTCCGCCTGCCCCTGGCGCTGAAGGATGTACGCCTGGCCCTGGCCGAGGCCGACAGCGCGGGTGCCCCGATGCCATCGGTCGATGTCGTGCAAGAACGGATGATCACCGCGATCGCCCGCGGCTACGCCGATCTCGATTGGACGGCACTCGGGCTGGTCGCAGCGGAGGAGGCCGGACTTCACCGCCCACTGCCCGCCGCAATGCACGACCGGGACGCGGCCAGCCCCGCTCACGCAGGGGCAGCAACGTAGCAGCACAGACTCGAAGAAGGAGCAAATCATGCCTCATCAAGCCGAAACTCTCGAAATCGATATGGATTATTCCACCATCGTCGGCCCGCCGTTGACGGTGTCGCGCGTCGCGATCGGCACCTGGGCCATCGGGGGCTGGATGTGGGGCGGTACCGACGAAACGGAATCGATTTCAACCATTCGGGCGGCGCTGGACCACGGCATCAATGCTATCGATACGGCGCCGGTCTATGGCTTCGGTCGCTCGGAAGAAATCGTTGGCAAAGCGATAGCCGAGGGACGCCTGCGTGACAAAGTGTTGATTGCCACCAAGGTTGGACTCGAATGGAAGGACGGGAGCGTATTTCGCAACGCCAGCCGCGGCCGCATCATGCACGAGATCGAGGACTCCTTGCGTAGGCTTCGAACCGACTACATCGACATCTATCAGGTTCATTGGCCCGATCCTCTTGTAGCGATCGAAGAAACCGCTGCGGCAATGCAAACCCTGTTCAGACAGGGCAAGATCCGCGCCATCGGCGTCAGCAATTTTTCGGTTGAACAAATGCAGCGATTTCGCAGCGTAGCGCCGCTGCATGTGCTGCAGTCGCCCTATAATCTATTTGAGCGCGGGATCGAGGCTGACCTTTTGCCCTATTGCCGCGAGAACAACATCTCGACATTTGGCTATGGCGCGCTGTGTCGCGGTCTTCTATCCGGAAGAATGCGTTCCGATACGGCCTTCGCCCGCGACGACCTGCGGCGCACCGATCCGAAGTTCCAGGAGCCGCGGTTCGGGCAATATCTTGCGGCGGTGCAAAGGCTCGACCAGCTCGCCCAGAAGCGTTTCGGCAAGCACGTCATTGAACTGGCAGTCCGCTGGATGCTCGATCAAGGTATCACCACGGCGCTTTGGGGCGCGCGTCATCCCGGTCAATTGCAGCCGGTCGACGAGGTGACCGGCTGGCGGCTCGATGCCGCGACCAGGGCTGAGGTCGATCGGATTCTGCGCGAAACGATCACCGATCCGGTCGGCCCGGAATTTATGGCGCCACCTGCGCGGGCGTAACGAACGGCGCACACTGATGTCTTTGCGAGCACACTCGATGTGGTCCCGTATTGCCGTAGGACAGTCGATGGGAACGATTAGATTGAATTGGCTGGGGAGCGCGCTCTTGTTGGGCGCTACCGCGTTTCTCGGCGGCTGCAATGCGATCGTCCTCGACCCGCGAGGGCCTATCGGGATAGCAGATAAGGCGATCCTGATAGACTCACTCGCTATCATGCTCGCCATTGTGCTCCCGACGATCGCGGCGACCTTTGCCTTCGCCTGGTGGTTTCGAGCCTCCAACACGAGAGCATCTTACCTGCCGGATTTTACATATTCCGGCCGCATCGAGCTCATCGTCTGGTCCATCCCCGTCCTGGTGATCATGCTTTTGGGCGGCGTGATCTGGATCGGATCCCATGAGCTCGATCCGGCGAAGCCGTTGCCATCGGACAAACCACCGCTCGAGATCCAAGGCGTCTCGTTGGATTGGAAGTGGCTCTTCATCTATCCGAGCCAGCGTGTCGCGAGCGTGAACCAGCTCGTAGTTCCCGCAGGCGTGCCCATTCATTTCTCCCTGACGTCGGCGAGCGTGATGAGTGCGTTCTTCATCCCGCAGCTCGGCAGCATGATCTACACGATGAACGGCATGACGACGCAGTTGAACCTTCGCGCGGACGAACCAGGCACGTTCCTTGGCTTGGCGAGCCATTTCAGTGGCGATGGCTTCCCCGGCATGCATTTCGACGTGCAGGCAGTACCGGCGGAGCGGTTTGACGCCTGGATTGCCGCCGCACGCGGCACCGGCCCAACCCTCGATGACGAAAGCTACGCCGCGCTGGCCAGGCAAAGCATGAACGTCAGGCCGTTCACCTTCGGCGCCGCGGATCCCGCGCTGTTCCACCAGATCGTCACGCAGCAATTGCCGCCTGGACCCGGCCCGCAAAGCGGGCGGCCGAACCCGAGCGTATCGCCACGGACGGAGCACTAGCATGTTGGGCAAGCTGAGCTGGGCGGCCATTCCGTTCGACCAGCCAATTCCACTGGCCTCCGGGGCCGTGGTTGGCTTGGTGATCATCGGTGTCCTCGCCTGGATCACGCTGAAAGGTTGGCTCCCCTACCTGTGGCAGGGGTGGATCACCAGCGTGGATCACAAGCGGATTGGGATCATGTACATGCTGCTCGCCCTGGTGATGCTGCTGCGCGGCTTTACCGACGCGATCATGATGCGGTCGCAGCAGGCGCTGGCGTTCCATTCCGGCGGCTACCTGCCGCCTGAACATTACGACCAGATCTTCTCGGCCCACGGCACGCTGATGATCTTCTTCGTCGCCATGCCCTTCGTGATCGGGCTAATGAACCTCGTCATGCCGCTGCAGCTGGGAATTCGCGACGTCGCATTCCCGACGCTGAACTCCGTCAGCTTTTGGCTCACGGCCACCGGCGCACTGCTCGTCAACGTTTCGCTGGTCGTGGGCGAGTTCGCGCGCACCGGATGGCTGCCGTTTCCGCCGCTGTCCGAGATCACCTACTCGCCCGGCGTCGGCGTCGACTATTATCTTTGGTCTCTGCAGATTTCCGGCGTGGGAACCGTGCTGACCGGCGTCAACTTCGTCACGACGGTCCTGAAGATTCATGCGCCCGGCATGACCTACTTGCGCATGCCGGTGTTCTGCTGGACGACGCTTGCCGCCAACCTGCTGATCGTCGCCGCCTTTCCAATCCTGACGGCGACATTGGCGATGCTGTTGCTGGACCGCTACCTCGGCTTTCATTTCTTCACCAACGAAGCCGGCGGCAACATGATGATGTTCATGAACCTTATTTGGGCGTGGGGACATCCCGAGGTCTACATCCTGATCCTGCCCGCCTTCGGCGTGTTTTCCGAAGTGATATCGACCTTCTCAGGCAAGCCGCTGTTCGGTTACCGGTCGATGGTCATGGCGACGATGGCCATCTGCCTTCTCTCTTTCACGGTGTGGCTGCACCACTTCTTCACCATGGGCGCCGGCGCCGACGTCAACGCGATCTTCGGCATCACTTCGGCGATCATCGCGGTGCCCACGGGCGTCAAGATCTTCAATTGGCTGTTCACGATGTATGGCGGGCGGCTCGTCTATTCCCAGTCGCTCCTCTGGTCGATCGGCTTCATGGTCACGTTCGTGATCGGCGGCATGACCGGCGTCCTCTTGGCCGTGCCGCCGGCGGACTTCGTGCTGCACAACAGCCTGTTCCTCGTGGCCCACTTCCACAACGTCATCATCGGTGGCGTGCTGTTCGGCGCGTTCGCCGGCTACACCTTCTGGTTTCCGAAAGCGTTCGGATTCCGGCTGCACGAGGGTCTGGGCAAGGCGGCGTTCTGGTGCTGGATCATCGGCTTCTACGTCGCCTTCATGCCGCTCTATGTCCTGGGACTCATGGGAATGACGCGTCGCATGCAACATTACGATGTCCCCGCCTGGCATCCGTGGCTGCTGGTCGCGGCTTGCGGCGCAGTCATCATCCTGGCCGGAATAATCCTGCAGATCGCGCAACTCGTCGTCAGCATTCGCAGGCGTGAGGAGCTTCGCGACAGGACCGGCGATCCCTGGAACGGACGCTCCCTCGAATGGGCGACATCCTCCCCGCCGCCGCCCTTCAACTTCGCGGTGCTTCCGCGCGTCGAAGGCCGCGACGCCTACTGGACCATGAAGCAGCGCGCGCGCCAGCAGACGAAACCCGGCGCGGAGCCTAGCTACACGGACATCGAGATGCCGAGGAATAGCGCAACCGGTTTCATCTGTGCCTTCTTCGCCACCTTCCTGGGATTCGCGCTGATTTGGCACATCTGGTGGATGGCGATCGTGGCGGCGGTGGGCGCGTACGCAACCTTCGTTGTCTTCGCTTGGCGAGACCGGACCGAGTACATCATCCCGGCTGAGGAGGTCGCACGCATCGATCGGGCCAACCGAAGTGCGCGCGGCGAGGCGTTTCTCCCCATGGAGGCGACGCCATGAGCGCCTTCGAGGCGGCCGCCGGCCGCGGCGATTTGCAGCGTGTCGGGCACGACGGGGAGCCGTGGGAACACCGCTACACGGCCCATCACGCGGCCGGTGGACTGCTATCGAAGCGCATCGTCGTTGGTTATGGCTTCTGGATCTTCCTGCTCAGCGATATCATCATGTTCTCCGCCTTCTTCGCCACGTATGCGGTGCTGGTCGGGGCGACGGCGGGTGGGCCGAGCGGGCGGGAGCTGTTCAACCTGAACAACGTTGCAATCGAGACGGCCTGCCTTCTGCTCTCGAGCTTCACGTGCGGCATCGCCAGCATCGGCGCGCGGATGCAGCGCGGGACCTGGTTCTATGGCGCAATGACCGCAACCGGCATCCTGGGAGCGGCGTTTCTGTTCATCGAAGTCCACGAGTTCATGGGCATGGTCGCGCGCGGCGCAGGCCCGACGCGAAGCGCCTTCCTCTCGGCCTTCTTTACGCTGGTCGGCTGCCATGGCCTGCATGTAACCGCCGGCATGCTCTGGTTGCTGACGATGATGGCGCAGGTTTTCGCCAAGGGCTACCGAGCCGATATTCTCAGACGTGTGCTCTGCTTCGGGCTGTTCTGGCATACCCTCGATATCATTTGGGTCGCGATATTCACCGTCGTTTACTTGATGGGAGTCTGGCAATGAGCAATTCCGAATGGGAGCGCGACCCGCTTTACCCGGACAGCGCGCCGGGTGAGGAGACCTTTCTCGGTCAAGACGATGCTGAGGCGGTCGGCAGCTACTTCATCGGGCTCGGGCTCGCGACGCTGCTTACCATCGTGTCTTTCTTCATCGCGATCTCGGGCACCACGCTTGTTTGGGGTCCGAGCATACCCGTCGCCCTACTCGTTCTCGCCATCGCGCAGATGGGCGTTCACCTCGTCTTCTTCCTCAACATCACGACCGGCCCAGACAACGTCAACAACGTGATGGCGCTTGCCTTCGGCGTACTGATCGTTCTGTTGCTGCTCGCCGGTTCGCTCTGGATCATGGCGAACATGAACCATAACATGATGCCGATGGATCAAATCATGCAAATGCAGCGCTGAATTTATCACTCATAGTCGTGAGGGCGCAACGATTGACGAGCGAAATGCAGCGTCGCCTAAGGCCGGATAATGATCTTGCCGAGGTGACGTCGGCGGCTAGCCATGGAATTGATCTCCAGAGTGGCCCGGCACATCGGGATTAGTTACGCAAAAGCCGTGATTATCCACCGCCTCCTCGCATTGTTCGCGCGTCATGTACCAGCATCGATAGGTGCCTCCCTGTATGCACCAGGGATAGGACGGTGATTCCGCGGCCGCAGGCGACGCGATGCCCAATGCCGAAATCGCGGCAATAAGTGTGAGTTTGATCTTGCTGACCATGGTCTGTCTCCTGAGTTTCGTATGCCACATGGCGGCACCAAAGAGACGAGCTTCTAGCGTCCAGGCCGCCGTATTCTTAAGAACAAGCTCAAAAAAAGAAGGCGTGCCGAAGCACGCCCTTCTCTCCTCCGTCACGTTAGTGGATCAGGAGTTCCTGATTGTAGCCTTCGCTGCCGCCGCCGGTGGCCGCCGGGCTGTTCGAGTCGGTGGCCGACCAGGAATTTCCGGGGACCATGGCGTAAGCGTCAAGGCCGCTCTGCCGGCCGGCAGTCTTGCCGGTCTGCTCAGAACCATTCGCACCGTAGTTGAACGACTGCACGTTGCCTGTGCCGAAGTCCTTGTCGAAGGATTGAGCGAATACCGGGGTCGCCATGACGCTGGCGGCGATAGCAACAATCGCAATAAATTTCTTCATGGCACTTCTCCTAGTTTGGATTGACCTGAATCTTTTCCAGATGCTCAGCACCCGGCTTCACAATGGAAATAGGTTGAGGGCTTCGCGTCACCACTAAATTGCCGTTCAGAAAACTAAATTCGATTTCATCCAAGCAAGTCGACGAGCTGACACGATCGGATCGGCTGAGATCGTTCAGACATTAAATTCTGCTTATCCGGACGAGCGAATGCAGCCGCAATCGGCGCGAACGCGTCTACGGCAGATCCGGTTTCGGTACCTAAAGGGAAGTGGGATTCTAACAGCGAATTTAATGGCCTAACACGCAATTTAATAGAGACGCTGTCGCAGCGGGCCCATTATCCAATGCAGCAACGGCGCAATCACTCCGGATGCGCGGGCAACATGGAGAGCCCTGTCATGGCCCAAACGGCTGCATTACCCATTTTATCGGGCGAAGCCGGCCTCACCCGGTATCTGGATGAAATCAAGCGATTCCCGATACTGGAGCCGCAGGAAGAGTTCATGCTGGCCAAGCGCTGGCGCGAGCATGCGGATGACAGTTCGGCGCACAAGCTCGTCGTCAGTCACCTCCGCCTCGTTGCCAAGATCGCCATGGGCTATCGCGGCTACGGCCTGCCGATCGCGGAAGTCATCTCCGAGGGTAATGTCGGCCTGATGCAAGCGGTCAAGCGCTTCGAGCCGGACAAAGGCTTTCGGCTGGCGACCTATGCCATGTGGTGGATCAAAGCCGCGATCCAGGAATACATCCTGCGCTCGTGGTCGCTGGTGAAGATGGGCACCACCGCCAACCAGAAGAAGCTGTTCTTCAACCTGCGCAAGGCCAAGAGCAAGATTT
>Ga0210398_10003520_pt1 | contig 14953 bp, 11 predicted proteins | sample IncBWC4OmetaG_FD_161047 | JGI IMG/M metagenome (GOLD analysis project Ga0210398, IMG submission 161047) | Forest soil microbial communities from Barre Woods Harvard Forest LTER site, Petersham, Massachusetts, United States - Inc-BW-C-4-O | ecosystem: Environmental > Terrestrial > Soil >...
TAATCCTTCTGGTCATGGCCGGGCGCAGCCTGGAACCGGCGCGCAGCAATCAGACGTACTTTCTCGGATATTTCGGGCTGCAATTCCTGCTGCCACCCAAATCCTACAATCGCGAATGATTCTTCGTGCGCCGAGCTGAGCCTGCAGCTCGCGAATTGGAGCAGAGAAAATGCAGCGACCGAGTCGCGGCGTTTTGCCCTTCTTCTTTTGCTCTTCTCCTTTTGCCCTTCAGTGTAGTTACTGACGAGTAGTTACCGAGGCCCTTCCGGCGTACTCCCGCGCCCAGAAGAACACTCGCCAGTCGGCGCATCTGGCGGTAAACTATGGGCAGATTGAGGGCCTTCGCCTGCCAGGGAGCCCAGGGTATTCGATTCCTCGAAAGCTTCATCCCCCGCTGGAACTGCCTTGGCACTCTTGAATTGCGCGGGGGTTGCGGTGGAATTTGCGCGGGAGTTTCCACGGAGTTGGCGCGGGCTTGCACTAGAATCGCCGCCTTCCGGCGAGGGGGCTCCGGACGCGCCCATGGGACGGTTTCCACGAGTGGAAAAAGAAATCGTGTCCGAAGAAAAAGACAAACCAATTCTGGACGAGCAGACGCTCGCAAAGCTGCTGGAAGCGGCCTATGTGCTGCAAGAGCACAACCGCGAACTGCAGGAGATGGAACTGGGACTTGATCTGAAGCGCGATCAACTGGAAGCCGAGGATCGAAATAAGGATCGAAAGGAAGAGCGGAACGAAGTTCTAAATGAAGACCGAAACGAAGCTCGATCCGCCCCAGGCTCGCGTGAGGTCGCGCCGCGACCAGAGTCCGAGCCTCCCGCCAGCACCGATTACACCACCACTCTGGCCGAAATCGTCGCGACCCAGCACCAGATCCAGGTTCGCCATCTGGAACTCGAACACGCGATATCTCTGGTTGCCAATCGCCTGACTCAGATTGCCCGGGCCAGCGGCGCCGCGATCGGCATCCTGGTCGAAAAGAAAGACGACAAAGAAGAAAAAAAAGACGGCAAAAAACTTCGCTACCGCGCCGTGGCCGGCAGTCTGGCTCTGCCCGCAGGAACCGAAGTTCCCATGGAAAAAGCGCTTTGCCTCGCCTGCCTTCGGACTGGCCAGGTTTTGCGCTGCGCTGATGTCGATCCCGAGTTCCTTCTCGATACCGAAGAGTGCAAGCGCCGGGGCATCCAGTCACTAATTGCGGTTCCGATTTTTCATGATGGCGGAGTCGCGGGAGGCCTGGAGGTGTACTATCCCAGCACGCAGGCCTTCACCGAGCAGGATGTTCACACCTGCCAACTCATGGCCGGATTGGTGACCGAAGCTCTCGTCCGGGACGAAGAAGTCACGTTGAAAAAGTCGCTGGCCAGCGAACGCGCCGTCATGCTGGAAGCGCTGGAAAAACTGAAGCCGAATCTCGCGGCGCTGGTGGACCAACCCGCCGCTAAAGATTCCGCGGGCAGATCCAGTTCTCCGGCGTCCAGCGTTCCAGCATCCAGTTCTCCGACATTCAATGCTCCGGCAACGACGGAGTCCGCCTCCACCATCGTCTGCCCAAAATGCGGACACCGAATCGTAGGGGAAGAACAGTTCTGCGGAAATTGCGGAGCGCCGCGCATCCTCGCCTACGAGGCCCCTAGCATGCAGAGCCGTGAGGCGTCACTGCGAAATCTGCAGGAATCGATGAAGCAGGAGGCGACGAAAAAGGCCGCGCCCGCAAAACGCGCGCAGCACGAACAATCCGAGAAGTCGCTGGCCGATTCGCTACAGGAAGAAATGCCGGAGCTTTTTCGACCGGCTGAGCCGCTGCCGGACTTACCCCACATGCCGGACATGCCTGATAAGCGGCGTAAGTCCGCTCAATCAGCCGAGCCCCGGGTAAGCGCGGAGTTTGAGGACTCCATACTTGCGGATCTTGAAATTCCTCTGGAAGCTGGCCCCGCGGACGCGGGCGACGACGAGGTCGTCGCAGGCCTTCTCGCGGATCAGGTTCTCGCCGAAAACGTCGTCGCCGACAAGGTCGTCACTAACAAAGTCAGGGAAACGGAATCGAAAGCGCTCGCAAAACCGGAACACACCAGAGCCTGGAGTTCTGCTGCGAACGCGCGTGATTTCCTGGAACAACTCGCGCTGGCCAAGCGTCCTGGAGCACTGGTCCAGTTCTGGAATACGCGGCGAGGCGACATCTATCTGGCAATCGCCGTGATACTGGTACTCGTAGTCATTCGCTGGGGAATCTGGTCCAGTCATTCCGTCGGCGCCACGGGCAACACGGCTGCGGCCACGACCCACAGCAAAACCACTCCCACTCCCGACGCCGATCTCTCGTTTTTCGACAGGATGCTGATTAGCCTGGGCCTGGCGGAAGCGCCCGCGCCTCCCGAAAATAAAGGCAACCCGGATACTCAGGTTTGGGTCGATCTCCACACCGCTCTGTACTATTGCCCCGGATCCGACCTGTACGGCAAGGGTCCGAAAGGCAAGTTTGTCTCGCAGCGGGATGCGCAACTGGACCAGTTCGAGCCCGCCTACCGCAAGGCCTGCGACTGAAGACGGTAGGCTCGAGCGCGCTGATTCTCCGGCATCTCATTTTTTACTTTCTTTTCATTTTTGACGGTCGTTTCATTCGACAGTCGTTTGATTTGACAACCCCGCGCCGCCGGAGTGCAATCATACAGACAGGATTTACCTGACGAATTCTCGATGAGGCTTGGTTCGACCGATTTGGTTGGGCCCGCTTGGTAAGACAGATTTGGTAAGACCGGAGAACACCGATTGCCGCACCAGGACGACCATTCCGACGCGCCCAGCACCCTGCCGCTACCTGATCTGAATCCTCTACTCAATCCGCTCCTGGGACAAAACATGGGGCGATGGGCGGAGGTTTATTTCACGAGTGCGCCGGAAAAGCGCGAACAGGCGGTGCTCGATCTTTTGCGTGAGCTGCAAGCGGAAAACTCCGCGAACGCAGCCGCTTTGCCGGTTTCAGAACCAACATCGCGGCCCGGGGCAGAACCTGCGGCTCAGATTGCCGAGGGTCGTGCGGCGCTGGTGCGCTGTCACGCCTGCGGCCGGGAGAATCCTGCATCGCACCTATTTTGTGGCATGTGCGGCACGGCTGTGTCCGGGCCGGGCGCGGCATCCGATCTGTATGTTTCCGACGTTCCTGTTCCCGATTTTGGTGTCGCCGAGTTTAACGGCGCTGATCTTCCCACTGAAGAGCTTGAGGATCAGGATATCGGGTATACGCCCCAGCGTGAACCCGCTCCTCTGGTGCCGAACAACGTTGCGAGCAGTGTGGCGAGCGACGTAGCGCACGATGTAGCAAACGACGAACATAGCAACGAACACCGCGACAAATCGCAATTCGTTGCGTCTGAGGATGCTTTCTCCGAACCGGCGCTGCGGAGGCATGAATCTCTACAGCCGCCCCGCGGTCGCGACGACACTTACCAAGTCGATCACATGCGCGGCTTCCTTGATCCAGCGCCGGCTTCAAGTCCTTATCGCACCTATCTCGTAACCGCTCTGATTTGTGTGTTGGTTGCGCTTGGATACATGATATGGCGCAGCATGCATGCCTCGGACAGTGCGCATGTGGCACCGCAAGCTCCGCCCGCGGTCACGACACAGCCGTCCGCCGCGGACTCTGCCACATCGTCGCCGACTTCGCCAGGCTCCGCCACGGACACTTCAAACCCGGGGTCGACTGCGAGCAAGCGAGCAAAAGTCCCATCCCATGTTGCCGCAGATGAATCGAGCCATGCGGCCAGTGCCAAGACCGACGCGGCTTCTCGGGCTGAGTCCGCCGGCTTAATCCCCGGGAAGAATCCGCAGGCGGAATCTTTGGCGGGAAACGGTGGCGAAGAACTCGCCATGGCGCAGCGTTATCTGAACGGAACCGCTGGCCAGGGGCGCGACAGCGCTGAGGCTGCGAAGTGGCTGTGGAAGGCCATCGCCAAACACAACGGCGAGGCCATGCTCCTGCTCTCGGAGCTCTACCTCAAGGGTGACGGAGTTGCGAAGAATTGCGACCAAGCGCGGGTGCTGCTCGACGCCGCCGCGATTCGGGAAGTGAAAGGCGCTGCGGAACGGCTGCGGAATCTTCAAGCTTTCGGCTGCTCGTGATCTGGACCACCGATTCGGAGAGCCGATCCGCAAAATCGATTCGCAAATGTATGAGAGACGGCTTTCCATCATGCCCGACCCGCCTTGGACGTCTGCGGACTTGCGCAGAATCTACTGAGTTGTCAGCATCGACGGGGTCCGCCGCGACTCGTACCACAGCGCCAGTTCGACGCGATTCCAGAGTCCAAGTTTGTCGTAGATGACACGCAGGTAGTTCTTTACCACGTGCTCGGTCGTCCCGAGGGCTTCCGCAACCTCCCGATTTTTCAGGCCTTCGGCAACGAGTTGGATGACTCGCTGTTCACGTTCACTGGGGACCCGAGTGCCATAACGCCCATTTGCAGACATGCTTGCCTCCGGTATAACAGGGTTGCGAGTTTCACCCGCTTGATACCGCCGTTGATTCCGAAACGAAGAAATAATCGATTGAAATGAGCTTTCACGGTGCGCCGCGCCATGTTGAGTTCAGTGGCAATCTCGGCGTTGTCACACCCCTGCAAAAGCAGCTCGACAATCTGCTGTTCGCGCGGACCTAGCCGATAAGTCGGCTCATTCATCATCCGAATCCTCCCCTCTTGCATTGGCTCACCAGAATCGGTGCGTGGTTAACCTTCCAATTCCCATAGCACCCACAATGCCATTTTGAGACCTGAATTGTCTGTGACGCCCAAACACCATTTTCCACAGAAAGTTCCGGTGGGCTAAACCTCCCCTAGGAACTACAGGAAGACCCCGAAAACATTCTTGTGCCGGGCGTTGGTCGCGCTTTAACCGACATCAGAGCCAGGAATGCCAGTTGCCCACCGATGAGAACAGAGGGCTGAAAAGATCTTGCACTTCGCTGCATCTCGTTGCACATGGAATCATTTCGCGACAGGTTGTTCAGGTGAACACCCTAGAAGAAACTTCCATCTCTAGGGGAAACCCGCAGCACAAATTACACGATCCCATTGAGTGCAATTCCATTTCCAGCGGCTATTCTGATTATTACGACCAATTTACTTTTGGCATGCGTGCGCGCTGACTTGCGCCGAAATCCGTGGCGCCGTGAAAAACCAGGTCACCGCCGATTCGTTGCATTCATCTCGCGGATCTCCTGAGAATCCCTGCCACATCGACCGGGCTGAGCGCTTAAGTCTCGCAGCCGTGTGTTAACAGGGCGTTAATTTCCAGCCGTATCAAGAGAAGTTTCGTCGCAGGCCAGCGCTTCAATCTCGGCGTCAAACCTGCCGTCCAGCGGCGGTTTCGGCTCCGGAATACATCGGGAGGCGCGTGGTATTCTGATTGGCCAATGGCGAAGCTCAAAAATTCGCGCGTGCTCGTGACTGGGGCCGATGGCTTCATCGGTTCGCATCTCGCGGAGCAACTGGTTGCCACCGGAGCGCGGGTTCGGGTGTTGAGTCAGTACAACTCGTTCAACGACTGGGGCTGGCTCGAACAAGTCGATTGTCTGAAGGAAATCGAAGTCATCACCGGAGACATTCGCGACGCTCACCTCTGTGAAGAACTGACTCGCGACATTGACATTGTGTTTCACCTGGCGGCGCTGATTCCGATCCCCTATTCGTATCGCGCTCCGGACAGCTTCGTGGACACGAACATAAAGGGCACGTTGTATCTTTGCCAGGCGGCCCGGCGAAATGGCGTAAAGCGATTCATCCAGACTTCAACCAGCGAGGTCTACGGCACGGCACAGTATGTGCCGATCGATGAAAAACATCCCTTACAACCGCAGTCGCCTTACAGCGCGACGAAAATCGCGTCTGACTGTATAGCTCTGAGCTTTCATTATTCTTTTGACGTTCCGGTGGTGGTGGCGCGGCCGTTCAATACCTACGGGCCGCGGCAGTCGGCGCGCGCCGTGATTCCCAGTATTATCGTGCAAATTGCTGGCGGAAAATCTGCGATCTCCCTGGGCAACCTCGCGGCCACGCGGGATTTCACGTATGTCGAAGACACGTGCGGCGGGTTCCTGGCGATTGCCGAAATGGAAGGCGGCGAAGGCGAAGTCTTTCATGTCGGCTCAAACCACGAGATTGCCGTTGGCGATCTGGTCAAACTGATCGGCGAGATCATGGGCAAAGACATAACCGTGACCTGCGACCAGCAGAGATTCCGTCCGGAAAAGAGCGAGGTCCAGCGGCTGAAGTGCGACAATTCGAAGCTGCGGAAAGCCTGCGATTTTGCTCCGCGGATTCCTTTGCGCGCGGGTTTAGAGCGCACCGTACGTTGGTTCAGCCAGCCGGAAAATCTGCGCCGGTATAAAGGCAACCTCTACAATGTCTAAGCGCGCGGTGGTTTTGGCGGGGGGCAAGGGCAGCCGGCTTCGTCCATACACGGTTGTACTGCCAAAACCGCTGATGCCTATCGGCGAGTATCCTATTCTCGAAGTAATACTTCGCCAGCTGGCGGGCCAGGGTTTCGATCGCGTTACCCTGGCCGTGAACCATCAAGCGGAGATCGTTCGCGCATTTTGTGGCGACGGATCGAGATGGGGGATCAGCATCGATTACTCTCTCGAAACCGTCCCGCTCAGCACTATCGCTCCGCTGTGTCTGATCAACGACCTGCCAGAAAACTTTTTGCTGATGAATGGCGACGTGCTGACCGACCTGTCCATGCAAAAGTTGTACGAGGAGCACGTCACCCAGAAAAGATTATTCACCATCGCCGCCTCTGAACGCACGAACATCGTCGACTATGGAGTGCTGCATGCCAGCGATAACCAGCTCACAGGATTTGAGGAGAAACCAAAGTTTCAATACCTGGTCAGCATGGGTGTCTACATCTTGAATCGGTCAGTGCTTGATCGCGTGCCGGAGGGACAGAAGTACGGTTTCGACGACCTCATGCTGAACATGCTGGCGCGCAAAGAGTCGGTGCATGTGGAACGCCATTCCGGGTATTGGTTGGATATTGGCCGGGTGGACGACTACATGCGCGCAGTCGAAGAATTTGATGACCGTCGGAAGCAACTCTTGCCGGATGAAAAATGAAATCCTGGTAACTGGGGCGACCGGCTTCCTCGGCCGCCATCTGGTCGCGGCACTGGAATCGCAAGGCCGCGCCGTGCGGCGGCATTCGAGCGCCGACGGCGATATTGCTAATTGCTCGCTGCCCATGGAGGGCGTGAGCCATGTGTTTCATCTGGCGGGAAAGAGTTACGTACCAGAGAGCTGGCAGAATCCACCCGCCTTTTACCACACCAACGTGATGGGCACGGTAAATGTTCTCGAACACTGCCGCCAGAATCATGCCGCGCTTTCCCTGATCAGTTCCTATGTGTACGGTCAGCCGCAACGATTGCCGATTGCGGAGGATCATCCCGTGGCGGCAGCGAATCCATACTCGCATTCGAAGATTCTCGCCGAGGAAGCGGCGCGATTCTATGAGCAGCGCTTCGGAATCCCGGTGTTGATCGTGCGTCCATTCAACATTTATGGTCCGGGACAGCGTCCTCCGTTCCTGATTCCTTCGATCGTGCGGCAGGTACTCGACCCCTCCACGGAAGTTGTGCGCGTGCAAAACCTGCGCCCTAAGCGGGACTATCTTTATGTGGAAGACGCTGTCGCCTTTCTTGTGGCTGCGCTCGCAGCCGGAGCTCACGGCGTGTTCAACATGGGTAGTGGACACTCGGCGAGCGTTGCGGAAGTGGTGCAGCTGGTCAATCATGCTGCTGGACTGAGCAAGCCGGTTGTAAGCGCCGACGAGACCCGCCCAAGCGAAATCATGGATGTGGTCGCTGATACTTCGCGCGCCGCGGCAGAGCTTGACTGGCGGCCGCGCACTTCATTGGCGGATGGAATTGCGGCCGTGATCGCGGCGGAGCGAGCGGCGCGTGGCTAATCAAACCGTGGCTGATCAAAGCGTCGTTGCTCAGAACAAGTTTGATCAAAGCATGTCTGATCAGAGCAGGTCTGATCAGATCCGGTTGCTCTATCTGATCGGTCAATTCCCGGCCATCAATCACAGCTATCTGCTGGCGGAAGTAAGGCAGCTTCGACGTCTTGGCTTCGACGTGTCAGTGGCCTCCGTGAGCCCACCTGATCGGCCTCTGGACAAGCTCACTCCGGAGGAACGCGAAGAGGCCGCTCGCACTTTTTACGTCAAACCGGTGCCAGTGGTGAAGGTCGCTTGGCTGAACCTTAGCGAGTTTCTCCAGCATCCGCTGCGGTACCTGCGCGGTTTGATCTTCGCGCTCGGATTAGGACGCAGCAGCCCCAGGCGGGCGATCTATCATCTGGCATATTTTGCCGAGGCGATTTTAGTGGGCCGGCACATGCGTCAATGCGGCGTCTCTCACGTCCACGCGAATTTTTCAGCCACCGTCGCCTTGATCATTGCGCGAACGTTCCCGGTAACAATGTCGTTTGGAGTATATGGCTTCGGGGAATTGCACAATCCAACAGAATCGCATCTGGCTGAGCTAGTCAAAGGAGCTCGGTTCGTGCGTTCCATCAGCCGTCATGGGCGTGGCCAACTCATGCTTTCGTGCAACCGGAGCGAATGGGCCAAACTGATCTACGTTCCGCTGGGCATTGACCCAAGCGAGTTTGCACCGGGGCCACCGCGAACAGCCTCCTCGCCTCCGCAGATCTTGTGCGTTGGCCGGCTAGCGCCGGAGAAGGGCCAGGCGTTGCTGCTCGAAGCCATCGCGGCCTTGAGAGCGGAAGGTCAGCCCGTTCACTTGCGACTGGTGGGGGATGGCCCTGATCGTAAGTGGCTTGAGGGCCGTGCCAGCGAACTTGGAATTGCATCCGACGTGGAATTCGCTGGCTGGGTCGATCAGCCTCGTCTCATGGCGTTCTATGCCGAGACAGATCTATTCGTGCTGCCCAGCCTGGCAGAAGGCATTCCGATGGTTCTGATGGAAGCCATGGCCATGCAGATACCTTGTGTGGCTCCCTGCATCACAGGCATTCCCGAGTTGATCGAGCATGGGGTCGACGGAATGCTGTTCAGCGTGGCCGACGTGGAAGATCTGAGCGAGAAGATCCGCGATCTTTTGCAGTCGCCCGAACTTTGCACGCGGATTGGAAAGCAGGCGCGGGCTCGCGTCCTGCGCGATTACGACATGGCGCGGAACACAGAGCGTTTTGCCTCGGTGCTGGTCGAGAGACTGGGCGCGAGGTGAGTTGTCAGTCGAAGGGTCATGCGTGGCCCAAGAACATTTCTCTGTTCGGCGCGTGTTTCTGCGATATGGGAAATAGCACTAAATGAAACCCGAAGGAGTTTTGTACCCGATTCGGACCTTCGCGTCATGAGTAAGTAATGAGTAAGAAAAAGCGGAATCGGTCGAGGCAAGATTCAGCGGCCACGAAAAAAACGGCGGCCGAACTTGCGCGCGAAGCCAGTTATACCGAGGCTGCGAACCAGGTTGACCGTCATCTCCCAGTTCTGTTCTTAGTCTTGGGACTGGCGACCGGGCTACTCTACGCCTTCGTGCTGCCGCCGTTGCAGGTTCCCGACGAGATGTCACATTTCGCGCGCCTGTATTCAGTCTCGCGCGGGGCCTGCATTGCCTCTCCTGAAGTCGACATTCCCGACAGCTTCGCGCAGTTGCAGAGCCTGTTTCCAACCCATCTGGAAAGACATCGGAAAATTTCGATTGCCGATCTACGGTCCGCACTGAAGATGCCGTACAACGATTCCGTCATGGCGGGAAACGCCCGGCAACGATCCCTGAGCGGATTCATCGACCAGAACCTCTACTGTTGTATTCCGTATCTGCCCGCAGCGGTGGTTCTGAACGCGGGGCGCCACTTGGGCTTGTCGCCGCTGGGCTTGATGTACCTGAGCCGGTTAAGCAACCTGGCCGTCTATCTCGCGCTGACGTTCTTGGCTTTGCGCCTGCTTCCCGACTTCCGGTGGGTTCTCTTTTGCATCGCATTGATGCCGATGACGATGCACCAGGCTGCCTCGGTCTCAGCCGATTCCACAGGCTTCGCATTGACCTTTCTGCTTTGCGCTTACGTGTTCCGGTTGGCGTTCGCCAAGCAACCAGAGACGATGGGTGCGCGCCAATATGCCGTGCTGGGGATGCTGATTCTTCTGGTCGCGCTAAGCAGAAGTTTGCTTGCGGTGATTGCTCTGCCCCTTGTGATTCCGGCCGCGCGTTTCCGCTCGCCGCGGAATCGCTGGTTGGCGATCGCGGGGTATGCGCTCCTGGCGGTTCTGTGCCTGGGTTTTTGGCAGCGAGTGAACCAACCCAATTTCGAGCGCATGGCTGAGGAAAGGATGATGCGGCCGAGACTACGACTGCCGCTAGTGGACGTTCACGAAAATATGCGGTTCCTCTATGAACACCCCGTGGAAACCGCTTCGATTTTCGTTCGTACCGTCACGGATGTCGACTATGTCGTTGACACCTCGACAGAGATGGTGGGGAAGTTGGGATGGCTTGCCATACCGCTGCCCGGTTGGCTCGTATGCCTGTACTTGGGTCTGCTGGTCGCGGCGGCCGCTACACAGACCCGCGGCACAAATCTTACGTGGCTCGCGCGAGGACTACTGTTCTTGTTCGTCGCGGCGGCCGCCGCCAATATCCTGGCCGCGGGATTCGTCCTCGAAACCCCGAAAGCCTATCTCGATGTTCCCGAATATCGGGAGCGGTTCACGGCATACAGTCAGGGACGGTATTGGATTCCGCTGGCGTTTCCGGCCCTGATCTTACTCTCTAACACCAAGCTCTCGAATATCAAGGCCCGGCTCAATCCACGCGTCTTTGCCGGGATCGCCGTCAGCATCATCTTGATCGCCACTGGCGTGGCGATTGCGGCAATCCGGGCTACTTACTACAACTAGATTCGTTAGCCTTCGGCTTCGACAAGCTCTGGGAGAAACTCGCGCCAGCAGAAAAAACGCAGCACTGGTGGAGGACACGCGGATCGATCCGTGTCTTCCACAGTGCTGCGTCTGACCCATGCGGATATGGTTCAGGAGGAAACCATCGGCGAACGTTTGCCGGGTTAGTGCCCAGCCCAGCTGACATGCGCCTTAACTTGACCGCAAAACGCAGGCCTCACCGACATCCAAAACGCGAACACCCCAGCGCAAAAGCCGGGTCGTCACGCCTGTCATGCCGAAGTCTCGCCCACTTCAATGAGGATTCAGCTCGCAGGGTTACTGGGCCCTGAGCTTGCGCCTCACCGTCAGGCCCAAACCCAGCAGTCCGGTTCCCATCAGAGCCAACGAACTGGGTTCAGGAGTCGTGACTGCTGTCGTGCCGCCTTCGTCGGTAATCTTGCCGCCCGTGAAGTTACCGCAACCTTTGCATACCGCGGCACCTGTAAACTTGAACAACAGTTGAGTTGTTTCGCCAACAGAAATCTTGGTACCGTTCACCCAAGTTCCGGTGATTGGCCCGGTCAGGTCATAGGTACAAGTTTCGTGCGCGGCGGCACCACTGCAACTGTTCAAGATCCAGGAAACCGGGCCCGAGAATTGCCCAGTGAATATCGTTCCACTGAAGCCGTTCCAGAATCCGTTGATCGTGAAACTGTTTGCGGGGCCAGCGGCAAATGAACCGGCTGAGGCTCCCATCATCGTGCCATAGAGTGTTCCACTGAACGCTCCGGTTTGGAACGACATAGTCGCCCCGGCCACCTGGGTAAAGATCCCAATTGAAGTTACTTCGGAACCCGACAGGCTAAATATATTACTGGGCCCAGACGTACTTGCATTGCCGTCGGTGTTGACAGTGACGATGACATCGTTAGCGTGGGCCATAAGGGGCACAAACATGGCTAACACGGCAGCCACCAAAATGCGTTGAACCACAAGAGTTCGGGCGCGACTTTTTCCTGCCATTAGACTTCCCTCCTAGTACTGCACTTTGCGGGATAGGGCAAGTCCTGTAATCCCCCAAACAGGGTATTTTGATCCGGTATGGGGAAATCGATATGCGAGACCGGAAGACTGCAAAACCCGAGAGCAGACTCGCATCCGTGATGTTCGAGTGCGAGCTTCGAGTGATGTTGGCAAATTTCTAGTGAAGACATCCATTCGTTCATATTGGCTTAACAAGGGCGTAACAATGGAAAGGTATTCTGTCGCCGCGTGGCGCTGTTTATGGCGTAATCGACTCACATGGAACATCCAAGGGGCAGCGGAGCATGGGAGCATGTCTTAACGGTGCGTTGCCCCTACTGTGCGGAAGGCAAGGACTTCCGCGCCATGGTCGGACTGACCGGCGGCGACGACGGAACTTTTTTCTGCAGCAGGTGCCACCATTTGGCTCGTTCCAGTGACCCGGCCTTCAAGTGCCTGTGCCCGAATTGCCGCAAACTCAATCGTGCCGAGAGTTGGAGCGCCTGACGCACGCAGGCAGTCATACGTCAGCCTGCGGCTGAGCACGGAGTATTCATCAAATTTTAATCATTCGTTAACAAGCAGCCAGCCAGCGCGATGCAATAATGTTCGCTTTGCACTTTACAATCCTTACAATCCAAGGTGTGCTGCGAGATAGGGCGCAGGACTTGCCGTCGGCACATTCCTCGCGGTACAGGCCACGGGCCACCGTTTGATAGGGGCGTTGTTTTCATGAAGCGAAGCTTTCTGCTTTTTCCGCTGGTGGCGCTGGCCATCGCACTCGTGAGTTGTTCCAGCGGAGGGTCGAGTTCTTCTTCTTCCGCACCCGTGCCTAATATTTCGGGTTCATGGGAATTGATTGCTGCCTCGAGTTTAAATCCCGGATACTCCACTGGCATCGAAGTGGCCCTGCAGGAAGGCCAAGTTTTCGTCAACGGGATCTACCAGGAGAACGGACAGATTTCTGCCTCCGGCCAACAGATCAGCTTCGTCGGCTTTACCCCGACCGGAGGAATCGTCTTCGGCGGTAATTGCGCGGTCGCGACAGACGATTCGGGAAACAGTCTGAGCGGGAGCATTTCCGGGGTGGGCGGTTCCATGAATTTCTCCTACACTGAAAACGGCAACGTATTCAATGTCAGCGCCGTTCTGGACCCTAGCGGTCAAACCATCGACAGCGGTACCTATACCGAACAGACGGCACCGGCAGGTCAGTCGAATGGTGCTTGCAACGGCAGTAGTGACTCTACATTAATCGACGCGGGATCCATCACGGGCGCGACTGTTTCTAAATTCTCCGGAGTGTACGCTGGGCAAATATGTGAGCCCCTCGATACTGCGTGCACCAACTCGAAAGACACTGCGACAGCCACGCTAAGCCAGAGTGGCACCACCCTGACGGTTGAGTTAACTTTGGCTGGCGCCGACAATACTTCGTTTACCCTGACTGGCCCGGTTACCGGGAATTCATTTTCTGTTCAGGGACCATTCCAGGGGCAGCCGGTTACCTACTACGGCTACTACGAGCTAGCTCAGAAAAACGTTAATAGCATCTACCTCGTCAACGCGACTACTTCTGCCCAGTCGCCGACGTATGCCGGTACGCTCGCGGTTCAGTAGACGCCTCGGCTTGGACTTCGACCGACTCACCTCGACTGTAGAATTACCCAACTTCAACCCAGCAGGTCAGGAGTACCGATGGCGAAGACGCGACAGCGCCACAGCCGTGCCTCCGGCGGTTCCGGAGCAGGAGTGCCGGTCGCCGCAGTTGCTTCGAGCCCGTGGTGGAAAAGCAACTGGACTCTCAGTCTCGGACTCGTCGCACTCACGCTGGCGCTTTATGGCCAAGTAATCGGCCACCCTTTCATCGACTACGACGACAACGCGTACGTCACCGAAAATTCGCACGTGCAAGCTGGCTTGACCTGGCAAACTCTGGAGTGGTCGTTCACTTCAACCGAAGATGCGAACTGGCATCCGCTCACCTGGCTGTCGCATGCTTTCGACTGCCAGATCTTCGGTCTCCACGCCGGCGGCCATCATCTGACGAGTCTGCTGCTTCACACCATCAACGTCGTCTTGCTCTTTCTCCTGCTGCGGCGCGCCACCGCAGAGCCCATGCTCAGCTTTGTCGTGGCCGCTCTGTTTGCCATTCATCCCTTCAACGTGGAGTCGGTAGCCTGGATCGCCGAGCGCAAGAATGTCCTGAGCACAATGTTTTTTCTTGTGACTCTGGGGGCGTATGGGTGGTATGCGCGAAGTCCTAACTGGAAGAGGTACCTGGTTGTGGCGTTGGTTTTCGCTTGCGGCCTGGCCTCAAAGCCGATGCTGGTCACGCTCCCGTGCGTGCTGTTGTTGCTCGACTACTGGCCTTTGCAACGCATAAAGAATTGGGTGCCCGTCTCCGTTAGCTTTCCCGTTCCGCAGGCGCCAGCTTCGCGCCTGCTTCTCGAAAAACTTCCTTTGCTTCTATTGTCGGCCGGGAGCGCGACGGTCACCCTTCTGGTGCAGAGCGCTGGCGGAGCCGTTCAATCGGTTCAGGCGTTCCCTCTTGGCGTCCGCGTTGAAACTGCGCTCAGCGGCTATGCTCTTTACCTGCTGAAAACCGTTTGGCCATTTTCTTTTGGAATCTATTATCCCGATCCCTTCGATCCTTTTCTGAACCAACAGCCGACAGCCGCCGATCATCTCCTAGTCACGCTGGGAGCGGCGCTGCTCGTTACCGTGAGCGTGGCTGCGTGGCGATATCGCCAACAACGCCCGTACCTTCTCGTGGGCTGGCTCTGGTACTTGGGTACGCTCGTTCCGGTAATCGGATTAGTGAAGGCTGGAGCGCAGGTTATCGCCGACCGTTACGCTTATGTGCCACTGATCGGTATTTTTGTAGCCGTGGTCTGGGGCTTGTCGGATTTGGGTCGCGCCTGGAACAACATCCCGCGCTGGCGTTTCGCGGCAACCACTGTTGCCTTGGCCGCCCTCTTCACCCTCGCCTTCGTGCAAGTGCAGTACTGGCGCAGTA
>Ga0210398_10003521_pt1 | contig 14950 bp, 16 predicted proteins | sample IncBWC4OmetaG_FD_161047 | JGI IMG/M metagenome (GOLD analysis project Ga0210398, IMG submission 161047) | Forest soil microbial communities from Barre Woods Harvard Forest LTER site, Petersham, Massachusetts, United States - Inc-BW-C-4-O | ecosystem: Environmental > Terrestrial > Soil >...
CTGGAGCAAAAGGGGTATGTCGGGCATACGGCAGAGGGACGCGTCTATCACTACCACCCCTTGGTCCCCGCGGAGCGGGCTGGTGAGAGTGCCTTGGCCCGGATCAAGGCGGCCATCTTTCACGGCTCGGCGGAGCGCATGTTCGCCCAGATGATCACCGCGCGGGGGCTCTCGCGGACGGAATTGCAGCGGATGCGCCGGTTACTCGCTGAACGCCTGCGGGAGGAACCGTAATGCTCACCTGGCTACTCGTGAAGATGCTGTTGGTCGGCGGTGTGCTGATGCTAGGGGCCTATTGTGCGGAGCGCCTTTATACTATCCAGCCACGTCCAACACGGTGGATCTGGACGAGTGCACTCCTGCTGACGGGAGCGCCACTTGTCATACAGCTCATGGATATCAGTTTTCGATCCAATCCCCCCGTCATCCAACCCCGTTGGAGTGCTCCGACATTCAGCGCTGAACAACGTGAAAGAACACGGCCTCCCATAGATGCCTTCTCACAACAGACCATTGTTCTACGACGGTCTCCTCCCGTCATCACCTTTGCGGGCCACCGCATCTTCATTGTACCAAACAGTGATCTCATACTAGCCTGGGGTGTACTCAGTGTCGTGGCCGCGCTGTTTTTAGCGATCGTGTACCTCCAATTTCGGCGGATTCGGCGGCGCTGGCCGATTGGCATCCTGCAGGGTGTTCGCGTGCGGATCGCGCCTGACGGCGGCCCGGTGGTCATTGGCTTATGGCATCCAGAGATCGTGATTCCCCAGTGGCTGTTGGGGCGTTCCGCCGACGAGCAGCGGGCCGTGCTCGCGCACGAACAGGAACATATCCGCGCAGGGGATCACTGGATGCTCGCTGGGGCATGCGGCCTGGTGGCGCTGGTCCCTTGGTACCCCTGGGTGTGGTGGATGGTCTCACGGCTGCGGCTCGCGATCGAGCTGGATTGCGATGCCAGAGTGATGCAGCGGGGCGTCACGCCACAGACGTACGGCGCCCTGCTCATCGACGTCGCGGAACGAGGCTCAGGACTCCCTGTGCGGATGCTAGGGCTCGCCGACACCGGTTCGCACCTCAAACGGCGACTCCGCAGGATCGGCCCACGCCGCCCACTATTCGCCGCCCAGATGCAGGTCATTCTCTTTAGTGTAGGGGCGCTATATACACTCCCATTCGCCTTTGCTGCGGTCATCCCGGGCTCGGTGGAAGCAGGAATGGGGATGACGAATGGCGAGGGTTGGGGCACCAGCTGTGGGTCTTCATCGGCTATTCAGGATCGTAGAGACAATCATCCATATCGGGGAGCCACGAATCCGCGGGATTCAGCCCGCTATTTTTTTTCGAGCCCAGGGACGAGCTGGACGATCAGCAGCGGGGAAGACATCAAAGGTCACGCGCTGCGGTGGGACGACCTCTTGACCACTCCGCCGATATGCGATGTCAAGGACGTTCACTATTGGGAGAAGAGCGGGAATACCATGAAACACAACCCCATGCGAGATTCCGTCCTGGTCCTGGTCGATGGCGTTCAGCATGGGGTATTTCCGATCAGCGCACGCGTCCCATTCCATGACCTTCACCTCGACGCGAAGGTCGACCACCAGTATGACATCTCACTAGGGGGCCACTGGGCGACGGTGTTATATGGACCGGAGGCCGTGAATGGCGTCATCGACATCACGTCGGATCAGAAGGTCGCCCAACTACGGGTCGAGGCGCTCCGGATCCGTGATTCACTTGGCCTCTGGAGTTATACCACTGACAACCCGCTGCTCGGTATGGAGTATGGGCTCCGAGGCTCGACGTCGGTCCTGGGCGCGCAACTCGAACTCAAGAAAGACCTATTACCTCCTATCCGATGGATCGATTTCTTCAACGATCCGATCGAACGCGCCCGCTTGCGAGATTCCATCCTCGTGTTAGCCAACGGTACCCGTCTCGGCGTGTTCCCGGTCCACGATCTCGTATCATTGCGGCAACTCCACATCGCCGCCGGTGAGATTTCCGCGTTCCGCCAAACCACAGCGCCCTGGGCGGCCCATGTTTACGGCGCTGACGCGGCGCATGGGGTCATTAACATCATCACCATGGGTGATACCACACAACCTGGACGTTCTCGTCTCCGAGCCGGTCAATAACATTCGTCAGTCGTCCGCTCTCGGCGTTGACCGATCCGACGATTTGGTCCTCCTCTCATAGGCAGCATCGCAATGACACAACCCACAGTACACGATTCGGGAGCGGACCATCTCCTGGGAGAGCAGATGCGTGTGTTACGCAGGACCCTCCGCGATGAAGGGATTGTGTTTGCTATCCTCCTGCTCCTTAGCCCCTTCGTCCATCTGTTCTTCTCCGCAACCGATGGGCAGTCGCCGCCATTCATCTACAATTCACCCAGCACCTTCCTGCCAATGCTGGGCGCCCTTGTCGTCCCACTCCGCATCTGGCAAGGGAACGAGCCGCAAGGTCAATCTTATCAGGCGGCCGTACCGATAGCACCAGGAAGACTCACTCTGATCAAGGTCGCTGCCGGGTGGCTCTGGTTATTGATCGGGGTAGTGATCTATATCATATGGTCGATCGGTGTGACGGCGTTCGAGCAATGTATCGGGCACCATACGTTCACGGGGACCCATCCACCACTCTGGCATTGGGCGATCTCCTTCGGCGCGGCGAGCATTATTTATCTCTTCGTCTCTATCGCGGCCATAGGGAGCAAGTACCCATGGCGGTGGCTGATGCGGCCGTTCATCGTATACGGACTCGCGATCATCATCGTCTCTATACCGACACTGCGTGAGAGCCAGTCACAGTTTCGTGTCATGGCTAACACATTCCTGTGGAATATCATTCACGGTCCTCAGGGAGTAGCAACCGCGGTATGGGGCAAGCAGGGGATGCCGTTCGCTGTCTCCTACACTCAGGTAGACACGACATTCAAGATCAGCGCTACCGGACGTATCGACACGACGATAGACGGTACGACAGAAGGGAGAGAAGGATATAGCACTTCTGGTGGCGAGACCGCTGGTAGCACGAACCACTTTACGCCACAAGACACATCGTGGGTGACGGTCTCTCATCGTCACCGGACGCAGACTCATCCAAACACGAGCACGTGGCCTTCTTCCTATGTATTGTCAGTGTGGCAATGGCTCAGGGCTCTGCTCGTCTGGCTATCGATCGGTATGATCAGCGTGTGTCTAGTCTCGTATTACCAGGGGAAGCGAGGGAACGCGTGATAGGGTGAACAGTCGTCTCTCCTATGCATCCCACGTTTTGCCACTACGAATAACCTATTCATGTTCAAAACGATGATTCCGAATTAATCAGTAGACGACTCATTTTCTACCGGTTAATAGCTGCTGAGACGGATTGGGGACCAGCATTCCGCGGATGATGAGGATGTGTCTTGGCCCACTCTCTGACCTGCGCGAAGATCCGAGCCACATCGTAGTCGTATGTTGCTGCAATCGTTTCGCGTACTTGACGCACCTCTGTAACGATTGGATCATCCCATCCGTCTGTCGTTCCTATAGGCATCTGTTCACTTCAGAATGCGCTTGGCACCGAGTAGCAGCAAGATCACCATGATGATCAGTTCGGAATTAGAGCTAAAAAATGGGGCATGGTATCACTCCAAGAAGAACGACGGAGAAGCCATTGCTTAACCGATCTTGCTTGGCAGCTTCCCCAACCTGAATCGTCGATTCTTGAAGGTGACCCACATATGAACGATCCCAGGAATCGCTCCGATTACGAGTAACAGAGCAAATACCACCCGAGTCACCTCATCCCATGGCCCCATCCATGTTTGCCTGGGCCTCCACTCCCAGAGGAACCACATCGCACTTAAGCCCGCAAAGCCGGTAATCCATACCTCCTCCCACGTTAGGACACGATCTCTGAATAATTCCTGAGGCCGATATTGCGCAACCAAAGTGCCCCATTTGGTATAGAGATGATAAATAAGGACACCCCAACAACCCACAGTCCAACCCAATGTGACATTGAACAGAAGTCCATGTCGATGCCATTGAGAGTATGGATCTTCTAACAAGGTCAATGTTTTCGGCAGCGCCATCAGGGCCCACAAGGTGACATTGGCTAGTGTATCTTTCGGGAAGCTACGTGTCATGAATCAATCCTCCACAGAGGGAATGCGGGCATATGAACCGCTTCAATCATCAGTGCCCTGCCGAGCGATTGATGGCCTTTGATCAGGTGGGTGGCTTTCTTATTCACCACTTCCACCTTTTCCGCCTTTCTTGACAGCAGTGGCGGTAAAAAAAGGTTCGATATGCTCGAGTTCGAACACATCGCGTAACGCCTCTAATACTGTTCGCGACACGGTCTTAAACTCGCCCTGCCGCCCCAATCGATATGCCGTTCCCAAACTGATGCGCCCTCCAGACAGCTTATGCAGCTTATATGGCGTCATTTGACGCTCGGCGAGCAACTCTGGGACCCGGAGGCGAATGGGCATACCTCCCCTAATCTATAAACTTGTCTCGGCTTGACTATATTGTCAATGCTAGATAATATCTAGCGTAGATAATATCTACCTTCAGCCAATGAGAGCCGCCATTATGAGTGTAGCATCCAAACTCGCCGCGCTCCAGGATTTGGGAGACCGTCTGCAGCATCACATCGCCGCACGGGGTATTGATCCAGATCAAGTGGCAAGGATCGTTGGCGTGGCAGTCGATGACTTTGCCCTTGCACTCACGGGTCATTATGATCTTTCGGTCTCGACTGTGTATGCCGTGCTCACATACCTTGATCTGGAGTGGTGGCATCTCTTTGGCACCGATCTCTGCTACCCACCACGGACACACGAGGTGACTTTAGAGAGCGATGCATGGCATGCGGTCGATGGCGGGCTGCAACCATTCGACATCCGACGCGATACAGAGCGTTACCGAGCAGGTGATTATCTACATCTGTATGAAAAGCTCGGGAATCAGCACACCGGTAAGATTCTCATCAAGCGAGTCAATTATATCTTGTATTCCGTGAGCGTGAGTGGTCCACCAGGATATGTGATCATGGCACTGCAAGACCCCGATACGCCTCTACACATGGGGAGTCTTGCCCCACTGTCTGACGTCCAACGTCTTGAATTGCAGACCAGAATGGAAGCTTGCAAACTCAACCCAAACGAAAGGAGATCCTGGGAAGATTTGGAAGCCACTATTCGAAGCCGCTCCAGGACGACATCTAGGAAGGAGGACTAATTCAGGGTCCGCGTACCAAAGACGGCCCTTCCATACCTGACTCCGCAGTCACCTCCCTCGTCAGAATCGACAAAAAACGGTAAGGGTAAGTGGTATTGTATAAATGCACGCTAGCGATTAAAATAAAGCCGTGACCTAGAAGGCCGTCCACTTCGCGGACACGTCTTCGGGGGTGTTAGGGTGAGACAGAGAGCAGTGTGATCGCACTCGTTATAGAGTGTCCATCCGCATAAGGGTGGGCACTGCGTGAACCCAAGGACGGGGAATCATTACGGTGTCGTCGATAGAATGCCCTATCGTTTACGGCCATCCGCACTACGGTCAAGAGGCGTGGGGTGAAGCTCACGCCGTCCCTCCGTCGTCGCCCAGCTCCTAGAGCGGCCGCCGAGGCGGGAGTATGGCGGGGGAGCCTCTTGATATGTACATACAAAACGTACATATTTAATCCGTGGACTGGACCTGGGACCCCGCCAAGAGCACATGGACAGCGCAGGAGCGCGGCTTCAACTTCGCGTATGCGGCGCGTGTATTCGAGGGGAGAGTGCACCTTGTGCATGCCAACCGGCATGGCGAACGCCGCTGGCAGGCTATTGGCCTGATTGACGGTCGCTACTACTCGGTGATTTACACGAAGCGTGGGACAGGTGCCAGCCGCACACGACGTATTATTTCCGCACGGAGGGCACGAGACAATGAAATCGAAGCGTACCACAACCACCACGCGCGGTAAGCGCACGATGCAGACCGAGCGTGCGTACGTCGACCTCGCACGGGTCGACGCGACGACGGCCGACGACATTGAGCGGCACGCGCGCGAGGACGATGAGGCGGCATGGACCCCAGAGATGCTGACGAAGGCACGGATCTTCTATCCGAGCAAACCGGCAATCACGATACGGGTCCATCCGCGCGTCCTCGCCTTCTTCAAACGGGAGGGGCGCGGGTATCAGTCGCGGATTAACGCGGCGCTCCTGGCGTACGTGGACGCTCATGAACGGAAGGCGAGCTAAGGGCTAAGGCCGCGGCGTGTCATAGGGAGTCCGCTGCCGGGCCGTCCGATGGTTGCTAGCGCAAGGAGAGCGGAGCGAGGCCCCGACGTTTCGAGGTGCCCAACGCTGGATCTGTCGTGGGTATTTGGGACGACAAGAGGCTGAAGTGGTCTTCGTGGAAGATGCCCATCAGATTACCGTCATGACGGTCACATGGGTCAATGACATCCGGCGGGAGCCGGTTTAGATACAAACAGAGGAACGAGTTATGGCACAACGATACACAGGCATTCTACTCACCTACGATCCGGCTGTGGATGCATTAGCAGTGGAACTCAATCCAAATGGGCGGAGTGTACGTACCGTACAACTTGCACCAGGTGTGAATGTGGATTTCGATACGGCGGGACGTGTCCTGACGCTAGAAGTTCTCGACGCCAGTCATCATGTCTCCCGTAAGGCGCTGGAGGTGCTGCCGACAGGGGCGGAGTCGCTCACCCTCGCGGAAGCTGCTCGGGAAAGTGGATTATCGGCGAATACCCTCCGCAGTCTTATTCGTAACAACCGTTTGCCCGCCAGTAAGCGTGGCCGGGATTGGTACGTCGACGCCACGGACCTGTTCAACTATCTGGAGTCGCGTGATAGCAGAGGACGTCCTCCCGTCAAGACTCGCGCGCGGGTATCACGAGGTGGAGCAGCTAAGGCGAAGAGTACCCGGAAGGCCGCATAGCACTGCTCTACAGGTAAGCAGCACCGTACTTGTAGAGCAGTACTATGTGGGGCTCATCAGTGATAGCCAGGGAGTTGAAAGGGATTGGTGTACTTCGATCCATCAATGACCTCCCACTGTCCATACCAAAGCGCCTGTGTTTGACCTGCCGCGCGGACTTGGTTGAAATTCAGCCCCAGCATGACGCCGGTTAGGTGTGGTAGTGGGAGACCAGGTTTCATCGTTCCACTGTACGTGCCTTTAAGTACCGGCGTTTGGCCGTCCTTCGCCATCCAGACCGCGATGGTAGCCGGACTCTTCGAGAAGTCCGCACGGATGATATAATCGTTCCATGCACCATCCGTCCATTCCGTAGTGATGTTCCCAAGTACCGTGATCGGATCGCCGCCGCCGTTGACTCCGCTGCCGTCTTTTGCTTGCGTCGTCCAGCCTATTTGATATTGGCTGGTGTTCGTAATCTCTAGGCGACTCGACCCGTCGTACGTGTCCCACCCAAACCCTAAAAGTTTGTACGCGTTGGCACTATTGGTGAGTGTGCCGGTATCGGTCCATCCTGGTGAGAATCGCAACTTGACCCGATACCAGAGGATCGAGAGTGTATTGCCATTCTTGAAATTGACCCACAGTTCCGGCGTGTTCGCAACGCCACCGGGCTGCGTGTATTTCAACGTCTGGTGACCGGCATACTTGACCGTGGTGTCGATGCTCGCTAAGGTCGCGTTCGCGCCATCATTATAGAGCGCGGTTTGACTCGTGCCCGTCCCGCCGGCGCCGTTCGTGATGTTTGCAAGCAGGGCCGCTGTGTTCTTGTATCCCGTGAAGTTGTCACCCACCACCGACGTGTACGCACTGGACGTCGGTGTAGGTACCGGCGTTGAGGCCGGTGTTGGTGTTGGGGAAGGTGTCGGCGTTGTGACGATCGATGGCATGGGTAGCATCGCGCGGATCGCTGCCGCGCCCGTCGTGATCGCGTTCAGATCAGTCCGCACCAGGGCGAGTACGCTGTCCTGGGCAGGTGTCAGAGACGTCGTCGTCGATGCGGGGAGCACCGCCTGAATGGCTGTCGCGCTCGCCGTGACCGAGTCGAGTTTCATCCGGACCAGTGCGATGAGACTGTTCTGGGATTGAGCGAAGATGGGGGAGGCTGTACAGGCCGCGAGTGTGAAGACCGTGATGGTCAACAGGTATCGGTTGAGAAATCGCATTGGGAGATCAGTGAAGGGGAGCGGGGGTGACTTTCGTAGCGTTCTGCTGACCGTGCTTGACGGCAATCGCGATCAGACCGGACAACAATGCCGTCAGGAATGTTCCCGTAGAGAGCGCCGAAATGCATGCATCTGTGAGTCCGGTCTGTGTGACATTCGCGCACGCTACCGGGAGTTGTCCGGGGACCACTTGGACGATTGCGACAAAGACAAAGCCCATTACAACGGCGATCGCCTGTTTGACGATCGCGGATTGCTTATCGTAGATCGGAATAAGACTCTGTCCCCAATTCCCAAGTGCCGTGATGATCGGTCCGAGAATCATAGACAGGAAAGGGGTATGTAACAAGAACGAGAGCATAGCAATTTCCTCATGGAATAAAGGCGCTTAATGCGCCGGGTTATCGACTTGTACCCACGCCTCGCGCGCAGGCCGTCGATCTTCGGTACGGTCTAAGTGAATCGAACCGTCTTCGTACTCTCCATACCGCACGCATCCCAGCGAGAGCGCGGCGGCAATGATCTCAAATCGCGCATGATTCCAATGGGGATCATCCGGTGTTGGCGTTTTTCCAATGTCCACCGCATCGCAAGGAATGTCTTCGTGGGCGCTATCTTGGGCGCCTCCAACTTCGACATTGTGTGCGTGTGTCCGATAGCTCGATGTAATGTGCATCGGCACGCCAGCTCGTCGGCGTACTTGGTTCAGCCAGATAACAAACTCATATCCGACTTTTTCTGGTGCCTGGAATTCGGCGGCCTGAAAATAGGGACTGATCGTCCAGTCGGCGGTAGTCATACAGCGAGTAGAAAAACTCACGATTCGTCTCTCCCTTTCATTCTGGTAATCCGTTCGATGACATGCGTGAGTGTGATGATGAGTCGGTCGAGTGTGCCATCCGTGCGACTGATCGTTGACTCAAGGCGCGTGAGGATAGCATTGTGTGCCGGGATAGCGTGGACATCGTTCGCAACGATCAGCCGCCATTGCTCTAGCGCCAGCAAACGCCCTTCATGGTCGTCCACTTTCTCGGAGACTGGCTTGAGTTCGCCACGAATCACGTATTTGACCAATACCCCGGCCAAGAGGATCAAGAGAGGACTCAAGTGTTCGACGACGATGTACCACTCCGTCATCGTGGCACACCGCTTAGCGGTTGCGCGTACACATCATCCCATGTGAGATGTCCTTCGGAGAGCACCAACAGCAGCTTCGCCTTACGGGGTAATGGCTGTGCCCGTCCGGCGACCCAGGCAAACACCGCACTGGTCGTCACTGAGATTCCCTGCGCGCGCATAGTAGACACTAGCCGTTGCACGCCGTACGCACGGACCCACGCACCGAATGGAGTAGCCCATCGATCCATCTCCCCCAGCCCCCATGGCTAAAGACGACCGCAAGGTATGGCCGGTCTCTGGAAAGGCAAGTGGGTCATGTTATCAGGAAGCTCACGGCGATAAACAATACCCTAGACCGCACTTAAATCGATCGCCATCACCCATGCGATCTTGTATAGATAGACCTTGTCGTCAGCCTGGTTATAGACCATCCAGCCGCGCTTCGGTGTATAAAAGACCCAAGCGCTGCCATTGTACACCGCGAGGTCTTTGTCTTTCCCGCTCCACGCCGAGCCGGTCGCGCTGACGGGGACGACATAGCAATCCCCAGCCGCCGGCGAGCCAGGCTGCGCGGTGGTGGTGACTGACTTTACGATGCCCTGCACGAGCGTATCCAGCGCGAGCAGGTTGGCATCCATGTCGCCATCCCAACCGTCGAAGCCGCTGCCCCAGGCCCGCACCAATCCGATGTTCGTCCCCGTTGTGCTCATTAGATCGTCCCGTAGTTATCGCCGTAATCATTGCCATAACCGAGCGCCTGATACGGCCAAATCGGCGCTGTTGTCCGCACCGCGGAGTTGAACGAGGTCCCAACTTGCTGGATCGTAAACCAGGCCGGGAAGAAACTCTCGGCCTCTGCCGCGAGGATCGCGGTGTTGGTCATCGCCTGGCTTGTCCCCGTCGATCCTGTCACGTTCACCACAGTGGTGAGCGGGCGAGTATCAACCGGACTGCAGGTACCGATCTCTGTGGCGAGAGGACCGCCAGGAATCGTCGACGTATCCCCGTACACATACGTGAACAACTCGATCCAATTCGCCGGAGGATAGCTCGCTGGCGTGGGTGAGATGCTAGTGGAGCTGGGATAGGACATCGTGCCATAGGGAAGGGTTTTGATCGTCCCGGTGGTCGTATCGATCCCGATCGCATAATGACCGTACGGCGTCGCGTTGAACGTCGTGGCGCCAATGGTGATCGTCGGCATGTAATCAGGGTTAGCCCCGACGTAGACCGGATACACCGCCCACTCTTTAATACGATGGGAACTCGGGTCCCAGAACCGCTGATCGGCCCCGATGCCACGAGACAGGCCCTCGGCGGTCACATAGACGTAGCCATTGGCACGGCCAGTGGTCGTGTTCTCGTCGTTGTGGATGATGTAGGTGCCGGGACTCTGCAATGGGCCATCGAGCCAATTGAAGAAACGGCCCAGGAGACCTACATACCCCTTAATCGTGTACGTCCCTTCCGCGCCCGCGGGATCGTCCGGATCGCTCTGCGCGCTCAGGCTGCTGTTCGTCTTCTGCCAGAGACGGTTCCGATGCGCCCAGGTGAGCGTCAGATCGACCGTTGGGATTGTCCGGTACCGTTCTGCATCATCGCCGTTGATCAGCACATTCCCTGGAGGATATGGTTTGAAAGCTCGGCTGTCGGTCGTGAGCGACATAGTCAATGCCTGCCCTGCGGGCAACGTGCCGAGTAGGCTCGTGCTCTGATTCCGTACCGTCACGGATTCATCCATCGGCAACGGATCGATCTGTGTCACGACGCTCCCGTCGCTCTGGAACCAGACGCGCGACCCAGCCAGGTGATCCGTGGGCAACGTATCCATGATTGACCGACGAATCCCCTTGATCGTATAGGTACCGTCGCCGTTCGCGATCACTGTCTCCCAGGACATCCACTCGCTGTCGATGATGCACAAGTTGGTGCCCTTCACCACGCCCGCGCTATCCGTACTATTCAACGTGTTCAAATCGAAATTGTTGGATGACAGCACAAAACCATCGGGGTCGATAGCTGGGCCGGTGGCCGGATACCCTTCGAGTAACGTACCGCTCGGCGTGAAAGGCACGAGCAGGTTGTTGTATTCCGTTGCGTCAGGGTCCCACACCTCCGCGCTTTGCTGCTGATCATTCGAGCGCGAAGCTAGGTCCAGTACATAGCGGTTCTCGCCCACGAGATAATAGGGCGCTTCGATAAGCTCTTGCACCGCGACCGGCTCGGGTGGCTGCGCAGGATCGCTCCAGCCGTTCGCCGGTGGGCGCACGTACGCCGTAGTACCGAGACCGAAAATGTCCTCCACCGCTTTGATCGTGACGGCGAAATTGCTGTCGTCCAATGCCCCGTAGCTAATCTCCACGACGCGCATGACCATGTTGGACACACCGAGCGGTGCCCAGGTAAACTTGAACGGATCGCCGAGGCGCATCTTCCAAGCTTCGCGATTCACTTTCAGCGTCGCCTGCGCGATCGGATAGCTCGCCGCCTTCAATTCCCGCTGCGCGAGCCGCTGCGCCACCGCCGCCGTGCTGATACCGTGGAACTGCACTGTTGTACTTTTTACCTCGCCTTGCTGCACGAACATCGCGAGGTTCTGGGCTGGCATGACGCGAGGCGTGAACAGGTCCGCACGAGAGATGTATTCGACCTTGACTTCGTTAATCAAGTCCGGCACATCAGGCCGAGTAAAGCCCGGCGTCTCTAAGATGTTGCTTTGGTCGAACACCGGCAACGTGTTCACATCGTAGTCATTGCGGATCGCTTTTAGGGTCCACAGGCTGGTCTGCGGGTCGGTATAGAGGACCAGATCATAGTGTCGATTGATGTCGGCGAGGATGCTGTCCACGTTGGCCGATGTGTCTATGATCCCGGAGTAGCCGGTCTTCTCAGTATAGAGCGTATCGGCGACCGCCATAAAGCTGTCAATGTCGAACCGACTCCTGGGTTTCCCCACTCCGAAGCGAGGATTGGTCATCACGTCGTAGATCACACATGCAGGATTCGCATCGAGACCGCCATCGGCTTCCACACGGAATACGTCCGCGCTCGCGAACCCCGTCCCGCCGGGATGGATCGTGAGTGTCACATGATCGGAGGAGAACTCCACACCCTCAAGCGCGAAGCCTGCACCACTATTGTTGTTGTCGAGCTGCAGGCCGAATCGCTGTCCCTGCACCGTCCATTTGCGGAGCCCGGTTCCCTCGTCGAAATACGGTGTCGCGGTGATGATGAAAATGTCCACGGTGTCGGTACCCGCGGCGAAGTCCAGGGTCCCATTGCCGACACCCTCAAAGACGATGTTGGGCACGTCGGCAGCAATCTCGTGTTTGCCACCGGTCACGCCGAGCGTATTCGGGCACCGCCGGAGGATGAACGCCCAGGGCTTCACATACGGCGTGGTGCCGAGATACATACGACGTAGCACCGCATAGCAGAGCCCGCGGTACGCTGGCGCGGTCTCGGCGAACTGCGTCGTCAGATAATCGTTGGAGTCCTGGCTATCGGTGCCATAATAGAAATCAACGTCGCCGTTGATCCCGCCCTCTTGGCTGTTCCCACCAAATAGGTTCGGCGCATTGAAAAAGAATTGCGTATGCCCATCGCCGAGCGTTGTCTGACTGAACGTGCCGGGGTCCTTCGAACCGACCGTCACCCCAACGAGCTTGTCGACGATACCGTGACACAACCCCATTTGGACACCGAGGTCGTACTGGTAGCCGGTCGTAACTTTCTTCGCGCCGATCCCCAGGAACCCGCCGCTGGACTGCCGGATGGCGTTCACATGGAAGTCGCCATACCAGATCACATTCGGCCCGCTGTTCTGGACGGTACCATAGATGATCGGGACGACGCGCGAGGCGTCGGCGGTGGGTAGGTTGAACTCACCACTCCCCGCGGGCTTCGCGTCCTTCGGCTTTGGCGTGAGGATCACCGAGACCGCGGTCGTGCTGATGAACAGGAGGAGCAATAACCAGAACGCCATCAGCCAACTCCGACTTCAAATGGATTCTTGGATGGGATACGATCGAACCCGAAAAACCGGTCGAGGTTGTTGAACTTGTCCCGACACACCGTGCGAAAGAGCATGCAGCCCGCGAACGCCGTCACACTGTCGCCAATTTGCACTTCCGGCATTGGCGTAATGGTCGTTAGCACGCCGCCGGTCTGGTCGATGATCATGCGCCGGAGATCGTCCTTCTCAACCCAGCCCGCGGTGAGGAACTGATCATCGAGGGATGCGAAGTCGGGTACCGTGATCGTGTCGCCACTGACCGCGCTCACCGTCCCGGTGTATTTGAAATCGTTTGGATCGACACCACACCCTTCACTGTACAGAATCCAGTTGCATTGCCCCTGGTAAGTCTGTGGTGGAATGACCTTCTTGAGGTCGTATTGTTCCGGGACTAGTGTGAACACACAGTCCTCATCGAATTGCACGTTGGCGATCCGGCCGGTGAAGTTCGTAATCACCTCGCTCTCGCCATCATGCCCGCGGAAGATGACCACACTAAACGGTGTGGACGGGATCGCACCAATGAACTGCGTCGCGACCGGATTGCCCTTGGGCAGCGTGACGGTGATGGAGCCTGCGTTCAACTCTTGGTTTTGATTCTGCTCGGTGCGGTCGATCGTCTCGGGTACATACAGATTTGCCAGGTAGGTGCGCTTGGTATCGCCGCTAGTGAAATACCAGTTGCGGGTGCCACTCGCGAACCAGTAGAGTTCGAATGGGGTCCCCTGGAAGACTGAGGTCTCGCGGGCGTCATAACTCATGTGACCGCCGGAGCCTCGAGCGGGATCTCCTGCCAGGTGAGATCACACTCTGCGCCCTCGGTGCCATACCAGTTGATCGTCATGGCGTCATCAGCCATGCGGCACAGATAGAGGAGGGAGATCAGCGCGTCACTCGCGGAGACGTCCACCCCAGGGGCGCTGTCGATCGTCAATGTTTCGGTGCCGTCGCCATTGTTCACGCTCGCGGTGATGCCGCGGTAGAGCATCGTCCCACCACCGAGCACGAAACAGAGCCGCCGCCGCGAGACGAACGGGAATCCGGTCAACGAATAGCTCACATCCTGGACGATGACGGTGGTGTGGTCATGCGCGACCGTCTGGACCAGCGTGAAGTCCGCCTGCCAGCTTGGAAGCCAGAATGGCACCGCGCGACCTTTGCGGGCTGCGTAGAAGTCCCGGAGGAGCTGCACCTCGGCCCGATCCTTCAGGAACCACGAGAACGTATGCGTCACCGTCGAGACTTGGCTGTGATCCACCACGCTGATCTTGCCGAGCCCCGGATCGAACACGCCGGTCAGATGGTCGACCGTATCGGTCTGATCATCCCGGCGGTTCGGAGGGGTCTCAAGCACATCAAAACCAGCATACGTCGTCATGCGCTGACCGGCTTACCGCCTCGGATGTAGCCATGCCAGCCACACCCGGCGCTGGGTTGCCCCTGATATTCCGAGAGGCAATGGATGGACGGGGTGAGCGTCGGCGCTTCCAGGTTCCCGTCCCAATCCCAGGATGCCCCGCCGCGCGTCAGATTTGGCTTCAGGGGGACCATACACGCATGGCCAGGCCGAAGTGGGCAGCCAAAGACGAGCCGCTTAATCACGCCCTCAGAGCCACAGAGCTGAAACTCCCCAGGCTGATCGGGATAATGGTCAG
>Ga0210398_10003525_pt1 | contig 14940 bp, 8 predicted proteins | sample IncBWC4OmetaG_FD_161047 | JGI IMG/M metagenome (GOLD analysis project Ga0210398, IMG submission 161047) | Forest soil microbial communities from Barre Woods Harvard Forest LTER site, Petersham, Massachusetts, United States - Inc-BW-C-4-O | ecosystem: Environmental > Terrestrial > Soil >...
ACTCCCAGACGCTGCTGCGTCATCTGCGCCGGTATCCCGCTCCCTGACGGTCCGCTCGTCATCATGTACTCCACCCAGTCGTGCCCGTCGGGAACCTGCTGCGAGACCCAGTCCGTTTTATCGTTCCGCATCCCGCCGTGCCAGTACGGTTTGAATCCCAGGATCTCCCGATAAAACGTGTTTTCCTTCTCCTCGCTGTGCACCAGCATCCCCACATGAATAATCCGCCGCCCGATCGGATCCGCTCCGCTCAGCGAATACAGCGCCGCCGTGTCTTTCATCGCCAGCACCTTCGCCGGCGGCTGCACGAACTCCACCTTGTTCCCCTCCGGATCCGCCACGTCGAACCACGCGCTGCCATCGCTCCCCTTTTGCGCATGGTCCGGAACGTCCACCCCCTTCGCACCCAGATAGGCCCGCAGCTGCTCCGCGTTCCGGGTCATGTACGCCAGATGATCCAGCCGGTTCGTCCCCGCGTTGGCCGGCAACGGCAGCACCTCGATGAACTGCTCCTCGTTCACGTAGTAGCGAACCCCGTCCGCACGCTCCGGATCGACCCCCTTCTTCAGCCCGATGTCGTGCACATAAAAATGTTCCGTCTTCGCCGCGTCGCTCGCGTAGACCGCGATGTGCGAAACCCCGATAATCGCCGGCCGCGTCTGCGCCGCGCACGACCCTGCCACCAGAACCAAAGCCACCACAGAAACACGCATGAACCTGGACCCCTCCCAACTGCGTATCAAGAATAACGCCGCCACGCGGACCCTGCCCCAGGGGGCAAGTTCCGCGCTGCGAAATCCCCTTAGGCAAGTTAGTATGTCCCCACGGATGAAACGTCGGAACCGGAAGAAGCAGCCCACTTCACCCAACCTGCTGCGCCTGTTTCTGGCGCTCTGGATCCTCGCCAGCCTGGGCTACTGGATCGCGGGCATCGTCGACCTGTGGGAGACCCGCGTCCACTGGGACCAGCGCGTCAACATCCCCTTCCACTTCGATTCTGACTCCCGCCGCATCGACAATACCGACCTCCAGCCCGAAGCCCGCAGCGCAGGCCTTGCCGCCGGCGATCGCATCGAGCAACTCAACGGCGCCGCCTACAGCGGCACCTCCCAATGGGCCACCATCCTTTCTGAAAGCCATCCCGGCGACATCCTCGAAGTCGACGTCACCCGCCCCAACGGCTCCCAGGCCACCTCCACCATCACCCTCGTCCGCTCATCGTATCCCTACGGCCGCATGTCCCCCATGCTCGCCTTCTGGCAGGGCTTTCTCCTCGTCGGACTCCTCACGCTGGTCTGTCTCCTCACCGGCTACTGGGTCGTCCTCACCCGTCCCGCCGACCGCAATGCCTGGCTCACCCTCGTTCTCCTTACCTTCCCCAGCGTCGTCTTCATCAACACCGGCCTCGCCAGCGGCGTCTCGCTCTTCCTCCGTCTATTCTGGTACGAAACCCTGCAACTCGCCGGCGCTCCTGCCCTGCTCCTCTTCGGCATCTGGTTCCCCGAGCGCTCCCGCATCGACGCCCGCGTGCCCTGGATCAAGTGGGTCCTCTTTGCCGTCTTCGGCATCGCCCTCTGCTTCCTGTATCCCTCCATCTACGTGGAACACTACGGCGGCGGCGACGGCCCCTTCCTCACCCGCGCCAGCGACCTCGCCGCCAACGTCATCAACGCCTTCAACCTCCTCTGCGTCATCCTTTATCTCGTCCTCACCCTCGATAAACTCCGCTCGGCCTCCACCGAAGACGCCCGCCGCCGCCTCCGCGTCCTCACCACCGGCATGACCATCGGCATGGGCTCCCTGCTCATCGTCTTCGTCCTCCTGCCTCACTTCGGCATCAACGCCCTCGATCCCCGCAGCTACTGGATCCGCACCATCGGCGCGCTGCTCTTCATGCTCGCGCCGCTCACCCTCGCCTACGTCGTCGTCGTACAGCGCGCCCTCGACGTCCGCGTTCTCCTCCGCCTCGGCACCCGCTACGCCCTCGCCAAAGCCACCCTCTGGGTGTTGCAGATTGCCCTGCTGGTCGTCGTCGGCGTCCGCCTCTTCCTGCCCATGATCGAGCGCCGCCAGCCCCAGCCCTCCGACGTCTGGACTGCCCTCGTCTTCCTCGTCCTCATCGTGGCCCTCCGCTTCGGCGTCAGCAGGCGCCTCGAACAGTGGCTCGACAAGCAGTTCTTCCGCGAGGCCTACAACGCCGAGGTCATGCTCAACGAGCTCTCCGACGAGGTCCGTCACTTCACCGAAACCAAGCCCCTGCTCGAAACCGTCGCCCGCACCGTTCGCGATACCCTCCACATCCGCCAGATCGCCATGCTCCTCCGCCACGGCGACTCCTTCTCCCTCGACCAGGCCATCGGCGTCTCTCCCGACGGCGCCCTCGCCCTGCCCGCGCAGGCCTCCTCTATCCGCTACCTCACCAACTCCAACGAGCCCGCCCGCCTCTACCGCGACGATCCCGACGCCTGGTATCTCATGGCCGGAACCGCCGAGCGCCGCGCCCTCGACCTGCTCAACGCCGAACTCCTCATTCCCCTTCCCGGACGCAATCGCCTCATGGGCATCATGGCACTCGGACCCAAGCGCTCGGAAGCCGCCTGGTCCCGTACCGACCTCCAGGTGCTCCAAACCGTCGCTCGCCAAACCGGCCTCGCCCTCGAAGTCAGCGAACTCGCCCACTCCCTCGCCGCCGAAGCCGCCCAGCGCGAGCGCGTCAATCGCGAAATGGAGATCGCCCGCGAAGTCCAGGAGCGCCTCTTCCCCCAGGAGATGCCCGCCATCGCCGGCGCCTCCCTCGCCGGAGCCTGCCGCGCCGCTCTCGGCGTCGGCGGCGACTACTACGACGTCTTCAGTCTCGAGGATGGCCGCCTCGGCCTCGCCATCGGCGATGTCTCCGGCAAAGGCATCTCCGCCGCGCTCCTCATGGCCAGCCTCCGCGCCTCGCTCCGCGGCGTCTCCCTCAACAGTCCCCGCAACTTCGCCGAGCTCATGCGCAAGGTCAACGTGCTGGTCTACGAAGCCTCGGCCTCGAACCGCTACGCCACATTCTTCTTCGCCGCCTACGACCCAAAAACCCATCGCCTCGAATGCGTCAACGCCGGCCACAACCCGCCCGTCCTGCTCCGCAAGGGTGAGGTCATCCGCCTCGAAGCCGGCGGTCCCGTCGTCGGCCTGCTCCCGTTCGCGCCCTATACCGAGCAGGCTCTCACCCTCGAGCCCGGCGACCTGCTGCTCCTCTACACCGACGGCATCAGCGAAGCCATGACCCACGACGACGAAGAGTGGGGCGAAGATCGCATGATGGAAGCCGCCAGCGCGGTCCGCAGCAAAGACGCCGGCCAGGTCCTGCGCGCCCTCTTCGCCGCCTGCGACAAGTTCACCGCCGGCGCCCCCCAGCATGACGACATGACCATGCTCATCCTCAAGCTCGACGCGTGAGCCCGCGCACGCGGCCCATGGGGGGACCCCTCGACAGGTAGTGGATTGGCTATCGCTGGTAGTACTTCGTGCGTTCCGTTAGTCTCCACACGATTTCCTGCCTCGCTTGCGCTCCGTTCTCCAGGGTTCCTGCACCGGTCGAAGCTCAGCATCAGGATGACACTGTGTGCGTAAGGTTCGTGCCGTCATCTGCCTGGATAGTGACAATGGACTGGTAATGTCCGCTTCTACTTTTCGGGCCCGAATCCGCGGCCGACGCGGAATACATGTCCATCGGGGTGGCGCAGGTGCATTTCGCGGACGTTCCACGGCATATTTGTCGGTGGGAATGTGATGTCCAGCCCGGCGGCGACGCACTGTTGGTGCATCTCGTCCACATCGTCCACCCAGACGGACATCCAGACACCTTTATCGGCCTCTTCGTCGCCGGCGTGCTGAAAGGTGGTGGTGTTCGCACCGCGGCCGCGGCCTCCCTGGGCCCCCTGACAAAGAAAGATGCAGGTTTCCTTCCCCGACCCAACCGCGCCAAAGGTGGGAGGCGTTCCCCAGTCCCACAATTTCTTCCATCCCCACTTCTCAAACTACGCGACTGTGCTGGGGATATCGGACACGTTCAGGATCGGAGTCAAACCTTTGGCTTCCATAGCGGAAGAAGAATAACACCGAGGAATGCACCCGCTGGTGCTTGGTTGTGAAGGGCGCTTCGAGAAGCCTCGGCCGTTCGATCTGCGAACGGCCAAAGGAGAGTGGATGCCAACCTTCGAGGTCAGAAGTCGAAGCGCAAAGCGAGTTGGCCGGTGCGGTTGCCGCCGAGTCCCTGGGGAAGGGCGGAGGTGAGGACGCCGAAGGTGCTGGGGTTTGAGATATTCAGCGATGGCGGTGCATAGTTGGAGTGGTTGAGGACGTTGGTGAAGGTCGCTTCGAAGCGCAGCTTGTAGCGCTCTTTGAACGCTACCTGTTTGGCGAGTCCGCCGTTGACATTGATTTCGCCGGGACCCTGGAGGATGCCGAGTCCGCAGGTGCCGAAGCGGCCTGCGTTGGCGGGAGGCGGGGCGAAGCCGTCGATGGTAAAGAAATCGGCCGGGGACTGGTTGGAGGGGATGGCGTTGCCGGTGCAGTCGGGGCGAGCGACGGCGCCGCCCTGGTAGCGCAGGTTGTTGAGGTCAGTGTTGGACTGATCGAGGGTGGGGTTCATGGTGGGGGTGAGCCACTGACCGGACTGGAGCAGGGTGACGGTGGAGAGGTTCCAGCCGCCGAAGGCGCTGTTCATCACGCCGTTTCCGTTCCAGCGGCGGCCGGCGCCGTAGGGTAATTCGTAACTGCCGGTGAACAGAAAGCGCTGACGCGGAGTTCCGACGACGTTGCCGCGGTCGTAGCGGAGGTTATAGCGGTTGGCGATTTCGACGGCGTAAGGCTCTTCGCCCGCGAATCCGGTGGGCGCGTCGGTGCCCTGCGCATCGCTGATGTTTTTCGCGAAGGCGTAGTTGCCGAGGAAGTTCATGCCCCAGGAAGTTTTGTGCTGGAGTTCGGCGGTACCGGCTTCGTAGTTGGCGTTGCCGGAGCTTTCCGCGTACATCAGCATGGCGAAGTTTTGATAGGGTGAGCGCGGGTCGGCCCATCCGTTGACGGGATCGTAAGGCGTGGTGCTGGCGGGGATCTGGTTGAGGTCGATGGTGATGGGCAGGTGCCAGGTTCCCTGGCCGACGTAGCTGAAGCGGACGTTGGTGTTCGGCGTCAGCTCGCGCTCGACGGTGAGGTTCCATTGCGCGGAGGTGGGGTCCTTGAAGTGAGGATCGTTGCCCTGCTCGAAGGAGCCACCGCCGAGCGAGACCAGGCCGGGGATGGAGGTTTGCGGGAACTGAAACGCGGGCTGGCCGTTGGTGACGGAGTTGGGAAAGCTGAGCAGGTCAGAGAGAGCGACGCCCGCATTGTTGAAGGACATGGGCCCAAGGGTGGTGGCGGTGAAGAGACCGAAGCCGGAGCGGATGACGGTGTGGTCGTTGTTGAAGGGGCGCCATGCGATGCTGACGCGCGGATCGAAGTCGTGCATGGGCGTGTCGCGGAGACCCTGGGGCAGATGCGCTGTGGAAGCCGAGACGATGGGTGTGCAGGCGAGCTGCGTATTGTGGGTGGGAAGGTTGCAGGCGTTGAAGCCCTGCTGCACGCCCGTGTAGATGGTGGTGAGGAGCGAACTGGCACCGACGGTCGAAAAGAATTTGTTGGGGACCACTATGGAGTTGATGGCCGGGTCGAAGCTGGCAAGGTCGCCGGAGGTTTCGATGAAGGCGGGGAGAAATTCCCAGCGCAGGCCGAAGTTCACGGTGAGGTGACGACTGACCTGCCACTCATCCTGGCCATAGAGGCCCCAGTGCCAGGAGTAGGCGTTGATCTGCGCGCTGGTGACGGCGAAGAAGGCCTGAGGCATGCCGAGGAGGAAGTCGCCGAAGGAGTAGTTAGTGAGCGAGCCGTTGAAGGTGAAGTTGCCGTAGTCGTCGGAGGGGAGGTAGAACATGGGCGCGTTGTAGAGCTCGCGGCGCGCGTCGACGCCGAAGCGCAGGGAGTGGGGACCGAGGACGCGGGTGAAGTTGTCGGTGAACTGGATGTTTTCCGAGATGGTGGTGCCGACGCGGCCCTGCCCGATGGTGGTAATGGTGCCGTCGCTGAAGGCGAAGGTGGGAAAGGCCTGGCCGTCGGGATGGGCGGCGAGGTTGATGCCGTTGTCGAGGACGAGGCCAAGCTGCGAGATGGCCTGAGCGCCGGTGATAGGGAAGGTCTCATTCTCGGTGAAGTGGGTCACGCCGAAGCGGAACTCGTTAAGGAGCGTCGGGCTGAAGACGTAGTTGTACGAGAGGGTGAGGCTGCGGTTCTGCTCGTGCGCCTGATCGTTGGGGAGGAAATTGTTCGCGGGCGAGATGAGGGTGTCGTCATTGAATTCGTTGAGGAAGACATTCTTCCAGCTGAAGCGGCCGAAGAGTTGCTGTTTGGAGGTGAGAGCCTGGTCGATGCGGACGTCCCAGGCATCGGAGTTGGAGGGTATGGGGACCAGGGTCTGGTAGTTGAAGGCGGGGTTGATCGCTCCCTGATTGACGTTGGGCTGTGGGTAGTACTTCAGCACATTGAGCGCGACCGGGTTGATGCAGTCCACGGAGTTGGTGCAGGGATTGCCGGGGCCTCCCGGGATGGTGTTGTTCGCATAGGGCGCACCCGTGAAGGGGTCGGTGACAGCGCCTGCGGATCCGGGAATGGCGGCAAGGGCGCTGAGGTTGCCGTCGCGTTCGGCCTGGGTGGGAACGAGGAGCATCTCGGGAGCAGACGTAGTTTTGCGGTTGCCTTCGTAGTCGGCGAAGAAGAAGGTCTTGCGGTTGCGGCCGTTCCATCCGGGAAAGAGGACGGGGCCGCCGAGGCTCCCGCCGAAGGTGTTGAAGGTCTTGGGCGCTTTCGAGGTGAAGCTGAGGATGGTGGCATCCATAGCATCGTTCTGGAAGTATTCGAAGGCGCTGCCGTGCCAGTCGCTCGCGCCGCTTTTGGTGGTGAAGGTGACATCGCCGATCTGAGCAAATTCGGCGTTGTTGTTGAAGGCGGTCACTTTCGTTTCGGAGATGCTTTCCTGCGAGGGATAGGCATCTTTGAGCGCGCCGTTGGCGCGGACGTTGGCGGTGGAGATGCCGTCGACGGAGAAGCCGGTTTGCGCCGCGGTGGCGCCGCCGACGGAGATGTTGCCCTGCGTGTCGCTGACGACGCTGGGCGAGAGAGCTAGGCCGGCGAGGGGGCTGGAGGAGATGGCGCGGGAGTTCATGGGGAGTTGGGTCAGCTCGAGGTTGGAGACCGTATCCGCGACAGTGCCATTTTCAGTGTTGAGCGCGACGCCGCTGGCGTTGACCTGAACCGTCGTGGCCTGGGAGGCGATGGAGAGGGTGACGGGGAGGCGCTGCTCCTGGCGGGACTCGAGGGTTGTGTTGATGATCACATCGGTGAATCCGTCGTGATGGACGGTGATTTTGTAACGGCCGGCGTTGAGGTTCTCAAAGAGGAATTCGCCGTCGCTGCCGGAGGTGGTTTGGCGTGTGCCACTCACATCAAGGGATTGGGCGGTGACGGTGGCGCCAGGAATGACGGCGCTGGAGGCGTCGGCGACGGTGCCGCGGATACTGCCAAAGGTGGACTGGGCACGCGCGCTGGGAGCGATGGCGACGAGCAGGATTGCCAGGACTGCGAGGGTGACGCGGATGCGGTTGAGGCGACGCGAGGCTGCGGGCATCGCGATGGACGCGGTGTGCGTGGCGAAACGAGAGAGCGATACGTGTGCCGCTGTAAGCATGGGGTGGTGCCTCCTGAATGCAGTGGGGCGCACTCCGCTTCTGAGGCGAGAGGGTGCCGCACCTTGTGGGTCAAGGGATGTGCGGTTTAAACGAAATGGGGCAGCGTTACAGCTCAGCGCTGTGAGACAACAGCGGGAGCGCGCGAGACGACGGAGTCGCGAGGGCTGCCGACGATTGACAGGGCGCGTGCGCTCCACAGGACCGCCAGAAGAACAGCGGCAAGCAGCACAAGGTAGCGGCGGGTGGTGCGTCTGGACTTCACGGCAGCAACTCGTGAAACTTCTCTGCGCAACAGCAGGCCCTCGAGCTGCACACACATCGCGGTGTGAGCTGCCAGGGACGATGCGGAGTTGAGCGATCTCGCCGACGCGACCATACGATCCTGCCTTTACCGGAACACCCGGTCAGCTCTAAGGAAACCGCGGAAGGCGTAGGTTTCGCGCAAGCGGAACGTAAGGAATTTGTGGGTAGTAAGGATGGTTATAGAGACGATAAGGCAGGCGATTCCGGTTGGCGACGTGCTGTTACCTACCCTCCGAAATGTGGATGGTACGGCGGAATTCTAAGGGAGACCGAAGTCCAAGCGAATAACCGGTGAACTTGAGAGAACTGACTCGGAGGCGCAATGTTCGGATTGCCGACGATCACCGCTCAGCGCCGCTCGCTGCTGGCTGCTTCCCTGCCTTCGGCACTTGCACTTCCGCATTCACCATCCCCATCCGTCGTGTCATCATGTCCCACAACCCCAGATACAAATAGTTGTGCCCCTGCGGCAGGTTCACCGTCAGCGTGAAGATGAGTCCAGCGTTCGGCAGACTGTTCGCCTTTCGTTCATCGACGCCGACTGTCACCTTCATCATTCTGCGTGCCACAGACTCGCCGTTCTGATCGAACGCCAGCACTGCCGTACCCAGCTCGTCGGTCCCCACGTTCCCGTGGATGTTGGCCGCATACACCTCCCGCGGCGGCACATCGTACTCCACCACATAGCGCGTCTGGCCACGCTTCAGCGGGGGATCGTTCGCCGCAGGTGTTGCCGTGGGAGGGGCGGGCGTTATCTGGACGTCGAACACAAGCGGATCGCTGCGATCGTTCGGCACGACAACCTTCTCCCCTCCAGCCTTCAGCACAGTCTGAAGGATTATCTTGATTTCGACCCAAAACGAAAATTAGACCTTCAATGACTGGACAAACTCATTAGAAAGTCTGCCCCCGGACTCAAACGTTACTTTCACACGGGAACACCCGCAGGCGAACCCGGCATGCGGTTCAAGATGATCGGGTACGGAAAATTTCACTATGTAGCTGGATCGGGGAAAAACGTGGATTGGCCTGTGGTTGGGGGGTTGCGCTGCAAAAGAACTACATGAGCATTTATCTGTCGGTCTTGAAAGGTGAAGTACTTTTGCTGCAGTTCTATTCGGGCCAACTGGGCAAAGTGAAAGCGAGCAGCAATAACTTTAGCTTCAGGACGTACGAAGATCTGGATGTTCAGCTGTTGACGCTACTGTTTGCGGAAGCCGAACAGATCTTCGATTCCGACCTCTCTTCTTGCGCTTATGTCCGTGCCGGCGCGAAGGCGCTGCGAGCGAACCGATAGTTCAGCCGAAGTGGATGTTGATCATGGCCGTGCGGTCCCCAAGGGAGTTATAACTATCGTGGCCACTTCTGCTTCGAGCTTGCTGGTTCTCTACAGCTTCGCGAAGAAAGCCTTCATGCGCGCCAGGCCCTCGGCCACGTCGGAGTGCGAGACCGCATAGGACAAGCGAATATGCTCCGCCGTCCCGAACGCCTCGCCCGGCACCGTGACCACATGCGCCTCGTTGAGTAGCCGTCTGGACAACTCCATCGCCGTGCCCACGCCCGGTTTGCCCAGATACGCTTTCACATTGGGATACACGTAGAACGCGCCCTCCGGTTTCGTGCACGTGATGCCCGGGATCTCCTTCAGCTTCGCCAGAATCTCGTCGCGCAGCTTCAGATAATCGGCGCGCATCTCGATCACGCATCGCTGATCTCCGCGCAGCGCCGCAATCGCCGCCTTCTGCACCAGTGAGGTGGGGCTCGACGTAGACTGGCTCTGTAGCTTGGTCATCGCCGCAATCACCGGCTTCGGCGCCAGCGCAAACCCGGCGCGCCATCCGGTCATCGCGTAGGTCTTCGCCAGCGACCCCAGCACCACGATGTGCTCCTTCGCATCCGTGAACGAGCCGCCGCTGACGAGCGCGCCGGTGTACTGCAGGTAGACGTAGCATTCGTCGAGCAGCAGAAAGATGCCGCGCTGGTGCGCGAGATGCACGATCCGCTCCAGATCCTTGGGCGCAATCACCGCCCCCGACGGATTCGACGGCGAGTTGAGCAGGATGGCCTTCGTCTTCGGCGTGATCGCCCGCTCCACCGCCTCGGCGGTGATGCGGAAATTCTCCGCCTCCTGGGTCTCGAGGAAGACGCAGGTCCCGCCCGCGTACTGCACGATGTCCTTATACGATACCCAGTACGGCACCGGCACGATGACCTCATCGCCGTGATCGACGAGGACCTGGATGACGTTGAAGATCGCCAGCTTGCCGCCGGTGGAGAAGATCGCCTCATCCGGGCCGTAGCTCGACCCAAAGTCCTGGGCATGCCGATCGACGATCGCTTGCCGCAACTCCGGTATGCCCGCAACCACCGTGTACTTCGAGAAGTTGTTCTGGATCGCCTCGATCGCCGCATCCTTAATATGTTGCGGCGTGGCAAAGTGCGGCTCCCCCGCGCCAAAATCCACCAGCTTCGCGCCCTGCGCGCGCAGCTTCGCGGCTTCGGCCGTCACAGCCGTGGTGGCGGATATCTCAATCCGCCCAATCCGGTCGGAGAAAACTGCAGCAGCGGTCGTGGTCATGCGGCTATTTTTTCAGATTTTCTCAACGAATGCAGGCCAAATCGAACGGGCCGCGTCGGTGCAAAACCCGAGCCGCCCTGTTCCCTGCCCCTGCTCACTCCCGACTGCCTGTTCCTCTCAGCCGAAGGTCGTTACCCGCTTGGCCGCGGTCACCACGTTCTGCGCGGAGTCCATCACGTCCCCGACCGCGTCCTTGCTCCGCTTGAGATACTTCCCGGCGAAATCCTGAACGGTGTCGGCCGTGTCCTTAATCATGTCTCCGGCGTCATTGACCGCCCGCTTGATCTGCCGGCGCGTCCGCGCGCCCGACTGCGGCGCATAAATGAGTGCCAGAGCCGCACCCGCCGCGACCCCCACCCCAAAAGCTGCCCAGAATTTCCATGTGCTCATCGTCTTGCTCCTTTGCGATCTCGCCTGATCTCGCCCGATTTTTGTCTCTCGTCCGATTTTGCTCCCTCACCGGTCAGATACGAGCCCTTGCCTGTTGGTTGCGTTGATTCCTCCCCCGAAAAGCAAAAAGCCGTCCCGCAGCGGGGACGGCTTGAGGCCCTCACCGCAGTCCCCTCACTTATTCGACCCCAGCTTGCTCGCCTCGAGCGTCACCAGCTCGCTCAGGTCCTGCTTTTCGAGGCCATGCACACTCTTGTTGAACTCATCCACCTTGCTCGACCAGTTCATCGAGCAGAACTTCGGACCGCACATCGAGCAGAACGCCGCCTCCTTGTAATAATCGTCCGGCAGCGTCTCATCATGCATCGACCGCGCCGTTTCCGGATCGAGCGAGAGCGCAAACTGCTTCTCCCAGTCGAAGGTGTACCGCGCGTAGCTGATGGCGTCGTCGCGATCCCGCGCGCCGGGGCGGTGCCGCGCGATATCGGCGGCGTGCGCGGCAATCTTGTAGGCGATCATCCCGTCCTTCACGTCTTTTTCGTTGGGCAGCCCCAGATGCTCCTTGGGTGTGACGTAGCAGAGCATCGACGCGCCATGCCATCCGATCAGCGCCGCTCCAATCGCGCTGGTGATGTGGTCGTAGCCGGGCGCGATGTCGGTCACCAGCGGGCCGAGCGTATAAAAAGGAGCGCCGAAGCAATACTCCACTTCCTTGTCGACCTGCTCTTTAATCTTGTCCAGCGGCACGTGGCCGGGGCCTTCGATCATCGTCTGTACGTCGCTCTTCCAGGCGATCGCGGTCAGCTCGCCCAGCGTCTTCAGCTCACTGAACTGCGCCTCATCCGAGGCATCGGCCACCGATCCCGGTCGCAGACCATCGCCGAGGGAAAAGCTGACATCGTACTTGGCCATCACCTTCACGATACGATCGAAATTCTCGTAGAGGAAATTCTGCTTGTGATGGTGGGTCATCCACTGGGCCAGAATCGCGCCGCCGCGGCTGACGATGCCCGTGATGCGCTTCGCGACCATCGGGACATATTGAATGAGGACGCCCGCATGCACGGTGAAATAGTCCACGCCCTGCTGCGCCTGCTCCTCGATGACCTCGAGATACACATCGATGTTCAGATCCTCGAGCCGCTTGACGCGAGCGAGCGCCTCATAAATCGGGACGGTGCCTATGGGCACCGGGGAGTGGCGCAGGATCGTATCGCGAATCTCGGGAATAGCGCCGCCGGTCGAGAGGTCCATGACGGTGTCGGCGCCATGCTGGACGGCCATGTGCAGCTTGCGCAGCTCTTCGTCGATATTCGACGTGATCGCCGAGTTGCCGATGTTCGCGTTAACCTTGCAGCGCGTGGCGATGCCGATGCCCATCGGCTCCAGCTCCGGATGATTGATGTTGGCGGGAATAATCAGCCGCCCCGCGGCCACTTCATCGCGCACCACCTCGAGGGGGAGCGTTTCGCGCTCGGCCACAAAGGCCATTTCCTCGGTCGCGAGACCCTTGCGTGCAAAATGCATCTGCGACATATTGGCGTCGCCGGTGCGCTGGGCCTCGGCCTTGCGCCGAACCAGCCACTCGGCGCGCGGCTTGAGAATTTCAAGGGTTGGATTGGAAGCGGCCATCGATCATCTCTCCACCACCCCATCGCGCCAACATCGGGCGCGCCGGGGGCCCCGGGTTTCGGGCTGGATTCGCGTTGCGGTTGGTGACGGAAGAGCAAAAACCGATTATAGATGCCGCCTGGCACGCCGCGCACCGGCGGGGGGATCCGGGCGGACGGGCGGCGCTATGGGATTCCTGCGGACGGTGGAATGCATCACGATTTCTGGGTCCGGGATCCGGGATCACGCGAAGCGCGCCGCCTCCACCTGGCAGCGGAACAATCCGGATGGGATTGCCATCCGGATCGGCAATCGACGCGGCATCGTCCCTGATAACCGAATCGGATTCCGAATCGCTGCCGGCTCCCAGCCACGTCTTATTCGGACCGGCAAAGATGAACCGATGGAAAGCGAGACAGTGACCTCGGGAGGTGATGGTGCAGGTCCGGGAAAAAAACAAGCCGAGGACCGTTGGAACAGTCCCCGGCAAGTGCCGGTCTTCTGATTTGGTGTCCTTCTACAACCTTATTTGCCTCGGGGAGAGCAACTCAGAGAGTGTTTCCAATGCTGTTGAACTCGTTGGAAATCCGGTTCGCGAGAGAGCCCATGGAAACGATGGCTCCCAGGGGGAATCAAAGCAGCAATTAACGCATACTCAATCAGGTCCTGACCGGATTCCTAATTGAGAAGGGCCCGCAGCAGAGCGATCACTCTCATGCTTATCCTGAGGTTGCCCTACGAATTGTATTTGTTGATGACCCTGTGGTAGGGCCTTGTACGACTGATGACGTATTGAAACGCGGATGAACCGGTGACAGCAATGCCACAGCGGTGGAATTACGTCAGGATTCAACGCGTCAGGCGCGCGCGATCATCCTGCGACAAATCATCAGGGAGTTATCTTCGATAAGTCGACGAGCGATAAGTTACCACAGAGAAGGTATCTGTCTTTCAACCAACCATCCGTTCCATCTCAGCGGGACGCAGAATGATGATGGAAGCGCCATGACGAGAAATGAGCTGGTCGCGCTCGAACTGGTTGAGCAGGCGCGTCACCGTCTCACGTGAGGTTCCGGCCATATTCGCCAGCTCTTCATGGGTAAGAGCCATGGTAAAGCGAAGCTCGGGCTTACCACAGGAACTGGTGCGCGCCCAGTCGAGCAGCAGCTGCGCGAGCCTTCCTGCAGCCGATCCGGAGAGCGCTAGCCGCCGCGCGTCGAGAAAGACTTCGTGATACTCGCGAGCGATGACCTGGGCCGCCTGCCGGCTGACTTCGCCGAAGTGACTGAGGAACTCAAGGAAGTCGCGGCGGCGCACGCTGCGGATCTGGCAGGGCTCGAGCGTTTCCGCAGTCACTTCATAGGGCAGATCGTTGAGCGTCGCGGTGAGCCCCAGCACGTCGCCGGGAACGGCAATTTTCAGAATCATGGTGCGGCCGTCGCGCGAAGTGGCCGCCAGCTTGATCTGACCGCTGCACACAACAAAGATGCCGGCTGCGCGCTGGCCCTCTTCGAAAACGATGGAGCGGCTGGGATAGGAGATCTGCATGGCGATTTCATCGAATCGCTCGATGGCTTCCTCCGGCAGATTGCAGAAGAGCCGCTCTGCTCGATCGGTACACTGCGCGCAGCGATCGGGCACCAGCCGCGGCGTGGAAGAAGAATTACCGTTTTTGACTGAATTCGCCATTAACTCCAGCTCTCTGCCGAGGAAATGCAGCCTCGCGCACGGGGAAATCGAAGGTGTGGTCTCCTGGAAGGCCGCACTTGTTGTCCAGGCGGCCTCCAGGTCTCGACCGCAAACAACCCGGTGCAGGCGTCGCACAGCCAGATGACCCTCCGCTGAATGATCTGGCATTCACCTGCATTGCGGGACGCGTCGAGGAAATCGACGGCATAGATACCGCCGCTCCGCAAATAGAGCGATTCGGTACCGCATTCTGGGTTAGCACAGCGCATGCATCGCTCCGAATCTTGAAAATTGGACAGCATGGACTTCAACCGAATACCAGAGGATTTGCGTGTTCCTTCTCTTCCGTCTTTTCTTCCCCCAGCACCGGATTGACTCTCAGCGAAATCACCGGACAAGGAGCCGAAACCAGAATCTTGTAAGCGGCGGGCTCGGTGCCGGGCAGCCAGCTGTGCGCCGGGGCATGCACGCCGAGCACGATGAGTCCGGCCTGCATCTCCTGGGCTGCGTTGAGAATTTCCTGCACCACGTTGCCGGCGGCGATTCTGACCTGGACCCGCGTTCTTGCCCTGGCATCGGCGGGAATCAGCCGCTCTACTTCTTCGGTCGCCG
>Ga0210398_10003526_pt1 | contig 14939 bp, 15 predicted proteins | sample IncBWC4OmetaG_FD_161047 | JGI IMG/M metagenome (GOLD analysis project Ga0210398, IMG submission 161047) | Forest soil microbial communities from Barre Woods Harvard Forest LTER site, Petersham, Massachusetts, United States - Inc-BW-C-4-O | ecosystem: Environmental > Terrestrial > Soil >...
ATTGGGACAATATGACAAAGCAATCTCTGAAGCTCTGGCATCGAATCACAACCGGCCGACTTTGGGTAGTTATATGAACCTCATGCAGTCTTTTGCTGCTATGAACCGTCTGAATGAGGCAAAGAGTACCTTCGAGGAAGCGCGAAGGAACAACTTCGACGGCCCTCATCTCAGGCAGCTGCGTTTTTTTGTGGCGTTCATTGAGGGAGACGAGGCGGGAATGAAGGAACAGGACGCCTGGGCGACGGCTAATCCTGTCTTGGCGGCTGTGCAGTTGACCCTGCACTCCAGCATTGAAGCCCGTCGCGGCCGCTTTGTCAAAGCGCGTGAAGTGATGCGCGATGCCGAAGTGCGGGTCGGTCGCGCCGGAGCAATGGGAATCGCCGATGCGTTGAAGATCGTCCATGGGCCTGCCGAAGCAGATGTCGGAAACACCGACGTTGCCTTGCAGTTCGTGAAAGAAGTCTGGACGAACCCCAAGAACACTGACTACATCGAAGCAACTGTAGCCTTGACTTTCGCCCTTCTTGGCAACCAGTCGGAGGCTCAAAACCTGATCGATAAGATGAGCCGGGAGAGCCCGCTGGATACAGTCGCGCAAAACTATACCCTTCCAACGATTCGAGCGGTGGTAGAGCTCAAGTCAAACAACCCTGCCAAGGCGATTGATCTGTTACGGGTTACAGAACCCTATGAGCTTGCCGATCTTCCCATGCCTCCCAACGCTCTGTATCCCGCGTATGTTCGCGGTCTCGCCTATTTGCAGTTAGGTCTGGGCAGGCAGGCGGCAGCTGAATTCCAGAAGCTCATCGACCGTCCTGGAGTTGCTCAGCTGCACCACCAGGGAGCGCTTGCCCGTCTGCAACTTGGCCGCGCGCAAGTTATGATGGGCGACAAGGCCGCCGCGCTCAAGTCGTATCAGAACTTCCTCACCCTCTGGAAAGATGCCGACCCCGACATTCCCATCTACCAGCAAGCCAAAGCCGAGTACGCCAAGCTGCGCTGAGCTTTCGTTGTTGCCGGGCACGCTTCAGTGGTATCGTCGCTTGTACTGCATTATTCGGGATTATTCGGGCACTTGTCACTCATGTTGTCGCCTTTCCATCGCCTTCGCTTTTTCGTCCCAACCGCTTTGCTTATTCTCGGCGTCTCCGGATCGGCCGCGGCGCAGCAAACGCTGGGCGAGCTTTACGCCACCGACGCTAGCGTGAAGGGATCGGTTGTGCTCGCCGGCTCGGGGACTAGTGTGTTGAGCGGCTCGTCGATCCAGGCTGGGGCGCAAGCAGCAACGCTCAAGCTCGATCGCGGAGGCAGTTTGCTGGTCTGCGAGGGAACGAAGCTTTCCCTGACCTCATCGCCGACCGGCCGGGAGCTTCTATTCAGCTTGAACAGCGGCAACGTTGAGTTGAATTATCCGTTGGGCGCCGAAGCCGACACATTGTTAACGCCCGATCTGCGATTGCTGCTGCCTGGTCCAGGAACAGTGCACGTCGCGGTGCGAGTCACGCCCCAAGGGGACACCTGTGTGCAGTCGCTGCCGTGGAACGCTTCCGCGATTGTGGTTTCAGAGACCATGGGCGACGCAACGTACCAGGTAAAGTCGGACGAAGCTGTGCTCTTCAAAGGCGGCCATCTCGGCGAGGCAAGCCGCTCGAAGCAGAATTGCGGATGTCCCACGTCGCCGCCGACGCTGGTCGCCAAGGCTGCTCCGCCTCCACCGGCCCCTGTCCAGCCCAAACCGGCGGAACCGACGGCTAGCACACCGCCTCCGCCGCCTCCAGAGCAGCACCTGGCGATGGCCGCTCCTTTTATCTTTCGCGCCAATGATCCGGTGCCCGATCTAACGGTGAACGTCGCTATCCTGAAGCTGGAGAACAATAAGGTTGTAGAGCTGGATCCAACTGTGCTGCCTCCTCCGAAAAAAGGGCAGGGCAATGGAGCGCAAACTGCCCAGAAACAGCAGCCACATGGGTTCTTCAGCAAGATTGGAGCATTCTTCGCCGGGATATTTCACTAGGGAAGGGCGGCGGTTCGATATTCTCCTTTACCCAGCCCGCCTTCCACTCCCGGCTTTTAACTTTTAGCTCTTAGCTTTTAGCAAACGCGACCGCTCTTGCCTGCTAAGAGCTAGAGGCTAAGAGCTAAAAGCCAGAAGCGATCAGCGATATGGCCGAGGGCTGACGGCTAATGGGCTGATGGCATCTTTCTGCTAAACTTAGTTTCCCATATGAGCGATCAGCCGCGTTCCCGCCTATTTCTCTGGGTCTTACTTGGCGGGGGAGCTTTCTTCCTCTTCCTAGTGGCGATCTTTGCGCTGGTTTACTTCAGCGTCCGCTCGCAGCAGAAAGACACGTTTGGCGGTTTTGGTGACAAGATTGGCATCGTTGACCTGGAAGGCGTCATTGTTACTCCTAAAGACGTGGTCGAGCAGCTTCGGAAGTACGGCGACGACAGCTCCATCAAGGCCATCATCATTCATGTCGATTCGCCGGGCGGAGGAGCAGCGGCTTCGGAAGAAATCTATCGAGAAGTGTTACGAATTCGTGATGAGAAGAAGAAGCGCATCGTGGCTTCGATCGAGACTGTAGGGGCAAGTGGAGCGTACTTCGTTTCCTCAGCGACCAGCAAGATCTTCGCTGATAATGCCAGCATTGTGGGATCGATCGGTGTCATCGCCGAGTGGTACAACTATGAAGAGTTGATGAAGTGGGCTAAACTGCAGCAGATCACGCTCAAAGCGGGCGAGTTCAAGGATACCGGTTCGCCGACGCGGCCGATGACTCCTGAAGAGCGAGCCTACATGCAGGGCTTGATCGACAACATGCACTCGCAATTCATTCACTCTGTTGCGGTTGGCCGCAAGATGAAAGACGAGGATGTGCGTACGCTGGCCAACGGCAAAGTGTGGACTGGCGAAGAGGCTGTGCCGCTCAAGCTGGTGGACCAGATTGGCGACTTTCGGGCGGCCATCGAAGATACGGCGAAGTCGGTCGGGATCAAAGGCGAGCCCACACTGGTGCATCCCGAGAAGGAACGCAAGAGCATGCTCGATCTGCTGTTTGGCGACATCTCCGACTACCTTCCCAGCCGGGCCAAGCTGATGGAGACGAATGTCGGTTTCTATTATCTGTGGAAGTAGGCCACGGATCCGGGTGGCTGGAAACTCCGGAACCCCAACTAAAACTTATACTTGCCAACATTGTGGCAATTTGAGAGTATCCGTTGTGCGGATAAGCTGTGATGGGTATCGCGACAAGGGGCGTGCGAGATGACCAAGGCAGACTTGATCGATGAAGTTTCCCGATTGACCGAACTTACCCGGAAGGACAGCGAGGTTATCGTCGAAACCATCTTCGAGAGCGTAGTGCGCTCATTGCGCGGCGGCGACAAGATCGAGATCCGAGGCTTTGGCAGCTTCCGCACTCGTCAACGCAAACCGCGCCTGGGGCGTAACCCCAAGACCGGCGAGAAGGTTGAAGTTCCGGCCAAGAAGATTCCCTTTTTCAAGCCCAGCAAGGAATTGAAAGACATGGTGAACACCTACGCCGAGCAGCATCCGCAGGCTCAAGCCGCCGCTCCAACTTCCGATGGTAATGGGGCGGGGAACCCATAAGACACGAACGCGAGAATTTTCTAGAATGACCCAGCTTAAAAGGCTGGGTTTTGTTTTAAGAGCGATTCACCACAGAGACACGGAGGCACAGAGGGAATCTTTTAGAAGGCGATGCTAGCCATAAAGAACCAGACCAATAGCCACCATGCGGAAACTGCTAGAAGAAACAGCGCAACTAAGCGGCGAGCTTTGCGAAGCCATATCACGGTGCAAACAATAGCACACAGGGAAATCAACATACCCCAGCCTTCGAGCCTTACATCAAAAGCAGGCATCGGTCCAAACTTTCTGACGTAGCCGAAGGCTCCAAGCGGATACAGTGTCATGGCCGTGATAGCCAACATTGCGGTGAGCACGACAGGTTGGTGAGTCTCTGACGACCAATGCGTCAAGACGAACACCCATGAGAACGCTGCCGTGACGAGCGGAATGCCGAATGCAAACCAGAAAAACATCGCCTGCCTTATCGTGACTTCTACGACAGAATGTACAAGTCGGCCTCGCAAGAATCCCCTTGCAAAACCAAGTTAGTTTTCTCCGTGTCTCCGTGCCACTGTGGTGATCAGCCTTTAATACCGATCACCGCCATCATTCGCCCCGTCTTGCCGAATTCGGCTCGATGCGAGAAGAAGCGAGTGGTGTCACACGCGGTGCAGCCGTCGATCACGCTGATGTGACCTTCGCTGATTCCCGCCTCTTCAAGTTGGCGACGGTTGGCTGCCACGAGATCAAGATGAATTTCCGGTCCGAGATCGCCATGTCCGGGAGCGCGCTGATTCATGAACAACAAAGGATAGCGCACGTGAATCGCATTGGAGTCGAAAACTTCTTCGAAGAGGTCATCGGCGTAGGCAAACTGGGATTGAAACTCGGCGCGCACCTCGGAGCCGACCGAGTAGCAGCAGCGCCGAATGCATGGGCCGATAGCGGCACGCAAATCGCGAGGCACGCTGCCAAACTGCCGGCGCATTTCGCCGATACCCTTTTCGACGATCCGCGCGACCGTTCCGCGCCAACCTGCATGGAACGCGCCCACCACGCGGCGTTTCACGTCGGCCACCAGCAACGGGACGCAATCGGCTGTCTTCATCGCCAGCAGTAAAGCCGGAACATTGGTGATGAGGCCATCGCCGGTGAGGGGCTCGCGCTGCGGTTCCTTCACCTGGTGCACAATCGCGGAATGTATCTGCTTTGCCTGACAAAGCGGCCAGTTGTCGTCATGGCCGTTCGTGGCTCCAACCGCGCTGAGCAATTTCGCGCGATTTCGTTCTACGTTGACTTTGATGTCGTGCTCGGTCAAGCCTAGATTCAGCGTGCGATCGCCATAAGCGGTCGAGACGCCCCCTTGCCGGGTGCTGAATCCGTGCACCAGCCAGGGTGATCCTTCGAAACTTGGGGCGCGCAATATCTCAAGCGGACTAGTCGCTGTCACAGTGGAGCGACGGGAGGAGTGCGAGGGCTTTGCATTCCGGCGGGACGCGGCAGGCATCGCCCTATTCTAGAGCAGATTCGAGTGGCCGTGATTCCGGCGGATACAATCGAATCCGGCAATGCTCCTCTACTACATCACGGACCGTAAGGGTTTGGCGGGAAACGAAGCGCAACAGCGCGACGCGGTGCTGCGCAAGATCGCCGACGCTGCGCGCGCAGAGGTGGACTACATTCAGCTTCGCGAAAAAGATCTGTCAGCACGCGATCTGGAGCGCCTTGCTCGTGACGCAGTACGTACGATAGGGGAAACTTGCAGCGCCACCAAACTGCTGGTTAATGGGCGCGCTGATATCGCCTTAGCTTGTGGCGCGGATGGAGTACATCTGCCTGGGGGCGAGGTTCGCGCGTCCGAGATCCGCAGCCTCTGGAAGAAGTGCAGTGATCGCGAGCCTTGGATTGGAGTTTCAGCTCACTCCGATGAGGAGGTGCGTGAGGCGCAAGCTGACGGTGCGAACTTTGCGGTTCTGGCGCCGATCTTCGAAAAGGTGCAGACCGAGCTGAAGGGAATAGGTCTGGAGACATTGCGCTTGGCTTGTGCAAGATCGCAGACTCACACTAAGGTGGATGTGCCGCATCAGGGTGGCTTTACAGTATTGGCCCTGGGAGGAGTCACTACCCTCAATGCGCGGGCATGCTTGCGAGCGGGCGCGGCAGGAGTCGCCGGTATTCGCATCTTTCAAAACTGTGACATGGTGGATACGGTTCGACGCTTGCGCGAACACGGCGATTCCCCGAAATAGCGCCTGGAACTCACCCTGCTCTGTCGACACCCTTCTTGTATCGCCGCTCCGCGGCGTGTCCATTCTTGCCAGTTGACCGCGGACTTGAAAAACTCAAAAGCAGATCTCTCACCGGCCGAAGCCGGGTTCGGGATGACAAAAATAAAGAACTTATTGCGGCGTAGCTAAAGCCACGCCCCTTCAAAATCGCCCTAGGCGGAGTTTTTCAGCAAACTGTTCCGCCCACGGCTGAAACAAATGGCGCAGCTGCACAGCTGATTTCCAGTTGGCGCAATTAAGCTTTCTCTACATCTCGCGCCACTGCCTTCAACACCATGTTGATCAGGGAAAGCACAATCGCTCCCCAGAAGGCCGGCCAGAAGCCACGCACTATGAAGTTCGGCGTCAGGAGCGTGGAGGCAAACATCAACATCAACGCGTTGATCACCCACCAAAAAAGACCCAACGTGAGCAAGGTCAGTGGCAAGGTAATTATCTTGAAAAATAGCCCGATCGTGGCATTCACCAGACCGATAACCAGGGCTGCGATCAGGGCTGCGGTAAAACCGCGCAGGTAAAACCCAGGTACCAGGTACGAAACAATCAGCAGGCTGATTGCACTCAACAACCAGTTCAGCAGCAAACGCATGAGCTTCCTTTCAACGCTTGTCCAGGTGGCGATCCTGCCTGTTACGGAGCCCGAACTCGGGCAGATTATATCGCGAAGCCAGCCAGGCCTGCGGAGCCATAAATGGCGCGATGCGATAAGCTCATGCTTGAGGTGCCGACGATGCCGGATGCAGTCGCGCAATTCGCCAACGCCAAGTATCTGAATTTGGAAACCTTCCGAAAGACTGGAGCCGGCGTCCGCACGCCGGTGTGGTTCGCGCAGGACCAGTCATCGGGTGTCTCTGATGTTGCTGGGCCGACGGAACGGATGGCGCAGGTGTTTTACATTTATTCGGCTCCGGACGCAGGCAAGGTCAAGCGCATTCGCAACAATCCCAAAGTACGAGTAGCTCCCTGCACTGTTCGCGGCCAACTGCGCGGCGCATGGGTCGAAGCGCGCGCCCGGATATGCGCTAATGATGAAGTCTTACATGGTCAGGTACTGTTGCGCCGCAAGTATGGCTGGCTGAAGATCATTGGCGACTTCTTCAGCCAGCTGCGCAAACGCAAACAGGTTGTCATTGCGGTTGAGATCAGTTGATGCCAGTCCCGCTTCCTGGCTCGCGAGTAGATCGACTACGCAGAGGCGTGCGTCTGGTGATGGTGCGATCGATTGCTCGAGCGCTTGCTCGCCAGGCGAACGTGACTGGACCGATGCTGCGAAGATGCCGGCTTCTGAGCGGCTAGCGATTTCGGGGCACTGGCGGCATTAGTCTGCACCTGATCGAAGTGATCTGGGTCAATTTCCTGCTGCGCGTACGCTGGTACTAAGAACGAGGGGAAAGTAGTGACCACCAGCATTAGGACCAGGGATCTGAGCGGCTTCATAATGACCTCCGTATAGCTCGTCGGTATCGAAGTAAGTGCAACTGTGCTGCCAAGGCGTTTGTGACGGAGAGCGATTGCTTTACTTCGCGCGTAGAACTGTAAGTGATTGCGGAAAGCTAACTTGGCGAGCCCTGGCAACGTGTGAGCAGGCTTTATTTTTGGTGGTCGAGGAATTGCCGTTAAGCTAGCTACTATCTCAAAGGCGGGTCACTATCCAAGAGGATAGTCTGATAACGGTCGGATTGAGAGTTCCGATGCTATCTGTGGGACTGGCCTGAGACGTCCGGCCTGTTGTGGAAAAAGTCGCCTACTTCGCACGCGTCCGGCCAACTTAATTAACTGCTCACTCGGCAGGTTGCTGTATCTCAGCGCGGATCAGCATCTGTGTCCCACCTTCCAACTTCACTTCTTTTCCGCTGGACGTGAGCACCGAGTCCTTGTCCATCTGCAGATTGGGAATTCCCAACACCCCCGAGGATTGCGAAGTTATTAAGGGATGCACTCCAGCGGTATCTGGCACTCTTGTACTGCTAGGAGCCGGCATGGTTGACGTGTCACCGCCGCGACCGTTGCCGGTCGGTAACGTTCCCGGCCCAGCGGCTCCGGTATCCGGTCCCGAATTGCCTCCAAGACTTGGTGCCACGGCTTGGAGGACGCCCTTGAACGGCACATCCTTTCCGTTCGGCAGCTGAATTTTGTCGAAAGCTATTGCCAGAGACGATTCAGAATCGCCTTTAGAGCGAGCCGTCGCCTGGGTGACCTGGCCAAGGACCTTAGACCTGTTCGGAATTACCATGCCGTTGCGTGTGTGTAGCACCGCAGTAGTTTGGCAAACAACCTGGTCTCCCTGCTTCAGCTTTTTGGAGTCGAGCGGCTTGAAGAGGATGGTGGGAAAAACACCACGAATCGCGCCCTCGTCGCTAGTGGGCTTGTCACCGCCAGAAAGAGACGATGCTGCCGGAGTATTGTCTGCTTGAGGGGCAGCGCTCGCACACTTTACATCACAGAATGAAATTGCAAGCAGAACGCAGGCAGCAGCAGGCAGGAATCGATTCATGCTTTCTCCTTGTTAAATTAATGCCCAATACCTGTCGGCTTGATTCTTCTCCTGCTCAGTCCGGTAGTCAACTGGGCAACCGTTAAGAAGTGTTTCCGGGGTTGGTAGCTCTCGCCGAAGACTGCTTCGCTCGAGCGGCCATCACGATCTTAACCGCACAGAGTTTATGACCACGAACCGGGAACATAAGTGACAAAGTTTTGACATCCTGTTGACAACCTGACTTGCCACCCGCCGTAGCATTTTCGTCGCGTTCAAGTTAGACGCCGGGTCTGCTTCCAATCAGCAGTCGTAATAGGAGGAAATATTATGTCCCGCACGACATTGAACCGCGCTTCGTTGTTGATTTGCTCCATCCTGCTCATCGCTTCCCAGCAAGCCGCTGCCCAGGCTGGCCACCTCGATCCAACATTTGGCAATGGGGGCATTGTCACCACTGACTTCGGCGACCAGCAACAAACTGCCAATATGGCTACGGCAAACGCTGTCACCATCCAGCCCGATGGCAAAATCGTGGTTGCGGGCGGCGTCCCGGGACCTCATGGTTTTCCCGCGCCTGCGGTAGCGCGTTACAACAGCAATGGCAGCCTCGACACCAGTTTCGGAACTTCCGGCGTCGTCTCCATACCGAGCATTGAAGCCGTTCCGCTTATGGCTGTCGCTTTGCAGTCGGATGGCAGCATCGTAGCGGTCGGAGTAAATATCGTGGTGCGATTCCTCTCTAGCGGGGTTCTTGACTCCACCTTTGGAACTGCCGGAATTGCGTCGCTGGGCAACGATTTCATTGGCGCAGCGACGCAGGGTGTAGTTATCCAACCCGATGGCAAGATTTTGGTAGCCGACCGTTACCTGCTCCGCTTTCTGTCCAACGGCCAGTTTGACACCAGCTTCGGGAACGGGGGTACGGCAAGGACCGCCGGTTACCCGGCTACCGGACTTGCACTTCTTCCGAGCGGCAAGATCCTGGTTTCGTCGTTGCAGATAGCGAGCGGCTTTATCTCTCAATATGACTCGAATGGCAGCCTGGATACCACGTTCGGGATCGGCGGTCAACTGGCGAGCCCCGGAACGGCCGTCGGCCTGCTGCCCCTCGGGACAGGGGATTTTATTGCAGGCGGGAGTCTGACCAACAACTCTATCTTTGTCCCCTTCGGTGCGCCCACCGGCTTTGCGGTATCTCGCTATCTGGGCGCGGGAGTCACCGACGCAACCTTCGGAACCAACGGTGGCGCGGTCACTTTCGTTCCGAATTATGCAACGGTAACGACGTCGAGTATAGCTGCGCAGCCGAGCGGTGACATCGTGACTGTGGGCACAGCGTCTGCCTCTGGTCTGACGGCATTTGCCTTGGCTCGATACACGCCGGCCGGCCAGCTTGATACTACATTCGGAACCAACGGTACGGTCATTACCACGTTCGGAGGCGGAATCTATGCTCCTTCCCTTAGTGCTAACGGGCTAACGATTCAGTCCGACGGCAAGATCGTCGTGGTCGGCAGCTATTCGGTGTTTGTTCCCTACCATGGCGTCGACACCGCGTTTAAGGTCATGCGGTACCTCGGTCAGTAGGCGTGGGCGGCAAGGTTCGCACCCTTTCTTCGCGCGAACCGCAGTTAAGAACGTTCTTGGGGGGACCCACTCAGGCTTCCGTTGCCTGGGTGGGTTTTTTCGTTGGTGAATGCGCGAGGCTATCTGCACGGTCCCTGAACTTGTAATGTTGGATATCGCTTTGTCTTTGTGCGAAACTCTTGCGAGCACGATCAAAGGACGAACCTTGGCGACTTCACAAAGACAATTGTCGGCAGTTACAGAAGACCGCCTCAGCAAGGCGACGATTCTTGGCATGATTGCCATGGGCGTCGCCGTTCTGGTAGTTGCCAATGACTTCACCGCGCTCTCGGTTGCGCTTCCTGCCATTGAGCAGGCTCTCCACACTAAGGTCGCCACGGCGCAGTGGGTCATCAACGGCTACGCCATGGTATTCGGCGTCCTTATTGTTACCGGAGGACGGCTGGCCGACATGTTCGGACGCAGGCGCATCTTCTTCGCCGGTGCGGCAATCTTCGCGGGTTTCTCCTCGATTGGAGGATTTGCGCCAGATGTCTGGGTGCTTCTGGCGTGCCGCTTTCTCATGGGAATTGGCGGCGCGTTGATGTGGCCCGCCATCCTGGGGATGACGTATTGCCTCTTGCCTAGAAGCAAAGCCGGACTGGCGGGCGGCGTGATTTTAGGCGCTGCCGGATTCGGCAACGCGGTTGGCCCTTTGTTGGGCGGCCTACTTACCGACACCGTCGGATGGAGATGGATCTTCTTCGTCAATCTGCCGGTCGCCGCGGCCGCGATCCTTATCACCATGCTGGTGGTGCCGCGGGATGCGCCCATGAAGGACCACGGAGGAATCGATTATCGTGGCACGGCAGCGCTTTCCATTGGACTGCTGGCGCTACTGCTGGCACTCGACTGGGCCCTCGACCTGGGCTGGACCGCTCCCTTGATCGTCTGCTTGTTCGTGCTGGCAGGAGTGGCGCTGGGCGGGTTCTTATGGATCGAGCGCCGGGCTGGTGACAACGCTCTGGTTCCCGAAACGGTTCTGCAAAACCAGGGATTCGTCGCGGCCAGCCTGGCCACATTGTTGGCCTCTGCCATTTTCTTCGCCGCGCTACTTTACCTGCCTCAGTTTATGTCCAAGGTGCTCGGCTTCAGCGCGATCGGCTCCGGCGCCGGGCTGCTGCCGATGATGGGGACATTCATGGTGACTTCATTCGTCGCCGGACGGCTTTACCAACTTCTCGGGCCTAAGCTCATCGTCACCCTGGGCGCCCTACTACTCGGTACTGGCATGTTTCTTCTGTCGCGGATCTCTGGAAATACAACCTACGACCAGCTTATCTTCGGAATGGTCGTACTCGGCATAGGTGTTGGATTGTTCTATTCGTCGATCACCACGGCGGCAATCACCGCGCTCGATCCGTCGCAGGCCAGCCTGGCCGGCGCCATTGTCTATATGTTCCAGATTGCCGGCGGATCCATCGGCGTTGGCTTCAATACCGCTATCGTCGTCTCCGCATCGTCGATGCCGGCGGGAATTCATATTGCCTTTATGGTCGATGGCGTGTTGGCCATCGCCAGCGCGGCGGTGGCTATCTTCTTTGTCGGTGGTATGGTCGATGCCGAGCGATTGCGTGACATACGCCACCATCACCGCGCCCACGCCTGACAGAAGTTCCTCCTTCGCGTGCCCCAATCTTCTGCGAATTTCTTCGTGTCGGAAACCAGCAACACAGATGTACAATTCTGCCTCTCTTGAAAAGTAGCAGAGAACTTGCAGTCAAAAGGAGATTGCGAATGGGTCTGAGGATTCTGTGTGTCTCAGCAGCAGCAGTCGCTCTGGCCGTCGTGACGGCTTCGGCGCAAACCAAAACTACAATGTCCGGCAAGTGCAACAAAGCTGACGTCCAGCAAAGCATCCCGGCTGGCGACCTGCAGGGTCATGTCTTTATGCTTGCTCAGGGCAAGTGCACCGTCACAGGAGATGTTAGCGGCGCGGCGGGTAAGGAGGGCGCCTACTCTTCGCACAGCGAAGCTACTCCGACTCACCTCAAGGAGTGGGGAGTCTACACGGTGACCTTCGACAACGGCGACAAGATCTACTACAACTACCAAGGCGTCGGAACCATGAAGGACGGCGCTCTCCAGAGCGAGACCAACAAGTATCAGATCGCCAGCGGCACCGGAAAAATGAAGGATCTGAAAGGTTCCGGCGGTTGCAAGCTCACCGGCACCAGCGATGGCGGTGTGGACTACTCGTGCAGCGGAGAATACACTTCCGGCGGCGCTGCCATGGCAAAACCGTAGCTAAAGATTGGGCAGGCGCCGGGTTCTATAAAGGGGTATCAAGAAGAAACATATCTCCTTCCGCTGGAGAACAGATTCTTGGAGATACCCCCTTTACAACCTGCGACCATTCACCTATCTAAGCGACTTCAGATAAGCCACAACCGCCTGCGCGTCCGCGGGCGTCATATGGAACTTGGGCATGGGATCGCGCAGCGGGTGGCCGTCGGTCCAGACAGCGGTGGTCAATAACGTAATCATTCCCACGTCGGTGGCCGGAGGTGTGCCGGCAAGTCGAGGCTCATTGATGGGCCAATCCGGAGTGGGCTGAGCCGGCAAATAGGGTACGGGCGCACCTGCCAGCCACCGGCTTCGATCCAGCTGGCCGTTCGAAAGCCGCGGAGTGTGACAGGTTCCACACATGGCGACGTCCTCCACAATGTACTTGCCGCGAGCCACCAGATCGCCGCCGCCTCCCACTTGCATCGGCGCCATCTTCTTCGGTTCCTGGGCCGCGGTGATACGCGACCCGTAAGGTACAAGCAGCGCAAGCGCAGCCAACGACACGCCTGCGACCAGGTATCTGCGAAGCTTGTCATTACTGAAAGTTCTAAACGACATGAGACGTCCCTCCGGCCTCTCCGAAAAATTTCCCATCGCGCGCTTGCGCACCCAGTCCATCATACTATCGCGCGAAAAGCCTTCCCCTGCCGGAGTGCCCACCCGAGCCGATTTTGCTCGTACGGGAGCCACTGGCCCGAAATCGACGAAGATATCAGCACCGAAGGCCTGCTGCGCGGAGCGCCCGCTCCCAGGCGCACTCAACAAAAGTAAGTTTCCAGCCAGCCGCGCGTTTCAGCACCGAAGATTCAGTCCCGCCCCGCGGGACGGAAGATGATAGCCCAGTGCTTGGGCGCTGGGTAGGATAGTTAGATATACTCGAGTACCTTCGAGGACGACAGATATTCCGGTGGTTGAACCGGATTTTATGTACCGGGCTATTTGCGCTCCAACCCACAGCAAACTCAGGTTGGCCCGAAGGGCGGACACGGCACATCAAGAGGCGTCTATAATTGCCGTTTCATAATTGATGAATCTGCTGCGATTTTTCCTGTCTGAGGGTGCCAGAATGCCTAAGAATGTCTCGCGATCAGCCGGTAGCATTGCACTATTACTCCTGCTAACCGCGACAATGGCTCCGACTCAGGAGTCGAGTCCTCCATCTTCGGTGCCTAGCAGCACATCAAGTAATGGCGTTGGCATTGCTGCTGGATCGGGGAGCAAGTCTCATAGTGTTGGAAAGGACGTGAAGCCGCCCAAAGTGCTCTATGCTCCCGACCCATCCTCCACCGATGCTGCGCTCCGCGCCGGATATGGAGGAACCGTAGTGTTGTTGCTGACCGTAGACGTCGACGGATCTGCTAAGCAAGTTCGAGTACAGCAGGGAATTGGAATGGGCCTCGACGAACAGGCAATCGAAACCGTCAGCAAGTGGCGCTTTCGTCCGGCTACCAAGGACGGCCAGCCGGTTCCTGTCGTAATCAATGTTGAAGTCAACTTCAATGCAAACGCAAGCACAGATCCGCCTCTCTACTCGCCTCGCGAGGCGAATGCTACCCCTCCCCAATTTCCCGGAGCAGACCTTACCAAGTACCCTCTCGTCGTTCACATCGAAAAGCCAGCTGCCGTGCCAGTCGGAAAGAGCTATGAGATTAAGGCAAGAGCGACGATCGATGGAACGGGTTCGAGCCAGGCGCTCGCGATATTTTGCAGCGGGAGTAGAGCCATTGCTCATTCCTCGGTGCTGGGTCTTACCCTGGCCGATGGCTGACGGGGAATAAGCAAGTGGAACTAATGGGCTTGGAGAAAGGCGGAGAGAAGTGGGAGAAATCTGACTACAGCGTAGTGTCGAGCCCTCAGTTAACAAATCCATAGGTCATTGCGCGATAGAGTTCCTTCGACTCCGGCGGCCAAGCGCCGCCTGCGCTCAGGATGACAGATGCGGTGGAAACTTGTCTCCGGCAGGCAAACAGCAGATCCCTCGGCTTCGCTCGGGTTGACAAAGCAAAAATCCACTTCGCAAAAAGGAAAAGGCCACCAAGATATCTCTTGATGGCCTTTATTTATGTCGGCGACGACCTACTCTCCCACACACTTTCGCGTGCAGTACAATCGGCCCTGCGGGGCTTAACTTCCGTGTTCGGGATGGGAACGGGTGTTTCCCCCGCGGTAAGATCACCGGCTTCGTAGGCGCGTGCGGGGTAGTCTCCGCAGCTGGGTTCCAGGCGTGTTGCCACGCAGAACCTGTAGCGCCAATCTTGTTAAAGAACTTACTTGCGGCTGGATAGAACCGCAGATTCCTCGTCGGGCTAAAGCCCTCCTCGGGATGACAATATCAAGAGAGTGGACTTGACGACACGGCTGAAGCCGTGCCCTTTCAAATCTGCCCCACTATGCGCGGGCGATCTCTCACAACTGAATAGCATCAGGATTGGAAACTACAAAGCTTGTAATTTAAGGCTGGACCTCCGTCGAGATCCGCGCGCTGGCTAGTTCTCCAGCGTGCACGGGGTTTCACCAGGCGGGGCCGATTTCTGCCGAGCGCTGGGGTAACACGTGTAGCCAAGTAAATTTTATGGTCAAGCCGAACGGGCGATTAGTACTGGTAAGCTTCATGCATTACTGCACTTTCACATCCAGCCTATCAAACACGTAGTCTTCGTTTGCC
>Ga0210398_10003527_pt1 | contig 14935 bp, 14 predicted proteins | sample IncBWC4OmetaG_FD_161047 | JGI IMG/M metagenome (GOLD analysis project Ga0210398, IMG submission 161047) | Forest soil microbial communities from Barre Woods Harvard Forest LTER site, Petersham, Massachusetts, United States - Inc-BW-C-4-O | ecosystem: Environmental > Terrestrial > Soil >...
CACCAATGAGCAGACCATGGCCTGGATCATGGACACTTACTCCATGCACGTGCGGCACACCGAAACCGCCGTGGTCACCGGCAAGCCCATCGACCTCGGCGGGTCGCGCGGGCGGCACGAAGCCACTGGCCGCGGCGTGCTCATCAACTGCGACCGCGCGCTGGCCAAGTTCCGCATGATGCGCGTGAACACCCGCGTGATTATTCAAGGCTTCGGCAACGTCGGCTCGATGTCGGCAAAGCTTCTCTACGATGCCGGCTACAAAATCGTGGGCATCGCCGACATTCACGGCGCGCTGTACGACGAGCGCGGCTTTGATATTCCCAAGGTGCTGGACTGGGTGGTCGCCCAGGGCAAGCCGCTTCCCGACTATCCGGGGGGCGGAGCAAAAATGAGCGCCGGTGAAATTCTTTTTCAACCCGCTGAAGTGGTCATCCCCGCGGCGGTGGAAAATCAGATTACCTCCGAGAACGCGCACCGCTTGCAAGCGCGCATCCTGTGCGAAGGCGCCAACGGGCCGTGCACGGCGCTGGCTGACGAAATTGTGGATCGCAAGGGCATCTTCGTGATTCCCGACATCCTGGCCAACGCTGGCGGCGTCACCGTGAGCTACTTCGAGTGGGTGCAGGACCGGCAGGGCTTTTTCTGGACCGAGAAGGAAGTGAACGACCGGCTGCGCGAGGTGCTTGAGCATAGCTTTGAAGAAGTGGTGCGCTACGCGGAAGCGCACCAGGTGAATATGCGCGTCGCCGCCTACATGCTGGCCATTGACCGCGTCGCGTTCGCGCTGAAGGAGCGTGGAATTTACGCCTGAACGATGTACACTATCGCAGCCCCGGCGGCTTCTGGGAACCCGGTCCTGGCCGGGCCAGAGCGAACAGAGCGAGGTCGCAAGCAGCCATTTCCTCTCGATGATTGCTGATTCCATTTCTCCGGGAGCCGTAAAGTCTGAAGACGAGCACCGCCGCGACATTTGCACCGCGGGACGATGGGTTCATTCCCGCGCCTTCGTAGCATCCACTGACGGAAATATTTCGGTTCGACTCGATTCCCGCCGCGTCCTGACTTCTCCTACTGCCATCGGCAAGGGCATGATGGAGCCCGACGACTTGGTCATCACCGACCTGCGCGGGCGCAAGCTTGCCGGGCGGCGCGAGGCGTCCTCGGAGCTGGCGATGCACAACCTGTTTTACAATCGCCGGCCCGACGTAAACGCGGTGGTGCACGCGCATCCCCCTACGGCGACGGCCTACGCCGCCGCCGGAGTTGCCCTGAACAAAGCGCTGCTCAGCGAGCTGATCATTGCGCTCGGCTGCATTCCGGTGGCGCAGTACGGTACGCCCGGCACCCAGGAGCTTTCCGACGCGCTGGAGCCCATGGTGCAGCACTTCGATGCGATCCTGCTCGCTAACCATGGCGTGGTGACCTGCGGGCCGGACTTGCTGACCGCGTTTTTCCGCATGGAAACGGTCGAGCACTTCGCGCAGGTGTCCTACATCACCGAGATGCTGGGGAAACAGGTCTTGCTTTCTGGTCGCGATGTGGAAAAATTGCTCGTCGCGCGCGCTCGTTATGGCACGACGACGGCGTCCACAGTGCTGCCGGGATGCCCAGTGACACGCGAGGACGCCGCTGAGGGCGATGGCCGGCCGGAGCGCATCTCGATCACACGCGAGGAGCTGGAAGCGCTGATCGAAGAGGCGGTGCGCAAGGATCGCGCGCTGCGATAGGCGGCCGCGGCGCCTTGTGCGCTGCCCGCTGGCGATGCGGCGCAATCGTTCGCCGCGACCAGAGGCGGTTGAGTTTTCGGGCCACGGGATTTTCAGCAGTTGCGCCGGCCGCAATTCGTTGGCGGCCGGCCACGGAGGCAAAAGCATGGGCGAAGCACTCGGCATGATCGAGACGCGCGGCTTGGTGGCGATGATTGAAGCCTCGGACGCGATGGTCAAGGCGGCCAAGGTCACGCTCGTCGGCTGGGAAAAAATCGGATCGGGCTACGTGACCGCCATGGTGCGCGGCGACGTCGCCGCGGTGAAAGCCGCGACGGACGCCGGCGCCGCCGCAGCGCGCCGCGTGGGCGAACTGGTGGCCGTGCACGTCATCCCGCGGCCGCACCAGTCGCTCGAGGATGTGCTTCCCATCGGGAAGACGGCCGTCGCCGCCGGCGCCTGACACTGGGCGCGCGGGTCGGGCCGCGGGCGTGCGGCGCGGAATGGCGGAAGCCAGCGCAGTTTCAAGTGGTGCCTGAAGGTGTCTCCGGGGAGATTGCAAGTCAGGATTTGAGACTCACGATTTCAAATCCAAGTCGGGTTGGAAATCCCACCCTCGGAAAAACCGCAAGGGCAGGGCACCCGCCAAGGGCTGTCGGAGCCAAGGGCGGTCGGATTTGATCAGGTGCCCCATCCTTTGTGATTTTCAAAGGGTGGGAGGCTGGGCGTCAACCCAGATTGAGACTTCGGATTTGAAATCTGAGATTTGAAATTTCCGGCTGTCGCCCGTCACATGATTCTCGCACGCATTGTCGGCACGGTGGTTGCGACGCGCAAGGATGCGCGCCTGGAAGGCAAGAAGCTCCTCGTCGTCAAGCCGGTCTCCCCGCAGGGCGAGGACGAATCCGGCTACCTCATCGCGGTCGACACGGTCGACGCCGGATTCCGCGAAACCGTCCTGATCGTAACCGGCAGTTCCGCGCGCAACGCGGCCGAATGCAAGGACCGCCCCGTGGACGCCGCCATCGTAGGCATTGTGGACGAAGTGGTGCTCGACTCGCTACACGAGGCGGAGCTTGCCGCCGGGCGGAAAAAGTAGCATGCAGCTAGGACGCATCATCGGCAACGTGATCTGCACCATGAAGGACCCTGCACTGGTCGGCCAGAAAATCCTGATCGTCCAGCCGCTCGACCGCCAGGGCCGCGAAAAAGGACGCGCGGTGATCGCCCTGGACGCCGTCGGCGCCGGTCCTGGCGAAACGATCTACTGGTGCCGCGGCCGCGAAGCCAGTTTCCCGTTCCTCCCCACAGTGCTGCCCACGGAGGCAACCATCGTCGGCATCGTTGATTCCGTGAATCGCGCGCTCAACTGACGTTCTCCTCTACGTGACCCAGCGCATTTTTTCTTCTTACTTTCCGTGCTCGGCCTTACACTCCTTTGCATGTTGATCGGACGTGTGGTGGGCGACGTCGTCGCGACGCAGAAGGTCCCTTCTCACGAAGGGCGCAAGATTCTGCTGGTGCAGCCGCTAAATCTGGACGGGAGCGATCGCGGCGATCCGGTGCTGGCGCTGGATGCCGTGGACGCGGGCGTCGGCGACCGCGTGCTGCTTACCACCGAGGGCTTTTCCGCCATGACGGCGGTCGGCCGGCCCAACTCTCCCATCGATTCGGCGGTCATCGGAGTTATCGATGAGGTCGATCTGCACAGCGCGTGATCCGAGTCGCCGAACCCACGGATAAACACTGATAACGGCGTCCGCGCGCGGGTTCCTTCGTCGACGGAAATTTGTCAAGACTCGTTTTGTTGTAAGCCCTTCTCGCGCTGCTGCGTTGACAGGCTCTTGGTGCGCCGCCATAATCGCGGGCGGGTCGAAACGAGATGATTGCGCAGCTTCGCGGGACGATTGAGGACAAGCGGCCGAACCAGGTACTGGTCGATGTCGGCGGCGTCGGCTACCTCGTGCACATTCCGCTTTCCACTTTCTACGCTCTGGGCGATCTGCATTCCGGTGTCACGTTGCTCATCTACACCCACGTGCGCGAGGATGCGCTTTCCTTGTATGGTTTCTTGAGTGCACGGGAAAAGCACCTGTTCGAGCTGCTCATTTCCGCTTCCGGCGTCGGCCCCGTGCTGGCGCTTAAAATTCTTTCCGGCATGAGCGTGGACGACCTCGTGCCCGCGGTGCGCGCGGGCGATCTGGCGCGGCTGACGCGCATCCCCGGCGTGGGCCGCAAGACCGCGGAGCGCATGGTCGTCGAGCTCCGCGATAAGCTGGAGGCGATGGAAATTCCCGAGAGCGCTCGCCAGCCGGTGACTCCTGCTGGGGCGGCGGGCGACGTGGTCTCTGCGCTGCTCAATCTCGGCTACGAACAACGAGCCGCGGAGCAGGCCGTCGAGCGAGTAGGGAAGAACGGTGCCGCGGATTCCTTTGAGGCGCTTCTGCGGGCGGCCTTGCAGCAATTGACGGCACCGGCGCAAGCGAGCGCGCGTGCCGCGCGGTAGACGCTCCGCCGTGCAAGATTCGGTCGTGTAGCGCCCGCCTTTCTTTTCAGGCGGGCAGGTTTTGGTGCAGGATTTCGCGAGGCAAGAAAGCTGATGAATTCCGGAGCGGGAAGCGAGCGGCAACTGGAGCAGCCCACGCGGCGCATCGTCACCGGCGCGGCGCTTGACGAAGACGCGCGCATCGACGCCAGCGTTCGCCCGTCGCGCTTCGCCGACTACATCGGCCAGAGGCGCGTGAAAGAAAATATCGAGATCGCCATACAGGCGGCGCGCAGCCGCGGCGAGGCTCTCGATCACGTCCTGCTCTACGGCCCGCCGGGCCTGGGCAAGACCACGCTGGCTCAGATCATCGCCGCCGAACTGGGCGTGACGATCAAGACCAGCTCCGGGCCGCTTCTCGAACGCAAGGGCGACCTGACCGCGATCCTCACCTCTCTGGAGCTGCGCGAGGTCTTTTTTCTGGACGAAATTCACCGCCTGGTCCCGGCCATCGAGGAAGTGCTCTACCCCGCGATGGAGGACTATCGCATCGACCTGGTGATCGGGCAGGGCGCGGGCGCGCGAATTCATCCCTTCATCCTGAACCACTTTACGCTGGTGGGAGCGACGACGCGCGCAGGCCTCGTGACCGCGCCGCTACGCTCGCGCTTCGGCATCGTCCATCGCCTGGATTTTTACACGCCGGAAGACTTGATGACCATCATTCGCCGGTCCGCGGGCATCCTGGGAATCCAGCTGAAGGACGATGGCGCCTACGAAATTGCGCGCCGCAGCCGCGGCACGCCGCGCGTCGCCAACCGCCTGCTGCGCCGCGCGCGCGATTTCGCTCAGGTGCGCGCCGACGGCCGCATCACCCTCGCCGTCGCGAAGGAGGCCCTGCACATGCTCGGCGTGGACGAGCACGGCCTGGACGAGGGGGACCGCAACCTGATGCTCACCATCCTGCAAAAATACTCCGGCGGGCCGGTGGGCCTCGGCACGCTCGCCGCGTCCATCAGCGAGGAAGAGGACGCCATCGAAGAAATCTACGAACCTTATTTGATGCAGCTCGGCTTGCTTGACCGCACCCCGCGCGGCCGCGTCGCCACCGCCCTCGCCTACAAACAGTTCGGCGTGGAAGCCCCACGCCAGCAGCGCGGCCTGTTCTGAGTGGAATCCACAGATGAACACAGATCAACACTGATAAAACCGTAGAGACAAAAACAGCAATCGCGTTAGGCGGATCCTCCCGTACACACGGCTTGTGTTTCTCGGACGAGATCGATCGTCTTGTCGATCTTTCTCTTCGGCGGTTTGGCTAACTCTTATCAGTGTTTATCTGTGTTTATCTGTGGTTTCATCGGGGTATGCTGGATAACACGCGCATCTATCTTTCCCTTGGATCGAACCTGGGCGACCGGGCCGCGAATCTGGACCGCGGCGTGAAAGCCCTGCCGGAAGCAGGCGTGCGTATTCTGCGCTGCTCGGAGATTTATGAGACCGAGCCCGTCGATTTTCTCGACCAGCCGTGGTTTCTGAATTGCGTCGTGGAGGCGGAGACTTCCCTGGCGCCGCGCCCATTGCTCGCGGGGCTGCAGGGGATTGAAGCCTTGCTCGGCAGCCGCAAGCTTATCCCCAAGGGACCGCGGATCATCGATCTGGATATTCTCTTCTACGGCGACACGGTCATTCAAGAGGCCGGGATCGAGATTCCGCACCCTCGCCTCGCGGAGCGCCGCTTCGTGCTGGTCCCGCTGGCCGAGCTTGCTCCGGAGCATCGCCACCCGGTGTCTCACAAAACGGTCGCGGAGCTGCTGGCTGCTACAAAAGATCGCAGCATGGTTCGCATCTGGCAGCCCGAACAGGGCCGCAAAAGCTCACAATCTGGAAGTTAAGTTCAGGAGCTAATTTAATCGGCGGGCAAAATCAGTAGCGCTCTTCCCAGGGCCGCTTTTTCTTCTTCAGTTCGCTTGCTTCTCGTTCTGTCTTCTCGTATTCCGCGATCTCTTCCTCGGTCATGGAGTATTCTTCGCGGCGGGCGAACATGCTGGTATTGCGCGAAGCAGCGCGGCCGGATTCGCGCCCGGCGCGGCCCTCTTTGCGCTTGCGCTCGGAGAACTGGGAATCCTGGCGGACGCGTCGAATGGGATCGGCCAGCGCCGCGGCCTCTATCAGCAGGTCGCTCACTTTCTCGAGCAAGTCATGGAATTGGAACGGCTTGAGGACGTAGGGCAGCTTTTCGCGCTCGAAAACGGGAAGAGTTTCCACGGCCGCCGCTTCCGGCACGATGAACAGGACGCGCGCCCGCACCTTGCCGTCTTCCACCGCCGGCGCCAGCGCCAATTCCCGCAGGGTTAGATAGACCGGGCTAGTCAACCCGATCATCGCCACATTCACGATCACCAACGACCATTCCCCGCTGGAGAGCTGCATCAGCGCCTGGTTGACCGCCGGCACAATCTGGACGTACCAGCCTTCCGAGTCCAGCAGCTGGCGCAAAGCCGACTGGTTCGCCTCATCGTCTTCGATAATTAGGATTCCGACCTTGGCCATGGCTGCACTCCCTGGAGACTATCGAGTATAGCCCGCACCCGCGGGGCGACACCGCGCCGTCAAGCCCGGGTGGTCCGAAGCGTAACCTGTACTTCCTCAGGCAGGGAGGAGCGCCGGCCGCGGGGCGCGCGGCGAATAAAATACGAAAATAGTTGTTGACAAAGCGAACAAAAAGCGAAATACTCCCCCCGTGCTTCGCGAGACGAGCGATGGCGACTGCTACTTCGATTCCTGCGGCCGGCGAGAGCCTTTCTTCCCTGAAGAAGGCTCCCCGCGGCGACAGGGACGAACCCACACCCACCTTATTCCCCGACGTCCCGTCCCCTCGGGACAGCGGGCCGGATGCCCTGCTGCCACCAGGGCCCGCGCCCGAACGCAGCGGCATTGCCCGTCTCGCCTTCTCCTCCCCGTTGGCTGATGCCAAGCGCGGCACTGAGTATTTCCTGCTCCCCGTGAAATCGATCTTGAATCACTGCGACTCGGCGCGGGTGCCGTTCTCCTGGACCGTGAACCCCTACCGCGGCTGCGAGTTCGGTTGCCAGTATTGCTACGCGCGCTACACCCACGAATACATGGATCTGGACGGGCAGGACTTTGAGAAGAAGATCTACGTCAAGCAGGATGCTGGGCCGCTTGCGCGCCGCGACCTGGGCAAGGAGAGAGTGCAGGGCGAGCACATCGCCATCGGGACGGCCACCGACCCCTACCAGCCCGCGGAGCGCGAATTTGGCGCCACGCGCGCAATTCTCGAGCAGATGGCCGCGCGCAGGGGCCTAAGCGTTTCGATCACCACAAAATCGGACCAGGTAGTGCGCGACGTGGACGTGCTTCGCCGCATCGCCGAGCATTCCGGCGTTTCCGTGAACTTGAGCATTACCACGTTGCGCACTCGCCTGGCGCGTCTGCTGGAGCCGCGCGCGCCGCGCCCCGATCTGCGCCTGCGCGCCGTCGAGGAGCTGCGCCGCGCGGGGATCGCCGCCGGTGTATTCGCCATGCCGGTCTTGCCGGGGATCACCGACCGCGAGGAAGACCTGGACGCGCTGGCGCGTGCCGCGCGCGATGCCGGGGCGCAGTGGTTTGCCGCGAGCGTGCTGTTCCTGATGCCGTCATCGCAAAAGCAATTCTTTCCCTTCCTGGATGAGAAATTCCCGCGCCTGGCGCGCCGCTACCGCGAATGGTTTTCGCGCGCCGCCTATGCGCCGGAAGCCTACCGCCAGGAAATATCGGCCCGCGTGCGAGCGCTACGCGAAAAATATGGTCTGGGAGTCCGCCCCCTGGATCCCGGGCGGCCTGCAGAATCGACCTGCCAATTGAGTCTTGGACTCCAGTAGGACAGGCTTCCAGCCTGTCGGGTTCCGTCAGTGCGTGGCGAAATCGAGCCACAGGCGCAAAGCCTGCCTTGCCGGCAGGCAGGCCTGTCCTACGGCAGAATAATCCGCGATTCTTCCTTCGGCGCGGCAGCGGCGAGAGGGAATTGCGTGCGCAGCAATTCCAGAAAGGCCCGCGTGCGCGGCCGTCCGTTGGAGCGCATCTTCCCAAAGCGCAGAAAAAACACCAGCAGCTGAAAAATCTCGGCGTCCTTCAATGCGGGAAACTCCGGATGTTCCGCACCATGTTTCTTCTCTTCCTCGATGTATTTTGCCAGCGCCAAATACAGCCCCGAGGCAAGCGGAGCATCCGGCGGCTTTTCATAATAAATCCCCGAGAGCAGTGTCCGGCGCGTCTCCGCCATAGCCTGTACCGCCGCAAACACCCCGGAGTCATCCAGGGGGCGCTGTTCCTTCGCATAAACTTGCACGGTGTAGATCAATCCGGAGAGCACGTATTGCCGCATATGAACCAGATCTTCCGAAACAGTCACATCGGGAAACGGGATTTCATTTTCGGCAATCGGCTTGGGATGGTCCTGCTCCCAGCGGTGCGCGGCGACTAAGTAGGAGCAATCCACCGGGCAGTCGATGGTCACTTCGCGCTCGGTGCCGCAATCGACCGAGCAGATTTTCTCGCCCTTGGCGGGACAGTAGCGTTCGGCGCGGCGCTTGTTACAGATCGGACAGATTTGTTTGTCGGCCACGTTGTCGGCTTCGCGCAGGACTCGCGGCGCGCTCCTTTGCTCTTATTCTTTCAAGCTGGCTGCAACGAAAGGACAATCTTACGCGGGAACTTCCACAAATTCGAGCCGGTTGCCCCAGGGGTCTTGGCAATAGAACCGCCGCGGGTTCACTCCAATCCATCACCTGAGGACACCAGCGCCCGCCGGGCCGCCGCTTTCCGGAAGGAACGCGGCAGTCATGGGCGGGCGCGCAGTTACTTCAGCGATTCCGGATCGGAGTGATTCTTGGGCGATTTCTTTTCCAGCAGAGCCACCAGCTTTTGACCGGACGGGGGTACTGGCACGGCGCCGTCGCGTACGATCTCTTTCGCGGTCACCTTTTTCCCGTACAATTTCTCGTTGCCCTCGTTATCCGGGCGCAACGACGAGCCTTCCAGCGATATGCCCGCGAACAAGCCGCGTGCGCGTGAATAAGAGAGGATTTCGGCGCGCAGCGTGGCGTCGGTTCCGGCCTCGGCGTCACGGCCCTTGGGGCCCGCTGCCGCCGACATATCCGCGCCCAGCTTGACCTTGCTGTTCAAGATCGCCGTCGCCCCGCGCGTGTTCATCACCAGCAGCACGAAATCAGTGGCCTGCCCGCCCAGCTGGAAGCCCACGCTGCCACCTTCGAGAGCCATCATCGACGGCGCGCCCCAGGGGCCGGTGAAATGCTCGCCGCTGCGGCAGACCATCGCGCCGCGCCCGTAGCTTCCGCCCACAATGAACGCGGCCTTCAGCACGGACGGAAACACGATGATGCATTCCGCCTTGTCGATGAGATCCTGGGGAATGTTGTCCGGAATGTTCATAATTTCTTCCATGACCATGCCGGCGTTCTCCAGCCGGTCGGTCTCTTTGTCGTTGTCCGGGGGTGCCGCTGGCGCCGCCATCATCGGAGCGGCTGCCAGAGCAAGAAACATCCCCGTCGCAAGTAGCTTTCTCATGAGCTTCGTTCCTCCTTCAGGTGAACCTGGACAAGAACTGGGCTGGATGCCATCGCTATCATAGGACCTCCCGCGCCCCGGTGCAACGCGCGGCAAGCGCCTCTTCAAAAATTCAAGAGGCTGTAAGTTGCGCGTAAGGTTCGCGAAACCACATTCGTTTCCGGTTCCCGCGCCGGTGTGGACTATAATCGATTTTTCCTGGCGAAACATTCGCGGGAGCGGCTGGATGGCGCGGCGGCGAACACAAAACGCACTCTTGCTTGGATGCGCGACCTTGGGGTTGGTTGTCTCCGCGCCCCCTCGGCGCGCGCAGGCGCAAGCGCGCCCAGCCGAGCCCGCGAAGACACGCGCCACGGCCGAAAGCAAACCGGCGGCGCGCGCCGATGTGGAGCGTTTCCGGCAGCGCACCGAGGCGGCGCTCTCCGCGGCGGGGCCGGACAAAGGGGCCTGGGGCGTGCTGGTCACAGACGCCGCTACCGGGGAAATTCTGTACGCGCGCAATGCCGACTCCTATTTTATGCCGGCCTCCAACGCCAAGTTGTTTTCCACAGCCCTCGCCCTCGCGGAGCTGGGCTCGGACTATCGCGTGCGCACGACCGTCGCATCCAGCGCGCCGCCCGACGATGCCGGCGTGCTGAACGGCGACCTGGTGCTCATCGGCCGCGGCGACGCCAACCTTTCCAACCGTAAGTTTCCGTTCGAGAAAAAAGAAGAGCGCGACGGCCCGCCCGAAAAAGTCCTCGCCGAGTTCGCCGACGCGGTGGCCGCGCGCGGCGTGAAAGAAATCACCGGGGACGTGGTTGCCGACGACAGCTTCTTCCAGCACGAAAAATTCCCCAGCGGCTGGCTGGTGGACGACATTCTGTGGTCCTACGGCGGCGCGGTCTCGGCCATCGCCGTGAACGACAACACCTTCGCTCTGCAATTGCGTCCCGGCGCTACGGAAGGCGATCCGGCTCGCTATGACACCGGTTTTGCCGGCGACTTCTACACCGTCGAGAATCTGGTCCACACCGCGCCGCGCGGTACCGAAGAAAAGTTGGCCGTCGCGCGCGATCCCGGTTCGCGGCTCATTCACTTGAGCGGCACCATGCCCGTCGATGCGCAGACGCGGCGGCTCAACATCGCCATCGAAGAGCCCGCCGAATTCGCGGCCTACGTGCTCGCGCGCCTGCTCGCCGCCCGCGGAGTGAAAGTCGATGGCCAGCCGCGCGCCCGAGACGCCGGAGGCGCCGAGCCGCCCGGTGCGGCCCCGCAAACCGTGCTCGCCGAGCACACCTCCGTTGCGCTCGCCGACGAAGTTCGCCTGACCAACAAGAACAGCGAGAACCTGCACGCCGAGCTGCTTCTCCTGCTCGCTGCGCACGAAAGAGCCGGCGCCACGGATTATGAAGACGCATTGAAATTTGCGTCCGATTTCTTCCGGACCGCGGGCATCGTCGACGGCGACGTTGTCCTCAGCGACGGCTCGGGCCTCTCGCGCAAGGATCTGGTCACGCCGCGCGCCGTGGTGCAGCTGCTGCGCTACGCCGCCTCGCAGCCCTGGGGCGAGCTGTACCGCTCGACGCTGCCCGTGGCCGGTGAAGACGGCACGCTTTCCGACCGCATGAAAAATACACCCGCCGCGGGCCACGTCTTCGCAAAAACAGGAACCATCGGACACGGCAATTCGCTCTCGGGCTACGCGACCACTGACCGCGGCGCGCGGCTGCTGTTTTCCATCCTGGGAAATAACAACAACCTGCACGCCCAGGACGCCAACAAAGTCATCGATGCGATTTGCGTAGCCATGGTCGAGGAGCTGGCGCCCGAGCCGCAGAAGAGAAAGTGCAAGGGATGCCGGGGCGGTTCAGGAGAGTAATGCCAAGGAGGTCAGAAGACTAAGGGAGCGACGTGGCCCATGAGTGTCACCAGTATGCTCACTAAAGTTGCCGTAGGATTGGTTGTTTGTTTTATTGCTGTTGGAGCCCTCCTCTTCTGGGTGGTTGATCCTCTGTATCTCAAGGCGCCGAAGGATCGTGAGCTAATAAAGGTCTTTCAGGATCATCGTGCTGCGTTTGAACAACTGCGCCAAATGGCGACTGAAGACTCGGTATCGTATTTGACTGAATCTGATTTAGATGCCCGCCTCAGTGACATGCGGAGGCAAAAGTATAAGAGTCTGCTATCCGAAATTCGCCCTAGTCTCACCGTGACAACATACAAGCAATCGGTACGGTTCATTTTTGCAAGTGGAGGAGGACTATTAGCTATAGGGCCAGGATGGCTAAAGGGAATAGAGTACCTGCCAGGGGGCACTGATCGTGAAGGAGTCGTCCTGGAAAATCTGGATCAACCTGCCTCGCTAGCGACGGGGGACGTGTACTTGCGTCAGATTGAGCCCAACTGGTTCGTCATTGTTCAGAAAACTGATTGAACGACAGGGGCGTGAGAGTACCAGGAACGCCGCAAGGCAGCCCAACAAGTCCCGGAGGGACGGCAGATCGTAGCCCACCACGGCAGTGGTGGAAACGCAGCACATGAGACAATAGAGCCCCGAAAGGGGCGGCACTCGGTCAGCCCGGGCCAACCGCCAATGACATACGACATTCCGGTTTAATTTTTTAATCTGGCTCTGCGAATGACCACGCCCAAGAAAATCATCACCGTTTTCGGAAGCTCGCGCCCCGAAGAAGGCCACGCCGACTACGCGGAGGCGCTCGCGCTCGGCCGCGCCCTGGCCGCGGCGAGCTTTACCGTTTGCACCGGCGGCTACGGCGGCGTCATGGAGGCGGTGTCGCGCGGCGCGGGCGAAGCGGGCGGTCACGTCCTCGCCGTAACGTCGACTTTTTTCCGCTCGCGCGCCAACCGCTGGGTGCAGGAGGAAACCTCCGTCGCCACCTGGCAGGAACGCCTCTTCGAGCTGGTGCGCCGCGGCGACGGCTACGTCGCCTGCAAGGGCGGCACGGGCACGCTCGTGGAGCTGGCGGTGGTCTGGGAAATGCTCAACAAAAAAGCCATGGCCCATCGCCCCTTCGTCGTTCTCGGCGATTTCTGGCAGCCGATCCTGGATCGCGTGCGCGAGGTCGAGCGCGGCCACGCGTCGAAATGGGGCGAGTCCAGCGATCCCCTGGTGCACCCCGCGCCGACTCCCGCGGAGGCTGCGCAATTTTTGGCGGCGCGGCTCGCGAACGGCGCGTAGCCAGGACGCGTAGCCAAGAAAGGATCCGCAGCAAACGTGGCGCGCACCGCCGAAGACATTCTGGAATTTGACCGGCTGCGCGATCTGTTGCGGCGGCAAATCACCTGCGCGCCGGGCCGCCGCGCAGTGGACGCGCTGGTTTTCTCCCAGGACCGCGCGGCTCTCGATGCCGCATTCGCCCTGATTGCGGAAGCGATCGCCTATCTCGGCAACGGCAGCGAAATGGGATTCGGCTCGCTTGCCGATCCGGCCGCGTGGCTCGCGGAACTCGAAGCGCCGGTTGCCGTGCTCACCCCGCCGATGCTTCTTGACGCGGCGTCCCTCGCCGACACTACCACCGCGCTGCGCGCCACCTTTCGCGAGAATGAGCGCACCGCCTCCGGTCCTGCCGCACGGCAATTTCCCTTGCTCGCGGCGCGCGCCGCCTCCGTTGCGGACCTTCGCGCGGACGCCGCGGCCATCCGGCGCGCCGTCCTGCCCAACGGAGAAATCAGCGAGGACGCCTCGCCCGAACTGAAACGAATTCGCGGGAGCCTGGCGCGCACCCGCGAGACGATCCAAAAATCCCTGGAGCGCATGCTGCGCGCCCGTGGCGGCGACGCCGGCGAGGACTACGTCACCCTGCGCAATGACCGCTTCGTGATCCCGGTGCGTGCCTCGGAGCGGCGCCAGGTGCAGGGCGTGGTGCACGCCGCCAGCGCCACCGGGCAAACGGTTTTCGTCGAGCCCTTCGAGACCGTCGAGCACAACAACAGGCTGGTACAACTCGGCGAGGATGAGGCCGCGGAGATCGCGCGCATCCTCGAAGAATTGACCCAGCGCCTGCGCACCAATCTCGGGCCACTGCGCTATGCGGTCGAAGCCATTGCCGAGCTCGACTCTGTCTTCGCGCGGGCTCGCTTCGCGCGCGAATTCGATTGCACCCTGCCGGAATTTACTTCGGAAGGCCCCGGCGCGGAGGGGTCCTCCGGCGCCTCTCCATCGGATGCCCCTTCACTGGAGTTAAAAGACGCGCGCCATCCGGTGCTCGCCGATACGCTGCGCGCGCACGGCCGCAGTGTTGTCCCCATGACGCTGGCGCTTGGCGGCGATAAAACCGTGCTGGTCATCAGCGGGCCGAACACCGGCGGCAAAACCGTCGCCCTCAAAACCGTGGGCCTCGCCGTGCTTTCGGCGCAAGCCGGCATTCCCGTCGCCGCCGCGGCGGCGCGCCTTCCCTTAGTCGATCGCGTGCTGGTGGACATCGGCGACGAACAATCCATCGCCGCCGATCTGTCCACCTTTTCCGCCCATGTGCTCAATATTCGCGCCATGCTGGCAGCGGCCACGCCCCGCTCGCTGGTGCTGGTGGACGAACTCGGCACCGGAACGGCGCCCGAGGAAGGCGCGGCCCTGGCCGTGGCCCTGCTCGACGAATTCCGCGCCCGCGGCTGCCTGACCCTCGCCACCACGCATCACGACCGCTTGAAAGCGTACGCTTCGACGACGCCGGGCGTTCTAAATGCCGCGGTCGAATTCGACGAAGTGAATTTGCAGCCCACCTACCGCCTGATGGTCGGCGTGCCCGGCGGATCGAGCGGCATTGACATCGCTCGCCGCCTGGGGCTCCCGCCGCAGGTGATCGATCGCGCGCGCGCGCAGCTTTCGCCGGAAGCCCGAGAAGCGGCCGCGCTCATCGCCTATCTCCACCGCAGCCGCGACGAACTTGAGACGCTGAAGCGCGAAGCCGCCCGCGCCTCCGAAGAATTCCACGAAGAGAAACGGCGATTGCAGACCGAGTGGACCGACCGGCAGCGCACGCGGCTGAAGGAGCTCGAGCACCAGTTCACCGAGACCATCGAAAAACACGAGAAAGAAGTGGCGCGCACCGTCGAGGGCGTGAAGGAGCGCGAATTGCGCGCGCAGCTCGAAAAGCAAACGCAGCGCAAGCTGGTAAAAGCGCGCGGCGAAGCCCGCGAATCCGCCGACGCC
>Ga0210398_10003528_pt1 | contig 14935 bp, 10 predicted proteins | sample IncBWC4OmetaG_FD_161047 | JGI IMG/M metagenome (GOLD analysis project Ga0210398, IMG submission 161047) | Forest soil microbial communities from Barre Woods Harvard Forest LTER site, Petersham, Massachusetts, United States - Inc-BW-C-4-O | ecosystem: Environmental > Terrestrial > Soil >...
AACATTGAGTATGATGTCGGGTTTGATAATCGCCTTGAACCCCACCTTCGATACCTGTAGGCGATACGGCCCTGGTGGGAGATTCGGCACGACATAGATGCCGTCGTCATTGGTCTTGCCGGAGTATTTGACGCCTGTCACGTCGTTTATTGCCAAGATGTCAGCCCCAGCAATTACTCTGTTCGATGGATCGACGACGAGGCCGTTGATAACCCCGTTGGGTGATTGCGCAATAAGTGTTGCGGTCCACATCAAAGCGCAGGCGGAAAGCAGGACGACATAGGGGATGCGCATTTAGGCTCTCCAGCGACCAACGGGGTTCCAGCCCCCTCTCTTATTGTTCGCAGGACAATCGCCGCGGGTACCACGTTGGCTTTATTTTAGGACGAATCGGTAACCAGAAGGTGGCAGAACGGCTGGGTCAGGGATGGTTTGGGTCAATTCTTAGGTAGGCGAAAAGGAGAGACTTGCCACTGGGCTTGTGGCTGCCGCCGTTTGGCTCCACAGTCACGAATACACCGTCAATTTGCGCCAGCGTCTTAGGGTCGTCGCACTTCAAAATCCATCGTTTTCTGGCATCATTGTCTTCATAGAAAATGCCTAGGTTGACGGCCTCTTGCCGATCAGGTCCGCGTCGGCCCCAGGCCTGAAACGTATTCGTTTTCTTCGTTTGAGCCTGTTGGTCCAGATCGTACGCGTAGAAAATGAGCGATTTTCCACGCGTGTAGAAGACCCGTCCATAGGGTTTCTTGGTCTCGCCGGTGCCAGCGACGTCATAGACTTCCGCAATGTAGAGATCACGGGCGCCCATCAACTCCCGGATGTCCCGGTCGTGAGAGAGGAGTTGGTCTTGCTGCTCAAGTGCCGTCTCGCGATCTTGCAGTAGCTGAGTAAGATCGTTGGCCTTGGCCTCTGATACTTTGGCACGAGCTGCATCTTGGACAGACTGTTGCGCCAACGAATTCAACTTCTCCTGGAGCGCATGGGAATTGTTTTGGGCAGCGTCCAACTTCTGCGCCAGCTCCGCTCGCTGTTGGGCTAGGTCCTGTCGACTTGCATCGCTGACGCGCACATCGCTTTTTAATCGCTCTTCTGCCGCTTTCATCAGATTGATTTCGGCCGATTGCAAGGCCAATTGGTGGCGGAGGTCCCCAATCGTTTTGTCGCGTTGCTTGATCTGCGCACTTGCGATTTCGCGTTCGTGGCCCGCATCGCTCAGCTGTTCTTCCAGAGAGACTTGGTTTTGCACCTGCGGCGCGGGGGGGGGATTTTGTGCAATGTCGGTCGAGTGGTGCCCTCTAATGCGATAAGCGTAGAAGCCGACGGTGAGGAAAAGCAGGATTCCTGCGGCATAGAGCATCCATACCTGAGGCCACGCCACGCCATTCGAGAGCGGGGGAAGGCGACGGGGGACGGACGGAAGATTAGTTGCGCTGCTGAACTTGCTGGACTCGCGTTTTTCTCCTTGCGCCAGTCGTTTGAAGAAAGCCTTTTCAGCTTCTTCCTGAGACCATGAAGGTCCGGATTCTGCGCCCTCAGACTCTTCCTTGCCCGCAATCGCGGGAATCGCTTGGTCGACCACCGCTTCGTATTGTCGGATGGCTTCCCGGCAGGACTGGCAAACGGCGAGATGCTCCTGTAGCTTCTTCTGTTCTTCCTCAGTCAGCTGGCCAGAGGTCGAAACGGCACAGAGCTCTAGGAACTCGTCATGGGGTTCGGTTCGCGACAACGCCCCTGCTCCTAGGTTGGACAAAACCTTTTATCATACTGCTCGCTCACCCGGCAATTTACCACCAAAAAGCTCCTTTCGCAGCCGATCCAGGCCGCGGAAATAGTGGTGCTTGACATTCCCTCGGGATTGACCGATTTTGGCGGCAATTTCATCAAACGTATAGCCCTCTATAAAGAAGAGAAGCAGGGTCCGACGTTGGTTCTCCGAGAGAGCCTCAAATACCCCTTGGAGACCGCCATTCCCAAGCCTTCCGTCGATTGAATCCTCAAATTGGCCAGCACTCGTCCGTGGATCTGCAAGGTCGCTCGCTGTGTCGTCGAGATCAAGCCGTGTGTAGAAATGGCGGGATGTCAAATAACGCCGGCGGGAGATGGCGCGACGGTAGGCCATCTGGAGAATCCAGAACTTTGCTGGGCCTTTAGACCTATCAAAGCTCTCGCAAAGACGGTGAATCAAAACGAAGACATCCTGGAGCAAATCGTCGGCCTCGGAGGCGTCTCGGAGAACGCGATATGCCACTCCCCGAACTAGGACTGCGTAACGGCGAAAAAGAACAGCCAGCGCTTCCCTGCGCCCCTCGCAGATCTGAGCCATCAAAGCTTCGTCGCAGACCTCAACGTCTGGAACCGGGGCTGCGGCTTTTGCTTCCGAGGTGGTGTTGTCATTGACAGCGAACCCGGGAATGCGGATTGTGACGAAGGAATTCATGAGCCAACTGCCCGAAAGTGACAGTCGAGGAGGCGCTTTCCAAACACGGCACTTCCCTGCCCTGGAGCTAGCTTGCGGTTTCGGGGTCTCGATTTTGGCAACACTTCACCGAGCTGCAACTTCGCACGGATCGCAGCGCACATAAACGATTTAGTTTCAACCGCTTACCGAAAACATCTTCGGCGCGGACTCAGTCTTACCTTGCCACGTGACTTCAACGAAATCCCTGAGAGAATCGCCATCGCTCAATAGCAAACATCGCGATAAAACTTCGAGCGATTCATGACTCGATTTTCTTGATGTCTGGCATGCCAGACACGGCGAAGAAATAGTACGCCCAAGATGAGAGCATGTCCAGCGGCAATCATGCTCTGTTGGTGCAATTAGGAAAACGCATCCGAGCGCATCGAAGAAAGAAGGGCTGGACTCAGACCGATATGGCCGTCAGCCTCGACATCAACAGAGGCCACATATCGGACATCGAGTTAGGCAAACGCGAAGTCGGCATAATAACGCTGCAGGTGATCGCGCGAGGATTGAACACCACGATGGAAACGCTGCTACGAGGCTTGTGAACTATCTCCCATGAGCGCTGCTTCTACTTTGGCTGCCGCGTCATCTTGCATGTGTGGCAGTACGTGGGAATAAACGTCCAGTGTGAACGCTGCGCTAGTGTGCCCGAGTTGCTCAGATACAACCTTTGGCGAGACGCCCACCGTTAACGCCAGCGTGGCAGCAGTATGGCGCAGGTCGTAGAGTCTTATGTCCGGCAGGCCAGCTTTCTTCAAGATCGGTTTAAAGTGCTTGTAGACCAGGCTATTCACATTCACGGGCCTTCCAAACTCCGTGACGAAGATGAGATCCACAGCTTCGGGCCATTCTTCTGGATCAACGACCGGGTTCTCTGTCTGGCGTTGTTTCAAGTCCTTTAACTTTGCAAGGACCCAATTTTGCAGCCGGATGATTCGCCGACTTCCCGCACGCTTTGTTTCACCATATTCCCACTGACCCGTGGGTCTTTTTCGCAAGGTTCTCTTCACGCTGACAGTTCTGCGCTCCCAGTCAAGGTCCTGCCATTTGAGCCCGATATATTCACTGGGACGCATTCCAGTGGTGACGGCGACGGCAAAGAGAGTCCCATACATCGTGGGCAGCGCAACTTTCAGAAAGGTTTTTGCCTCCTCCACATTGAAGACTCGCATCTCGCGCCTTCGCATCCGTGGCAGCTTCGCGCCTTTGGTCGGGACCTCCAAGATCATCTCCCATTGCAGTGCCTGTCTGAACGCCGCGTTGAGCACCCAATGAGCACCCTGGACCGTTCTTGGCGAGAGTCCGCGATCTGTCATCTCTTGGTAGATTGCTTGGACGTCCAGGGGCCTGATTGCCACGATCGGCTTCTTACCCAGCGAGGGGCGAATATATTTTGCGAGCAGACTCTCGTAACTTTCGAACGTCTTGCTGCAGATCCGAGATTTCACTGTCTTGAGCCATTGATCGAGGTATTGATCCAACCGAATCTTTGCGCCGTCCCTCTCGATGTTGGCTCCGAGTTCGTTGATCTTCTTTCCGAGAAACTTCTGCGCTTGGCGGAGAGAGCCATAGACAGTACGGTTGTAGTAGGTCCGTTGCTTTGTTTGGAGATCGCAACCCATCGGAATGCGAATCATCCAGGTGTTCTCACGAACTGCGATGATCTGACCTAGTTTGCGCGACATAGCCATACCTCCTTTCTCTGCTCGCAGAACGGAGCAGCCGGCGCTGTTGATGATTGATGTTTTGGGGTTTGGCGGGGAAATGGGCTACAACGACAGGCCGTTCAACAGGGCTGCTTCCATCTTGGCAGCGGCCTCCTCTTGCATGTGCGGAAGCACGTGGGAATAGGTATCCAGGGTGAATGCAGCGCTCGCATGTCCAAGTTGCTCGGACACCACTTTGGGTGCGACCCCGACCGTGAGGGCAAGAGTGGCAGATGTGTGGCGGAGATCGTAGAGCCGGATGTTCGGCAAACCAGCTTCTCGCAGGATTGGTTTGAAATGCTTCTTGACTAAGTACTCCTCGTTGATCGGTTTGCCACGCGCTGTAGTAAAGATCAGATCGGCGAGTCTTGAGTCGCAGGTCGGCCCACCCTCATCTGCCCGAGGCTTCAGCTTTCGGAGCAGGCCGAGCACCCATACTTGCAGCTTAACGATTCGACGACTGCGGAGCCGCTTCGTGTCCGAAAAGGTCCATTGCCCTTCATTCCTGTGGAGAGTTCGAACGACGCTGATGGTTCCGCGATCCCAGTCGATGTCCCGCCAGCAGAGAGCGAGGTATTCGCTTGGGCGCATTCCGGTAGTGAGGGCCACGGCAAAAAGGCACGCTTGCGGGGAATGCGATGCAGTCCTGAGAAACGATCGAGCCTGCTCTGTCGTCAGCACAGACATTTCTCGGCACTGCTCACGAGGAAGTTCAATTCCCTGCGTTGGATCGCTGAGGAGCAACTGCCAACGTATAGCCTGCCTAATTGCAGCCCGCAAAACAGCATGCGCGTATCGAACCGTCCGTGCCGAGAGTTTTCGGTCGATCATGACCTGATATGCGGCCTGGATTTCAAGAGGCGAGAGCGAGGCCAACAGTCTTGCGCCAATCGCCGGACGGATGTATCTGCGCAGCATGGCCGTGTAGTCGCTGTACGTCTTTGCCCGGACTTTAGGTCTCACAGCCGTTTTCAGCCAATGATCCAAGAATTCGTCCACTGTGACCTGGAGGCCCTCCACACCGCGCGATAGGTCTCGTTCGTGTAACCTTCTTATCAGGTAGGCCTGCGCGTGCCGTAGAGAGCCATGGATTGTTCGATTGTGGTAGGTGCGCTTTCGTGTTTCGCGATCGCGTCCCAGGTAAATGCGGATGAGCCACCTTCGCTCGCCGCGTGCGATGATCTGACCAACCTTACGAGACATAGATGTTCCTCCTTTCTCCGGAAGCAGACATGCGTCCGGGCGATTTGCAAGCCCAGTTTCGGGGAAAATGCGTTTTTGGTTTGCTGACTGGGAGGCAAGACAGCGTCTGACTAAGGGATTTCTGGCGAACAAGGGCCGTTCCGTACTGCGACTCGGCGCACTGGTCGCACACGGATTATTGTGGAATCACAAGGAAACGGAGGTTTCTCACTCGCCGACAGTCAGTCATTCGAGGTGATGTTCGGGAGGTACCTGCGTAAGAGAGCGTTTGTCTCGAGGGAGGCTGGGTCAGATTCCATGGGTTGCCTTAATTCAACCTCGAGATTCGTTGTATGTCAGCCTGCGATCCAGGACTGTATTGAGATGTTACTTTGAGATATGATTTCTCCCATTACGTCATTTTGCAGGTGCCAACTTGCTTCGAGGGGGAGCAAGTCACTCCAGCCACGGAGATGACTATGCGACCTCCTCGCTCTTCATGGCATTCCGCCGTTGCCGTTGATTCCTTGATGCAGTTTGAGTCACGTTTGGGTTCGAAGAAAAAGTACATCAACCGACCAGTTTACAAATAATGATGATGAGTACAGAAAGGGTCCATTCCACCGAAGAGATTCGTAGCGCGTCGCTCTTACCAGATTAATGACACGCCACATACCCAGCGCCATTACGCGCTCGATTTTCAAAGTGTTGGAGCGCCGTTGACGACAAAGAGTCGAAGGTACAAATGCAGACAGCTGACACACACACCTGAATGATTTGCTTTACGAATATAGACGTTGGCCGCTGAATCCCATGACAACCACAAATCTGAGCTATTTTCAAAGGCACGCAAAAACATTCAATCTCTGGTCCAAGTATGACGTTGGCCAAGGACTTCGAGAATGCCAGATGGGTGCGTTTTGGGCCGTCTGGTCACATTTCAGTTGCAGTCACGAGCCTGCCCTGGTTTCACTCCCGACCGGCGCTGGCAAAACCGCCTTAATGATAGCCTTGTCGTTTGGCCTCAAGGCTGAGCGAGTCCTGGTTGTAACTCCAGCAGAGATCCTCCGAGACCAAACAGCTGATGAGTTTCGTTCGTTCCGAGTTTTCTTGAAGATGGAGGCACTGCCTAAGGACATGCAAAGGCCTGAGGTTCTCTCCAACTCAACACAACTCACAACTCTGCAAAAGTGGCAGGACCTAGCCGCGTTCGATGTGGTGACCGCAACGCCCAAGACAGTGAGTCCTGCAGAACCCGGTGTGTTTGGGCCACCCACAGGTTTATTCGATCTTGTTTTCATAGATGAAGCTCACCACACGCCGGCCAGTACGTGGACCGCGTTACTCGACGCCTTTGCGACGGTCAAGTGCATTTTGTTGACAGCGACGCCGTTTCGCAGAGACGGCAGGAGAATTCGGGCTGCCTTGGTTTACCACTACCCGATTGGCAAGGCTCTCGATGCCGGCATCTACAGACCCGTAAAGTACCACCCAGTTACGGCCACGAATAGCAAGGATCGAGACCGAGCTCTGGCTAGGGCCGCCGGTCGTCTGTTCAAGAAGGAGAAGGCGCTTGGCAACAACGCCAAGGTCTTGATTCGCGTGAATCGAGTCGAGAAATCCGATCGGCTAAAAGACCTCTACGATCACTATGGGATCCGAGTCGCACCGATCGATTACACAAAAACCTGGGGTGAGAATCAGACGATTCTGGAAGCAGTTAAGAAAAGCGACCTAGACGGGATAGTTTGTGTAGGCATGCTGGGGGAAGGGCTTGATTTACCTCAATTGAAGATCGCCGTACTACACTCAGCTCCGCAATCTCTTCCATTCACAGTCCAGTTCATCGGGCGTGTATCACGATTCGATCCTGCTCAAAGTGGAGACGCACACCTTCTATCAGTTCCTGAAGACGTTCGGGGCGAGATGCGCCGCTTGCATAAAGCCGATGCAAACTGGCGACGCCTTATTCCACGACTCGTGGACGAAGTCGTTGGCCCTGAAGTCGAACGACGACAATTTCATTCACCAGATCCGTTCGAGGAGTTGGATATCAACATTAACGATCTGGACCCGTTTCTGAGTGTCAGAGCCTTTAAGGTGGGAAACAAGACTGACCTGACACGCTCCCTTGAACTCCCAGAGGATGTCGGAATCAGCTTCTACGATGCGACGGACCGTCTGCTAACTCTAATCACAGGGACTCAGGCTCCGCCGATCTGGGCCAAGGAAACAGCAATCCTCGAAACTAAGTTCGAATTGCATCTCTTCTGGTACGACCAAAGTCGAAAACTTCTCTTTGAGTCCACTACTTCTCCAATGGTGGCTAACGGAGTGCGCGAAATCATTGCTCCAGAGGCAGACCAACTCGAGACTGAGGAATTGATGAGAACCATGCAGATCGACGAGTTTGGCGACTATTTGATGGTGGGCCTAAGGAGCGTCTCGGGTATTGGCCCGGCACAGCCAGCGTACAAAACCCTGATGGGAAAAGAGGTTCAGGCAGCCGTAAGGCCAAGTGACAAGAGCTTTTCACCGGGGCATGCATTGGTGCGCGCCGGCACTGGCGAGACTCGGGGCATTGCTACTCTCGCTAGTCGCATCTGGAGCGTTCAACGGACCGATGTTAAGACTTTCATAAAGTGGTGCAATACCCTCGCAATCGAGATAACAAAAAGCGCGGTTAAGCCCGGGCTACCACAACTACGATTCTTGAGCCTGCCACAGGCAATATCGGCTTTGCCAGAGCGTCCCCTGACAGTTCTTTCGAACCATGAATTGCTCGGAGCCCGCCAATCCAGCGTTTCCTTTAGGGATGACGGCGCTGGTAATCGAACAGACATAATTACCGGAGATGTTGAGCCCGAAATAACTATCACCGCATTCAAGAAGAGTAGCGGAGTGCTCGAATGCCAATACAATTTTCACTCCTCGTCACCAGGCGTAGCTTTCAGGTATTCAGCCGCGAGCTTATTTCTGTGGGAAGTTGGAGACCAAAGAACGCTCGAGATTCAAGTAGAGCTACCCGATTCGAGCGTGTTTGAGGGTACACTGACGGACTTTCTCACAAGATTCCCGCCGACCTTTGTGATGCCGGGAGGCGGGGTTGTCGTGAGGGGCGAGTTTGCGATGCCGTCGGGTAGCCCAGGCCCACTACCGAAGGAGAGCACATACATGCCAAACTGGCAAGGTTGTGACAAGAGGGCTGAAACCGAGAACCCGAAGCACGGGTCAAAGACGATTCACGACTGGCTTGAAGGAATATTAGTGGCGTCGACAAATTCGGAAGTAATCGTGAAGGACCACGGATCAGGAGAAATAGCAGACTTCATCGTTGTTTCGAAGGATCAAGGGCGGCGGTCTGTCTGGTTCTACCATTGCAAAGGCATGAAAGGAACGCTTCCCAGTGATCGGGTTACGGAGGCGTACGAGGTGTTGGGCCAGGGCATCCGAAGTGCCAGTTGGGTAGCGACCAAGAAGCTACTGGAGGAGCTGTACACTCGAACTGATACTGCTGGGCGCGGTTCCCAATTGGTCAAAGGCAATCGTACGTTCATTAAGAGTCTCGCTGATACTTTTCGAAGTAACGAATGGGACTACTACGTTGTAGTGGTGCAACCTGGGTTCAAGTGCTCCTCGATTTTATCCAGCGGCAAAGTACTAGGTCTTGTGACTAGTGCTTATGAATGGATCACTAATGCTGGTGCGACATTTGTCATTTGGGGAAGCTGATAGTCTCGTGGCCGGACCAAACCAGAATTATCCTAAAACAGAGGAAAATAGTTCCCAGTACTTAACGGCAGATTCGCAAAGGGTCTTGTTTTCCGGTTTCTTCAGCACGCATTGCCAGAGCAGCTTTGCGCTGCGCTTCTTGCCAGTCATTTGATCTGAAACAGGCGGTCCGAGTCCTGCGGGGTATGGCCAGCAAGCTCCGACATATGCCTCTATGTCGCAAAGAGATTCCACACTGCGTTTGGGTAATTAGGGAATGGCGCTTCTACCACTCCCCCATAACCTCAACGAGGAAGGACGATTTAATTGGTTTGCGGGCACATAGGCGTCCTCTTGACAACAAGAACACAAAGGCGTACTTTGCTTCCTAACTTGGCGGACGGAAGAGTCGAGCTTTGCCTTAAAGCTCAGTCCGAGGGGGCTTCTACCCGCCAATTTCCCGGTTAAGGTTAATTGAAGCACGTGAGGTTCTCGTTTCGTGCGGGCGTGAGTTCTCACTTATCGTCTGAGTCTCGTTTGGAGGCTGATGCGTTAGTGTCTGCGTCGCACTGTTCACGCGGGCAGCTTCTGGTCCGCACGTGTCGGGTTTATTGATTTACATCGTGTTTGACTGACTTGTTCGAGAGTCTTCCCTCGGAGACTGTATGGCCCTGACCTATGGCTTTGTTAAATTCAAGATTGTATCTGCCGCAAAGCTCCAATCTTCCCGTCACAAAAATGAGATTCAATACCACCTGCACGCCACCGTTGCCGTTCCCGGAGACCGCGGATCGATTGAGCGATGGGATACGGCAATCAATGTCGGTACGAATGATTCCGATGACTTGCTGCAGTACAAGGTGATCTTCGACTTTCACCATTCGTTGATTGGGACCCTGAAGGCCTCCGCTCCAGGTTTCATTGACCTGACCCGAACGAATCAACTGCCGGCGCTGGATTTTCTACGCAGCGACCTGCTCGGCGAGACTGGGCCTTGGCGGACAAGCGACATCATGGATGGTTCTGATGCGGTAGAGCCTGTGGCTTCGCTTCAACGATTGCTTCGCAGAGCTCACGCCGAGAACTTTGACACCTACATCTTCGGGAGGACCTACACGGAAGGAAATGGCATTCACGATGTGCACATGAATCAAGGTTCGCAATCTTCGTTCTTGAACAACGGTGTTGACGATCACAACGACCACAATGACATTTGGCAGGACGGGGGCGTAATTGTTGATGTCGGACAGCCAGAAATGGCGGCTTACTTTACCGTCTTCACCCAGCAATTGGTTCCGACCGACGACCTTGGAAATCCTAAACCGGGTGGTCATGAAGTCACAGCCTCTGACGATGGAAGCCTGGCTCAATCGGCACCCGACGATCAATCGCTGCATAGTTCTTCGTCCGCGAACATTGAGTTGTTAAGGTGCACTGGAAAGGTCATGCAAGGTAACGCACTGTGTTGAAGAAGGATACAGGTGCCGAATCGTGCAATAACCCGGGCAATATACGGAAAGCTTGTTCGGATTTTGTAACAATGTCCTTGTTTAGTTGACCAACTAAATGATTGACAACAGGGCAGACCGAGGTTATGCTGCCGCGATTTTCCGGGAAGTAAGTGAGGGTCACAAATGAAACTCATACGTCCAGGCAGACACACGAAATGGTTTATCGTCGATTTGGGACTCGCAATTGCAATTGGCTTTGCCTCGTTGTCGGCATTTCCGACCCCTTTGTCGGCTCAGATGGCGGCCACAGCGACCACAACGCCCCCAGCACCCACTACGCTTGGCCTGCCGTGCACAGACAAGTCGGTGCGCAATAATCCAACTACGCCCGATCCTTTAAAGGGCCAGAAGGATCCTTTCGTAGGTCAGTTGGTTGGACCGACTCTCCCTTCAGACTTGCTCCCAATCAAGGACGAGACCCAAAAATCCATTTTTGCCGCCCCTCTCCTTCCGCCGTGTCAGGAGAGCGTCAGTCCGAGCGGACAAGAGGCTGTAGGGCTGGATAACCTGCAGCGCGGCTTCGACTTTTATTCCTGGCGGACATTTGTTGCGCTAAATTCACCCGCCGACGGGAAGACCCCAATCGAGCAAGCTCAGGCGAGCGACCGCACCCTGTGGGAGGACATGAATAGCTTCAAGCAATTGGCCGACGTCATGTTGCTGGAGGCCAATCAGTTACCGCCAAAATGGCCGACAGATAGGCCGGGAATGGAGGCTGAGCGCAAGCGGTTGATGCCGAAGCAATGCAGCGATCTGCATGTGCCCGATGAGTCCCAAAGAATGGTAGTCAAGATGATCGAGGAGAGCTTCAACGAGCCATTCAAAACTGGTCCGTTGATCGATCAAAATGGCCACTACGCCATTTTCGACATTCTGATGAACCGGCAGATGTTCGATTACATCATGCTGAATCACTTGAATACCAAGGACGGCCAGGCCGCGAATTCAAGCCTCGTGGTGGACTTTCCCGCTGGGCTGAACTCGAACAGCAATCTGGGTGCCTTCATGCTGAAGGTATCGTGGAAGATTTTGTCCGAGAGCGAAATCCAAGGCAAAACTTTTCACACCGTCGAAGCTCTTGTTTTGACCCCTCCTATTCCTGATAAGACGGTGCAGAAGTGCTTCCCTGAAACCTTGGGTCTGATTGGTTTTCACGCTGTGCATAAAACGGCGTCTCGGCCACAGTGGATCTGGACGTCATTCGAACATGTCAAAAACGTACCGGACAGCGATGAAGTCAAGAAACCAGAAGAGTTGAACGGTACATACAATTTCTACAATAAAGATTGCACGGGCGCTTGTACTGTGAATGCAACGCCGCAGAGACCATGGAACCCGGATCCGAACCCGCCCAAAGATCGGGAGTTAAAGTTCCGATCCGACGACTCGTTCAAGAGTCAGATCGTCCGTGAGACTCCAGTCACGCCCGCAGCCAAGAATATGAACGCTATTTTTCAGAGGATGTTAGCGAACAGTGTCTGGAAGAATTACATGCTAATCAGTACGCAGTGGCCGAGCGCTTTCGGCTGCACGAGTCTGAAGTCAAGAAACCCGAGTGCACCGGACCCGAAGAACGACTTCCACAAGCAGCCCGACATGACTTGTTCGCCGGCGCCGACCTTTATGGCGAATTCCACGCTCGAGACCTACAGCCAAGGGGAAGTCCCGATCGCCTCCTCGAGTTGTATCGCCTGCCATGGAAACGCGGTGGGCTTTCAAAAAACCACATCGAATCCGCAGACGGGCAAGCCGAACATGAATCAATCCGATTTCACATTCATATTGGAAAAAGCACAGTAGCGTAAAATACCGGGCCCGCAACAGAGGGCTGTCGAAAACTCAGAAACGGGGAGAAGTTCGATGGATAATAATCGTAAACACAAAGCGGAAGACCGGGAGCCTCTAGCTCCCGTCGGCAAAATGTCCCGGCGTACTATGGTCGCGGGGACGGTTGTTACGGTCGCTGTGTCGGCAATTCTACCCCTCTCTAGTTCCGCATTTGCGGAAGGTTCTGATCAGGACATGCTGGCCTTCCTGGTGCTTTCCGCGGCACTTACAGGCGTGGACATCCCAACTCTCGCGCCTGAATTCTCGCGCGGCTCAGGCGACATCCTGAGTGCGGATCCGGGCATCGATCCGATCAATGTTAAGAACGCCTATTTTGACTGGATAAAAATCAATGACGCCCGGTCTTCGTTCCCCAAACTTCTGCAGATTGCCAAAGACAATCGGCTCTCACAGAACGACATCATCGCCAAGGTAAATGCCAGCGATGTTGACACGAAATCTCTGGCTCGCAGCATTGTTTTGCTCTGGTATCTCGGCTCGTGGTACGACCCGGACGTCCTGAAGACTGCCGCTGCTTCACCGGGATCGGTCAAAGGACCCCTTCCGCAAAAAGTAGTCTCCGGCAAGACATACTCCCAAGGATTGGTATGGCAAATCGCGGGCGCGCACCCGATGGGCTACAGCAATTTGCAGTTTGGTTATTGGTCGCGCGATCCGCACGATCCGAATATTGTTGACATTTTCAGCCCGGCGAAGTTTCCGCTATAGCCGACAATTCCATCATGTGAGGAATCCCGTTATGGCCAGTAATCCCGATGTCGTGATCGTCGGATCCGGATTTGCCGGGTCGTTCATCGCCAATGAGTTGCTCAACTTAAGCCGTGCGAACAAAAGAAACATTACGGTTGTCATTCTCGAGGCTGGCCCGGATGTCCAGCCGAATTTCAATGCTTACGTTAAGAGCTTTTACGAGGCCGGCGTCAAAGTGCCGGAAAGTCCTTATCCGCCCGCGGTGAAGGATTCCAAAGACAAGGACTTTATCAATCCTAAAGACGTGGCCGCCGGCAGGCCTTCGTCGCGGACTGTCGGCGGGTCAAAGAAGCCTGGGGACACTAATCCGCCTACCTGGCAGGATACAAACCAGGCCTATCTGGATCAGAGTACGAGTAAGCGCCCCTTCAAGAGTACTTACGAGCGCCTTGCCGGCGGAACCTCGCACTGGATGGGTCTCACGCCGAGACTCGTGCCGAACGACTTTCGCATGAAGAGCAAGTATGTCGACAATCAACCTCAGTCGAAAAATAAGGAACTGGCGAGGGATCTACAGAACTTTGTCGATTGGCCCATCAGTTATGAAGACATAAGCCCCTTCTACCAGGACGCGGAAGCTGAATTGGGTGTTTCCGCGAACGTCGACGATCAGCGTTTTCCCGGTATCGACAATACGTTCCCGGACAACTACGAGTACCCGATGCCGAGAATCCCGCCATCGTTGTTTGACAAGCGCGTTAGCGAGGCGCTTGAACAATTGGACGCCAAGGACACTCAATTCCTGGGAATGAAGCAAGCCCCTACATCGCTAGCCGTCCGGAGCCTGCCGGCGGCACGCAATTCCCGGCCGTATCGGAACCGGCGCGCGTGCGCCGGCAACACCAGCTGCATTCCAATTTGCCCCATCCAGGCCAAGTATGATCCGACCATTACCTTGAACGAGGCGACAGAAAACGGTGCAATTCTACGTCACCACACGGTTGCCAGCGAGATCATGGTCGAGAACGGCCAGGTCAACGGCATCAAATTTCTCACTTACAACCAGGAAAATGGACCACCTACTGGGGGTGGTGTTATCAAGGCTTCCGTCTATGTCATCGCCGCCAATGGCATCGAGACGCCGCGTCTTCTGCTCATGTCGAAAAATAATGAGACCCCCAAGGGTGTAGCCAACAGCAGTGACATGGTTGGACGCAACCTCATGGACCATCCCCAATATCTCAGCTGGGGACTTCTGCCGGAGCCGGTATTCCCTTACCGTGGCCCGCTGGTAACCTCGGCGATTAGCGAACTGTGCGACGGTCCGTTCCGTTCAAAACGCGCCGCCTTTCGGGTGAGCTTAGGCAACGAGGGCTGGACCGCCGTGGTCGGCGGCACGGGAGGCGATCCGAACGTGACGACTCTTGATTTTGTCAACGGCATCAACGTCAGTGGCGTCAACAAGACGAACTTCACCGGACTGGGGGGAGACAATCAGGCTCTATTCGGCTCCCAACTTACCCAGACTCTGGGGAATCTGATTTCACGCCAGTTTCGGATTGCATTTCCGATCGAGCAGAACCCTGATCCCAACAATCGAGTCACGCTGTCATCGGCCGTTGACGCGTTGGGTCTGCCGCGTCCGAATATCAACTACGATATTTCCGAGTATACGAAGCAAGGTTTTGCCGCTGCTTACCAGTTGAAGAAACTGCTTTTCGGCAAGCTGGGCGCCACAGAGTTCACCAGCGTTCCCGATGGCGATCCCGCCGCTTTCAAGATCGACGGTATACCGGAAACGTTTACTTATGGCGGCG